>Ga0335079_10008046_pt1 | contig 11997 bp, 9 predicted proteins | sample Lox_Sample_33_FD_206719 | JGI IMG/M metagenome (GOLD analysis project Ga0335079, IMG submission 206719) | Soil microbial communities from Loxahatchee National Wildlife Refuge, Florida, United States - Lox_Sample_3.3 | ecosystem: Environmental > Terrestrial > Soil > Wetlands | place: USA: Florida... | reverse complement strand
CAGCAGCAACAAAACCACGAAGGCGAGCAGCTCTTCCGACGAGAGCGCGCCACCTTCATCGTGCGCCTGCACCAGTGCGGCGATGAGGTCCTCGCCGGTCTCGCGGCGGCGCCGCTCGATCTGCCTGGTGAGGTACGCACGCAACTCCTGCGACGAGCTCTTGAGCGCTTCCGAAGGAGCGACACCGCGAAAAGTACCCCGGCCGCCTTCGATGATGGCGTTCGACCACGCCTTGAACTGCGCGTGTTCTTCGGGCGGCACGCCCAGCATCTCGGCGATGACGATCATCGGCAGCGGGCTCGCGAGGTCTTCCATCAAGTCGAAGGTGCCCTTCTGCGCGACGCGATCGAGCAGCTCTGCGGCGATGGCGCGAATGCGCGGCTCGATGTCACGGATGCGCCGCGGCGTAAAAGCGCGGCTCACCAGGCGGCGCAGGCGCGTATGGACCGGCGGGTCGGAATCGAGCATTGTGGTCGCGCCCGCAAATGGTCCGAACTCGGCGCGCAACTGCTGCAACATCGCGGGAGGACGGCTGGAGAAATGTTCGTGGTCGCGCAGCACCTCGAGGCAATCGTGGTAGCGCGCGATGAGGGTGGTGGGAATGAAGATGTTGAACTTGCGCGGCGACCCCGCGCGCAGCGCCGGATAGTGCGGATACGGATTGTCGCGAAACGATGGATCGATCGGATTAAAGTAAAAATCGCTACCCGATTGCGCCGCTGGTGCTCCCGCCATGATGCTTGCCTCCGCTTCAGGCTCATCCTAACGAACGTTAGGCTCGAAGGCAAAGCGGTTTCCTTTAAGGATAGATTAACCATGCAGTGCCTTATTGGGTCCGCATGCATGGTTCGACAGTGACGTTGAGAATGGGTCGCCGGTGTGTAATTTTCGACTCGAGACTTACCCAGACACGTTGTCTATGCGCAGGCTATCGTGAAGACGGGAAGCGGTCTTCTCATGCTGCTTGCCGCGATTTCGCTCGCGGCGGCGAGCGTCCTTGCCCAGTCTAATGGAGGGGTTGTCAACCTGGCCGGCGCGGGTGCGACGTGTCTAAGCGATCCTGCGCAAATGGCGAATCTCGAGCGTGAGCGCGCGCTGCTCTCTCGCTCGGCGCGTCGCGATCTGAACATCGTCGCGCTGCCCGAGGACCAAGCCGAGCCCATCGAGCGCCAGGGCGGTTTCCAATGGTGCGCGTCATGCGCTAGTGCGTCGAAGGCAATCTGGGTGTGTATCGGCGATTACGCATCGGCAAGCGATCCCGGTGGATCTTCCGCTGCGCAGTCACAGCCGGGTCCTATGATGATGTACGGACAAAGCGGTTCGGCACTATCGCAGGGTGACGACAACAATCGCGCGCAGGCGAACTCGCTGGTCCAGGGCGAGCGATGGCACGAGCTGCTCGATTTCACGAACCGATGGATGCAAACCAATCAGAACTCGGCGCAGGCGTGGTTCTTCCGCGGGCTCGCATACGAAAACCTCAACAACCAGACGCAGGCCGAATCCGACTTCGGCCAGGCTGTGCGACTCGATCCGCACTTCGGACCAGCGCAGTTCGGGCTCGGCCGCACCCTGATGCGGCGCGGAAGCTATCAGCAAGCGATCGCACCGCTGGAGAGTGCCACGCGAGTGATGCCGAACAACGCACGCGCATCGTCCGATCTCGGGGTCGCGCTCACCCACAGCGGACGGCCTCAAGAGGCAATCCCTGTGTTCGAGCGCGCAATGCGCCTTGATCCGGATGATATCGGGGGAGTCGGACTCGCAGCAGAAGCTTACATTCTGAGCGGCAACTGGGCGCGCGGCGCGGAGCTGCTGGAGCGCGCCATCAAGAAGCAGCCGTTCGATGCGGTCAACATCTATTGGATGCAGGAGCTCGGCGGCGCCTACAATCGCATGGGCAACTATCATCGCTCGGAACAGGTTTTCGAGGCTTCCCTACAATATGCCGGCAACGATCCGAACACCTGGCAGTATCTGTGGCAGGATTATTTAAAGACCGGCGATGCCGCCAAAGCACAGCAGGCCAAGGCCAACCTGGACCGTCTGACCGAGCAGGGTCAAATGCCGCAAGCGGGATGTCCGGCGGGATCGGTAGTCGCGGGGCTCGGCCGATGCGTCGGGATCCCCGACCTTCTGCGCAATGAACAACGGCGCCGTCAGCAGAACTGAGCCGCGAGCGGCATCGATTTCGAGGCTTGGGAGCGCTCGCGATTTCCTTCGCCGCGAACGGAAAAGCGCGCGCGGCGCAGCGTGATCCAGAGCAGCAGCATCAAAACCACGGGGGCTATCGGGATCGCTGCATTTGCCAGCGGACGGGCCAACATCGGCATCAGCCAGGCAAACGTGAGGATCGATTTCTGGAAGGGAAGAAATCCCTCGCGCATCGCGTCGATGGCGAGATATGCGATGGGCAGCGCCAGCAAGACGAGGTCGTAATCGTACATCCAGGGCGTAACGAGCATTGTCGCGATCACCAGTGCGGCGGCACGAATTGGAAAATCGTTGCAGGCGGTCCAGACGCGAATCGCCATCGCGATGGCGGCGGTCGCGACCAGACCCTGGAGCGCATAAGAGGCGGCGACCGACAGCCCCCACATCCGCGCCTGCGCGAAGACGCTTTGCATTTTGAAGAATCCCATCTCGCCCTGCTCGAGGATCAGATGACGCGCAGAAGATGCTCCGGCGATGAATCCCCTCCAGGTTTCGGGGCCGAACAGTGCGACCGATGACGCAACCAATATAAGCGTCGCGATCGATGTGCTCGCGATCGCGCGCCATTGCCGCGTGACGAGCAGAAACATCGGAATCAAAAGCCCGAGCTGAGGTTTGCCGCCGAGCAGTCCGAAAAAGACCCCACATAGCACCGGCCGATCTTTCTGCAAGGCGATCAAAGCGCCACCAAGTAACGCTGCGGTAAGGAAGCCGTTCTGCCCGTTGACGAAGTTCACTAGTGCGCCGGGGAACGCGACCGCGATCAGCAGTGCCTCGGTCACTGGGGCAATTTTTCGGATGACGAAAAGATATGCCGCGAGCGACAACCCGATCCATGCGATCAGCGACCATCCGTACGGCAGCCCGGCGAGTGGCGCGATCATCAGCAGATAGGTCGGAGGATAGAAGAATGCGCAGAGATGGAGCTGTGGATCGGCGAACATCGCGCGCTGAACCGCGAGTAGTCGCGCGGGATCGTAGGCCGATGCTGCCGCGCCTCGAATCGCCATCGCCGACGCCGACCACATCGCGACGAAATCGGCACCGAGCGGTGTCCCTGATGGATCGATGAGGTTGCGGCTGGAGAGAGTCCAGAAAACTCCCAGCATGGCGTATGCGGCGAGGATTAGTTTGGAATAGGCCCGCACGCGCTGCGCCGTGAACCACCTCGGGTCGCGGATCCAGGAACCGATCGCATTCAATCTACCGCTCATGACAAGTGAGGCTCGCCCTTCTCGAAGGTACGCAGCGCCCATAAGCGAGACAATCGATGGGCGATTTCGCATCGACGCATCCGTGTGATAATCCGAAGGCGGCAGGTGGCTTACAATTTCAAATGGAGGCTGCGCATGAGCCCGGTTGAAAATCCCGCCGGTACGACCTCATCGGATCGAGGGGTCTTCTTGACGGTGATGGCGATTCTGTTCGTGGTACTGGCGGCGTCGGACTTCACCAAGGTATTCCAACATTCGCGCGCTGGCCACCTCGGCCTCGTGATCCTGGGGCATCGTTTTGTAAGGCCCGCGGCGAACCTCGTGCTGGGCCCGCTGTTCGGCGCCTTTCTATTGCTCTATGCCAATGGCATCTGGACGCTGCGGCGCTGGGTCATCCCGATATCCCTGCTGTATGCCTTCTATGTCCCGGTTAATGAGGTGCTGTTCTGGTCGCTTCATCAGTTGACACCGCCCACGGTGGGCTTTATCGTCTTCTACCTCTTCGTCTCGCTGACTGGCTCGATAGGGACCGCGCTCTATCTTGCTTATCATCAGAATCAGCTGCAATAAGGCACGAAAAGCCTCGCCTTTTTTCGAAGACTTGTCACATCAGGTCCAATTAAGTAACTTATGAAGCTCTGCAAGTAATCTATTTTCCACGGAGTACATCCTATCTCTCATGGATAAGGGCTTTACCCTCTGGTTCACAGGTATGTCGGGAGCCGGCAAATCGACGCTGGCCAATCTGCTCGCCGATGAGCTGCGCAAACGCGGCCATCGCGTCGAGGTCCTCGATGGCGACGAAATCCGCACCCATCTTTCCAAGGGCCTCGGCTTTTCGAAAGAAGACCGCGACACCAACATCCGCCGCATCGGCTATGTCGCCCGCCTGCTTTCACGCAATGGCGTGATCGCGATTTCGGCCGCGATATCTCCCTATCGAGATGTCCGCGACGAGCTCCGCTCGCAGCACGAGCGCTTCTTCGAGGTCTACATGCATTGCACCATCGAGAAGCTGAGCGAACGCGATGTGAAGGGGCTCTACAAAAAGGCGCTTGCCGGCGAAATCAAGAATTTCACCGGCATTTCCGACCCCTACGAGCCGCCCGTCAATCCGGACCTGGTGCTCGATAGCTCCAAGGAGTCGGTCGAGGAAAGCTACAAAAAGCTACTCAGCACGCTGGAGGAGAAGGGCTTCATCAACAAGGCGGGAGGCACGCGATGAGTTCGGCTGCCATCGATGCCATCACCGCGCACGGCGGCGGCGAACTCAATGACCTCAAAGCGCCCGCCTCGGAACGCGCGGCGCTCAAGTCGCATGCGGAAAAGCTTCCGAGCGTCAAGCTCGGCGCGCGAGAGACCGCCGACCTCGAAATGCTCGCCTCGGGTGCGTTCACCCCGCTCACCGGCTTTATGGGCGAGGCCGACTATTACAACAGCCGTGACACCATGCGCCTGGGCTCGGGCGCGCCATGGTCGATTCCGATCACGCTCGGCGTCGATGAGGCCACCGCGCGCTCGCTCAAGACCGGCAGCGACGTCGCGCTGGCGAATGAGAACGGTACGCGTCTCGCCGTGATGAAGCTCGCGGAGATCTACAAAGTCGATCGCGAGGCCGAAGCGAAGGCGGTCTTCGGAACCTCCGAGGATGCGCATCCGGGGGCGAAGAATGTCACCTCGACGCCGCCCTACTGCCTCGGTGGACGCGTCACGCTGTTCGAGGAGGTTCCGGGCCGCACCTTCATGGAGTATCGGCTGGAGCCGCGCGCGACTCGCGACGCCTTCCGCGAGCGCGGATGGAAAAAAATCGTCGCGTTCCAGACCCGCAACCCGACCCATCGCGCGCACGAATACATCCAGAAGGCGGCGTTGGAAATTTGCGATGGCCTCCTGCTCCATCCGCTGGTCGGCGAGACCAAGGGCGACGACGTGCCGGCCGCGGTCCGGATGGAAACCTACAAGGTGCTCATCGATCTCTACTATCCGAAGAATCGCGTGATGCTTTCGGTGATGCCCGCGCATATGCGCTACGGCGGACCCAAGGAAGCGATCCTCCACGCCATCATTCGGCGCAACTATGGATGTACACACTTCATCGTGGGGCGCGATCACGCGGGCGTCGGCAGCTACTACGGCACTTACGACGCGCAGAAGATCTTCGACAACTTCAAGCCCGAGGAAATCGGCATCACGACGCTGAACTTCGAAAACACTTTCTTTTGCCGAAAGTGCGAATCGATGGCGTCCTTCAAGACTTGCCCGCACGCCGACGAGGATCGCCTGCTGCTATCGGGCACCAAGGTGCGCGAGCTGCTGCGCGCCGGGCAGGCCCCACCTCCCGAGTACACGCGCCCCGAGCTGGCAAAAATCCTCATCGAGGCGATGCGAGAGAAGAAGTAGCTAGCGCGACTTCTGATGTTAAAGAGGCGTTCCCTCACGGTGGAACGCCTCTTTCTCTTTCAGACGCTCACAGCCGAAGCGCCATCGACGCGGAATTCGTTGCGCGAGAAACCCGATTTTCTCCACCCGAGGACGTGGTTGCGAAGACTTGCCGTGATGCTAATACAATCCGGCTGGTCGCAAGTACACGAGGGTACCGATGGCGGAGCGCAAGCAGTTCGAGGTCATCATCGTCGGCGGAGGGATCGCCGGCGCCTCGCTCGCCTATTTTTTGACTGAGCGCGGCGTCACCGACATCGCGCTGCTCGAGCGCGAGAGCCAACATGGATACCATTCGACCGGCCGCAGCGCCGCGACGCTGGTGGAGAAGGACCCCATCGCGCCGGTGCAGCAGCTCAAGGCGCTCGGCGGGAAGTTCCTGCGCAATCCTCCCGTAGGCTTCAGCGACAATGCGGTGCTGAATCCGTGCGGGGTGATGATTCTCTACCGGCGCGGGTTGCTCGCGAAGTTCGATGCCGCCGTGGAAAGCCTGCGCCGCGACCGCATCGCATTCGATGTGCTCAGCGCCGCGGAATCGATCGAGCAGGTGCGCGCGCTGACCCTCGATGATCGGGAGCGCGCGATCATGCTCACTGCGGTCGGCCGCATCGATGTCCACGAACTGCTCACCAGCTACCTCCGCCACGCGCGAAGCCGCGGCGCGATGATTCGCACCACCAGCGAGGTGCGTGACTTTGTCATCGAAGGTGGCCGCTGCACCGGCGTGGTGACCGATGCGGGCACACTCACAGCGCGATGGATTGTCGATGCGGCCGGGGCGTGGGCGGGCCTCGTCGCGCAAAAGGCCGGCGCAACCTACATCGCGATGGAGCCGCGACGCCGCACTATCGTCACCTTCGCACCCCCGCCCGGGCTGTCGGTGAGCCGCTGGCCCTTTATCATCAGCGAGGCGGATGAAATCTACTTCGCGCCGGAGTCCGGCGGGTTAATGCTCAGCCCGATGGATCAGCATCCGATCGCACCGTGCGATGCCCAGCCCGACGACGAGGTGATCGCGGCAGCGATGGAACGGATGAAGTCGCTGGCGCCCTCGATCATCCCGCGCAGCCTCAAGCGCAAATGGTCTGGACTACGCACTTTCTCGCCCGATTCGATTCCGGTGGTCGGCGAGGATCCGCGCCTTAAGGGATTTTTCTGGCTCGCGGGGCAGCAAGGATTCGGCATCGAGAGCAGCCCGGCGATCGGTGCGATCGCGGCCGACCTCCTCGTACGCGGCGCAACGGACCGCTTCGAGGCGTCGATTCTGGCGCCCGCGCGCTTCGTCAAATAGAGGGGCGGAAACCGGCCGAACCGCACTGCGTATGTAGTAATGAGGTCGCGAACGACCCTGCTTGCCCGGTGCTATGGCAAATAGGAAGATCATATTGATCGCTCGGGTTGGGAAATAAGTGAAGAACTCCATCACCATTCGGATGCGGCAAATCGCGCAAGTCGGACTCACGATGGCAGGCGTCTTTTGCCTCGCGACGATCGCCGCTCCCGCTTGGGCCCAACAGAGCATGTATGGCCAGGGGCAGCCGCCGCCGATTTCTGCGCCAGTGGTAATCCCCGGTCATCAGGGCGGAGGCGGCTCGACACTCGAGCTGCCATCGAGCGGCGTCGTTCATCAGAACCAGACCAACATTCCGCCGCCGCAACCGCCGCAGCAGGACCTCGTTATCCCGACCCGTCAGTTGCGCGACCAACCCGGCTATCAGCAGGTCACCGTTACCGTCACCCAGCCCAACGGCAGCTATCTTACCGACCTCCAGAAGCAGGATTTCAAGCTGTATATGGACGGGCAACAGCGCCCGATCGAGTTTTTCCGTCAGGACCTCAACACACCGGTGTCGGTGGGAATTCTGGTCGATACTTCCGGCAGCATGGAGCCGAAGCTGCCGCAGGCGCGTGCCGCGATTATGGAGTTCCTGCGCAACTTGAATGATCGCGACGACGTGTTTCTGTTCGCCTTCTCGGGCCGGCCTTTCATGCTGCAGAATTTCACCCAGGATCATGCGCTGCTCGCGAGCCGGCTCGGATTGCTGCACGCATACGGCTCCACTTCGCTCTACGATGCGGTGGTAATGGGACTCACGATGTTGCAGCGCGGGCGCTATGACAAGCGCGCGCTGCTCGTGATCACCGATGGAATGGACAACACCAGCGCGCACGTGCTCGATGACGTGATCGCCGACGCGCGCCGCCAGGGCGTATTGATTTATTCGATTGGCATCGGCGATCCCAACCCAAGTCCGGTCAGCATCTCGGTGTTCGGCATGAAGGTTTCCGGCAGCAGCGAACAGGATATTGTCGACGTGAAAACCCTGCGGATGCTTTCGACCGAAACCGGCGCGAAGACTTACAACGTCCAAGTGGTCGGCGACGGTGGCGCCTTGCGTACCGATTGCGCTGAAATCAGCCGCGAGCTGCGCCAGCAATATACAGTCGGATTCCTCGCGCCCGATCCCGGTGCGGGCGGCTATCGCGGTCTGCGGGTCGATGTTCCCACCCATCCGGGCGTCGATGTGCGGGTGCGCAAAGGCGTCGATGTCGGCTCGCGCTCGCCCGCCGGCTCCGCCTACGCCGGCAGTCCCTATTAGAGTTGTCCTCGTTCCTTATCCCTCTCCCTTCAGGTAGAGGGAGGCGCCACGCTGCCGCGCCGGATGAGGTCTACTCCAGCTTTCGCTTTCCGTAATACGGCAGCGTCGTTCCTTCGCTTTCCGGCGCCTTCTCGGGCGATTGCTCCGGCTTCTTCGGCGCGCCGGCACTGTACATCGCGAGGGTTCCCGGCTCGACCACATCGGAATCAGTGACGATGTTCAGACACGTGATGCGCGAACCAGACAGCGCGCGCTTCATCGCGGGCGCGATGTCCTCGGGGCGTTCGACCAACTCGCCATTCGCGCCGAGTCCTTGCGCGGCCTTCTCGTAGTGCACCATCCCCAGCTCGGTCGCGACGTGGCGCCCCTTGCCCCACATGATTTCCTGGCCGTGCTTCGACATGCCCCATTGTTTGTCGTTGTTGATGACGACCGTGATCGGCAGGTTGTTCTTCGCGCCAGTGTGGAACTCGGAGAAGTTCAGTCCCGCCGATCCATCGCCGATGATGCAGAACACCTGCTTGTCGGGATGCGCGGCCTTGGCCGCCAAAGCGAAGGGAAGTCCTACTCCGAGGCATCCTAAATATCCGTGGGTGAGGAAGTGTCCGGGATGACGCGCGGTCCACGCACTGCCCATCCAGGCCGCGGTCTCGCCGCCGTCGGCCACCACAATGGCATCCTTGTCGAGCGCCTTCGCGATGTCGTGCGTGAGGCGCGCGGGATGAATCGGTCCTTTGTGATTCGCGATCGCGTCGTCCCATCGATGCCGTCCAGCCTCGCGAATCGCGCTCAGCCGCTCGATCCATTCCTCATGCCGGTCGATCTTCTCCTCTTTCAGCGCATCGATCGCTTCGCGCACGAATTCGTTGCAATCGGATACCACGCCGAGCTGGATGTCGCGGTTGCGCCCAATCTCCTCGGGCTCGATGTCGACTTGGATGACGCGGGCATCCGGCGGAATTACCGAGTTGCGACCGCCGGTGAACATGCCGATGCGGGTGCCGAGCATGATCACCAGATCCGCGCTGTCGCCGCCGCTCTTGCGATGCGCCGCGGGATGAATCGCGCCGAAGCCGCCGAAGTTGAGCGGATGCTCCTCCGACATGGTTCCGCGTGCCTTCGCGTTCGTCATCACCGGCGTATGCGCGAGCTCCGCGAGCCGCGCGAGATCCCTGGCCTGCGAGAACCACACGCCGCCGCCGGCAAGAATCGCGGGACGCTTCGCTTCCTTCAGCCATGCGAGCGCTTGTCGGAGCCCCTCGCGGCTCGGCCCGGGTTGCATCTTGGGCCGATAGTTTTCCGGGAACGGCACTTCAGTTTCCTCGGCCCGGCGGAATAGCACATCGATCGGAAGCTCGAGGAATACCGGGCCCGGGCGGCCGGAAATCGCATGGCGAAATGCCGCCGCGACGAATTCAGGAATCCGCTCGGTATGCGTGACCGATCGCGCCCACTTCGTGATCGGGCGCAGGATGCCCATCTGATCGACGGCCTGTAGCGGCAGGCGATCATCGTCAGCGAGCGGACTACGCCCGCCAATCAAAACCATCGGAATCGAATCCATGAAGGCGTTGGCGACGCCGGTTACCGCATCGGTCACGCCGGGACCCGCGGTGACGATCGCGACGCCGGGGCGGCCGGTGGTGCGTGCCCATCCGTCGGCCATATGCGCGGCAGCCTGCTCATGGCGCGTATCGATCACACGGAAGTTGTGGCGCGCCGCGGCGGCATAGATCGAATCGAGATGGCCACCGTGAAGAGTAAAGACTTCATGCACGCCCTCGCGTTCGAGCGCGCGCACCATCATTTCGCCGCCGTCGATTTTCGCCATGAGAACACCTCCGCATGAGAACCGATTCTGACTTTCGGTCTAGCACAGACTTTTGTCTGTGTGTGAGGGTTATTCGGCTTTGGGTTTCCTGGGCGGAATCTTGAACGGAGGCAGGAACGCCCGGTCCGGGTCCGGCAGCAGATTCATGAACTTCACTTCGGCGAAATCGCCTACAATCTGTATGGCCGAGAACGTTGCGTTATCGACCCGGATGCGCCGAAAATGTGCCAGCTCCGATCCGACAAAGTGGGCGAGCACAGTCCGGATGATGTCGCCGTGCGACACGAACAGGATGCGCTTCTCCGGATGCGCCTCGATCGCGCGTTTGACCGCTTTCACCCCACGCTCCTGCACCTGTGCGATGGTCTCGCCTCCCGGGGTCGGCGAGGTCAGCGGATGCTCCCGATAGCGAACGTAATCGGGATCGTCGATGAGGTCTTCGAACACCATGCCGGCCCAGCGGCCATAGCGAACTTCTTCGAGATCCGGGTCCTCGAGAATTTCCATTCCGCCGATTCCCTGCGCGATGATTTCCGCGGACTGCCTGGCGCGCGGCAGCGGACTGCTGATGATGATTTCCGGCGCGATCGCGCGCGCCGAAGGTATCGCAAGCTCGACCTGCGCCCGGCCCGCCTCATCGAGCTCGATCGGATGGTGTCCCATCACGCGCCCGACGCGATTCCATGGCGTCTCGCCATGGCGCATCAGCAAAGCGGTTCCGCGAATACCTTTCCCCGATCTCAATTTATCCGCGACGTAAAAGGGTCCCAGCGCCATCTTGGTAGTTCGACGACCGACTTTGAAGATACTCGCGCGGCATCCCCTGCCGCGACAAGCCTTTCGAGCAGCATACGGGACTGACGGGTGGATTCAAGTATTGACGTGAATGGATTGAGCGATCGGGATAGCCGGCCTACTCCTCATTCTCCCGGAGGCCGTTGCGGACGGCGCGGCGCGCGAAGCCGCGTGATTTGCGCCTTTTACGCTTCGCCGCTTCCTTAAGCTGCTGATCGACGAAGCCGATTAGATACTCCTGACAGTTCGCCTCACTCTCCAGGTGACGGATGTAGCTGCCGTCGGACTGCATTTCCCAAGCGCATTCGTTGGGCGCGAGCTGACAATCGAGCACCGTGCGCAACTCCTTGCGCAGCGCGGGATCCTCGACCGGTGTGATGACCTCGACCCGGCTTTCCAGGTTGCGCTTCATCAGATCGGCTGACCCGATGAAGTACTCCTCCGCGCCACCGTTGCGGAAATAATAGATGCGTCCATGTTCGAGGAATCTTCCGACGATACTCACCACGCGCACGTTCTCGGACAGTTCCGCGATGCCGGGACGCAGGCGGCAGGTGTCGCGCACGATAAGATCGATCTTCACCCCCGCCATCGCTGCACGATAGAGCGCGCGGGTCACATCGATGTCTTCGAGCGCGTTGCATTTGAGCTGGATGAGTCCGGGCGATGATGCCGAATGCAGCTTCGCCTCACGATCGATCTTGGTAAGTAGCGCTCGTTTGAGAAAAGTCGGCGCGGGCAGAATCTTCTTGTATGTGCGGCCGGGCGCGTAGCCGGTGGTCAGGTAGTTGAAAAGCTGGGTGAGGTCCTGGCCGATGACTTCGTCGCAGGTGAGCAGTCCGTAGTCGGCATAAAGCCGTGCCGTGCCAGGATGATAGTTGCCGGTCCCGATGTGCGCATAGCG
>Ga0335079_10008042_pt1 | contig 11999 bp, 10 predicted proteins | sample Lox_Sample_33_FD_206719 | JGI IMG/M metagenome (GOLD analysis project Ga0335079, IMG submission 206719) | Soil microbial communities from Loxahatchee National Wildlife Refuge, Florida, United States - Lox_Sample_3.3 | ecosystem: Environmental > Terrestrial > Soil > Wetlands | place: USA... | reverse complement strand
ACCCGGTCGCCGGAAGCGTCGCCGTTTTTTGCCGCATCCAACTTCACGCCCAGAAATTCCAGGCCGCTGAGGCATTCGGACCGTAAGCGCGCGGAATTTTCGCCGATTCCGCCGGTGAAAGCGACGGCTTCAAGGCCTCCCATGGCGGCGGCAAAGGCGCCAATAGTTTTTTTCACCTGGTAAGCGAAAACCTGCAACGCGAGCTCTGCCCTGCGGCTGCCCTGGGCCGCGGCGGTTTCGATATCGCGCAGATCTCCGTCCGCTACGCCCGAAAGGCCGGCCAACCCCCCCCCGGTGGCGAGCTGGCGGCGCACTTCGGCGCAATCCCAACCGTGCCGCTCCATCATGTAGAGCACCGCGAATACATCGAGGTCGCCGTGGCGGGTGGCGTTCTCCAGTCCGGATTGCGGCGAAAAACCCATGGTGGTATCCACCGAGCAGCCGCCGGCGATGGCGCACATGGAAGAGCTGCCGCCCAGGTGGCAACTCACCAGCTTAGGGTTGCGGCCCAACATCGCAGCCACGCGCCCGGCCACATACTGGTGGGAAGCGCCGTGAAAGCCGTATTTGACCACGCCTTCTTCCAGCCACGCTGCCGGCACTCCGTAGAGCCGCGCGTGCTCGGGCATGGTGGCGTGGAACTCCGGTTCGAACGCGGCTACGATGGGCACGCCCGGCATTGCTTCCGAGAAGGCTTCAATGGCTGTCAGGTAGATGGCATTGTGCGCCGGCGCCGCCGGCAGGAACTGGCGCAGCGCGGCCACCACTTCGCCATCCACCGGAAACGTGCCGCGGTATCGCGGCCCGGCGTGCACCGCCTTTAGCGCGACAGCGTCGATGGGCGTGCCGGCAGTCGAGATCTGTGCGATAGCGGCGCGGTAGTCGGCCACCCGCTCCAGCCGTCCCTTGGCCAGTACAGTCTCGGATGGCATCTCGAGAATCTGGTATTTCAGCGAGGTCGATCCCAGGTTCGGTATGAGAAGATTCATTCGTCGATGAATCCCAGCCGCTTGAGGGTAGCGGCGGGCTCGGCCTTTTCAAACTGCATCACGGGCGCCTTTTCCCGGCCATTCTCCACCGCTACGCCGAACGGGTAGGCAGTATAGCCGAAGACCGTTTTGAGCTTGTCGAAATCGGAGCTCACCACCGCACGCAAACCGGTCTGCTCGAGGAATTGGCCGGAGAACTGCGGCATTTCCACCGGAATCGCCACCACCTTGGTGGCGCCCCATCGAAATTGCGCCATGGCCTTGGCCGCATCGAAACAGTGCATGCAGCCCGGATTGAAGAAAAACAGAAAGTACCGGCCCCGCTGAATGGAGTAGGGCTGGCCGTTGACGGTGATGAATTCCGGCGCGCGGGCGCCGCTCTGCCGCACCGCCTCCACTCCGTAAGTGACCAGCGCAAACACCACCACTGCACCCGCCACCACCGCCATGGTGCGCAGGTTGCCGGAGGGCCGCGACCAAAAGCCGGCGGCCAAGGCCAGTGCCAGCATCAAGGCATCGGTGGCGAAAAACCCGGGGCCGACCATCCGCTTGATCCAGGGGAAGCAGCTACAGTCGGCTCCGCGCAGGGTACCGTAATTCACGGCGAAATACGCCATGAACGCCACCAGCATAAGCCCAATCAGCAGCGCACCCCAACGGCGGAAGCGCGGAACCAGGATGAAGACGGCGCCCAGCGTCTCCAGGATTCCGAAACCGAGGGCCGCCGCCAGGCTGAGCGACGCCGGCACCTTGAGCTCGACAATGCGCACAGCCCAGGCTTGCGCTTCGGTGATTTTCCAGATTCCGGAGATCAGGAACAGAACGGCAAGCAGAACTGCGGCCACCCAACTCAGCCTGGTTTTCCAGGATGGCAACTCAAGCGGCTGCAAGCGGACGGAGCCCCTCCCGCGGTTGTGCCATACTGTCGGTCATGGCATTATTGTAGCCCTTCCCGTTCCCCATGATCGCTCTCGCCTGGATTCTCACACTTGCCGCTGCCACGCGGATTGACCTGGTGGACGAGGTGTATTCCATTCCACCCAACCAATGGCGCTATATAGAAGTGGGCTTGAAGCAGCAGCCCGCGCTGGTGCTGGCACACTATGAGGTCTCCGGCCAATCCGCCGGCGTGCGCATGGCGTTGATGCGGCGCGAAGATATGGAGAACCTGCGCGAAGGCCTGCCGCACGGCGTAGTGGAGTCGGCCGGCGGCGGCCGCAGCGGAACCCTGCACGCTCTAGTTGTTCCCGGCGAGTACGTGATTGTGTTGGACAATGACTCCGCCGACGGACGCGCCGCAGCGGTGCACCTGCGCGTGTGGCTGGATTTTTCAAAAGCCCCCACTGTCGCGCAGATCTCGCCCACCCGGCAGTTGATCGTAATCTTCGTCAGCTTTGCGGTGTTCTTCGGGATTGTGGGCTATGCGATGGCGAAGATGTGGAGGAGCATGAAGGGCCACGAATAAACACGAATGCACACGAATAAACCTAAGACAGTTGTTTTTTTATTCGTGTTTATTCGTGTCCTCGACGGCCGCCTGCGGGAGAACGACGTCCTCGAAACCGGCATGCGTTGCCTTCACCGAATAGGCGCCGGGAAGAACGCCGGGAAACGAATACTGCCCGAGGCTGCCGTCCCAACGAATTCATGTCCCCTTTTTATTCCTTTAAACGCGTATTCGATTAGCGAACTATAAGGAGGCTCGTTAATCTATGACTCGGATCGTTTTAGGGACGTCCTGTCTCCCTTTTTTCATCGCCGCGGCGTTGCTGTCCCCGTGCTTCGGCCAGATTCGCAGTGGGGGCGATGCCGCCGCGACCGGCGCCGGCGCGCCCGCCGATAGTGAGCGTGGCGACAATCCGGAACTGCCGAAGTTTGGCATCGCGGTGGGCGCCGGCACTCTCGGCGCCGGCATTCAGGCTGCTACCGCGCTGGCGCGGCACACCAACCTGCGCGGCGGGTTCAATTATTTCAGTTTCGGCCTCAGCGGCACGAACAAGGACAACCTGAGGTATGATGCCACGCTGCGGCTCTCATCCGCCGAAATCCTTCTGGACCAGTACATCAAGGGCCCGTTTCACATCAGCGGCGGGGCCCTGATCTACGACGGTTTCAAGGGGACAGCCGACGTTTCGGTGCCAGGCCAGCAGAGTCTGACGCTGAATAACGTTACTTATTACAGCTCGGCATCGAACCCCGTCACCGGCACCGCGGCCATCGGCGCGCGCAAAGTCGCTCCTGAGATCCTCATCGGATTTGGCAACCTCTTGCCCCGGAGTGCGCGGCATTTCTCGGTCAATTTCGATCTCGGAGTGGCTCTTCAAGGATCGCCGAACACCAAGTTGAACCTGCTCGGCAGCACGTGCGGCACTCCTACGGCCGGGTGCTCCCCGATCGCCAGCGACCCATCGGTCCAAAGCAACATCACGGCGGAACAATCCAAGGTAAACAACGATCTGAAGCCGTTCCAGTTCTATCCCGTGATTCGCCTCAGCTTCGGATATAAGTTTTGACTGCTACGGCAGGAGTTCCGCTGGCTTCAGGTTGAAGCAATCGAGGCCGCGAATGCTTCCCGTGCCGCCGCAATCGTCTCGTCGATATCTTCCTCAGAGTGCGCGGCCGAAAGAAATGCGGCCTCGAACTGCGAAGGCGCCAGATAGATTCCGCGCTCCAGCATGGCACGGAAGAAACGGGCGAATCGGGCGGTGTCGCTCCGCCTGGCCGATTCCCAATCGGTGACAGGCTGGTCCGTGAAGAAGAACGTGAACATGGAGCCGACGCGGTTCACAGTGATGCCCGCGGGCGCGGCGGCGCAGAGCCTTCGGGCGCGCTCCTCCAGTTGAGAATAGACTTCCGGGTGCGCCTTGAGGGTGCGCAGCATGGCCAGCCCGGCGGCTACCGCCAGCGGGTTTCCCGAAAGCGTTCCCGCCTGGTATATCGGTCCCACCGGCGCCACCCGGCTCATAATGTCCTTGCGGCCGCCGTACGCGCCCACGGGCAAGCCACCGCCGATGACCTTGCCAAGCGTGGTCATGTCCGGGCGGATGCCGAAGCGCTGCTGCGCGCCTCCGAAAGCCACCCGGAACCCCGTCATCACTTCATCGAAGATGAGCAACGCGCCGTGCCGCGCGGTGATCTCGCGCAGATATTCCAGGTATCCGGGCAGCGGCGGCACGCAGCCCATGTTGCCCACGACGGGTTCTACGATCACCGCCGCGATCTTGCCGCGGTGCCGGTGAAAGGCCTCGGACACGGCATCCGGCGAGTTGTAAGGCAGGGCGATGGTGGTATCGCAGAACGATTTCGGCACGCCTTGCGTATCGGCGATGCCCAGCGTGGCCACGCCCGAGCCGGCCTTTACCAGCAGCGAATCGACGTGGCCGTGATAGCAGCCTTCGAACTTCACCACCAGGAGGCGCCCGGTGAATCCGCGCGCCACGCGGATGGCCGACATGGTGGCTTCGGTGCCGGAGTTCACGAGGCGAACCATTTCCATCGACGGGACGGCGTCGCAGATCGCCTCCGCCATATCGACCTCTTGCGCGGTAGGCGCGCCAAAGCTGGTGCCGATGGAAAGCGCGGCTTCGAGCGCCGCCAGAATCGCCGGATGGCGATGGCCCAGCAGCAGCGGACCCCAGGAGCCGACGTAATCGATGTAGCGGTTGCCGTCCACATCGAAGATGTGCGAGCCCTCGCCGCGCTCGATAAACGGCGGCGTAAGCCCCACGCTGCGGAAAGCGCGGACGGGAGAATTCACGCCGCCGGGTATCAATTGTTGAGCGCGATCGAAGAGTGCTTGCGATTTGGAGCGATTCATTTCACGGCTTCGCCCACAGCCCACCCGGGACCACGCGCGTGAAGCCCAGGCTCATGCCGATTTCGTAAAGGCTGCCGTGGAGATTCTGAAACAACCGGCGCTTGAGCCCCAGATAGGGCTGCTTGCCGGCAAAAAGATCCTGCATGATGGCGGAGAAGCGCGGGCTGCGGCGTGTGAACTCCACCATGCGCTGCGGCACCGCGCCTAACAGGAAGCGGCCTATGAAAACGCGCTTGGCCAGGCGCGAGCCGAATTCCAGGTCGGCGGCGAAATCGTGGTGCAACAGCTTGCGGTAATGCACCACCTTGTCGGCCAATTCGCCCACTTCGGAAAGCAGCGCGCGCGCCGCCAAATCGGCGGAGCGGATGGCGTAATAGAGCCCCTCGCCGGTGATGGGGTCCACCAGTCCGGCGGCATCTCCCACCGCCATCCAGCCCTCGCCGGACACGCGGTTCTTGCGCCAGGAGGAAGTATCGAGCGATGGCAGCAGGTGGGAATAAAACGACGCGCCTTTCCAGGAAATGCCGCGCTCGCTCATGTAGCGTTCCAGGCGCAGGCGCAGCGAGCCGGCCGGCTCGTTTTTGCCGCAGATGCCCACGGAAAGGTGGCCGCAGCGCGGGAATATCCAAATGTATCCCTGCAGGCGGGGCAGGAATTGAATATCGATGCGATCCTGGTCGCCGGCAACGTAATAGCCCAGCGCGGACATGGTGTCCTGCGGGCTGAGCTGCGTTCCCACATCGCGCAGCGGATTGCGCGCACCCGTCGCCACGATGCAGAAATCGGCTTCGGCGATGCCGCCGGAAGTGCGCAGCCGCCAGCGCGAGCCGCAGCGCGACATTTCCAGCACACGCGCCTTCTCGATGGAAGCGCCCGCCCGTTCGGCGCGTTCCAGCAGCATGCGGTTGAGATCGAGGCGCGAATAGATCACCAGCGGATCGGCCATCTTTAAAACGGCATCGCCTCCCCGGGGCGCGCCCAGCACGGTTTCGGTTACAAAGCGTTTGGGAGTGGCGTTGTCCACCAGGAACGGATATTGATTGTAAGCTTTAAAGGTAAGGCCGCCGCCGCAGGGTTTTTCCCACGCCAGCTTCTCGTCGAACAGCATGACGGAGAGGCCGGCAGAGGCCAGTTGTTCCGCGGCGAAGGCTCCCGCCGGGCCGCCTCCGAGAATGGCGACACTTTTCATTTTTTCTTGACCGGCGGCAGATCGTGCGGCGATGGCATGGCCGACCCCGCACCCGGCGGTGGTATAGCCCCACCGTGCGGATTCTCTCCGGGCGAAGTGCCTCCCGCGCCCGGTGGGCCGGCATTTCCGCCGTGCGGCGCACCCATATCGCGGCGGCCGGTCACCACCCACTTGCTGCCCTGCTGCTCCAATTGATATTGCATCGACATGCCGCTGCCGGCGGCGCCACCCTTGGGAGTGAACTCCACGGTAGCATCGGCGCGATTACCGTTGAATTGCACGGCCGTAAGATCGACATTCATTCCCTGCATGTTGAGGCCGCGCGAGGCGACGAAGTCGATCACGGCCTGCCGCACCGCCTCCTTGTTCGTGTTGCCGCGATTGCAGGCGGCCAGGCACACAACCAAGGCCGTAGCCCAGATAATTCGCACGTATTGATTATACCGGAGAGCGATGCGCGGTTCCCCACGAGTTAGAGTTATGCGTTGGGCCACTACCGGGCCGACCTCGTATAATGGCGGGACACCCATGACGTTTGTATTGCGCCGCGCCGTTTCCGCCGACGTTCCGGGGCTCAACAGGCTGATCGATGCTTCCGTGCGCGGCTTGCAGGAGGGAGACTATACGGCGGCCCAGATTGACGGCGCGCTACGTGCGGTTTACGGGGTCGATACGCAGTTGATCGCGGATGGAACGTACTTCGTGGTGGAGGCGGAAGGCGCCATCGTGGGTTGCGGTGGGTGGAGCAAGCGCCGCACACTCTACGGTGGCGACCAGTTCGCGGTCCGCGAAGATTCGCTGCTCGATCCCACACGCGACGCCGCCCGGATTCGCGCCTTCTTTGTCGATCCCGCGTGGGCGCGGCGCGGCATCGGCAGCCTCATTCTGGAAGCCTGTGAAACTGCCGCGGCCGCGGCCGGCTTCACCCGTCTGGAAATGGGCGCGACGCTCACGGGAGTGCCGTTTTACCGGGCCCGCGGCTACGCCGAACGCGAACGGCTGCAAGTGCCGCTGCCCGACGGTGCATCCATGCCCGTGGTTCGCATGGTGAAGGCAACCGGCAAGGGTCGCACTTAACACCATGAGCAGCGCCCCCGCTGCCATCCTGCCGTTATAATGTCCGCAAGAGACCCCGCATGGTTACCCTTAGGAGTGCATTCCTCTTGCCGTTGGCCGCCGGTTTGGCCCTCGGGCAAGTGGAGTGGAGCGGGCGCGTGGTGGATCAGAACGAGAGTCCTGTGGCGCAAGCCCGCGTCAGCCTTCGCCAAGGGTCCGGTAAGCCGATGGAAACCACCAGCTCGCCCTCGGGCGAGTTTCGTTTCGCCGTGCCGGCGGCAGGCCAGTACCTGGTGAGCGTCGATCGCGCCGGCTATTTCGCCCTCAAAGACCATGCGGTGGAGATTACCGCGGCCGGCGTGGAAACCCTCCTGGTGCTCAACGCGCAGCAAGAGGTTTTTCAAAGCGTCACCGTGGGCGACATGCCCACTCCCGTGGATCCCACCGAGACCGACCACGACCAACGCCTGAGCGGCACCGAGATCAACGATGTGCCTTATCCCGCCAGCCATAGCCTGCGCAATTCCATGCGGCTGGTTCCGGGCGTGGTGCAGGATGCCACCGGCGGCCTGCACTTTCACGGCGGCGCCGAATACCAGACACAATATACGCTCGATGGCTTCGATATCACCGACCCCGTCACCGGCCGTTACAACACGCTGGTGGCGGTGGAAGGGGTGCGCTCGCTGGATCTCGAGACCGCTCGCCAGCCCGCACAGTACGGGCGCGGCTCGGCCGGTTCGCTGGCCATCCAAACCGATAACGGCACCGACCAGTTTCATTACACGGCCACGAATTTCATTCCAGGGGTGGACGACCACGGCGGGATTCGTATCGGCGATTGGACGCCGCGCGCCGGTGTTTCAGGCCCGCTGGTGAAGGGCCGCGCCTGGTTCTCCGACAGCTTCAACGGCGAGTACAACAGCGGCTACATTGCCGGGCTGCCCAACGGAAAGAATCTGAATACGAGCTGGGTAGCCGGCAATCTCTTCCACGCGCAGGTGAACCTGACGGCGGCCAACATTTTGTACGCGGACCTGCTGACCGACTTCGATCACCAGGCGCACTATGGCCTGGGAGTGCTAGACCCCGTTTCGACCACACAGGGCATGAGCGACCGCCAGTGGCTGGCCGCGGTGAAGGATTCGCAGACCTGGTACGGCGGCGCGCTGCTGGAAGCCGGCTTCGCCTGGCAGTCCGTCTACCACCGCAGCGTGCCGGAGGGTTCCCTACCCTACCTGGTGACGCCCAACGGCCGCAGCGGCAACTATTTCGTGGATGCGCTGCAAAATGGAAGCCGCGCGCAGGCGTTCCTGAATTATTTCCCGAGTGCGCGCCATTTCCTGGGCCATCACCAGTTCGAGATCGGCGGCGACGCCGAGAGGCTCGATTATTCGGCGCACTTCTCCCGCACGATTTACGAAACCATCGCCCTCAACGGGCTGCCGGTATTTGAAACGTCCTTTCGCGGCAGCGGCATCTTCGACCGGCCCAACGCGGTGCTGTCGGGCTACATGACCGACCGCTGGCAGCCGCTGAAAAGCCTAACCGTGAACGCCGGTTGGCGCGTCGATTGGGACGAGTTGGTGCGCCAATGGGCGCTCTCGCCGCGCATCGCCGTTTCCTTCTCGCCGCTGGCGTCTCTGCGAACGCGCTTCAATGCCGGTTACGCCGTGCTGCACGATGCCACTAACCTGGCGCTGTTCTCCCGGCCGCTCGATCAGCAGGCGGTCACCACGCCGTTCGATTCCGCCGGCCAGCCCGAAGCGCCGCTGGTCACGACCTTCGTGACCGGACGGGATCTGAAATTTCCGCGCTACGTGCAATGGAGCGCCGGAGCGGAGCACGATTTCGGACACGGCATCTCCGGCCGGACGGAGTGGATGTGGAAGCGCGGTGGCGATGGCTTCGTGTACGCGCCGGAAAGCGGAGCCGGACCTGTCGATCTCCAGCCGGCCGGCCTGGCCTACGGATTCGGCGGGACCTATGCGCTCACCAACCAGCGGCACGACGATTACGACGAAGTCGCGTTCACAGCGCGCCAATCGTTCGGCGACCAGTACGGCTGGATGGCGAGCTACACGCGTTCGCGCGCCGTTTCCAACGCCGTGCTGGACGTCAGCGTGGACCAGCCGCTGCAGGTGCTGAACAATTTCGGCCGCATACCCTGGGACGCGCCCAACCGCTTCCTGGGCTGGACATACCTTCCGACGCCCTGGAAAAACTGGGCGGTGGCTCTATTGGTAGACTACCGCACCGGCTTCCCCTTCCCCGTCACCGATGATGCCGGCCTGGTAGTCGGACCGGTGGATGCGCACCGTTATCCCAGCAATTTCGACCTGAACCTTTCTATAGAGCGCCGGTTCACCTTCCACGGCTATCGGCTGGCCTTACGCCTTGGCGCCGACAATCTCACCGGTCATCGCAACCCCACGGCGGTGAATTCGGTGATCGACTCGCCTCAGTATCTGCAATTCTTCGGCGACGAAGGCCGGCACTTCGTTCTCCGCATCCGCTGGTTCGGCAAAGCCGGGAGGTGACGAACTCGGACGGATGTTATAGTTGTCACAGGGTGAACCCGATGCAAGAGAAGGCCTTCTCGGAAGTGCGGTGCCTTCGGTGCTTGCAGCCGTTTCCCGAAAATGCCCGGCGCTGCCCCAATTGCCGCACTCCCCGGCCGGGGGGCCGCGGCTTTCCTCTCTTCCTCGGTGTAGCCAGCCTGGCAGCGCTCATTTTCCTGGTTTTCATGATGGTGAAGACCATGTGGAACGAGGAGTCGCCAGCGGACGATAGCACACCCGCCGCGCAAAGCGACCAGGCCCCGCCGCTGAACAAGTGAACAACGCCTGATTCACCTCGCCGCCCGCCACCCATGGCGCAGCCACGCCAGCGCCAGCATGGCCAGCCCCCAGGCGCAGACGCCGCTCCACTGCCAACGGGACCACGCCAGCGACGAAAGTGCGGAGCCGAGAGCTCCGCCAAAAAAGAACACGATCATGTAAACGGTGTTGATGCGGCTGCGTGCTGCGCGGGAAAGCGCGAAGATCCGCGTCTGGTTGGAAATCTGCATCGTCTGCATGCCGATGTCGAGTACGGTTACGCCGGCGATCAGGCCGGCCAGACGGTAGCCGAAAACCCACAGCAGCACCCATCCCGCCGAAAGCAGCCCGAGCGCGAGTGTCAGGGTGGCGCGCGGGCCGTAGCGGTCGGCCAGCCGACCGGCGGGTGAAGCGATCAACGCTCCCGCGGCGCCCAGCAAACCGAAGCTCCCGGTTGCGGCCGCACCCAAACCGTAGTGCGGCGAGCCCAGGAAGAACGCCAGGTTCGTCCAGAAGGCGATGAAGGACGCAAACACCAGAGCACCCACCACGGCGGCTTCGCGCAACAGCGGCTGTGCGTGCGCCAGGTCCCATAACGATCGCAGCGCGGCGCGATATTCCAGCGCGCGCGCCGGTGGCAGCGCCGGCATGCGCCACGCCAGCAGCGGCACAAAGGCGCCGGTGGAAACGGCGGCCAGCAGGAACACCGCGCGCCATCCCAGCATCGACGCCACAGCTCCCGAAGCCGTCCGCCCGAGCAGGACACCCAGCAAGACACCGGTCATGACGGTGCCGATGGCGCGGCCGCCCTCACCCGCGGGGGCGAGCTCCGGCGCCAGCGGCACAATCACGTGCGTCACCGCCGCGGTCATCCCGATAGCCACGCTGGCCGCCACCAGCACCCAAAAGGAAGGCGCAAGCCCGGCTACCGCCAGCGCCAGCGACACCGCGGCGAAGAGCCGCAGCATCAGCTTGCGGCGCTCCACCACGTCGCCCAGCGGCACAAACACCAGAATGCCGGCCGCGTATCCAAGCTGCGTGGCCACGGCTATGATGCCGCTCGCCCCGGTAGATGTGCCGAACGCGCGGCTGATTTCCAGCAGCAGCGGCTGGTTGTAATAAAGAGTGGCTACGCTGGCCCCGCTCGCCAGTGCGAGAAACGGCAGCAGGCCGCGCGGCGAAGGAGGATCGGCGCTCAATTCTCAGGCTAGCACCGCCACGAAGCTATAATCGGCGCGAGGACGCCTCGTACTCATGGCCGCCGGTGCAGTACCGTTGGCCCCACAGAGCCAATCCGAGTGTGCTATCAAATAGCAGCGGAGCCCGATGTCCAAAGCTGGTGCGTCCACGATGCCGATGCTGGTCTTTTTGGCTGCGTTCGCGATGACAGTCGGGTGCCAGTCCCCCAGCAGCCCCGAGACCGTCGTTGTTCAGAATGGGCCGATCGCGCTGCACGGGCTGCTCTGGCGACCCGAGGGCAGCGGTCCCTTTTCCGGAATCCTGTTCAACCACGGCAGCGGGCGCACCAAAGAAGAACTAGAACGGCTGGGACCGTACGAGGGGCAGGCCAAGACGCTCGGACCTGTGTTCGCTCGCCACGGCTACGTATTCCTGTTTCTCTTCAGGCGGGGCGTTGGGTTGTCCGCCGACCAAGGCACAGGCGCCATCGACCTGATGAACAGCGAACTCGCCGCACACGGGCAGGGCGCCCGCAACGCCCTTCAGCTTCGGTTGCTGGAGAACAGGGAGCTGAGTGATGCCGCTGCCGGCCTGGCTTTCTTGCGCGGACTTCGCGAGGTCGATTCACGCAACGTGGCAATCGTTGCGCATTCGTTCGGTGGATCGCTCACTATATTTCAAGCCGCAAGAGAACCCGACCTACGGGGGGTCGTTATTTTTTCCGGCGCCGGCTACAGTTGGGATCGCTCCCCGGAACTGCGAGCGCAGCTTCTCGCTGCGATGTCAGACGTCCAGGCGCCGGTCTTCTTTATTCATGCGGCGAACGACTATTCGGTCAACCCAGGGAGAGTGTTGGACACCCGGTTGGAGCAGCTTGGCAAGCCACATCGCTTGAAGATCTATCCGAGCATCGGGCGGACGCCTGACGACGGCCACGACTTCCTTTTTCT
>Ga0335079_10008040_pt1 | contig 12001 bp, 10 predicted proteins | sample Lox_Sample_33_FD_206719 | JGI IMG/M metagenome (GOLD analysis project Ga0335079, IMG submission 206719) | Soil microbial communities from Loxahatchee National Wildlife Refuge, Florida, United States - Lox_Sample_3.3 | ecosystem: Environmental > Terrestrial > Soil > Wetlands | place: USA... | reverse complement strand
CATGCGCGAGACCAGACGGCCGGGCGATCGCGATGCCTTCGAGCAGCGTCTGCGCTACGACCTGAAATTCCTGAGCTACGCGCCGGTGGTCTTCATCTCTGCGCAAACCGGAAAAGGTACGGAACAGATCTTCCCGCTGCTCGAGGAAGTCGCAGCCGAACGCCGCAAGCGCATCTCGACGTCAGAGATGAACCGCTTCATTGAACAGGTCGATTTCGATCGTGCGTCCGTGCCGATGCGCCAGCGCGTGAAGATCCTGTACATGACTCAAGCCTCAGTTGCGCCTCCAACGTTTGTGCTCTTCACCAACCGAGGCGTGAAGCTGCACTTCGCGTATCAGCGATTCCTGGAGAATCAGATCCGCCACGCCTTCGGATTCATGGGCACACCGATCTGGATCAAGAATCGGGCACGGGAGTAGGAGCACAAATAGAGTTGCCGTCTTCCAATCCATGTGGGGACAGCCGCGCTCGGCTGTCCGGGAGAGCGAAGCTCCGCGGCGCCAATGCCCAACTGTAAATGTTAGGCTGTCACTCTCCCGCAATCATCCGATCCTGCGTCATCAATCCCACGCGCTGCACGCCCGCATGATGCGCGAGATCAATCACGTCCGCCACATATTGAAAATCCACATCCCCATCGCCCCGCACGAAGGCTACCTTTTCGACCCGTGTCAGATAAATCCGCGCCAAACGCGATTCCAGATCCGTCCACGGCACCTCTTCCTTATTGATTTTCACCAGCGGCGGCTGGTCCTTTGCCGTCCACACTACTTCCACCACGATCGTGCGCGGCTGCGAGACATTCGTGATCTGATCAGGATTCGGTTGCGGAATCTGCGCCTTCTCTCCATACTCCGGATCCATCGATACCACCAGCATGAACATGATGATCAGCGTGAGCAGCACATCGATCAGCGGCGTCACATTGATCTGTGGTCCAGACGGACCTCCGCCTGCCATTGAGAAAGCCATCGGGAATTGCTCCTCTCGGGCACGCGTGTCTGAAAGATCAGACACCCGTTGCATCACGAAGGTTCCTATGCGCTATCACCTTACGCAGTCCAACAGAGGAATCCGGTTGCGAGTTACGACAGGAAACATGCATCATGATTGTGCGGACGTCCAAAACCACCGGCCGCGCCACACTCATGATCCGTTCCCCGCGCCGGTGTCTTTTGGTGATTGTCGCGCTCGCCACTCTTGCGCCCTGCCTACGCGCGCAAGACAACTACGAGATTCAGGTCTACGGCTACGAGACGGTTGCTCCGCGTTCCACCATGGTCGAGATCCATTCCAACTTCACGGTCGACGGCAGCAAAACCGTGCAGGATGGCGTACTCCCGACCAATCATGCCATGCACGAGACGCTCGAAATCACGCAAGGAATCACTGACTGGTCCGAAGTAGGCTTTTACGTTTTTTCCAGCATCCAGCCTGACGGTGGGTGGCAGTGGGTGGGCGATCATATCCGCCCCCGCGTTCGTATCCCGGAAGCCTGGCACTGGCCGGTAGGTGTGAGCCTGTCGCAGGAGATCGGATACCAGCGCGCGGCGTTCTCGGCTGATACGTGGACGTGGGAGATTCGTCCGATCATCGACAAGAAACTCGGGCCCTGGTATCTGAGCTTTAATCCCACATTGGATCGCTCGTTTCACGGGCCCGGCGTGAACAAAGGAGTGGAATTCTCTCCGAACGTGAAGATCAGTTATGACTTCACGAAGAAGATCGCTGGAGGACTGGAGTATTACGGGGCTTTGGGCTCTTTGAATGGATTTGATCCGTTACAAGATCAGGAGCACCAGTTCTTCCCCACCATCGACATCAACTTCGCCTCGCAATGGGAATTCAACTTCGGAGTCGGAATCGGAGCTACACGCTCCACCGATCATTTGATCATCAAGTGCATCGTCGGGCGCCGTTTCTCCTGGCCACACCGGCAAGGCGCCAAGCTGAAGTCGCAGGTGCCGTGATCTCCGCCTGCTTCTACGTGGCTGGCAATGAAGGTGGCGTGAACGGGGGCGAGGCTCCCTGCGGAACCGCCGGCGCCGAGGCCGGTGCGTACAGCGCTGCATAGAGAGGCCGATAGCGCCCGGCAAAGAAGTATATGGAGTACGCCGGGAAGAACACGATCGCTGGGACCGAAATCATCGAGATCAGGAAGAAGAAGATCAGCAATACAACACAACCTGCGAGAGCAGCGATAGTGATCGTCAAAACATTCAAGGTCAAGCCCGCGTTCTTACCTGCGATCACGGCGGCCACGACGACTGCCACCACCGGAACGGCAAGGATCAATCCAAGGATCACCCCCACAATCCCGATTGCGATCCCTGCAACAATCGTCAGAATGATCTTCATGCCAATATAGAGCGCATACCCTCTGATGTCGGTCTCGATCATCGGCCACAACCGCCGCCATGCTTCCAGCGCACCGATTCCTTCGAACGCCATTTGCGGCACGACGAAGTCTTTGGTCAAAACGTGAACCAGCGCCAACGCAATCATGAACGCAACGAACAGCACCATGACAACAAGGCCTGTGAGCACCAACTCCACGAGATGTGCCCGCCACGGATGAAACCATCCCATGCCAAAGGCAAAGGCTGCCGGACCACCGATCAGTATCACCGCCGCGGCGAAGGTCGCCAGAATCAATCCCATCTGCCACAGAAAGTACTTCCAACCGTTGTCCTGCCGGCGGCCCCAGCCGGTTCGTATATGGCATTCGCGCGTCAGCACGCTGTCAAACAGGACAAATCGCATCACACTGCTGACAAAGGCCATCAGGATGAACAGAACCAGACCCGTGATCACAAGCACAGTAATCACGCTCGCGAGAATGGCGGGATCAATTTTGTGGAAGATATCGCCAATTGCCGGAATCTGCGGCCGCGGTTGCTGGGAAGGGGGTGTATGCAGGTTCAGGTTTCCGCCGGAGCCCAGTTCCCCGGCTAGAAGGCCGACAATTGCGAGGCGCGCCCACTGACCGAAGCGGAAGGGTCTGAACAGTTGGCGCTTCGTATGCTCAAAGGCAAGCGTAATGCAATCCGTAGCAGAGATCGGCACCGTGCACCTCCGCGCAGTTCGTCAGCAGAACGTTACTGCGAACCGCAAGCGCTGAGCAAATCTATTCTCGTGGAAAGATCAGTGACGTCGATCGCTGGGGGAGGACTATTCGTATCGGAGGGCTTCCACCGGATCGAGCTTTGAAGCCCTCACCGCTGGCACCAGCCCGCTGATCACGCCCACGAAAAGCAGCGCTGCTGTCGACAGCAAAACTGTCATGACAGATATCTGCAGATGGATATCACCCTGACCGGAGTCATCCTCAAAGAGCGGACCCATCATGGGCAGCGTTCCCACTGCCCACGCTATCAGATACGAAAGCAGTACGCCGATGGTTCCCCCCAGCAGCATGATCAGCAGGGTCTCAGCCAGGAACTGCAGCTTAATGTGTCGCTTACGGGCGCCCAATGCCCGTCGTAGTCCGATCTCGCGGATGCGCTCATCGACCGAGACCAGCATGATATTCATCACGCCGACGCCGCCAATCCCAAGCGTCAGCGTCCCGATGAAAGTGAGCAGCACCTGCAACCCAATCGTTAGTGCATCGATGACGGGCCGGAACTCATCGCGCCCAAACATCTGGAAAGCCTTGGGATCGGTCGGTGAAAAGTTCTGCCGTGTCGCTACCGCCGCCAGCACTTGCGCCATTGCTTTTTTCTCGAACTGCGGCGCAATTGGCTCGAACACCATGACGGCCGCATAGCGCGTGTTCCACAAGTCTCCAGCCGCCGAATACGGAATCCACGACGAATCGTCATCGCTCGAAAAGTAGTTGCTCAACTGAATCTTCCGGGCCATCACGCCAATCACGGTGAAGCGCACGCCCGAAACCATCACGGTCTCTCCCACCGCAGGGCGCCCGCTGAAAAGCTGCTCCTTCAGGCGCCCGCCCAGAAAGATGACGCGCCGTCGCTCCAGTTCGTCCTCAGCGTTGATCCACCGCCCTTCGGAAGGAACCTCGTTCCGCATCTCGCCATACTCGGGACAGACGCCGCGCACTGGCGCGGTCCCTACCATGCGGTCGCCGTAGGCAATCCCGGGACGCCGTACCGTTTCGAGGCAAACATGCTTCACCAGCGGAGCCGTTGCCTTCACCATCTCCAAATCTGCCTGCTCGAGCACGACTTTCTTCCCGGCGCGTTGGCCGCCGGGCTGCTCGCTAGTCTGCTGCGGCCAGCAGATCACTACGCTCCTGCCAAACGCGTCAAAACCATGTACCAGGATGCTGCGGAAACTGCTCCCGTAAGCGATCAGCAGCGTAACCGTCGCAATCCCCCACACAATGCCCAGCATCGTGAGGAAGCTGCGCGTGACATTGCGCTTCAGCGCAATCCAGGCCTCGACAATGATCTCAATCAGCATTGAAAACCCTGGTCATTGCTCTTCATCCCCCAGCCTCGTAGCGCAGCGCCTCAATCGGATCCACAGACGCGGCTCGTCGCGCTGGATAGAGCGCCGCCCCGACGGCAATCGCCCCCAATAATCCGGCAGCTGTTAAACCCGAGATCCAACTCGGGATCAGCCCGGCAAAGAAATCCGGCATCGGTAGCATGTTGACCAATGCACAAAATCCGAAAGCGATGCCCAAACCAATCCCGCCACTCAGTAATGCGATGATTAGAGCCTCGATAAAGAACTGCCGCAAAATGGTCCCCGCCGGAGCGCCGATCGCTTTCCGCACCCCGATTTCGCGCGTCCGTTCGCGCACGGCAACCAGCATCACATTCATGACACCGATGCCGCCAAGAAGCAGGGTCACAATGCCGACCGCTCCCAGGAAGAACTTCATCCCGTCGGTCATCGTCTTGAACGCCTGCGCTTCTTTCACGGTGTCCCAGATCGGACAAGCTTCTTTGTCGCTTGGGTCGTAACGATGCATGCGGGCCAACGCGACCCGCACTTCGTGTTTGCAAGACTCGTGTTGCGCGACTGATTTCGGAGTTACCAGAAGCTGATCAAACGTAGTCGGCGTTCCCGGAGGCTTGTCGGGAAAGTCGCGCCGCATTGCCGTGAACGGAAGGAAGACTTTGTTGACATCCCATCCGTCGTAGCTCGAATCCTGCTTCTTCTTTGCCATCACGCCGATCACGCTGTAGGGAAAGTCGTTCAGGTAGATGGTCTCGCCCACAGGACTTCGTCCGGGAAACAATTGCTTGGCAGCATCCGAACCGAGGAACGCAACGCGCCGCGCTTCGCGCATATCATCCCAGTCATAGAAACGTCCCGCGCCGACTTCGAGCGTCCGGATGTAGCCGAACGGCGGATACGACCCAGTTACCGTGAATGCCGCATTGTTGTAATTGGAATGAGTCCGGACCGTATCCTGTTCCAATTCCGGGATGGCGTACTCACAGTCGGGCGACTCGGCCTGCACCACCGCTACATCGGGATCTTCCCAGTGCACCACGCGCCCGGCATGCGAACCGCCCGCCTGCAAACTGGTGCGCCCGTGGAACACGATCATGATGTCTTTGCCTAGATTTCTTGCCTGCTCCGCTTGTCCCTTACGCAAACCTTCGCCCGCCGCTACCATCAGCACAATCGACACGATTCCCCAGGCTATGCCGAACATCGTCAGGAAGGCGCGTAGCTTGTGGGACCACAGAGTTCGGAGCACATCCAGGAATAAGTCGCGTAAGGTCATGCCGTTGGTTGGACGCAAGCAAAGGCGAAACGTGATCGCTTCAGCTGCCCTGTTGGCAGATACGCAATCGCATGCGTTTTTGTTGCAGGAATCTTCGCGGCGGAAAGGGCAGGGATACAGCGATTCAGGGTACGCCAGATCAGGCTCGTATCGCGGCCCGCGCGGCATGGGCCAGCCAGCCTTCGAACTCTCTTAACGCCAATTCACACTGAAGACGATGCCGCTCCTTGCGGTCGCGGACCTTTCTCTCCAGCGGTGGTAGCAGATCGAACGTGATATTCGCCGGCTGGAAGTCCTTGGAACTGGCACGCGTTACATAGTGCACAAGCGATCCAAATGCCGAAGCACGCGGAGCTGGGTTCATTTCGAAGCTTGACACAAACGCCGAAGCCTGCATCCCCGCAATCAAACCGGTAGCAATGGATTCCACATATCCCTCGACCCCGCATATCTGTCCCGCAAAAAACACTCGCGGATGCGCCCTCATTTGCAACGTCTCGCAGAGCAAGCTTGGCGCATTGATGTAGGTATTGCGGTGAATCTGCCCATAGCGAAGGAAGCGCGCATTCTCAAGCCCAGGAATCAGCCGCAGCACGCGCGCCTGCTCGCCGAATTTCAAATGATTCTGGAAGCCGACAAGGTTATAAGAATCCGCCCGCAGATTCTCCTGCCTCAACTGCACGACGGCATAAGGCATCTTCCCCGTGCGTGGATCTTTCAGTCCCACCGGCTTCATCGGTCCAAATCGCAAAGTGTCGCGACCGCGCCGCGCGATCTCTTCAATCGGAAGACAGCCCTCAAAATAGTTGAGCTTCTCCCAATCGCGCTCTTCTACAGATTGCGCTGCTAAAAGCGCATCATAGAAGCAGTCGTACTCCTCTCTTGTCATCGGACAGTTGATGTAGTCCGCTGATCCCTTGTCGTAGCGCGCCGCCATGTACACCCGTGTCATGTCGATCGAGTCTGCCTCCACGATCGGGCTGATCGAGTCGTAGAAGTAGAGGTGCGGACTCTGCGCCGGCACCGCGCCGTTACCATTCGACTTGGGCAAGCAGAGCCGGGCGATCTCGCTGGCCAAAGCGTCGGAAGTCAGCGGACCGCTGGCGATGATCGTTACATCGTCGTTCTCATTAAGGCGGATAACCTCTTCGCGGCGCACAGTAATACGAGGTTCGCGCGAAATTGCCTCCGTCACCCGTGCCGCGAACGTCACGCGATCGACCGCCAAAGCATGCCCGGCAGGAACAGCGCACTCGCGCGCGATCTGCATCAGGAGCGAACTCGCCCGCCTCATCTCTTCCTTCAAAAGCCAGGGAGCCGTATTCTCCGAATCCGATTTCAGCGAGTTGGAACACACCAACTCCGCAAAGTCTCCGGTCTGATGCGCCGCTGTCGAGCGCACGGGTCGCATCTCGAACAGTTCAACGTCAACGCCACGGCGTGCGCACTGCCATGCCGCCTCCGCTCCCGCAAGACCGCCACCGATAATCCTGATCTGTCCCATGCAGAACTACTTCGCTTCCCGCCGAGTCTGGGCCAGCCGATGCAGAGGTTCGCCCACTAGCAGCACGGGGCGCCATTGGTCGCGAAACTCCGCTCCTAGAGCCTTATACAACTCGATCGCTTTCTGGTTCCAGTCGAGCACTTCCCAATGTATGCCGTAGCACTGTTCATCGATCGCAATTCGCGCCACTTCTGCCAGGAGCGACGTGCCCACTCCCCGTTTGCGAAACTTTTCCCTCACCAACAGATCTTCCAGGAATAGTCCGCGACCTACCCATGTCGAAAAGTAATTGAAGAACAAGGCGTACCCTGCCGCTTCTCCATCCCACTCAGCGATCAGTGCGCGAAATCTTGGATTGTCACCGAACCCGTCGCGAACAAGATCCTCTTCACGGATTGTCACCCACTCGAGTTCATGCTCGAACTCTGCCAGCTCACGAATCATGGTGCGCAACAAGGCAGCATCATCGCCAATTGCTGGCCGGATTCTAATCATCTGTCGCGAAACTCCCCCCCTATCTTACTCGGCAAACTGCCGAGATGTTCCGTGCCGCAATTCGTTCGACGCACCCGCCGCTGCTACAAAGCTATAATCGATCTCCATGAATCTGGAACAAAAGGTAGAAGAACTCAAGCGGCGCAACCATCTGGCCGAGGACGGCGGCGGAGCCAAGCGGCGCGAGCGTCAGCATAAAGAAGGCAAGATGTCGGCCCGCGAGCGCATCGAGTTCCTGCTCGATGAAGGCACTTTTGAAGAGACTGACAAGCTGGTCACGCACCGCTCTACCGATTTCGGTATGGCCGACCAGAAAATCTACGGCGACGGATTCGTTACCGGCTACGGCAGAGTCGAAGGGCGCCTAGTGTATGTCTTTGCCCAGGATTTCACCGTGTTCGGCGGATCACTCTCCGAGGCGAATGCCGGCAAGATCGTCAAAATCATGGATCTCGCCGCAAAAATGGGCGCGCCCGTCATCGGCCTCAACGATTCCGGCGGCGCACGCATTCAGGAAGGCGTCATGTCCCTCGCCGGGTATGCCGACATCTTCCTTCGCAACACGCTCTACAGCGGCGTCGTGCCGCAGATCTCGGCCATCATGGGTCCCTGCGCCGGAGGCGCCGTCTACTCGCCCGCCATCACCGACTTTGTTCTGATGGTCGACCAGACCTCGTACATGTTCATCACCGGCCCGGATGTCATCCGCACCGTCACGCATGAAGAGGTCACAAAAGAACAACTCGGCGGAGCAATGACGCACAACGAAACTTCCGGCGTGGCACATTTCCTCGCCCACGACGACGCCGAGTGTTTATCGATGGTCCGCGAATTATTAAGCTTCCTTCCGTCGAACAATCTCGAAGATCCGCCGCGCAAGAGCTGCACCGACCCCATCGACCGCGCCGACGCCGCCCTCGACAACCTTGTCCCCGCGGAGTCGAACCGCCCATATGACATCAAGGACGTGATCCATTCCGTCGTGGATGACGGCTATTTTTTCGAGGTGCAGGAGCACTACGCGAGAAATATCGTCGTAGGATTCGCCCGCCTCGACGGCCGGTCCGTAGGAATCGTCGCAAACCAGCCTTCAGTTCTGGCGGGCACGCTCGACATCAACGCGTCCGTGAAAGGCGCCCGCTTTGTGCGCTTCTGCGACTGCTTCAACATCCCGCTGGCCACGTTCGAAGACGTCCCGGGATTCTTGCCGGGCACCGCACAGGAGTACGGTGGCATCATCAAGCACGGAGCGAAGCTGCTGTTTGCCTTCGCCGAGGCGACGGTCCCGAAACTAACGGTGATCACACGCAAAGCCTACGGCGGAGCCTACTGCGTCATGGCCTCCAAGCACATTCGCACCGACGTGAACTATGCCTGGCCCACCGCCGAGATCGCGGTCATGGGCCCGGAAGGAGCCGTCGACATCGTCTACAAACGCGAACTCGACACGGCAGGAACTGACAGAGAGAAGGCGCGTCAGGAAAAGATCGAGGAATTTCGCGACCGCTTCGCCAACCCGTATGTCGTGGCCGAGCGCGGCTTCGTCGACGCCGTAATCCAGCCTCGCGACACGCGCAAGAAGCTGATCCAGGCTTTGGCCATGCTGGAAACGAAGCGCGACAAGAATCCGCCCAAAAAGCACGGAAATATTCCGCTCTGAGCCGTCAAAAAAACGGAGGTTTAGAATGAAGCAACTTCTCACAGGCGTCGCCTTCGTTCTCATTTCTATTTCAGTTTTCGCACAAGATTCTGCGACCTGGCTGTCTTCGCTTCCTGAACCCAAAGACTACGTCCAGCACCGCTCTTCCAGCTACGACCGCAGCGGCGGCAACGCCGATGCCCGCGCCGTCGCGCCCGGTGAAACCCTCACTTTGCTTGACGAAGCTGGCCCCGGGCTCATCACTCACGTATGGGTGACCATCGCCAGCGATGATCCCTATCACCTGAAGGCGCTGGTGCTCCGGATGTACTGGGATGGCGAGACCACGCCGAGCGTCGAGGCCCCGATCGGTGACTTTTTCGGCCTGGGCTTGGGAGATTATCACCTGTACCAATCGACCCCATTGCAAGTCAGTTCCGACAAAGCCCTGAACTGCTTTTTCCCCATGCCGTTTCAGAAACACGCTCGCATCACCGTGACGAACGAGGGCGCAATCAAGACCGATGCCTTCTATTTCAACATTGACTACCGCGCCTATGGCAAGCCTCTGCCTGCAGATCAACTCTACTTCCATGCACAGTATCGACAAGCTGCTCCCGCGCAGGGAACGACGAATCAGTGGAAGTCCAACGGTGAGATGGACTTCAAGAAAAACCTCAACGGCGAAGGCAACGATGTCTGGATGGAAGCGACTGGGCGTGGCCATTTCGTCGGCGTCACCATGTCAGTGCTGCAAAATCAGGACAAGTGGTGGGGCGAGGGCGACGACATGTTCTTCGTAGATGGCGAGAAACTGCCGTCGATTAATGGCACGGGATCAGAAGACTATTTCCTCGGCGCGTGGGACTTCGGTGGTCATCCATTCTCGTACGGCCTCTACGGCGCGCCTGTCGTCGGACAGGAAGTCGCAGGCGGCCGTTCGTCCGTCTATCGCTTCCATCTCGATTCGCCGATCACTTTCACCAAGTCGCTGCGCGCCACGATCGAACACGGCCACGCCAATCACCGTTCGGACAACTACTTCTCGGTCGCGTATTGGTATCAGACGGAGCCCCATGCCGGATTTCCCCCGCTCCCGCCTCTTGAGCAACGAATTCCGCGAATCTATTCTGTCGGCGGCCCAGGTAATTCTGTGAAGTAGACGTCAAAGAAGGGTCTCGAGCAAACCAGCATGGTTGATGCCGTCAAATCACGATCCACTGCCGGACACTATGACGCGAGCTACGCCAACTTCGAATCCGACCTCTATGCCGCCATTCGCCGCGAAGCATTCGGAGAAGACCTGGGACAAAACAGCTGGCTGACTGCGGATGAACTGTTACGGTTTGTGCCGCATCTCGCCCTGTCCAAGGAGAAAAAGTTATTGGGTGTCGCATGCGGCGCGGGTGGGCCTGCGCTCAAGATCGCTGGAATCGTAGGATGCTCGGTCGTCGGAATTGATGTTCATGACAAGGCCATCGAAGCGGCCCAATCCCTCGCCGCGAAGAGCCCCGCAACCCGATCTGAGTTTCGCCTCGTGAATGCCTCCGAAAAGCTCCCCTTCCCCAAGGTCACGTTCGATGCGATCACTTGCATTGATGCCATCAACCATTTGCCGGACAGGCCCGCCGTCATCAGCGATTGGGTGCGTGTGCTCAAGCCGGGCGGACGCCTCTTGTTCACCGATCCGATTACAATCACTGGGCCGATCAGCAAGGAAGAACTTGCCATTCGCAGTTCGCTCGGGTTCTTTCTCTTTGTTCCCGGCGACTACGACCGGAAGATTTTGGCAGACTGCGGCCTGCGATTAATTCTTTGCGATGATGTCACGGAGAACACGTTTCAAATCGCACAGAAGCGGCGTCTGGCGAGGAGTTCCAGGGAGGAAGCGTTGCGCAAGATCGAGGGCGACGCAAGCTTCGAGCAGCAGCAACATTTCCTCGAAGTAGCATCGCGCCTCGCGCAAGAGCATCGGCTTTCGCGCTTTCTTTACGTGGCGGAGAAACCGTTTTGATGCCGCAAATCAGGGAGACTCTTTATGGCAGTTGACCTATCCGATGTCGGTCGGCGTGCGCGCAGGCGCATCTCCTTGCGCTTGCTGCCCTTTGTCTTTTTGATGTACGTGATCTGTTATGTCGACCGCGCGAATGTCTCATTTGCCAATTTAAAAATGAGCGCCGATCTGGGATTCGGCGACCGGGTTTACGGTCTGGGCGTAGGCATGTTCTTTGTGGGATACGTCCTGTTCGAAATTCCCGGTGCGCTCATCGTTGAACGCTGGAGCGCCCGCAAATGGCTCGCCCGCATCATGATCACATGGGGGATCGCTACGGTGTTCACGGCGTTCGTTCGCACTCCGGCTCAGTTTTACACGAGCCGCTTTTTCGTTGGTGTGGCGGAGGCGAGTTTCTTTCCCGGCGTCATCGTCTATCTCACCCACTGGTTCCGACAAGCAGACCGCGCTAAAGCGATTGCCTCGTTCTACTCGGCAGTTCCCTCGGCGGCGGTAGTTGGTTCGATTCTTGCCACCTGGTTGCTGGGCGTGCATTGGCAAGGGGTGAGCGGCTGGCGATGGATCTTTGTGATCGAGGGAATCGGGTCCGTCATCCTCGGCATCATCACGATCTTCTTCTTGACCGATCGCCCCGAGC
>Ga0335079_10008039_pt1 | contig 12001 bp, 9 predicted proteins | sample Lox_Sample_33_FD_206719 | JGI IMG/M metagenome (GOLD analysis project Ga0335079, IMG submission 206719) | Soil microbial communities from Loxahatchee National Wildlife Refuge, Florida, United States - Lox_Sample_3.3 | ecosystem: Environmental > Terrestrial > Soil > Wetlands | place: USA: Florida... | reverse complement strand
GCAAAAGCCGGCGACAAGCACCGGCGCGACAAAAACCGGAACCGCTGCCACTACGGCGAAGAAACCAGCCACGGCCACTCCGTTCACCTTGAAGACGCAGAAAGACAAGGCGAGCTATGCCATTGGTGTGAACATCGGCCGGAGCATGAAGAAAGATAGCGTCGACGTGGACCCGGACGTGATCGCACGCGGCCTCAAGGATGTGTTCGCGGATAAGAAATTGTTGCTTACGGACGAGGAAGCTCAAGCCGCGCTGTCGACCCTGAAGAACGACATGCAAAAGAAGCAGCAGGAGGAGTATCAGGCGGCGGTCGACAAGAATAAGAAAGAGGGTGACGCGTTTCTGGCGGTGAATAAAGCGAAGCCGGGTGTGGTAACAACGGCGAGCGGGCTGCAGTACAAGATTGTCCAGGAAGGAACGGGACCCAAACCGACAGCGGCGGACACAGTGGTTTGCAATTACAAGGGGACGCTGGTGGATGGCACGGAGTTCGACAGTTCGTACAAGCGAGGACAGCCGGCTACGTTCCCGGTTGGCCAAGTCATTAAGGGTTGGACGGAAGCGCTGCAACTGATGCCAGTAGGGTCGAAGTGGGAGATCGTTATTCCGCCGTCACTCGGGTATGGTGAACGCGGCACGCCAAATGGTGGACCGATCGGTCCGAACTCGACGCTCATTTTTGAGGTGGAGCTCGTGTCGATTCAGCCGAAGACGCCAGCACCGGCCGCTCCTTCGACGCAGCCACAAGGTCAGCCACAAAGCCAGCCGCAGGCTGAGCAGCCGCAAGCCCAACCGCAGCAAGCTGCACCGCAAGCTAAGCCGCAATAATCGACGAGGTTTAATACGAATACCGAAGGCCGAGATAATTCAAGTTATCTCGGCCTTTTTCGTTTCCGGCGGATGGGCTTACTGCACTTTCAATCCTTTCAGCAGGTGACCAACCGCTTCTTCGGCCTGATACTGACTGATGGTGGTTTTATTGTTCAGCTCTTTCTGACCAATAGCGCGATAAGCGAGCTTTTTGGGGCTGCGTAGAGCCATGTCAAACACGAAAGTGCCTTCGTGATAGCGGACGGTCCTGTATTCGACCTCAGGAGGACCCCAACCCCATCCTGACCAGCATCCATAGGGCCCACAGGCCACGCCTGGATAGCCGCCCGGGTAAACGGACTGAGTGACCGCGTTCTGAGTCTTTACGGCGACGTGATAGTCCACAAGAAAATCGGCTGCTGCGGGATCATTCACCTGGACGAGACCTTTGCCCTTTAGTGACCGCTCAATCGCTTGTTGCAGTTGTGCGCGGTTGGCTTCCGTGTTCCAGTCGCGACTGCTTTCCAAGTGCGCAGGTTCTGCTCCGATCACATCGCGCGAAACCACTGGCCGTCCATCCGGGGAACGGCGGGTGTTAGCCGAAGGTGGCTGTCCCTGGGGGCGCCAAGCCCAAGTCATACCCTTGGCAACCCGGATCGATGGATCTCGTAAGACTTCGACATTCTCGTTGCAACCGGAAACCGCCAAACCACCGGCCAAAACCGCTGCCATAAACGCCGCACGAAAACTGCGTTGCCCAAGTTCCACTTGCCATACCTCCACACTATTGGAAACACGGCCCAAGCAAAAAAGTTGGCTGGCTCGGGGAAGCCTTTAGGTGATAGCAGGTGCAACCCAATCGGCGGGAGGGAAAACGACAGGCCAGAAATTCGGGGCAGGGCGGTCAAATTCGAAGGCGATATTGTAGAACTCCATACCTTCCTCCTCGACGCGAACGACGCGGCAGCTCATTTCCGTATTGTTCCGCGGGTTGTTGAGGAGAAAGGACTGGCCAACGTGCAGATGAGAGCGCATTTTAAGGAGACCGCCGTGTGCATTAACGACTTGGGTTTCGGCGCGCTCCTGGAGTTGTTTGCGGTCCTCGTCTTCGGCGAGGACGACGACGGCGATACGCAGAATGACGCGTTCGCTCCGGCGGCGATTTGGAGTTTCGGGCATAACAAATTCGCCAGTTTCCGTCCATTTTACGCTGGAAAGCAGATTTGGGAACTGGCCTTTCAGGCAGGTTCAGTAAGAAACCGCCTGTTTCTCGTGGTTTGCAGGAGAAAGAAGCGCCGGTTCACGGTCTTTGGTATGATAATATTTTGAAAAACTTGGCAGCTTAGGACATTGATGCAAACTGAAACAGGAACAAAGACTCTTCTTCGCGTGCGGCCCCGCGGGTTTTGCGCTGGAGTGGTGCGCGCCGTGGATATCGTGGAATTGGCATTGGAAGCGTATGGCGCACCCGTTTATGTGCATCACGAAATTGTTCATAACACGTACGTGGTGGAGCAATTGCGGCGCCGTGGCGCGATTTTCGTGGAAGCAATTGGGGAAGTTCCCCACGGTGCGGTGCTGGTGTTCAGCGCGCACGGGGTTCCACCGACGGTTCGGCAGGAAGCAAAAGATCGCTCACTGCGTGTGATCGATGCGACCTGTCCGCTGGTAACCAAAGTCCACCTCGAGGCGCTGAAGTTTGCGCGGGAAAAACGGACGATTATTTTGATCGGCCACAAAGATCACCAGGAAATCGTGGGAACGTCGGGCGAGGCGCCCGACCGCACGATGGTGGTGGACTCCATTGCGGCAGTGGATGCGTTGCAAGTGGAGGATCCGGAAAAATTGGCATTCCTGACGCAGACGACGTTGAGCCTGTATGACACGCAAGAAATCGTCGCGAGACTGCGGCAGCGTTTCCCGAAGATCATAGGCCCGGCCAGCGACGACATCTGCTACGCGACACAGAACCGCCAAGAAGCAGTGGAACAGGTGGCGAAGGATGTCGACCTGATCCTGGTGGTGGGTTCGCAGAATAGCTCGAACTCGAATCGTCTGGTGGAGCTTGCGGAGCGACTGAGTGTGCGCGCGAAGCTGATCGACTCCGCGAACGATATCGATCCTGTATGGCTGGACGGCATTCGCCGTATCGGATTGACCGCAGGAGCTTCCGCGCCTGAAGTGCTCGTGGAGCAAGTGAGCGAGCGCCTGGCACAGTTTGGATTTACGGACCAGCGCGATTTGGATTTAATTCGCGAGGATGTGCGATTCACGCTTCCTCCAGAATTGGCTTCGATCGCGCCCGCTCCGCGCCGTTAGCAGGTTTATAGAAGTACTGTTGTTTGCTTTGCCGGGCAGGGGATTTCCCGGCACTTCGCCGGAGCCTGGCACAAAAACTCGAGTTGCATAAGGAGCGCTACCTTGGCGGTCAAAATCGTCCGTCAGCCGAACAAGATTGCCCTCATCGGCGCGCCATCCAGTGCTGCTGCATTTGGTCTTGGGAGTGAGAAGGCCCCCGCAGCGCTGCGAGCCGCCGGCCTGATCGAAAAACTGCTAGCCATCGGTTACGAAGTGAACGACCTGGGTGACTGCGCGCCACGGCTGTTTGCCGATGATGAAGAACACAAGCGGGCGCGCAATCTCACGGAAATTGTCGCCTCACTGAACGACCTGAAACCACGGGCGGAGCTGGCGATTAAGTCTGGAGCATTGCTGCTGGTGCTCGGCGGCGACTGCACGCAGATTATTGCCATGCTCACCGGTGCCCGCCGTTATTACAAGCATGTGAGCCTTTTGTGGTTAGACCGGCACGCGGATTTGAATACTCCGGCCAGCACTCCCTCAGGGCGGCTGGACGGCATGGCGTTAGCGGCGATTATTGGCAGAGGATCCCCGGAGCTGGTGCGCTTTTGGGGCGAACCGCCGCTAGTACGAGAGCCTGACGCGTTAATCTATGGACTGGAGCAGGTTGATCCGGCAGAACAGGATTTTCTAAACCGCTCGCCAATGCGCCATGTGTATGCCGTGGATATCCAGAATCGCGGGGCGGCGAGTGCGGCACAGAACGCGCTCGGCCAGCTTCACGCCGATGCCAGAGAATTCATGTTGCATATAGACTTGGATGTGATCGCGCAAGAGGAGTTTTCGGCGACGAACGTTCCCGGCAGCGGAGGGCTGAACTTTGGAGACGTGCAGCAATCACTCGGTGAATTCCTGAAACACAAGAATCTGCTGGCGTTCGACGTGGCGCAATTCAATCCTGCGAAGGATGTGGAGGGCGCTTCTGCGAAAAGGACTGTGGAATTGCTGGCGGAGTCGCTGGCAACGCGATTCGCCGCTTTAAACGCCGACAGCAGTCCAGCCGCGGCTCCGTCGGAAGGAACTCCCGAGCCCTCTCCTTCTTCCACCGAGTAAGCTTCGGGATTTGCGGCTCATTCGAATCGCTCCTGTAGCGCGCGCTCGCGCCTAGCGAAGTCACTCATGTGCGGGGTTTCGCCGGAACTGCGGTGCCTGTCAAACCACCAAGCCCAACCGACGAGCACAACCGTGGCAATCAGCCCGGTCCAGGCAATGCCGGTGATGCTTTCCGGCGGGGCGCTGAACCGGTCTCCGATAAAGAGCACCAGGAGCAGTGCCACATAGAGCCAAAATCCCCATTTTCCCCAGCGATCACGCGCGCGTGTCGTACGTGCGTACAAGGCGATGCCTGCAAGAAAGATGGCCAACTCCACGACCACCGTTCCGGTAATCGAATTCCATAAGCCGAGGCCGTACTTTGCGCTATAGGGGTAGAGCGGCATGTCCGCACGGTGGGTCGCCCAGTCGAGCACCCAATGACTGATTACCCCGATTCCGATTGCGACAGCGCCGCGCCAATCGTGCCTCCAGGTCTTATGCAGCGCACCCAAGACGACAGCCCAAATCAGGAGGAGGAGCAGACTGTGCGACCACGGGTAATCGTACAAATCCAGGGGCGTCCATCGAGTATCACCAGGGGAAATGCGAGCATGCTCCCAGCCGAGCAACAGGAATAGCGTCCACAGGATGTCAGCCCAAGCGGTTGCGGCGACCAACTCACCCATAGATGCGCGGGGTGCAAGCCGCTTGAGTCCGAACGCCACACCAAAGTGTCCGATGAACATGTAGTGGCCCCACTGGCCCCATTCCTACGACGCACCCGTGGCGGCTTGGGTTTCTCTGCCAGAGGCCGCAAGGGTGTTTGGCGCGGCGGGGTGGGAAAGCGCATCGAAAGAAGAAACCCAAACGAGGCGACGACTAGGACCAAAAAACTATGGACCCGTGCATTTCAGCGTGGTAATTGCTTAGCTAGAGTCATCGCTGCGGCTCGTGGGGGACCCTCAAGCTATGGCGCTGGCTCGAGGGTGCGCTTCTGCACCGCTAGGGGGACCCTATGACGGCCGAAGTCTCCGTGCAGTCCGGGGTTTGTTTGGAGTACCAGCGTTTACTTGCCACCTGTCAACTATCCCTAACATTATGGCAGCACCAGAGAGCCTTATTGGCAGGGCATGCGATACCGAGCCAAAGAGGCGCGGCGGAACTAAAACGACTGAGAAGCCAATACGCCAGGGCATGTGCCGAATTGGAAAGTCACGAGCACGTATGCCCAAACTGCCAATTTGTCTCGAAAATCGCCGGGCTTGATTTTGAATGCATGTCCAGCGCTTTGGATTGGAACAGGCGTTCGTGAAGGACGTTGATGTCAACTGAATTAGGGCTTCAGTGAGGCCGAATTGGAGGGGCGGATGCGAATCTCCGCCTCAGCAGCAAGGCTTTGCACCGCAAGCCGTGTCTCGTGAACCATCAGTGAGCATCCGACGGAGAGGCCCACGACGGCGGAGGCTCCGGTGAGCACGGCGAGACCTGCGGCCACTTCAAACCATATCTTCTGACCGTAGTAGGTCGCGACCGAACCTCCGACCGACACGAGAGCGGACGCAGCGAACAAACCGAGAGCCGCATAGAACAGCCGCAAAGCGGTAAGCAGCATCTGCGCGCGATTTCGCAGGGAGGTGAGTTGATCTGCCCATTCCTTGTGCTCGACGGAGCCCGGCGCCGTTGCCGCCAAGTCGCCATAAACGACGCGAGTGCGATCGACGACTCGCCCAAGGCGATTGCTGGTGCCGAGGGCGAGAACCGAAGACGCATTGGTCAGGATCGCTGGCGCGACAATGGCGGTGAGCACCGCAAACGGATTGTTGCCCAGGAGTGACGATTGCAGCAGCAATGCTACCTCCCCATTTCTTGCTTATCGAAAAACAGACAAGCATAGCTGAATTGCGGGCGATATAAGAAGTCATAGCGAACGGCGCGGCTCCGAGAGACAGCTGGAAGTGGCAAATAGGAAAACTCCAAGCGTGCCCGCCACCTTGTTGAGCATCCATTCAATAAAATAAGAAGATATGGCGAAGGCATTGTGCACGGAGGAATCGAGCCCGCCACGCGACCATGGACGGAGAAAATGAGCGTACGTTTACAAGTAATGAAGTTCGGAGGCACATCGGTAGGAAACGCCGACTGCATCGCGCGCACCGCGCAGATCATTGTGAAAGGAGCGAAGAACGGCCGGTGTGTTGCAGTGGTATCCGCAATGAGTGGGGTTACGAATAAGCTGATTGAAGCGGCGAAAACAGCGCAAAGCGGAAACGCGCATGGTGCAACAGCCATCATTGAGGGGCTGCGCTCGCAGCACGAGAAGGCGTTGGAACAACTAGTGCGCAACAACGGGGAACGTGAGCGTGTACGGCAAAGGGTCGAAGCGGTTTTGTCGGAAGGCCGCCGCTTTTGTGAAGGGACGGCTTTGCTGCGCGAACTATCGCCGCGAACGCTGGACACGATCTCCAGTCTAGGTGAACGGTTGTCAGCACCGATGGTGGCCGCCACCATTAAAGAGCTTGGTTTGCTGAGCGAGTCGGTCGAGGCGACGGAATTGATTGTGACTGATGAATTTCATGGCGGGGCTGAGCCGCAAATGGACAGAACGCGCGGAAAGTCTCATGCGCGCATTCTGCCGTTATTGGAACAGGGGATCGTACCAGTGGTGACGGGTTTTCTGGGTGCGACACCCGCGGGTGAATTGACGACATTGGGGCGAGGCGGCTCGGACTACTCGGCGACCATTCTAGGAGCGGCGCTGGATGCGGACGAGGTCATCATTTGGACGGATGTGGATGGCGTGCTCTCCGCCGATCCACGGCTCGTGCGTGAGGCGCAGGTGATTCCCGAGATTTCCTACCGAGAGGCGGCGGAATTAGCCTACTTCGGCGCGAAAGTGTTACACCCGAAGACGCTGCGACCGGTAGTCGAGGCCGCGATTCCGGTCTGGATTCGCAACAGTTTCGCGCCGGAAAAACGCGGCACGAAGATTACGCCTGACGGAATCCAGGCGGGGAGCGCGGGGGTGAAGGCGCTGACGGCGATTCAAGAAGTTACGCTGATCAGCGTGGGCGGGCCCGGAATCGTGGGCCTGCCGGACGTAGTCGGCAGAACGTTTTCAACGACCGCAGAAGTCCGTGCCAATGTGCTGCTAATCTCGCAATCTTCTTCTCAGAATGATATCTGCTTTGTTGTGTCTTCGACGGACGCGCAACGCACGGTGGAGGCTCTACGAAAAGAATTTGCGCATGATCTGGCCCATCAGAAAGTCGAACACATCGCGGTTGATCCGCACATCGCCGTCGTTGCGGTCGTCGGGCAGAACATGCGCGGCACACCTGGAATTGCCGGGAAAACGTTCAACGCCCTGGGCCAGGAGGGCGTAAACATGATCGCGATCGCCCAAGGTTCGTCGGAAAGCAATATCTCGTTCGTGATCGAAGAGAAGGGCGTGGTGCCTGCGCTGCAGGTGCTCCATCGCGTGTTCGAACTCGATAGAACCGGCAAGGTCACGTGATATTCAGCGGGGAGAAACGGCTTTGGCAGCTTCGGCTCGTTTGCGATGGTAGCGCGCGAGTCCCAGCCAAGACAGATTCAAAGCTCCGTTAAATACGTAGTGCCCCATTTCATCGGGAGTAAGGAAGCGGGCTGCGTCGGACGCGACCTCTCGTGCGAACAGGTGCATGGCGGCGTTATCGTCAGAAGTCGCGCTGACGATTTTCGCGGAGAGTTCCCGCCACAGGCGCAGACGTTCGCGGTAAGAGGCCAAGTGCTCCGCCGGATTATCTGAGAAAGAGAAATGCGTCAAAAAGAGCCGCACCGGGCGCAATGAACCAATCGAATCAAGCGAGGATTCCCAAAGCTCAAAATCAATGTCTGGCGGCGGGGTTGCGGGAAGAACATAAGGATGGCCATTCACGCAGATGCCCGCCGTGTCGCCGACAAAAGCAGTGCCGTCGCCCGAATCGAAGTAGGTGACGTGGTGCGAAGCATGGCCGGGGGTGTACAGCACCGAAAGACGTCGTGAGCCGATCGAGATGGTTTCGCCACCGGAAAGAACCCGAAGATTCTCCCGGGGCACAGGCAGAAAATCTCCGTACAGCCGCTGCATTTCGTCGCCATATAAACGCGAAGCGCTGTTGAGCAATTTCGATGGATCAACCATGTGGGGAGCCCCACGTTCATGGACATAGACCTGGAGACGTGGATTTTCGTGCACTAGGGAGCCGGTGGCACCAGCATGATCCAGATGAATATGGGAGAGCAAGATGAAATCCAGATCGGAAACGCGAAGACCGGCGGCGTTCAGTTGGAAGCGTAGCGTCTCAATGGTCGAGCCGGGTCCCGGATCGATCAAGGCGGCGACGGAGTCGTCGCGGAGCAGAGCAGCAGCAATGGAACGCGGATGTCCGACCCAGTTCAAGTCGATGGGTAAGGGCAGTGTCATGAATTTTCAAGTGTAGCTTAAGAAAATGGACGGATTCGTGATAAATTAAGTCGCACCAAAATAGGACGGGAGAAGTACCGGGACCGGGGAGTGGGTGTCTGTTAGGAAACACTTGCAGAATCTTGCACTTGTGGAATATGCTTTGTTCCACAGCGAACGGTTCTATCCGTCCCTCGCTCCAGCGGGGAAGTCAGTAGAACTCGCGGAACCGCCCAAAAAAATTGGAGCAGCAGCGCGCTGGTGAACGCCAGCAGCTTGGTCCAGCGCTCGTGGATCCAGAGGCAGATGCGTGGGGTTTAAGAAATTCTCAGGAACGTTTAGGGAGGAGACTATGCGCAATTGGTGTGCAACTGTGGTGTTGGGCGCTTTGTTCGCTCTGCCACTCTGTGCGCAGCAGAAAGACGCGAGCACAGGAAGCAAATCGACAGAGAATGGGGCGACCGCAAATGCGGCCGCGAGCGACTTTAGCATCGCCCCGGCGTCACCGACGTTGTTTGCAATGCCGGCGGCGGCCGCACCCAAGCCGGACATTTTCTCGGACTGGGAAAACAATCCTTGGAATCGGCACGCGTGGGGGCTGTTGACGCCGAAATTCGAGGTTGCAGGCTTGTACCAATATGTGAATTACATGCCTGGGGGCGGTTTCCAGAATTTTAACAACCACGGCGCGTCTGGCGCGTTTACGTATAACGCAAATAAGTGGCTGGGCCTGACCGCGGAGGTTGGCGGCTACCACTTCACCCGGCAAGTTTATGGGGCGCCGGTGACGAATCCAGACGGCTCGATCACCTATCCGCTCAACTCGATGTCTGGAAGCTTCCAGACATACCTGTTTGGCCCTCGCGTGAATCTCCGTCGCTTTGACCACTTCGTACCGTTCGGCGAAGTGATGTTCGGCGCGGCGCATGCTGGTTCCCAGTTAACGGGTGATCAGTCGCAGTCGAGTTTTGCGATGGCAGCCGGCGGCGGAATTGACATTATTCTGCTCAAAAACCTGGCGTGGCGCTTCTTCGAGGCGGACTACCTGATGACAAACTTCACTGGTCCGCTGGTGAATCCGCAGGGCCGTCAGAACAATTTCCGCATCGGCACGGGCGCTGTTCTTCGCTGGGGCTACCCACCAGCGCCGCCCAAGCCGAACCATCCGCCGGTCGCATCCTGTTCTGCAAACCCGACGTCGGTTTATCAGGGCTCGAACGACGCCGTGGCAGTGCACGTAGCGGCAACAGACGCGGATAACGATCCTTTGACGTACAGCTACACGGCTACGGGTGGCACGGTCGACGGCACTGGGCCCGATGTGCGCTGGAGTTCTTCCGGCTTGGCCATTGGTTCCTATACCGTGAACGCCAAAGTAGACGACGGCCGCGGCGGCACGGCAACTTGCGCCACGGATATAGCGGTGGGCAAGCGCCCGAATCGGCCGCCAGTGATTTCCTGCGCGCCGGAACGCAACCCGATTATCGCGGGTGAGCGCGTAGCGATCCGCTCTACCGCCAGCGATCCTGACGGCGACCCTCTGACGTACAGCTACTCGGCGACGGGCGGCCAGGTTTCCGGCAACGGAACGACTGCGCAATTCGATTCGACCGGGCTCTCAGCTGGCAGCTATACGGTCACTTGCACGGCTGACGACGGCCAGGGCGGCCGCACCAGCGCGACGACGCGCGTCGATGTGCAGCAGCCGGCACCGCCACCGCAAGCCTCCAAGGTTGGCGATTGCGGCTACAACAAGGTTGGCGCGGGACGGTTCGACAATGCGTGCAAGCGCGTTGGCGATGACGTGGCCCTCCGCTTGAAGAACGAACCGAACGCCAAGGTTGTGATTGTTGGCTACGCCGACAAGAAAGAACCGAAGCCAGACAAACTCGCGCAAGCGCGTGCCGATGGCGCCAAGAAGTACCTGGGCGAAAAGGGCATCGATGCTTCGCGCATTTCAACCCGAGTCGGAACGGCGTCGACGGAAAAGGGCACGGAGAAGGAAAACCGTCGCGTTGACTTCATCTTCGTTCCCGAAGGGGCAACCTACTAATTGATGCTGGCGTCCGGTGCGTTGAGACGGACGCAGGCATTTCAACCACTTCAGAGATGCGGGCTCTTCGAGGTAAGCCTCGGGGAGCCCGCTCTCCTTTTCAGGCTTGGAAGACCCTAAAGGGGGCTGCGATTGCGGTTCAGGTTCATAGTGGCGTTCTTGCTGGCGTCTGCGCTGGTAGGAGTAAGCAGCGGGCAAGAGTGGGAGAGACTCGGGCCAGAGGGCGGGATGGTGGTTTCACTGGGGGCGGGAGGAGGGGGAACCGTCTACCTGGGGACAGCCGATGGACACGTGTTCGCGAGCGAGGACGGCGCGTCGAGTTGGGAGTTACGGGGGAGGGTGGGGAACCGCCTCGACGCGGTCGTGACGCGCCTGCTGGTTGACCCGGAAGACGAGAAACGAGTCCTCGCGGCGGTGTGGTTCCGCGATGCGGCGGAGAACGGTGGAGTTTTTCGCAGCAGCGACGGCGGACGCTCCTGGCAACCCAGCGGGTTACAGGGAGAGGCGGTGCGGGCGCTGGAAAGGGCACCATCGAGACGCCATGACGTGGTCGCTGGCACTCGCACCGGTGTGTTCCGCTCGCGGGATGGAGCAGTAAGTTGGCAGCGGATTTCGCCCGAAGGCGACCCGGAGTTGCGGAATGTGGACTCGATTGCCATCGACCTGCGCGATCCCGATGTGGTCTATGCGGGAACATATCATCTGCCGTGGAGGACGAAGGATGGCGGAAAATCCTGGGAGCCGATTATTACCGGTATCATCGACGACTCAGACATCATGAGCCTGCGGCTTGATTCCGCAAATCCGGACCGCGTGTACATGAGCGCATGCTCGGGCATTTATCGCAGCGAGAATCAAGGCGGGCAGTGGACCAAACTGCAAGGGATTCCTTATGCAGCGCGCCGGACCCACACGATTGTGCAGGACCCCGCGAATGCCAAGACCTTTTATGCGGGAACAACGGAAGGGGGATGGGTGACTGACGATTCCGGGGAGACCTGGAAGCGAACAACGCCCAAGAGTTGGGTGGTGAATAGCCTGGTTGTTCTTACCGAAGGCTTCGCGCATCCCGGACGGATAGTGGTGGGCACGGAAGCGGGGATTGAGGTCAGCGATAACCGTGGCGAGACTTTCGCTCCATCAAACGCCGGTTTCAAACACGTCATTGTGAAGCAATTGGCTGCCGGATTGAAAGGATCGAACGAGATCCTTGCGCTCGTGCAACGGAATGGCTGGGAACTGCTCGAATCGACAGATCAGGGGAAGGAATGGACTCCTGTTTCTTTGACGGATGCACAGGGCAGCAAAGCAGCGCTAA
>Ga0335079_10008037_pt1 | contig 12002 bp, 12 predicted proteins | sample Lox_Sample_33_FD_206719 | JGI IMG/M metagenome (GOLD analysis project Ga0335079, IMG submission 206719) | Soil microbial communities from Loxahatchee National Wildlife Refuge, Florida, United States - Lox_Sample_3.3 | ecosystem: Environmental > Terrestrial > Soil > Wetlands | place: USA... | reverse complement strand
GCCGGTATCGCCAGCGCATGTCCAGCAGCTCGAACCGCGATCCGATCACCAGCGCCAGGTCGGTCTGCGGCCACAGGCGCTGGCCGGAGGCGATCGTCAGTCCGAGCGGGTGATCATCGGACATCACCCCGCGCCCGCCCCTGAAGGCGACGACGGGCGCACCTGTCAGCTGCGCAAGCGAGCGGACCTCGCGGCTTGCATCGAGGGCTCCTGAGCCTACGAATATCATGGGCGCACGGGCCCGGCTGATAGCCTTGGCGGCGCGATCCACGGCGTCCGTGTCGATCGGTGAGACGGGCAAGGGAATCGCCGCCGCGGCGGCTGATACCGGCCCCTGGCGCGTGAAGAAATCCCACGGGGCCTGCAAGGCAGTCGCCCCGGGGCGACCGGACAGCATCTCCTGGAATGCGCGCGCAACCATGCCGGCCGCCTCGCCCGGCTCCTGCACGTGGCCCGCCCACTTCGTCAGCGCACGCAGCACTTCGAGCTGGTCGCGGAACTCGTGCAGCTGGCGCCGCTCGCGTCCCTTGAAATGGGTCATGACATCGCCGGTCAGCGCCAGGACACCGGTGTTGCTGCCGTGAGCCGTAAGGAGGGCGGCAGAGGCGTTGAGGATTCCAGGCCCCGGAACGACCGCAAACACACCCGGCCGGCCGGTCGAGCGGCCGTAGCCGAAGGCCATGTAACCGCAAGCCTGCTCGTGGCGCGCGCCGAATGTGCGGATGCGATTCGCCGCCTGCGCCAGCGCATCGAACAGACCATAGATCTGCACGCCCGGCAGCGCGAATACCGTGTCTACTCCCTGTGCCAGCAGAGCTTCGACGAGTGCCTCGCCGCCCGTGCGGATCCTGGCGGTCGGCCGGTCGCTCGCAATAGGGGATGGACCCGGTGTCATGGGCAGGCCTGTGTCATCGGCGGGATTGTACCCGTCTCAAAACCCGCAGCCGGAACCGCCGTGGTGTTTCAGGGACGACACACCACGGCGGCCAGACTGCGCGCGTCGCGGACAGCGCGGCCGCCATTGCGGCATTTCCCTTTTTGGATCCCCTCCCCTGCGGTCGAAGGCGCATACTTTGGCCTCGATTTCCAACAGGGGAGCTTCCATGTCCAGATTGCAACTGATCCTGGCCACGGTGCTGCTGGCCGCAGCCGGCGGCGCGCTGGCGCAGACGACCAACGACTTCGCCACCGGCGGCATGCACTTCAGCGCGAAGGAAATGGATACGAATCACGACGGCATGATCAGCATGGACGAGATGAAGGCCTACGGCGAGAAGATGTGGGCGATGATGGCGAAGGATGCGCCCACCATACCGGTGACCGAGGCCGCGAAGGACTTCGCGCGCGGTAACCTGCGCTTCAGCGCGCGCGCGATCGACACTGACCACGACGGCACAATCTCGAAGGAGGAGTTCATGGCATATACCCAATCGAAGTTCAGCAAGATGATGAGCTCCGATGGCACGGCCTCCGTGCAGGACGTCGCCAAGGCCTTCAGCCGCGGCAACACGCATCCGAAGGCCAGCGCGAGTTCGCAGAGCACCTCGCCCTCGAAGTAGGCGCTATTGCAGCCGGGTGGCGACCTCGGACCAGAGCGCCGCATAGATCTGCCCGACGGCGCTACCCGGCGAGTAGGCAGGCAATGGCGCACGCCGGAGCGTCATCCTCTCGATGTCACTCGAGTACGGGACCTCGGTCGCGAGTACCACGGGAAATTCCGCGCGCGTGCTCGCGATCACCTCGTGATGCAGCGACTTCCTGCGATCGACCATGGAGAAGAACGGCAGCAGCGCCAGGTCGGTCCAGCCTTCGGCGGCGATGAAGTCACGCAACTGAGCCAGCATCCGAACCGACAGTGGTGTGGGCAGCAGGGGCACGACAACGACGTCGGCTGCACGTAAGACATTCTCCGAGAGCAGCGAGATGCCCGGAGGACAGTCGAGAAACAACACACCGTACAGTTCACGGAGCGAGCGGCTCATGCGCAGCAGACGCTCGGTCGGATGCTTGCGCTCGCTCAGGTGGACATCCAGATTGCGGTAGGAGAAGTCCGCCGGCAGCACATCCAGGCCCGGATGGCCGCTCGCCACGATCAGCTCGGGCAGCTCGCGCTTGCCCGCCACGATCTTGCGCGCCGAAACGCGTTCCTGCGGCTCGCATCTGAGCGTATAGGTCGCCGCGCCCTGCGGATCCAGGTCCCACAGCAGCGTGGCCTGTCCGCTCGCCGCGGACAGGTACGACAGATTGACGGCCGTCGTGGTCTTGCCGACGCCGCCCTTGATATTGGTGACGGCGACGATCTTCATCGCTCGGTGCCGGGTCCGCCGCTAGAGCGTGATCTCGCTGATCTGCACGACGGGCTGCGCGTTGGTGTAGTTCGGAATGTCGCCGAGGATTTCTGCGGCGTGCGGCCCGAACGCCTTCTGGAACGCGTCGACCGAGTCGAACGTCAGATGTCCGCCGGCGATGTACGTGGGCTTCGACCCTGGCTGGCCCCCGGCGACACCCTGCTCGGCGCTGATGCTCCGGCAAGCCGGTCCGCACAGCCGCTGCACCATGGGCATGTGCTTGCTGGTGTAGTACGCCATGTCGAACCTGGCACCCGCACCGTTCGGGTATAGTACGGAAACTCGGATCATGGTTTGCTCCCGCGCTGCTGCGGCCGCCAGTGTGCCGTCAGACAGGCCACAAATCCACTATTCATGCTTGACCGGTATACGTCCTTTGCCGAGCTGATCCGCCATGAGCGGCACGGCAGCGACTACCGCACCCACGTGCTCGAGCGGCCCGCTTCCGCCGTGCTGGTGATCGCCCCGCACGGCGGCACGATCGAGTCGGGCACCTCGGAGCTGGCGCTGGCCATCGCCGGCGCCGATCACAACCTGTATCTGTTCGAGGGCCTGCGTTCCGGCGGGCGGACCAGCGGCCTGCACCTCACCAGCCATCGGTTCGACGATCCGGATTGCCTGCGGCTGGCTTCCCGGTGCAGCGTGGTGCTGACGGTGCACGGCTGCACCGGCGAATCCAGCATCTTCGTCGGCGGCCTCGACAGATCGCTGGCCGCGCTCATGACCGGTCGGTTCATACGCGCCGGCTACCAGGCAGCCGACCACGGTCACGGCTACCCCGGGCGCCACCCTGAGAATGTCTGTAACCGCGGCAGCCGCGGCCGTGGGGTGCAGCTCGAGTTCACCGCGGATCTGCGCACCCCCGGGTCGCTCGGCCCGCTCGCCCGCCTCGCGCGCAAGGCGTTGGACGACTACATCCTTTCTCTATAATCAGCGCTCCCGATCAACCAACCGGAAACCCCCACATGCGTCAAGCCCTGGCCTGCCTGCTTGCCCTTCTGGCCGCCTGCGCCGCCCCTGCCGCGCTGGCGGGCAAGACCCGCAATGTCGTGCTGATCGTGAGCGATGGACTGCGCTGGCAGGAGATCTTCACCGGCGCGGACCCGCTGCTGCTGGATGCGAAGAACGGCGGCAACTGGGAGGAGGAATCCGCCCTGCGCAGCAAGTACTGGCGTGACGATCCGCACGCGCGCCGCGAGCTGCTGTTTCCCTTCATCTGGGGCACGGTCGCGCGGCACGGCCAGCTGTTTGGCAATCGCACGGCCGGCAGCGATGCGCACGTGACCAACGGCCTGGCGTTCTCCTATCCGGGCTACAACGAGATGTCGGTGGGTTATCCGGACAAGGACATCACCAGCAACGAGTTCGGTCCCAACCCCAACGTGAGCGTGTTCGAATGGCTCAACCAGTCGCCCGAGCTTCACGGCCAGGTGGCCATCTACGGCACGTGGCAGAACTACGAGGACATCTTCAACGGCAAGCGCAGCCACCTGGTGATCCAGGCCGGCTGGAAGCAACCGCCGAAGACGGGCGATGCATCGAAGGACGCCCTGATGGCGCGGTTGATCGACACAACCACGCGATTCGACGTGGAGGATGTTGGCAACGCCTACCTTCAGGTCGAACTCCTCGACTACGTCCGCTCCGCCCACCCGCGCGCGCTGTTCGTCGGCTACGGCGAGACGGACAGCTGGGCACATCAGGGACGTTACGACCTCGTACTGGACAGCGCTCATCGCATGGACGGTTTCGTGCACGAACTCTGGGACACGATGCAGGCAATGCCGCAATACCGTGACGCGACGACGTTCATCATCACCTGCGATCACGGGCGCGGCAGCGGTCCGGTCGAGTGGAAAGAGCACGGAGTCGAGGAGAAGGGTTCCGAAAATGTCTGGATCGCCGTGCTGGGTCCGGACACGCAACCCCTGGGCGAGCGCACTCACGTGGCCGCGGTCACGCAGTCGCAGATCGCCGCCACGGTGGCCGCCCTGCTCGGCAAGGACTATCACCGGGCCGTGCCGAAGTCCGCTGCGCCGATTGCCGCCGTGCTCGCCACGCAATGAGCCTGGAGGGGCTGCTGGCCCTGCGCGGCCAACCGCCACAGGTCGAGCTGCACGAGGCGGTGCGGATCGCGCAGGAGATCTATGGACTTGCGGCCACCGCAAGGCCGCTCGATGGCGAGCGCGACCGCAATTTCCTCCTCGACAGCGGCCGCGGCCCGCTGGTGCTGAAATTCCTCGACCGGGAGGCCAGCGAGACCATCGTGGCGGGCCAGTCGGCCGCGCTCGAGCACCTGGCCGAGCAGGCGGCGCACCTGCCCGTACCGCGGGCCGTCCCGACCCTGCGCGGCCAACCTACCGCCATGGCCGAAACGCGCGCCGGTCCATGCCGCGTGCGCCTGGTCACGTGGCTTCCCGGGAAGCTGCTTCACCCGCCCGGACCCGACCGCGCTCTGCTCCACGCGCTCGGTGGCGAGATCGCAGCGCTCGATGAGGCGCTGCAGGGCTTCAATCATCCCGCGCTGGCGCAGCCAATCGTCTGGGACATCCGCCAGGCGTCCGCGCTCCTGCCCCTGCTCCGGGATGTTGAATCCGCACCGGCGCGGACTGTGTTGACGGACGCGCTGGAGCCGTTGCCGGCACTGCTGCCGCGGTTGCGTGGGCTGCGATCCCAGGCCATCCATGGGGACTGCCATCCGCGCAACCTGCTGGTGAGCGACTCGGGCGACCGGTGCACGGGCATCATCGATCTGGGCGACATGATCCACGCACCCCTGGCGCTGGAGATTGCCGTCACCATGGCGGAATTTCTCTCGCACGGCGTGGCCTCGACGCACACCGTGGCCGAGCTTCTGGCCGGTTACAGCAGCAGGATTGCACTGACCGGGCCCGACGTGGAGGTTCTGTACGACCTGATCGCGGCGCGCATGGCGATCGGTGTCCTGATCGTGGTCTGGCGCGTCCGTCACTCCGCGCCGGTCTCACCTGGCGAGGAGGCAGCGGCGCTGGCGGCTCTGGAGCAGCTTGCATTGGCCGGTCGAGCCGAGCTCACACGCCAGTGGCACGACGTTGTGTCCACGACCTCTCGCCCGGCTGTTACGGGCTCGCGCCCAGCCGCAGTTGCGCGACCACTCTCGGCGGCGATTGCGCTTCCACCCACAGCGTCGGTCATTGGCGAGACCCAACCGCTCCCTGCTCTGCTGCAGAGACGTCACAGTGCACTCGGAGCGAGCGCCGAGCTGTCTTATGACCGGCCCGTGATGGTCGTGCGCGGAGAAGGCGTATGGATATACACGGCCGACGGCGAGAAGCTGCTGGACGTGTACAACAACGTTCCGCACGTTGGTCATGCACATCCCACGGTCGTCGCGGCGATCGCGGCTCAGGCCGGCCGGATTGCCAGCAACACACGCTATCTCGACACGAGAATACTCGACTACGCGGAGCGTCTGCGGGCTACCCTGCCCGCCGAACTGGACACCTGCCTGTTCGTGAACTCGGGAAGCGAGGCAAACGACATCGCGTGGCGCATTGCGAAGTCCCACACGCAGCAGGGCGGCGCGCTGGTGATGAACTTCGCCTATCACGGCATCACGGATGCCGTCACCGCACTGTCCCCCTCGATCTGCAAGCAGGTCGCCTCCCACGTGGAACAGCTGGCCCCTCCGGCCGCATCCATTTGCTCAGCAGGCGTGGACTGCGCCGCTGTGGGCGCAGCGCGGGTGGATGTCGAAGACGCCCTGACGCGCCTGGAGCAGCGCGGCTTCGGCCTGGCGGCTCTCATGATCGACAGCGCGCTGACCAGCTCGGGCATCTACGATCCGCGCCCCGAGTGGGTTGCGCCTGTGGTCGCCGCAGTGCACGCGGCGGGCGGACTGATCATCGGCGACGAAGTGCAGTTCGGTCTCGGACGCAGCGGATCGCACTTCTGGGGATTCGAGCGCCGCGGCTACCAACCCGACATCGTCACGCTCGGCAAACCCGTGGGCAACGGATACCCGCTGGGTGTGGTGATCACGCGGCGGGCGCTGCTGGAGCGGTTCCTGCGCGAAACGGGATTCTTTTCGACCTTCGGCGGCAATCCGGTCGCGGCGGCGGCGGGGCTTGCCGTCCTGGAGGTGCTCGAACGCGAGCAGCTCATGGACAACGCGCGCCGGACGGGCCGGTACCTGATGGACTCGCTGCGCGAACTGACCCGAGGCAATCCGGCGGTCGGCGAAGTCCGCGGCGCGGGCCTGATGGTGGCAGTCCAGATCGCCGAGCGGCCCGACCGACCGGCGCGTGCCTGCGCCCGGCTGCTGGTCAACCGGCTGCGGGAGCGCGGGGTGCTGATCGGCTCGGAGGGACCGACCTCGAGTGTGCTGAAGCTGCGCCCGCCCATGCCATTTCGCCCCGAGCACGCCGACATGGTGATCGAGGCGCTCAGATCGGCGTTGTCCGGCGCATGAACCCGATGGCAGCGGTCAAATCCTTCGACAGCGGCCGGTCGTCGGCGTAGACGGAAACCACCCGGCGCAATCCCCGATAGACGGCATCCGTTGCCGTGGCCCGGCGCTCGCCGGCGTCCTGGAATTCGTACGCCTGCGCGGCCGCCAGCAGCTCGATCGCGAGGATGGTCTCCAGGTTGTCGGTGATCTCCAGAACGCGCAGCGCTCCCGTCGTCGCGTGGGGAATCTCATCCTCCTGCAGCGCCGAACTCACCCCGCCATCGAGGCTCGAGGGGGAGGCCAGGCGGCGATTCTCGGAAGCCAGCGACAGCGCCGTGTACTGGGCGATCATGAAGCCGGACGACACGCCCACGTTGCGCGCCAGGAAGGCCGGCAGCCCGCTCACGAGCGGATTCACCAGGCGGTCGATCCGCCGCTCGGACATCGCCGCGAGCTTCGCAATCGCGATCGCGAGGGCATCCAGCGCCAGTGCCAGCGCCGCCCCGATGGCGTGCGCCTGCGAATAGGCGAGCGGTTCGGCGGGCGTGCCGGAGATGATGGGATTGTCCGTCACGGACTCCAGCTCCCGATTCACCACCCCGCATGCCGCATCGAAGCACTCCCGCACTCCGCCGTGCACCTGCGGAATGGCCCGCAGGCTCATGGCGTCCTGGGTGTTGGCATGAGCACCCGCGAGGATTTCGCTGCCTTCCAGCAGCCGCTGCAGTCTCGCACCCGTCGCGGCAATGCCGGAGGAGACCCGGAATTGCAGCGCTTCCTGTGCGAACGCCGCCGGTCGCGTCCCGAGGTTCTCGAAGGTCATCGCGGCGATGACGTCCGCCCAATCCAGCAGTCGTTGCAATCTGCCCAGGGCCACACACGCAAGCCCGGTTGCGCAGGGGGTGCCGTTCACGAGACTCAGACCCTCCTTGGCCTCCAGGGTCAATGGCGCGTATCCGAGTCGCCGCAATGCCTGCTCGCCTGTCAGAACGGCCGCGCCGTCCCGCACCTCGCCGCTGCCCAGCAGGACCAGGGAGATGTGCGCCATGTGGATGAGGTAGCCGATCGAGCCGCCGCGCGGCACCACCGGGATGAGGCCGGTGTTGAGCAGATCCAGGAGCATGCGCACCGTCACGGGACGCACGCCGGAGCCGCCATGAGCGAAGTTGTTGATGGCGCAGACCATGATGGCGCGCGTCTCTGCCAGCGGCAGGGCCGGCCCGACCCCGCAGGCATGGCTCATGATGATGTTGTGCGACAGCTCGCTCTGTCGTGCGCCGTCCACCAGCACCTCCGACAGCGCACCCACGCCCGTGCTGACGCCATACACTCTCAATCCGCGCGCGACGATCGCGGCAACGACTTCACGCGCGCGTTCGATTCGAGCCAGCGCCGCGTCTGCCAGACTCAACGGAGCACCCGCGGCCACCGACGCAACGGCCGGCCACGTCAGTGGGTCATCGATCCTGTGTCCCGTCATGTTCCGCCCTGTCGCTGCACGCGCCGCGTGCGGCGCGCGAGTATAAGTCAACGTGGGGTATCGAGCGCCTGCTGCTGCAGAATGATGCGGTCGAGCAGTCCTCGCAGGCCGAGCATGATGAGCCCGGCGAACAGCGGCACGGCGCCCGCGAGCGCCCAGAATGTGCCTTTGGGCAGGCGCTCCCAGAACGAACCCATGACTCCGGCCAGGTAGTTGCCGGCCACGCCTGACATGAACCACACGCCCATCATCATGGAGGCTGCCCATGCCGGCGCCGCACGCGAGAACAGGGAGAGCGCCACCGGACTCACGTGCAGCTCCGCCAGCGTCAGCAGGATGAAGAACAGCACCATCCACGCCCACGACACCCGCGTACCGCCGGCGAGGGCCACCGCCAGAACCAGTACCCCGTAAGCCGCGCAGGCGAACAGGCAGCCCAGCGCCATCTTCGTCCCGGGACTCATGCCGCCGCCCCTGGCCGCGGCCCACGTCCACGATGCCACGAGCAGCGGAGTCAGCACGAAGATGAACAGCGGATTGAGGCTGAGGAACCAGGTGGTGCGCAGCTCGAACAGGCCGAAGAAGGAGCGGTCGGTGAAATCCCGCACCCACAGCACGATGGCATTGCCCTGTTGCTCGTATGCGGCCCAGAAGAAGGTGATCACGCAGGCCACGAGGCACAACGCGGCGATGGCCTTGATGTCGGCACCACGCCGCGCCGGCTGACGAACCGCAGCCGGGAAGTCACGAGCCACGTCACGAGGCAGGTGCCTGCGGCCGCCCACGTAGATCGTGAGCCCGGCCAACATGCCGATACCCGCGGTGACGAATCCATAGTGCCAGCCGTAGACCTCGCCCAGCGTGCCGCACACCATGGGCGCCACCGTCGCTCCCAGGTTGATGCCCATGTAGAAGATCGAGAACGCGGCGTCGCGGCGCGCGCCGCTCTGGCCGACGTAGAGGTCGCCGACGACCGCGCTGACGTTGGGCTTGAGCAGTCCGGTGCCGAGCGCGATCACCAGCAGCCCGGCGTAGAACACCGCCGGCGTCGCGGGCACGCCGAGCATGAAGTTGCCGAGCGCGATCAGGATGCCGCCGTAGAAGATGCTGCGCCGGGCGCCGATCAGCCGGTCGGCGATCCAGCCGCCCGGCAGCGAGAACAGGTACACCGAGCCCGCGTACAGGCCGTAGACCGCGCCGGCGGTCTTCTCGTCGACGCCGAAGCCGCCGTTCGCGACCGTGGCGGTCAGGAACAGCACCAAAAGCGCCCGCATCCCGTAGTAGCTGAAGCGCTCGAAGAACTCGGTGAAGAAGAGCGTCGCCAGGCCGCGCGGATGGCCGAGGAAGGTCGCCGTGCCCGGCGCGTTGTTGTTGTTCATCCAGTGCGGTCCCCGAGCCCGCGTCCCATCCGGCCAAGTGGCCGGAGTCTGAAGGATGCGGCGCCGCGGCCGCAACGGCCGGCGGCGCCCCCGCGGTCCGCCGCCCTCAGGCGGCGCCGGCCTCGCGCTCGCGTTCCTCGCGGGCACGCTCCTCGAGCTTGTTCTTGGCGAGGATGCGCGCCATCACGATGCCGACCTCGTAGAGCGCGTACATCGGCAGCGCCATCGCGGTCTGCGACACGACGTCGGGCGGCACGATCACCGCCGCCTGGATGAACACCGCGATCAGCACGTAGCCGCGGTTGCGCTTCAGCGTCTCGATCTTGACGATGCCGGTCCAGACGAGCAGCACGATCGCGACCGGGATCTCGAAGGCGAGTCCGAAGGCCAGGAACAGCACCAGCACGAAGTCGAGGTACTGCGTCATGTCGGTCATCATCTGCACGCCGGGCGGCGTGGTCGCGGTGAAGAACGCGAACATGACCGGGAACACGACGAAGTAGGCGAAGGCGACGCCGGCGTAGAACAGGATCACGCTCGAGATCAGCAGCGGCAGCGCGAAGCGCTTCTCGTGCCGGTAGAGGCCGGGCGCGATGAAGGCCCACGCCTGGTAGAGCACGTACGGCATCGAGAACACGAGCGCGATGTAGAACGCGAGCTTGAAGGGCGTCATCAGCGGGGCGATGACGCTCGTCGAGATCATCGTCGCGCCCTTCGGCAGCACCTTGAGCAGCGGCTTGGAGATGAACGTGAACAGGTCGTTCGCGTAGATCATGCACGGGATCGACACGATGATGACGACCATCAGCGCCCGCAGCAGCCGCGTGCGCAGCTCCAGCAGGTGCGAGATCAGCGTGCCTTCCGCGAGGTTCTCGCGCTCCGGCTCAGGGCTGGCCATCGGTGCGCCCTGATGCCGGCGCGGCCGCCGCCGGCCCGTGCTGGTGCGGCTCGTCGCTCGGTTGGCCGGCACCGGGGCCGACCGCCGGGGGGTTCGGCAGGACGGTCGTCACGGGCGCGGCCGGCGTGTCGCTCGCCGTCGCGGCGGCGGGCGGCGTCGTCTGCGCGGCGGGCGGCGCGCTCTGCGCGGCGGGAAGGACCTCGGGCGGCGCGATCGAGGCCGTGCGCTTTTGCTCGCGCATCATCTCCTCGAGGCGCACTTCCTGCTCGAGCTGCGTACTCAGCTGCCGTGCCATGGCCCGGGCGCGCCCGAGCCAGCGGCCGATGTCCGCGGCGAGCTTCGGGAGCTTCTCCGGCCCGAGCACCACCAAGGAGATGACCATGATCAGCAGGATCTCGCCGAAGCCCACGTCGAACATGGCGGGATGACAGCGGCGCGCGCGGGCGCCGTCAGACGTTCGACTTCTGCTCGGGCTTCGAGCCCTGCTTCTCGGAGGCGGCGAAGTCCGCGTCGTTGCCGGTCAGCTGCTTGAGCGGCTTCTGCTCGTCGACCTCCTTCTCGCCGGTGTCCATCGCCTTCTTGAAGTCGCGGACCGCGGCGCCGAGGTCAGAGCCGATCGTGCGGAGCTTCTTCCCGCCGAAAATCAGGAGCGCGATCACCAGGATGACCAGCAGCTCGCGAAAGCCAATACCCATGAGATTCTCCGGCACCGAAGGCCCAGCGATGATACCCCAAAGCCTTTGGCGTCAAGTCGGGATAGGTCTCACTCGGCGGTGTCCCGCGGCGTCACTTCGAGCCAAAACGTCACCGGACCGTCGTTGATCAGCGTCACTTTCATCCGGGCGCCGAAGCGCCCGGTCGCCACGGTCCCGATCCGCCGCCGCGCCGCCGCGACGAAGTAGTCGTAGAGGCGCTCGCCGTCGGCCGGTGCGGCCGCCGTGCTGAAGCCCGGCCGGGTTCCCTTGTGCGTGTCGGCCGCGAGCGTGAACTGCGAGACCACGAGCAGCGCTCCCCCCGAGTCGGCGAGGCTCACGTTCATTCGACCGTCGGCGTCGTCGAAGATTCGGTAGGTCGCGATCCGCTCGAGCAGGCGGTCCGCCTCACGCGTGCCGTCGCCTCGCGCCACGCCGAGGAGCACGAGAAGCCCCGGTCCGATCGCACCCACCGTCTCGGCGTCCACGTCGACGGCCGCACGGGTCACTCGCTGCAGCAGTCCGATCACTGAAATTCCCGCCCTGCCGGCGATTCGCCGGTTGCGTGCCAATTATCCCAGAGCGGTCGCTGACGAAATTCGATCCACTTCCGAACAATATGGACCCGCTAATCTGTCTCGTTGACCCACCGTGTTATCGATTTGGCCAATATTGGCAGACAGTTAAGCCACGACTGCTCATTATATGCAGTTGTGGCTGGAGAAATCATTAAATAGGCAAGTTACACTATATTAGTGGGCCAATCGAATTCCATA
>Ga0335079_10008036_pt1 | contig 12002 bp, 6 predicted proteins | sample Lox_Sample_33_FD_206719 | JGI IMG/M metagenome (GOLD analysis project Ga0335079, IMG submission 206719) | Soil microbial communities from Loxahatchee National Wildlife Refuge, Florida, United States - Lox_Sample_3.3 | ecosystem: Environmental > Terrestrial > Soil > Wetlands | place: USA: Florida... | reverse complement strand
TCTTGTGATCCAGTTGTCACGCCAGTGGCATCGCTGGGTAGCGAAGTTCGGTCAGGATAAACGCTGAATGCATATAAGCGTGAAACCTTCCCCAAGATGAGATCTCCCAAGCTTCGAGAGAGGCTAATGAGGGCACAGGAAGACGACCTGTTTGATAGGACGGATGTGTAAGTTGGGTAACCAATTCAGCTAACCGTTACTAATTGCCCGTTCGGCTTGACCATAAAATTTACTCTGCATACAACGTGAGTTCTTTGAGTGAGTGGTAAGTCCCGTCAATATTCAATACAAAACGAGTTCTGGGTGACCCTAGCGAGGGGGACCCACCCGTTCCCATCCCGAACACGGAAGTTAAGCCCCTCAGCCCCGATTGTACTGCACGCGCAAGTGTGTGGGAGAGTAGGAAGTTGCCCGGTTATATCAAAAGCCCGAGCCCAATAGGCTCGGGCTTTTGTGTTTTCAGCTATTTTCAATCTTCGAACCTGCTGCCACCCGGAAATCCGGCGGTATAATTCTGCCGATGGATTCGGAACGGGAGAAAAACGCACCAGGGCAAGGGAGCGGCGATGCGCCAGCCCGGAGCGATACTCCCATCAGTTCGCGAATCTCCCAACTTGGTCCGTACCAGATCCTGACGCCGATCGGAGCCGGCGGCATGGGGGAAGTGTATAAGTCGCGCGATACGCGGCTGGACCGCATGGTCGCCATCAAAATCCTGCCCGAACATCTTTCCAGCAAGCAATCGCGGGAGCGCTTCGAGCGTGAGGCCCGCGCGATCTCCAGTTTGAGCCATCCGCACATTTGTCCGCTGTTTGACGTGGGTCACCAGGATGGCATCGACTATCTGGTGATGGAGTATCTGGAAGGCGAGACTTTGGCCCAAAGGTTGAAGAAAGGGCCGCTGCCCCTGGGCCAGACGATGCGTTACGCCATCGAGATCGCGGACGCGCTCGATCACGCGCACCGGCACGGAGTCATCCACAGGGATTTGAAGCCGGGGAATATCATGCTCACCAAGTCCGGGGCGAAGGTGCTGGATTTCGGGCTGGCTAAGGTGCGCACGGGGGAGACGGCTGGGGGCTTAACGCAAGCGACCGACCTGCTGACCGAACAGGGCGCGATTCTTGGCACTTTACAATACATGGCACCGGAACAATTGGAGGCAAAAGAGGCGGATGCCCGCACCGATATTTTTGCTTTCGGCGCGGTGCTTTACGAAATGGCCACGGCCAAGAGGGCGTTTGAAGGAAAGACCCGGGCGAGTCTGATTGCGGCGATTCTGGATCACGAACCGGCGCAGGTTTCCTCGTTGAACACCATGAGCCCGCCGGGACTCGATTGGATCGTGAAGAGATGCCTGGCTAAAGATCCTGAAGACCGGGCGCAAACGGCGCGCGATCTGAAGAGCGAACTGCAGTGGGTAGCTGAACCAACGCCGTCTGCGCCCGCCGTGGCAGCAACGCGCGCCAAGAAACGAGTGTGGCCGGTCTGGGTAGGCGCGGTGCTCGTGGCGGCTGCCGTCGCGACCGGCTCCTGGCTGATGCGCGGTTCTTCGGTGGCACCTCCATGGAAGTTAACGCGGCTCACTAGCGACATAGGACTGTCGGACTATGCCGCGCTGTCGCCCGATGGCAAGCTGGTAGCTTACGCCTCCGATCGCGGCCTGGACGGGGAGCCGGATCTCTACGTGAAGCAGGTTGCCGGCGGCCAGCCCATCCGTCTGACCACGGATGGCGGCAACACGACGCCGGATTTTTCGCCTGATGGCAGCAAGATTGTGTTTCAGTCGAACCGGAGTGGCGGCGGCATTTACGAAATTCCGTCGTTCGGTGGCGAAGCCCGTCTAGTGACCCGGGGCGGCATCGATCCGAAATTTTCGCCCGACAGCACGCAGGTGGCTTATTGGGTTGGGGACCAAGGCGTAGACCCTGGAATACCGGGGAGCGGGGCCGTCTGGGTGGTTCCTGTGGCCGGAGGCTCGCCGCAGCAGGTGGGCCGGAATTTTACAGCGGCTCGCAATCCTATTTGGTCCCCGGACGGCAAGTACCTGCTGCTTACGGGCTACACTTCTTCGAAGGCATTCGAACGCTCAAAGATCGACTGGTGGGTTGTCCCCACAAATGGAGGCGACGCCATAAAAACGGGCGCACTGGAAGCATTGACGCGCGCCGGAGTTCACTGGCCCGTCAGCGACTTTCCCATTCCCGCATGTTGGTCAGCCGCCAGCACGGTTTTGTTTTCTACCGACGCTGGCGACACGAATAACCTGTGGGAAATCGGCATTTCGGCGCAGACCGGCAGAGTGACTAACGCGCTCAAGAGATTGACGACCGGCGCCGGCAACGAAACGCACGTATCCTGTGGCCCCGCGGGCACGTTCGCGTTCACGAATCTGGGGAACCGTAGCGACGTCTGGTTGCGACCTTTCGATTTGGGTAAAGGAAACCGAAAGGGGGCACTCGAGCGGGTCACCCAGGTCCCGGCCGATCGGTCGTACCCATCGCTCTCAAACAACGGACGCTTGGTCGCCTTTGCTTCCGACCAGTCGGGTGGTCCATCGGGCATCTGGATCCGGGACCTGGTGACTGGGAAAGAGTCAAGTGTATCCAGTTCCTCATTTCAGGAGAAGTATCCTGTAAGCAACGCTTCGGGCACCCAAATTGCCTACTCGGTGTACGAAAAGGATAAGAGGGTTGTCTATGTGTCCACTCCCGGCGGTTCGCCGGAGAAGTTGTGCGAAGGGTGTCTACGTGTTACCGACTGGTCGCGCGACGAAAAGACGTTACTGGTGTTCGGCGGCACGCCTTATCAAATCAATGTTCTGGACCTTGCCTCGCACCGGCAGACTCCCCTACTAAAGCACCCCACTTACAACTTGCTCTATGCCCGGTTTTCGCCCGACAATCATTGGGTGAGTTTTACCGTTAGGACTGAGCCCAATCGCGGATATGTTGCGATCGCACCTGTCGATGGGCCCAAACCCGTCCCGGAAAGTGGCTGGATCAAGGTTGCGTCGTCAGAAGCTCAAGATTGGGCCAACTGGTCACCCGACGGGAAGACGGTGTACTTCACCTCGCGCCGCGATGGACACAGTTGCTTGTGGGGGCAGCAGCTCGATCCAGGCTCCCGGCGGCCTGCTGGCGAGCCATTTGCTCTGCAGCATTTTCATGGGCGTGTGTCTTACCAGGCTGGCGGCTGGTCGGCAGGCGGGGGCCGCATCGCATTGGTGCTCACTGAGGAAACCGGCAATATCTGGATGATGTCCCGCTCCGCAGGTCGCTGACACGCATAACTTCCGGCAGTGCCCCGTCCGCGCGCGTAAGAATTAAAGAGACCACCAGCGCCTCCATTGCATCCTCATCAACCTCTGTCCATTGCACGCGATTGAGAAGAGCGTTCATTTTTCCACCCTTCGCGAGTGCGCTGATGGTCTCCCGCACGACGACCCACGATCCGCCAAGAACTTTGCGTTAGCGTCGACCGCCGCGGCCTTCGTGTCCGCCGCGTTGGTTTTCTGGTGTTTAGGGCTGGGCGGAGGATGACGAAGCACCACCTGACGGGAAAACATAGACCGCAACTTCGCCGGGACTCAGCGTCACCTGGTCAGAGGTTACAGAGCCGAGGCTTTCACTGGCAACCTGATCCGCAAGCAGCCGATAGCGGGTTACCGAGGCGCCGGTGGTGTAGCTTGAAAGATCTGCTTGAATGGTCTGTGGAGCTTCCAAGACGTTCACTGCGATCAGCATGTTGCCGCTGGGCCCGCTGTGAGCGCCTGTCACGATAAACGGACCGAGATCGATCGCCTGGGTCATTGGAGAGAGCACATAAGGCTCGAGATTTTGCACCAGCGTGAAGGCCGAACCCAGCGAGTTCCAGCGCGACCCCGGAGCAAGCCCATCAATGCCGTTTTGATTGAAGGGGCCGATACCACTTTGCCACTCACTGCCCTTGACCAAGGTGGACGGCCAATACTTATCCAGGTGGTTAAACTGGTACGTTCTGACACCGGCTGCGCCTCGGGCAATCGCCATGAACACTTCCATGGGGATTTGTTCGGGCCGATATCCAGGTCGAATCAGTTGGTCTACGCCGGCCTCGTAAGGATCGGTGGTTGGTCGAGAGACGCCAGCGTGATACCAATTGCCGCTTGCTCCCACCAAAATGAGCACGGGCTTGTTCCTTTGGATCACCGGCAATGCGACTTCCACTTTTGGCATCATGCCGAGTCCGACGCTGAAGTTATTCTGCTTCAGAACGGTGCTGACATCGCCTGCGATCGACCAGTTCGACTGGCCATCAGGGTAAACAATAATCCCATCATGATCCCAATAGAGGTCTGTATAGTCCGCCACCGCCGGGTCGCCTTGCCAATTGGCAATCGTCTCGTGATTCCCAATTCCTATCGTCGGCCACGCAATATACGGCCTTGACACCGCGTTCATAGTCTTCAAAAGCGCCGCGAACGGGCTGGATGTAAACGTGGGACTCCATTTTGCCCAATACCCAGGAGTTTGAGCCAGAGGATCTCCGCCCCACGCGCCGTCGCATTCATCGATCATGGAGATGCCGATCACGTTCCCGGTTTTCTTTATGGTCGCGAGCGCATACTGAATCTTGGCTGCCGAATACGGATCCTCCGTGCTATCGATCATTTCCTTGACCATCCGCGCCATGTCGTCCCCGGTCAAATACATACTCCAATTATTCGCCTTTGCGATCTGATGAACAGATCCCGGCCAGGTAATGTACCCGACATCAAAGCCGTGCTCATAATCACTTAGGGATTGCTGTCCGGAATAATTGCCTAGAACCCAGTTTGCGTTATCGGCCGGATTTTGATAAAAGCCGGTACTTAGTGTATTTACTCCAGCCGTGTGGAGGTATGATGCGAGCTCGGGAACATCGCCGAATTCCGCGCTGAACGGACCGCTGAAGATAGTCCTCACGAATAGTGAGTTCGCCGGGTCGTATGCGGTCAAAATCTCTCCGCTCTTCGAAAAGTGAGGCAGACCACTGCTGGCATTGACAGTCACGTATACAATGGCGCTCTTTCCCTGGGAAATAGCGGTGATGTGAGCGGTACCGGGCGCCACGGCAGTTGCCGTCGAACCGCTCACTGTGACCACGGATGGATTGTCAGAAGTAAACACGGCCGAGGTGCCGGCTTCATCACCATTGGTATAGACGAGGCGGCCAATCAGGCTTTGCGATTCTTGCGGCGTTAAGTAGAGTCGCCCGAAGTTTGATCTGAGCGACATGAGTGTCCGGCCGTTGTCTACGTTCATCTGGTAATTGGACATCAGCGCCGCCAGGTTATATCCATTCGTCGGATTAGCGGTAGCACCCATGCAGTGAAACTCGTGCTGGCCGTTAGGAAGAGTCGTTGTGTCAAAAGGAAACGAAATGACGGGCGGAGCGCCGCCACCAACTTGCATTCCGTCCACATAGCACCATATGACCGAACCGGAAGGCAGGTTAGCCGCAACCGTCCAGGTAATCGTTCCGGTCAAAGTCTGACTCGGATCCGGCGAAGTCTGTTTCAGAGTATAAGGTGTATTGGCAATCTGCACCGGAATCGGCGCGCTCGTTGCGAGAACGTTGCGGGAAGCGTCGAGGGCCACCGCCGTGAGCTGCGAGAAGCTGTCCCAAGAATTGAACGTGTTCCAGGAGTAGGTGAAGGGGTTCACGATCGGTCCGACGCGCTCATCAGTATACAGTGGGCGGCCGTTCAGGTAATATTCTATGGCCACGGCAGTGGGCAGGCCGGTCACGGTTGCAGCCAGGGTAGTAGTTCCCGAGAGTGTTGCATTTGAGAGGGGTGCGGTAATGACCACATTTTTCGATGGTGGGTCAGTTGGGTGAGCCACTACTACAGTTGCGGTAAGTGCAGTACTGCCGCCGGAGTTGAGCGCGGTCAGCGTGTACGTGGTGCTGGTAGTCGGTGACACGGTGACTGAACCGGAAGAGACACTGCTCTGCGAACCGATGCCATTATCGATCAAGATTGTTGATGCGCCGCTCACCTGCCATGAGAGCGTGGCCGACTGGCCGGCAGCAATGGAGTTCGGATTAGCAGCGAACACCGTAATGTCTGGCGGTGCCACTTGGGTAGCGCCGACGTAGGAGCCATTCGAGGCTGCGATAGCCTGTATCTCCAAAGCGCTTAGCGCGCGGTTGTACGCGCGGACATCATCATTCGTCGTTCCGAATATCAGAGGGGCGTCCGTCGGAGTAATAGTTGCCGGCGCGGACATGGCCACATCCGCAACGCCGTTCACGTATAGGATGAGGGAAAGCCCGGACTTCACCATGGCAAGGTGGGCCCACTGGCCTATCGGAATTGCCAAGGTGCCTACCTGATTTCGACCATCAAGAAACGCCTGTAAATGGCCACTTATCATCCCGAGGCCATAGCCTTGAAACGCCGTTCCTTGTGAGATTGGTCTGACGCTCTTCCAGAGAAGCGGAGCGTGATCGCTCGTGCTCAGTTTCACCCAGAGCGCGACCGTAAAATCGCCACTAAAGTTGATCTGACTGTTGTTCTGCACGGTGATGGGTGCGCTGCTGGATAAGTTTACGAATGCTCCATTAATTCTTCCTCCCGTGGGCCGCCAGGCGTAGGTTCCTGAGGCCGCTGTCACAGTTCCGTCGTATCCTAACCCCGAAGAATCGTGGGCGACGGTACCTGAGGCTTCATCCAGTTTCCAGTACCCGATCAGACCATTCGTCACATCTGCATTACACTGTCCAGTCAACGCAGCGGTAATGACCCTTTGGACGTCAACCACATCGCAGGTGCCGTTGCTGTCGAGGTCGGAGGTGCACGGCGCACGTCCGAGGGCTTGGTTAATCTCGAGCTGAATGTCGACGATATTCACAGCGCCATCGTGATTGACGTCGCACGTTGGTGGAGTTGCATGCCCTGGTGCGCCAGATGCCAACAAAAAGAGGATCCCGCAGGTCTTGAGAGTCATTTGTCGCTCTTTAGTTCAGTTACTGCGGCTAGACTATCACGGAGAAAAAGGTCCTTCAATCTTGACTTTGGTGCGCAAAACGGGCCATAACAAGCGTGGTAGCGCCTTTGCACTAGAAGCTACTGGATTCAGCGCAACTCGTGTTGCCGCATGGTCGTGGCCACATGAGGATCGGTCCAAGTTACGCAGTTCGAGTGTCGTTACCGGCTGAAAGAACGCTTGAAACGAGAAGTGAACGCAGGCGTCAACTCCTCGCCGTCTTACTCTAGCGGATGGCTTTGGAGAGAACCCGGATGCTTGTTACTAACTGGATCCCGAAGACGTTGTCGCGGGTGCCTGAGATATCTTCGCCGCGCAGCCACTCGTAACCGACCTTGACTAACTGCCAGCGATTGGGCCGGAAGCCGACCGCGAATTCGTAGGCTTGCACATTGGGAGCAAAACTCTCATCCGACCACGCCCAGTTGTCTTCCACGCGGCTGTTTCGTTGATATCCAGCACGCACGGCCAGATAAGTGCGCGGGTTGACGACGGCCTTGACTTCGGCGTAGCCAAACGAGGTTGCGGGCGAGCGAAGGAAGTTCGGATAGTCAAAGCGGAACCACTGCCATTCTCCGGTAGTGCTCCAACGGCCCCTGGCCCACTGCGCATCCAAGCCGGCGCCTGTTGCCGGAAAATCTCTGATGCTGCGTCCGGGAGGCAGAAAGCCGGCCACGCTGTGATCGAGAAAAGGACCGCGATAAGCCGAGAAACCGACGCGGAATCCCTGGACCAGGGAGTATCCGGCGCCCGCCGTCCACTGGGCGTGCTGGCTCCCTGACAAAAGGCTCTGAGGATTTACCGGCGAGCTGTTGGTCAACTGCAGCCGTGCGTCGATTTTGTGCGCGGACACGTCCACCTCGACGCCGGGCAGCCCGTACAGCGTGACCGGCATGAGTCCCTCGCCGTCACCCGATGCGCCGCCACAACCGTAGTGTGCGGAGGCCGCGTATTGTTGACCAAGAAGGTCGTTGACGCCACAAGGCAACTGATCGGGGCGAAGGGTCAGATAGGCCGAGTAGGGTAGCGGCTGATCGAGCAGCGGGTTGTCGGCATCGTCATAGTGAGGAGGAAAGGCCCCGAAAGCCGAGGCCAGCTTGCCCGCCTTAATCATCACGGACGTGGTTCCGTAATGCTGCGTGTAACCGAGGAACGCCTGCACAACCTGAGTTTCCAACTGATGATCGGGCTCGTAGGAATCGTTGTAGTAGAACGGTGTCGAGCTGAGATGGATCGACGAGTAGACGAACCAGTGGGGGCCGAGTTTGAAACCGGGGTACAGCACGGCGTGAAAGGCGCCAGTAACCGGGCTGGTATTTGTATCCGTGGACTGCAGCCGGTGGGTATACAATCCTTCGCCGGTTATGGTGACCGGCAGGGTGATGCCCGCTTCGGCTTCCTGGCCAAAGGCGCGCGTGCAAAAAAACAGCGCCAGCAATGGACCGGAAATCTTATGAATGGACATAGGTTTCCCGGGCGCGTTCGGATGGCGCCGGCGTGGCGACCGGCAGCCGCAGCTTGAACCAGAAAGTGGAACCCTTCCCAACCTGGCTGCGCACACCAATCTTGCCGCCCATCGCCTCCACAAGCTGCTTGGAGATGGCAAGCCCCAGACCTGTCCCGCCGTAACGCCGCGTGACCGATCCGTCGGCTTGGGAGAACTTCTCGAAGATCATGGCCAGCTTATCTTCCGGCACTCCGATGCCGGTATCTTCGACCGAAACGCGAAGACGCGCTTCGGCATCGGTCTGCCCCTCGCAATCGACGTTGATGTCAACGTGTCCCTGATGCGTGAATTTAAGCGCATTGGCGACTAAGTTGGTCATCACCTGACCAATGCGTTTGGGATCGCCAATCAGCTGATGGGGAACATCCGGCGCGCAATGGATTCTCAAGTCGACATTCTTCTCTATTGCTTTCGGCTTGAGTAAGACGGAGATATGCTCTACGGTCTTGTGCACGTCGAAAGCTTCCGTCTGAAGGCTGAACTTTCCGGCCTCCATTTTCGAGAAATCGAGAATGTCGGAAAGAATGCGCATGAGGGAGTCGGAGCAATCTTTCACGGTATCGGCATATTCACGCTGCTCCGCCGTCAGTTCCGTATCCAGCAGCAGAGCATTCATTCCCATGACACCATTCATGGGCGTGCGAATTTCGTGGCTCATGTTCGCCAGGAATTCACCCTTAGCGAGATTGGCGGCCTCGGCCGCTTCCTTGGCGGACGTCAGTTCCTTGGAGGAACGGCGCACGGATTCCGCGGCCCGGTTGAGGGCGTGGGCGAGAAGGTTGATCTCTGGTGTGGAAGAGTCCGCGGCCAGATTGGCGGGAAGCTGCCCGGTGTGTTCACTTTGCTTCAATCGGGTGACCAGGTCCTGGATGGGCTTGGAGACGGCCCAGGAGGCCAGCAGGGCCAGCACCAGCGCCAACAGTGCGCCCGCAATTCCGATTGCGGTGAATCGTCCTGCAAATCCGGAGAGGAAGTTACGCACAGCGGCATCCAGCGAATACAGCATCAACAATTTGTAATCGGCGCCGAACGACGCGGTTTGCAGGGGAAACACCAGGTACGCTTCGCCATGGAGCTTCACCTCGCAGCCCTTTCTGTTCGTTATGCAATCCAGAGACAGCTTTTGTTCTATGTCGCTGTGTGACGGCTTCGGCAGCGTGCAGCGCACCAGCTTTCCGTCACGCATCAACGCCATGTCGCCAATGGCATCCAACAAATCCAGGTCAAATTTCTTGCCGACGGCCAGACGTCCCGCGGCCTGATCGTTGAGAGTGATGGGCGCCGACTCTATCTGGTAAAGGATTCCGTTCAAGTCCAGCAGAGTGGATGCGGCGTTGATAGACGGGATCGAGTTGACGCGAGTCAACGTGGCGCCGCGGAGTTCCAGGGCCAAGACCGTGCGATCCTGCGAATCAGAGATGGCCAGGAACTCATATCCGATCTGCTTGTGCAATTCTCTCAACTGCTCCTCGATGGTCCGCTCCGCCTGGCTTTGCAACTCGGAATTCTCGCCGGTCTCGCGGAGTAGTCCAAGCGATGCTTTCAGTCCGGCATTTTCCGTCAGCAGAGAGGCGGCCTGGGCGGTGCGCCGAGCATCGCTCTCATTGATTTTCTCGAGCAGGAGCTCCGATGTATGAACGTAGCCCCTAAGTCCCGCACGGGTTTTATCCCTTAACGCCATTGAGAGCCCGAAGAATGTGAAAGTCATCGTCAGGCATAGAGGCAGCAGAGAAATCAGGAACGTACGCGAGGCCAGTGAAAGCTTGCGCATTTACGGTTGGCGCTCCATCGCGTGTTGGGGAATGTTGAGGATGACCTTGAGTGGGTTGTCGGCATCTATCAGAACGGTGCGTCGAAAGTAGCCCGCGCGGGTATGCCAGGCGACTAACTGGTAGGTTCCTGGCGGAACGTTGCTCAACGCAAAACTGCCATCATCGGCCGGACGGGCGTACCATTGGTTTGGCGTTACTACGACGGCTGCGTACATGTTGGGGTGCAAATGACAGTAGACTTGCACCACGCCCGGCTCGTCGAACTTCACAGTGCGACTGTGGTTTTCGGGATAGTAGCCCAGGTCAAATTTCTTGGTGCTGGATAGAGAAAATACGTTGTGAAAGATGGGATCGGCGTTGGGAAAGGATACCGTGGAGCCGGCCGGCACGACTAACAGGCGCGGTTCGAAGCGCTGGTTTCGCTGAATCAGTTCCTTGTGAACGGGCTTCTCTGTATCAGGCAGCGCACCCTCGAGGAATACCACCATCTCGCCGTATTCGTCGCTGGTTTCAGAGTTAACCGGCGCAGGAGTTGTTGACGCTCCGCGCAATTGATAGGAGGGCAAGGTTACTTGCTTCTTTGTGAGCTTCTTAGTAATGACGATCTGTCCGCTGAGATCGGCCGCCGCGCCGATGGATGGAAAAGCGGCGAAACAGAGAGCCAGGCTGGCTGATGGGAATAGAAGCTTCATCGCGAGCGATTCCGGGCCCTATCTGGGCCGAGATGGCTGCCACTTAGACCAGTTAGTGAAGAACGCCGGAGTCTTCGAAGTGCGCACGCTGGGTCACCTGGTACGGTCGTACCTTAATTAGCGATTTTATGTTAACGTACTAGGTCAAACGGCACTAGGTTTTCTTCAGTTAACATGGCGATTCGACCTTTAGTGGGCACGCCGCTTATTTCAACATGCGGACTTAGTTCACTTTGCGCAAGGAATGATTGGTCCGGTCGTGGACATAGATCTCGATTTTTGGCGCTCCCGTGGCAGCGAGCGCCGGCCAATCGGCAGTCAAATGGGGAACCATGCCGCTGTCCACGATCAGGACGTCAGCTTCCTTGCAGCCGGCTGCCAAGGCGGTTGCATGGCCTTCAAAGATCCACACGGAGTGGCCGATGTACGCCATACCGACCAACATTCCGAAAAATGGAATGGCTTGCGAAAGACCTTTGGTGATTGCCGGCAATTCCGTGTAGGCAATGACGGCGATCTTGCGCTTGATCTTCGGCGAGACCAGCCGTTCAATCTGGCTAACCACGTTCTGCGGCATGGAGCCCGGAGACGGACATGGCTGCAGCATCAGCATACGGCCGGGAGTGACAAGCACAACCTTCCGGCTGGGATCCTGGTCACCGACGGCGGACTTTCGCGCTTGATCGAATACGCGATTTATGTCTCGTGGCTGGTCCACGTCGGGCATGCGCGGTTGGAAGAGATCCGGCGGTTCGGACATGAGAGGTCAGGCTTCGCGGCGCCAAACCACTGTGCCGCCGACTATGGTGGCCACCGGGCCGCCCCTGAGATGCCACCCGTCGAAAGGAGAGTTCTTGCTCTTGGAATAGGACTGGTTGACGTCGTAGGTCCACGCCAGTTCGAGGTCGAAGATGGTCACGTCACCCGGGCCGCCAGCGGCGAGAGTTCCCCGGTTCAGTCCCAGGATGCGCGCGGGACCGGTGGTGAACAACTCGACCAGACGCATCAGCGAAATTTT
>Ga0335079_10008035_pt1 | contig 12002 bp, 10 predicted proteins | sample Lox_Sample_33_FD_206719 | JGI IMG/M metagenome (GOLD analysis project Ga0335079, IMG submission 206719) | Soil microbial communities from Loxahatchee National Wildlife Refuge, Florida, United States - Lox_Sample_3.3 | ecosystem: Environmental > Terrestrial > Soil > Wetlands | place: USA... | reverse complement strand
GCGCATGCCGCAGCGCCGCCACCAGCGTGTCGCGCGGCCGATCGCCTTCGCCCAACCAGCGTCGGCCGGCGCGAAGCATCAGCACGATCGCCGTCCCGCCGGACGCCTCGCTCTGCGTATACGGCAAGTAGACGTGCGGCTCCACCTTCCAGTGCATTTCATCGAATGGGTTGGTCTCTTTGACATCGCCGGTGACACCGACCACGTTGCGCCATGGCGAGTCCGTGCCTGAATCCGCGAGCCGGAGCTGTTGCCCCAGCGGGTCGCGATCCCCAAAATAACGGCGCGCGAATTCGCGGTCAACGATGGCCACCGGCTCGCTCTGCGCGGTGTCCAGATGCGAAAACACGCGTCCCGCGGCCAGCGGTATACCTGTTACGCGGAAATACTCTGGAAAGACGAGATCCCTGGTGACAAACACCGTGTCGCGCGCCGCATGGCCACCCGCCTGCGCGTGCACCAGCCTGCCCGAGCGCACAGACGCTTCGAGCGCGGGCATGGCGGCCAGCGCTTCCGTCAGCCGCTTGCAGAACCGCAGGCGGTCCGCCAGTTCCGGATAAGCGGCCTGCGGCAAGTCCAATCGGACGGTCAACAGGCCGTCCAGGCGGTAGCCCAGAGGCTCCGTACGCAACCGGAACAGGCTCTCGATCAGCAGCGCCGCGCCGGTGAGCAAGGTGAGTGACAAGGCCACCTCGAGCACCACCAGCAGGCTGCGCGTGCGTTGCTCGGCGCGTCCCGCCGAACCGCCGCGCCCTCCCTGCTTCAGCAGCTCGTGCAGACGGAATCGGGATGCCTGCAAGGCGGGCAGCATTCCGGAAAGAACCGCGGTGAGCACCGCCAGGGCCGCGGCGAAACCCAGCACCCGCCAATCCAGCGAAACGCCCCCTGCGGGGACGCCAACCGGCATCTCCACCGGTTGTACCGCCAGAAAGTAGCGCAGCCCGCCATAGGCCAGCATCACGCCCACCGCAGCTCCCAGGGCGCAGAGCAGCAGGTTCTCCGTGAGGATCTGGCGGATCAGCCGTCCCCGTCCCGCGCCCAGCGCGGTGCGGATGGCGATTTCGCGGCGGCGCTCCAGGGCGCGGCCGGCCAGCAGGTTGGCGACGTTGGCGCATGCGATAAGCAGCACGAACGCCACGGCCGCGAAGAGCAGCAGCAATCCGGAGCGCATGCCGCGGCCTGCCAGCCAGGTGAATTCCTCCTGCAGACTGCCCACCATAGCGCCCGCGTGCAGGATCGAGTCCGGGTCCGTCTGCTCCAGGGCGGCGCGCAGAGAAGCGATCTCGCCTTCCGCCGCAGCCATCGAGGCGCCCGCGCGCAGACGGCCCACCGCACCCATCGAGTGAAACTTGGCGTTGTTCTGGCGCGCCACGTCAGCGGGTGTAAGCAGCGTCCAGAACAGAGCCTGCCGTGGATAAAACTCAAAGCCGCGCGGCATAATGCCGAGCACCGTGTAAGCCCGGCCGTCGAGTATCAGCGCCTGCCCTACGGTGCCCGGCGCGCCGCCGAACAGCGATTTCCACCCGGCATGGCTCAGCACCGCGACCGGCCCGCGATTGATATCCGCGGGGCCAAACGTGCGTCCCTGTGCCGCGGGCACGCCGAGGATTTCGAAGAACCGGGCCGTCACGGCTTCGCCCAGCGTGCGCCGCGGACTGCCGCGTCCCGTGAGCGTATACTCCACCCACTGCCATCCCGCAATGCCATCGAACCAGTGGTTCCGGCGATCGAAGACTTCCACATCGCGGTAGCAGGCGAACACCTTGGGATCCCAGTTGCGGGTGGTCTCCCAGATGGCCGACAGGCGCGCCGGGTCACGAAAGGGCAGCGGACGCAACAGGACTCTGTCCACCAGGGTAAAGACCAGCGCATTCGCGCCGATCCCCAACGCCAGGAGCAGAATGGCGATCGCGGCGAAGCCCGGACTCTTACGCAGTGCGCGGGCGGCGTAACCCAGATCGGCAATCAACGCGCGCATGAGCGATTCGCCAAGATATCACAAGCTGACGCCGGGATTCCGCGCCCCAAAAACCCGAAACCCGCTATACAATGGTCGCATGAAAACTATAGTCCTAGGCGTTCTATGCCTTTGTATCCCGGCTGCGGTGTTCGCCCAGGCCGGCACCTGCGCCGGCATGAGCGTGGGTCCGCTGGCTTCCTTGAACGGCTTCGTGCCGTTCCCGCCCACCAGTTTGTGGAACACGGACATTTCGAATGCGCCCGTGGATCCCAACTCCGCGAACCTGATCGCTTATATCGGCACGAATGTGACCCTGCATCCCGATTTCGGATCCGGCCGGTATGCGGGCCAGAGCATCGGTATCCCCTATCAGATCGAAGCCGGCACCCAACCCAAGGTTCCCGTAAAGCTCACCGAATATCCAGGCGACAGCGATCCCGGCCCCATGCCCATTCCCGCCAGTGCGCTGATCGAGGGCTACCCGAATCCGGGCGATGGCGACCGCCATGTCCTGGTGCTGGACCAGGGCGGCTGCTGGCTCTACGAACTGTACAATGCGCATCTCAACAACGGCAACTGGTACGCCGGCTCGTCGGCCATCTGGGACATGACCATCAGCGAGCAGCGCCCTTACACCTGGACCTCGGCCGATGCGGCCGGCCTGCCCATCTTCCCGGGACTCGTGCGTTATGACGAAGTAGCCGCCGGCGCCATCAATCATGCCGTGCGCTTCACCGTGCCGGTGACGCAAGAGGCCTTTACGCCGCCGGCGTCGCATTGGGCGTCCGACGTGACCGACCCGAATGCGCCGCCCATGGGCATGCGCATGCGCCTCAAGGCCGGCTTCGATATTTCGGGTTACTCGCCGGCCAACCGGGTGATCCTGACGGCGCTCAAGAAGTACGGCATGATTCTGGCCGACAACGGCAGCGCGATCTATATCTCCGGCATGCCGGACAAGCACTGGAATAACGACGACCTCAGTGCGCTCAAAAGCATTACGGCATCGAACTTCGACGTGATTCTCATGAACCCTGTGTATACTCCCGCCAACGTGCCCACGGGACCGCGGCCGGCCATCGCGAGTTTCACCGCCAATCCGATGACGGCGAGCGCGGGCCAGCCAGTCACTCTGAGTTGGAGTGTCACGGGAGCCATTTACAACATCGTCAGCCCGCAGGCCGGACCGGTGCGTGGCACCAGCGTGATCGTGAATCCCACGGCTACCACAACCTACGCTCTCTACTCCACCAACCAATACGGGCGCAGGGTGGCGAAGGTGACGGTGACCGTGCAGTAACATGCCCACCGTCGAAATCACCCGGGACGGCGTCATTCTGACTGTAACGATCAACCGGCCGGATGTGCGCAACGCCGTCGACGCTGCGGCCGCCGCGGCTCTGGCGGATGCCTTCCGCTCCTTCGATGCCGATGAGACTCTGCGCGTGGCCGTGTTGACGGGCGCGGACGGCGCCTTCTGTGCCGGCGCGGACCTGAAGGCGATCGCGGCGGGGACGCCCAACGCCTTGAGCGAATCGGGCGACGGTCCGATGGGGCCAACGCGCATGCTGCTTTCGAAGCCGGTGATCGCCGCCATCGAAGGCCATGCCGTGGCTGGCGGTCTCGAACTGGCACTGTGGTGCGACCTGCGCGTGGTGGCGCGCGACGCCACCCTCGGCGTCTACTGCCGGCGCTTCGGCGTGCCTTTGATCGATCTCGGGACGATCCGGTTGCCGCGCTTGATCGGGCACAGCCGCGCGCTCGACTTGATCCTGACCGGGCGCGGCGTCTCGGGCGAAGAAGCGCTAAGCATCGGACTCGCCAACCGGCTGGTGGAATCCGGCTGTGCGTTGGCAGGCGCCATGGAACTGGCGCGCACGATCGCCAGTTTCCCGCAGACGTGCATGCGGTCGGACCGTCTCTCATCCTACGAGCAGTGGGGACTCTCGATCGAGGAGGCCCTGCGCAACGAGTTCCGCCGCGGACTCGCGGTGCTCGGCAGCGGCGAGACCGCGGCCGGCGCGCAGAGATTTGCGTCGGGCGCGGGGCGGCACGGATCCGGCGAGTGAAGGCCGGTCCGGCCAGGGAGCCGGTCTACTTCGTCAGCGGTTTGATGGCGACTTCCTTGAAGAAGACCACGTCGTTGTCGCTGTGATTCTGTAGTCCGATATAGCCGGCCAGCGGACGCGGGCCCCGGAACGGCTCGAAGCTGAACTTCCTGGGAGGCACGGGCTGGCCCTCCGTGTAATCGGTCACCTTGACGCCGTTCACGTAAACGACGGTGTGCGGTCCATCGAGAGTGATCTCCATGGTGTTCCACTCCGGTCCGGGCTTTCCGGGCCGTGCCAGCGCCTTGGTCTGCGAATACAGAGTGCCGGTCGCGTGATATTCGTTTTCGTTCGATTTCTCGGGCTCGTTGTCGATTTGCACCTCGTAACCGTAATGCACCGGCATCCATTCTTCGCGCGGCTCGATGGGAATGCGCACAAAGACGCCGGAGTTGTCGTTGTGGTCGCGCATCTTGAAGACCACCCGGATTACGGAGTTCGAAATCTTGCCGCCCGTCCACCACAGCAGGCCCATGCCGCCGTGCGTCCGGATGAGCCCATCCTCGACGGTCATCGAACCCGGGCCCACGTGTTGCCAGCCCTTGAGATCGTGACCGTCAAATAGTTGCCGCCATTCCGTCGACCCGGCGGAGAGCGGAAGACAACCAACGGCCAAAATGATGAGTGGGAAAATACGTTGCTTCATGGCTACGCACATTCTAACGCCCTGACGCACGGATTGGGCCACCCGCCAACGGCCGCCATGGTAGAACAGTCCGTATGCACGCCGCACCGGATTCCGCTAGTGACGACAAGTTGACCGTCATTGCCACTTCAGTGGTGGCCTATATCGTTCAGGACGTTCTGCACGAGGGACTGGGCCACGCCGTGACCGCGTGGCTGAGCGGAGCCCACAAGATCACGATCAGCACGGTGGCCATGCAGAGCGATATCGAAACGCGCTGGATCTCCGCCAGCGGCACGCTCGTCAATCTGGTCTTTGCGGCGATCTTCTGGCTGCTTCTGGCCCGCATGCGGCGTGCACGGCCGGTGACGCGCTACTTCCTGTTGATGGCCCTGGCGGGCAACCTCTTTACCGGCACGGGGTACTTTTTTTTCTCGGGCGTGACGAACTTCGGCGACTGGGCAGCAGTCATCCGCGGTTTGCAGCCGCACTGGCTCTATCAGATCGGCTTGTGTGTAGTGGGAGCGGCTTCCTACTATGCGTCCATGCTGCTGGTCGCGGCCGGCCTGAGGCCGTTCCAGGGAGGCGGCGACGCCCGGCGCAGGCTGCGTACGCTGTGCTGGACACCCTATTTTGCCGAAGGGATCCTCTCCGGATTGGCGGGTCTGTTGAATCCCGCCGGGCTGTTTTACGTAATGGCCTCGGCGTTGCCATCCACGCTGGGCGCCAATGCCGGTCTGCTGAGCCTGCCGTACGTCATGCGCAAAGGGCGCGTGCATGACGAATGCGAGGCCGGGCCGATTGAGCGCAGTCTGCCATGGATCGTGGCGGGCGCTGCCGGGGGCTTGTTGTTCATCGTGGAGCTTGGCCGAGGAATCACGTTGCGACAATAACCTGGCTTCTGTAACAAGTCTGTAACCTTTCATCAGTAGAATCGAAAGACATGAGCGAACTTGAGATCCAGGTTGGTGAACGGCCGGGAGGCGGCCGCCTTTTGACCTTGCGGGGTCCTCTGACATTGAACACGCTTTTCGAGTTCATGGCTGTCCTGCGCCAGGACCATACGGATCTGATCATCGATCTGTCCGCGGTTCCCTTCATGGATTCGGCGGGACTGGGCGCGATTCTGGGCGGGTTTGCATCGTGCCAGCGAAACGGCCACAGGTTCGCGCTGGTGAATACTCCTCAGCGCGTCATGACGCTCCTCCAGGTATCCAGGGTGGACACGCTCCTTCCGTTGTTCGCGAGCCTGGAGGCCGCCGAAGCGCAGGCAGCCGCGCAGTAAGCCCTCCCGCGCCGCACCCGTTCACTGGCGACCTCTGATAATATATCGGTTAAACAAATCTGAATAGCGAAATGGGCGGCGTGAACCGGCCCCATCGGCGGCGAACGTGACGCGCCCGGAAGCAGGAGGTCCCCATGCAGTCCAGACGCAGTTTCCTCGTGGGCGCGATGAGCGCCGCAGCAGCGGCGCGCGTGGCCGGCGCCAACAACCGGATTCGCCTCGGCCTGATCGGCACGGGCGGGCGCGGCAACCATCTCATCAACATGGCCAACGCCAACGCCGGCATCGAGTGGGTGGCCCTTTGCGATGCCTGGGATGTGCGCCGCAATGAAACCGCCGGCCGCCTTGGTGTGCCGGTGAAGAAATATGGCGATTATCGCGCGCTGCTCGATCATCAGGATATAGACGCGGTGATTGTGGCCACCTGGGACCACATGCATTCGCGCATCACCTGCGATGCCTGCCGCGCCGGCAAGGACGTGTTTGTCGAGAAGCCCATGACCTCGCTTCCGCTGCAGGGCGTCAGCGTGGTGGAGGCGGCGCGCGAGACGCACAGGATCGTACAGGTCGGCGTGCAGCAACGCTCCATGGCGCATTTCATCGAAGCCAAGCAGAAGTTCATCGACTCCGGAGCGCTCGGCAAGGTCAACATGGTGCGCACCATCTGGAACGCCAACAGCGGCTACCTGGAGAAGCCGCCGGCCGGCATGGAGGTCAAGCCCGAGGGCCTGGATTGGGATACGGCGCTCGGCTGGCTGCCCAAGATTCCGTGGGATCCCAAGCGCTACTTCAACCGCTTCGCATACTGGGATTTTTCCACCGGCGGCCAGACCGGCGGCCTGTTCGTCCACATGGTGGACGTCGTGCACTGGTACCTGGACCTGACGCGCGCCCGCTCGGCGGTGGCGCTGGGCGGCATCTATCTGTACAACGACGGGCGCGACACGCCCGACAATATAGACGGCATCGTCGAGTATCCGGACAACCTGGTGGTGACCTTCGAGGCCACCCTCACCGACATGATCTCGAAGGATTCCGCCGATATCTGCTTCCACGGCGCCAACGGCCGGCTCAACATCTTCCGCCAGGGTTACCGCTTCATTCCAGCCGGGAAGGGCGCACCGGAGGTGACCGGCGGCCCGTCCCGGGAGGAGGCCCATATGGGCAACTTCCTGGAATGTGTGCGAACACGCAAACGGCCCAACGCAGACGCGGAATCGGGACATTATTCGGCGCTGTCCTGCCACCTGATGAACCTCGCTTACAAGCAGGGCGGGCGGGCATTCTGGCAGCGTGAGTGGGACGTGTAGTCTTTTCGCGAGGAGTTGCAAAAATGCCTATCTCAGTCGGCGTGAACATGGAGTTCATCAGACACGAGGATAAATCCTTCGCCGCGGGTGTGGAGCGCGCGGCGCAACTGGGCTTTCGCTATGTGGAGCCGATGGTGCACAACGGCCGCGAACTGCTGAGCGAGGCGGGTTACTTCCATTCCGTTTCACTCGACGATGAGCCGCTTGAAATCAGGGATTTGCTGGCGAAGAACGGCCTGCTGGCTTCGGGCCTGAGCGCGCATTGCCCGTTGATGCGTCCGGAGATCAGCGTGCCGTACCTGCAGAAGGCCATCCGCTTTGCAGCCGCAATCGGCGCGCCGGTGGTCAACACCGACGAGGGTGTCCGTCCGCCCTGGCTGAGCGATGAGGACATCTGGCCGGTGATGCGCTACACGCTGACCTCGGCACTGCGTACCGCCGAGCGCTACGGCGTGTCAATCGGAATCGAACCGCACCAGAGCATCTCGCGAACCACCGCGGGTCTCCGCCGCATCGGCGCGCTGGTCGATTCCCCGTTTCTGAGATTCAATTACGATACCGGCAACGCGTACCTCGCGGGCGAGGACCCGTACGCGGGCTTGCAGGCTGTGCGCGGACGGCTGGTGCACGTGCATGCCAAGGATATCGCCTTCACCCACGCGGAGGCCGAGCGCGGCAAGGTAACCGGCACTCCCGTCGGGTGTGCCTGCGGCGACGGCGTGATCGATTGGGCGCGGGTGATCGGGATCCTGGAGGAGAGCGGCTGGAACGGGGTGTTGAGCTGCGAGTGCGGCACCTCCGAACAGGCCGCGCGCAGCCTCGCGCACCTGCAGGCGCTGCTTCAAAAAGCGGAGGCGCTCACCCATGCATAAGCTGCCGGTATTGGCGCTGGCAGCGGCCACGCTGTACGCCGCGCCCATCCGGACGTTGATCCTCTCCGGCCAGAACAACCATAACTGGCGCGTCACGACTCCTTACCTCGAGACGCTCCTCACCGATTCCGGACGCTTTGACGTGCGGCTGGAGGAAGAGCCCTCGGGCGTGACCCCGGCCACACTGGCCCAATACGGCCTGATCGTCGTCGATTACCAGGGTCCGCGCTGGGGCCCCGTGACCGAGCGCGCCGTCACCGATTTCGTGGCCTCCGGCAAGGGGCTCGTGGTGGTGCACGGCTCGAGCTATGCGTTCAGCGGGCTCGATATTCTCGCGCCCGGCCACGTGAAAACCGGCCGCACCGAGCCGCCCTGGCCCGCATGGGCCGAGATGGTGGGCGGCACGTGGGCGGACCACCCGCCGCAGAGCTTCCATGCCCCGCGGCATCCGTTCACCGTGAAGTTCACCGACGCCAGCCATCCGATCCTGCGGGGCATGCCGGGCGGCAGCTTTCAGACGCTCGACGAACTCTACCATGGCATGCGTTTCCTGCCCGCGGCGCACCCGATCGCCACTGCTTACGACGATCCGGCCATCGGCGGCACGGGGAAGGATGAGCCGATCCTGGTGACCGTGAACTACGGGCGCGGCCGCGTCTTCTACACGGCCTTGGGACATGAGAAACCGGGCATGCAGGAGCCCGGTTTCGCGATCACCTTCGTGCGCGGCGCCGAGTGGGCCGCCACCGCTGAGGTCACGCTTCCGCCGGAGTTTCCGGCGCGCCGCGCGGCCCACCCCTTGCGCGTCGAGGTGGTGACCGGCGGACATCCATTCGATCCGGAATTTTATGAGCTTTTCGTCGACCGGCCCGACCTGGATGTGACCGTCACCGGGCACCCCGAAGCGTACTCGCACGACTTCCGAAAAGATGTGGATGTGCTGGTGCTCTACGACATGATTTCCGAGGTCAGCGACGAGAAGCGCGCGAATCTCCGGGCGTTCCTCGAAGCGGGGCGCGGGCTCGTGGTGCTGCACCACGCGATCGCCGACTTCGGCGCGTGGCCCTGGTGGACGGATCAGGTGGTGGGCGGCAAATATCTGTTGCAGCCCGAAGGCGGACGGCCCGCTTCCACCTATAAACACGATGAGGATCTCTACGTCCACACCGTTGGCAGCCATCCGATCACGCGCGGCCTCGGCCCCCTGCATTTCAGCGACGAGACTTACCACGGGATGTGGATCTCGCCGAAGGTGCAGGTGTTGCTGGCGACCGGCAATCCGTTGAGCGATGGCCCGGTAGCCTGGGTCGGCCCGTACGACCAGTCGCGCGTGGTGTACATCCAGCTCGGACACGGCCGCTCTGCCCACCAGAATCCGGACTACCAGGAACTGGTGCACCGGGCCATTCTTTGGTCGGCCGGACGCCTGCAGTAAGCCACTCGCGATGAGTTACCCGCCGCTGATGGCTGGAATAATCGCGATTTCCACGCCGTCCGTGATCGGCGTCTGCAGGCCGCCCGTGTAGCGGATATTCTCGTTGCCCACGAAAACGTTGACGTGCTCCCGGATGTGGCCCTGCTCGGTGATCACGCGGTCTCGAATGCCCGGACACAGTTTCCAGAGCGCTGCGAAGGCATCCGCCACGGTGGCTGGCGACGGCTCAACGACGATCCTGGCTTGCCCGCCTGAGTAAGGCCGTAAGGGACCGGGCACCAAAAACGTGATCGGCATTTTACGTTTTCCTCCGGACGCTCTTCGAAGCACGCGGCGCGCGGCTCGCCCGTTTCTCGCCCACTACGGCGCATTTTACGGAAACCACCGCGGGCAAGCCTTCGAGAATCTTCTTCCAGATCCTGCCCGCATCCGTCGAGCCGTAAATCTGCCCGCTGCGGGTACCAAAGTAGATGCCCGCGGGGTCCAGCGTGTCTGTCGTCAGGGCGTCCCGCAGAACCGTCTCGTACGCACCCTTGTGGGGCAGGCCGCGCGTCAGGGCTTCCCAGGATTCGCCGGCATTTCGCGTGCGATACACGCGCAGGCGGCCCTCGGGCGTGCAGCGGAACTCGTCGGACTCCATCGGCACGATGTATACCCAGTCAGGATTCTGCGGATGCAGCGCCATGGCGAAGCCGAAGTCGGACGGCACGCCGTTGGCAATGTCCTGCCAGCTTTCGCCGCGATTGTCGGAGCGGTACAGGCCCCAGTGGTTTTGCAGGAAGAGGCGATCCGGGCGTGCGGGATGCATGACCAATTTGTGCACGCATTGGCCGAACTCCGGATACTTCTCAGGCGCGTGGACCACGCGAATACCGCGGTTGCGCGCCTGCCAGGTGCGGCCGCCGTCCTCCGTGGCGTAGACGCCTCCCGCCGAAATGGCCACGTACATCCGTTGCGGATCCTCCGGGTCGAGCACGATGGTGTGCAGCGTCAGCCCGCCCCCTCCCGGCATCCAGCGCGGGCGGTGTGGATGATCGAACAAGCCGCGCACCAGCGACCAGGTTTCGCCGTCGTCACGGGATTCGTAGAGAGCGGCCGGCTCGACGCCGCAATAGATCACGTCTGGCTCCGAAGGGCGGCCGGGGCAAATCTGCCAGATGTTCTTGAGCGCGGCGCCCGAGTCGGCCGGAAATCGGATGGGCGCCTCCGTAGGATTCGTCCAGCTCCTGCCGTAATCGTCGCTGGAACGCAAGAATGCGCCCCAGATGCCGCAGTTCGAAACCCACAAGCGATGGCGCCCTGCCCGGCTGTCATACGCCAGGGCATACGCGGGTTGACCATGAAAGTACGGTCCGGCAACGTCCCAGCGCTGCCGACCCGACGAGCGCAACAGAAAGATTCCCTTCATGGTCCCGACGAGCAGCAGTGTGTCGCCGTCCCGGACTTGCAGATGCTTGATTCCGCGATGCACGGTCGTGCGAAACCCCGGCTGATCGCCGGGAGGCGCCGGCGCGGCGGTCGCCGATTGAACGGCTTCGAGCGCCGCCTGAAGTTCGCTCGCGCGCTGATAACGTACCGCGGGATCCTTTGCGAGGCATCGTTGGATCACAGCCACCAGGCCTGGCGGTATCTGGGCTGGCAGCGGTGGAGGCGCAGCATGCAGGATGGCGTCGCCAGCCTCGACAGCGGTCCGCCCGCGAAATGGGATGTGGCCCGCCGCGGCTTCATAGAGCACCACCCCGAGCGCCCAGAGATCGGCGCGGTGATCTCCCGGCTCTCCCAGCAGCAGCTCCGGCGACATGTACGGCAGGGTGCCGCCCACCGTCCCCGAGGATTCCAGGGTCTCCATGGTCCGCGTCGCCTCCGCAGGCCTTTCTGCGGGCAGACGCTGCGCCAGGCCGAAGTCCAGAACCTTCGCGAGACCCTCGGGGGTGACGATGATATTCGAGCTCTTCAAGTCGCCGTGCACGACGTTGCGTCCGTGGGCATGCGCCAACGCGCCGGCTATCTGTGCGCCGTATCGCATCACCGACTGATAGGGCAGACCCACGGCGCCGATCAGGTCGCTCAAGGGCTTCCCCTCGATCAGTTCCATCACGATGAAGAACTCGCCCCCGCTTTCACCGACTTCGTAGACGGTACAGATATTCGGGTGAGAGAGAGCGGAGGCCGCGCGCGCCTCGCGCAGCGAGAACTGCCGCGTGTCCGGCGCCAGCGCTTCTCCCAGGAATTTCAAAGCCACATCGCGCTGCAACACCTGGTCGTGCGCGCGATAGACCACTCCCATCCCGCCCGCGCCGAGCTTCGCATCGATCCGGTAGCGCCCCAGCACGCGGCCGATCAAGGAGGTTTCCGCCATGGAGTCTGATTATATGTTACCGGCACACTTCTACGTGCTAATGGTGGC
>Ga0335079_10008033_pt1 | contig 12003 bp, 11 predicted proteins | sample Lox_Sample_33_FD_206719 | JGI IMG/M metagenome (GOLD analysis project Ga0335079, IMG submission 206719) | Soil microbial communities from Loxahatchee National Wildlife Refuge, Florida, United States - Lox_Sample_3.3 | ecosystem: Environmental > Terrestrial > Soil > Wetlands | place: USA... | reverse complement strand
CTGTGACTAGAATCCAATTTTGCACGCACGTTCAACCAAACCCAATAACCAATGATAAGTGCCGCGACGACTAAACCGATCATCAGTCCAAGATTGTATGGAATCGCAGACATAAAGATATATAAATTAGGAGCGTTTTTAGAAAGCGCCTCGAAGATGGATGCTTGAGATGAATAAATTGTAAAAATTCCCGACAGCGGCCTTCCAAGCAAAAAGGCCGGCAGATCGAGCAAGACGTAGATTAGCGGCACCAAAAGAAAATATTGCCATTCAATTCGCTTTTTGAAAAATAAGATTGCAAGCAAAGGCGCAACGAAAATAGCTTGTGCCTTGATCGTGATGGCCGCTCCGAACGCGATGACCCCCCACAATGGTTTATCGGTCAAAAGATAATACAGGCATACCAGCAAAAACAAAGTGTATAACGCGTCGGCTTGACCCCACAGACTGCTATTCATCATGATCGTTGGCAGAACCCAAAAAAGAGCGCTTGCCAGCAAAGGTTTTGAGCCTGCAGAATATTTGAGCGCCACAATCTGGTAAACTAAAATCGCATTAACAATGTCTGCAAGAATGGAGATAAATTTGATCGCGGCTACACTGGGTAGATAATTTGAAGTAAGCGTTGCGAGCCATAGAAGATAAAGATACGGTGGAGTGTAATCTGAGAAGTTCGTGCCTATGGCTCGCACTCCGTGAGTTCTGAGAAATTCATACCAAGGGATATATGCCCATTGCATGTCTGCTGAGATCGCTGGAAGCGCCAAGCCGCGCAATATGATTCCAATGATGAAAAGCAGGACGATGCCGCTGAATTTCAAAGGAGACGGAAGTCTTTTCATAGAATCCCTTTTATCTCTTCCTTTCTAAATTGCAGACAATAATGATGAAACGTATTGCTCACCCAGGCGCTTCCTAATCCAAACGGCGCGAGCGGCTGATTATCCTGACACCAAATCTTTTCATCTTTCAATGTATAAACTTTGCCGAGTTCGCGCGCCAAGTCCCACGCCAGCGGATAAATCTTCCCGCCCTTCTTTATGTTTTTGACGATGATGGTGAGGTAAGCTTTCTCTTTCAATAAAGGTTTCAATCCGGCATAAATCGAAACTAATTTTTCCAAAAACATTTCGTAATCGTGGATATTGCCCACATCTTTGGGATCATCAGAATAAAAGACATCCAATTCAGAGGAAGCGCGGCGCTTCTTTTGAGTCGTCGAACCTTTGGCGTGAAGCATATCCCAATAGGGCGGCGAAGTAAAAACATAATTAATCGTTGGCAGTTTGAAATTGACAGCCCTTGCCGCATCGCCTTTGATAATTTCAGATTTTAAATTGTTGGCTGGTGTTCCCAAAACAGCTCGTTCGTCTTCGACGATTCGCTTTGCGATCTTTGCATACTTTGGATTCAATTCTATGCCATAAGAATTCCGTCCGGCGCGCAAAGCCGCGACCAGCGTTGATCCGGTGCCGGCCATCGGATCCAAAACTGTTTCTCCTTTTTTGGTGAAGAACTCAATGAACTCCTGCGCCATCGTCTCTGGGAATTTGGCGGGATGAACCAGCACACCTTTTCGGCGCGGCGGAGGATTATGGATGAACCACGACTTTTGGAATTTGAGCCACGTCTTCGGTTCGAGATCGTTGAGTTTGTTTGGCATATGTTATTGGAAAGATTCCATTCGCTAAGGATGCGGCGTTTTGGTCGGTGGTGAATAGTTTACATCATAAACTGTCAAATTGGAAAACGTAACCGCGACCGGTGTATCTGCCACCGAATGTGCAAATACGCCGATTGTTCCGATGAGATAATTTTTATCGTTCACGCTGAACTGATAGCGGCCGTTGAGAAAAAAGCGCAGATCCGAGCCAACGGCCCAAACCCCCATACGGACTTCTCCGGGCGCGCCGGTTGGGACGTCACCGCTGGGAGTAGCAGGCTGAAGAATTTGATGCGAATTATTGCTGACGCGGTCGAGTCGAAGTGTGCCATTGCAGATCAATGAAAGACGATAATACGCCACTGCTGAAGCGCGCACGAGAAGTCCATATTCATCCTGTCCTTTGCATAGGTTTGGACTTGCAGTCAACTCGGCATAGAAATTACTTACAACTAAATCTGCGCGGATTCTAAAAATGTAAGAGCCAGCTGGCACGGCCAGCGTAAGCCCACTTTCGTTGATAATCGCACTTCCATCATTGGATGAAGCCGGATTCCATAGATCGGGCGAAGAGAAATCGTCGCTGAGTGTGATAGCGCCGACACCGGGTTTTTGTTCAGGTGTGGAGATTTGAGTCGCTAAAGCTTGAGGCGGAGGAGTGGCAGATGGCGGGAACCAAACAATGGTCGGCGAAGGAGGAAGCGGTACGATCGTCGCGGTTGAATCTACTGGAAGCGGAGTCTCCGGCAGAGCCACGCAACCGGTTAAAGTCAATGCAAGCAAAAAAATAAACAGTCTTCGGGTCATGTACAAACTCACAAGCTGTTGTACAATAAAACAGCGTTCCCATTCTAGCATACAAGGAGCTAATGATGACTCACATGTACCCGAAAGGGCAGAAAACTGCGCTCGTGACTGGGGCTTGTGGAGAAATTGGTCAAGCATTGGTGCAGGAACTATCGAAGCGGGGAGATTATCGTATCGTGACGGCGGATATGATGCCACTGCCGGAAACCATCAAGCAATTATCGGCTGAGCATGTGCAAGGCGATTTGGTTTATAAGATCAAAACATTTTACGATTATGACTTCGATATTATCTTTCACTTGGCGGCTTCGCTTTCGTCCAAGGCCGAAGTGGCGACGGAAGAAGCGCATCGCATCAACGTGGAAGGGACGATGCAGCTGCTGATGTTGGCGGCGTATCGTTCGGAAAAATATAATAAGCCAGTAAAGTTTTTATTTCCAAGTTCCATCGCGGCTTTTGGAATGTCGAGTCTCAATGTGAAAAAATCTGCGGGATGCGTGAAGGAGGACGAATACAACACTCCGCATACAATGTATGGATGCAACAAACTTTATTGCGAAAAACTGGGGATGTATTACAGCCGTTATAATGGACAGCGCCATTTGGACCCAAACCCGCCGGTCATGCTGGACTTTCGCGCGCTGCGTTTCCCCGGCTTAATCTCAGCCTTTACGCTTCCCAGCGGCGGCACAAGCGATTACGGTCCTGAGATGCTCCATGCCGCCGCGCAAGGAAAACCCTATGCATGTTTCGTACGCGAAGATACGAAGATCTCATTCATGGCGATGCCGGATGCAATCAAATCGCTGTTGATGTTGACGGACGCGCCGCGCCAAAATCTAAGTCATATGATCTACAACGTCGCGGCGTTCGCGTTGACAGCGGGCGAATTCCGTGACCGGGCGCTGAAAGCATTCCCCGGCGAAACAATTACATTCGATCCGAATCCGAGGCGGCAAGGCATCGTTGACTCGTGGCCCGAAGATGTGAATGATTCATTGGCACGGAAGGATTGGGGTTGGAAACCCGATTACGATGAGGAGGCGTTCTTCGATCAATATTTTCTTCCGCAAATCCGTAAGAGGTATGGAAAGTAAGTAATATGTCATTGCCAAGGTGTTCTTCCCGAAGCAATCTCCCGACCGAAACATGGGATTGCTCTGTCGCTTTGCCCTTCGACAAGCTCAGGACAACGCTCCTCGCAACGACATCAGCAGATCTGATTCTGTTATAATCTTTCGCAATGAAAATTCGTTTGCTGATCATTGCCAGTATCCTTATTACTCTTTTCGTATTTGTCTTATCACTTCCCGCGCAAGCCGCGCCCGCTTCGCAGAGCGTGCAATATGCAACCAACACACCCAACCCGAATGGCAATATCTATTATAAAGTTCTGCCTAATGATACCTGTCTTCGGATTGAATATCTTTATGGGATCAGCGATACTCAACTCCGCCAGCTGAACACCAAGCTCGATGCCAATTGCACGTTGAGCGTCGGTGATTTATTGTTATTGGGAATCGGCGCGTCCAGTAATCCTACGCCGACGCTTGGTCCCTCGCCCACGCCGCTACCTCCTACGATTACACCTACGCCTTTCAACGGGACAACGCAGATTTGTGTTTCACTTTTCAACGACCTCAATGGCGACGGAATCCATGAAACCACTGAGCCGATGATCCCCGGCGGCGCGATCAGCGTGACCGAAAAGAGCGGGAAGTATTCCAAAACGCTTCCCACCTTAGCCGGAACGGATCCTATTTGTTTTACTGATCTACCTGAAGGCGACTACAACATCAGCGCGGCTATCCCGGATAATTACAATCCGACCATGACCTTGAATTACACCTTGCAAGTTAAAGCCGGTGACAGCGCCTATATTGATTTCGGCGCGCAGTCCAAAGACACCACTATTGCTCAACCCGAAAATAAAACCAGCACATCGCCGTTGCTCGGAATCTTTGGCGGCCTGCTTTTACTGGCTGGTCTCGGACTGGGATGGTACGGGCTTCGTCTGCGACGGCCCGCAAGCAAGCTTAAAGAAAGTGGATTATTGAAGAAATAACCTCACCCCTAGCCCCTCTCCTAAAAGGAGAGGGGAATTTTAACCCATCGGATGTTTCATCCTTTGTCCGCCGATAAGATGCATGTGTAAATGAAATATAGTCTGTCCGCCGTGAGCGCCGGTGTTGACGATGATGCGATAGCCACCTTGATGAATATTTTCCTGCGCCGCGATCTCGCGTCCCACCATGAACATGTGACCGATCAATGGCTCATCCTGAACCTGTAATTGATTGACGGAATCAATATGTTTGTTCGGGATAATCAAAATATGGGTCGGCGCAACCGGATGGATGTCGCGGAACGCAGTCACTTGTTCATCGCGATAAACGATGGAGGCTTTGATTTCATCCTTGACGATTTTGCAGAAGATGCAGTCGGTCATGGGATTGGTCCATCTTTCGGCGCACAGACGATACTGTAATATTGCATCTCGACCGCTTTATTTTGTTGAGCATATGCCGCGGCGGCATCGCCGATAGTACGAATGGCGTCGAGGTGCGAGCGCGCGTCCGTGTCCCAGATGCGCGGGAGAGTCATCAACGGATCGTTGGCGGGACCTTCGGGAATCAGCAGCGGGCGCTGCGGGTCGATCTGATCCGCTAGCGGTACCCAATCAAACATCACAGGTCCGCGCGGGTTGACGGTGAATCCCAACCTATATCCGGCTTGACGCGCGACTTGAACCGCTTTGGGTGTAAATCCGCCGCCGGGCCAGATGTAAGCAATCGGCGCTTTGCCAAAGTTTTGTGTGATGGCTTGCATGGAACCATATAATTCGCTGTGAATGTAATCATCGCTGGAACTGTCTGAGATCGGAATATTGTGGATGACGCCATGTGCTTGATAATCTACCCAGCCTTGCTGAGATAACGCCACATTGCCCGGCAAGGTTTGTTGACCAATGGAGTCATTCAAGCTGATCCAACCGTTCACCACGGGCCAGCCCCACTTTTTGTAATACGGAAGAAAATGATCGGTGAAGTTCTGCGCGGCATGACGATCATCCTGAACGAGTAAGACGGAGCGCGGTGGAATCTTTGTATTGCTGTAAAGAAAGTCAACCAGTTGTTGTGTATTGATGGCTTGGAAACTCATGCTGTGCAAATCGTTCATCAATTGCATGAAATCTTGATTACCAATTTCGTTTGGAGTGCTTGCTACATCTTTGCTGATGGTATGGAACATAATAACCATCACAATCGTCCCGGGCGCGGCATTGGTGGAAGTCCACTTGGCTTTTAGATATTGGCATTCATCATTGATATATGTATGTGGTGTGTCCAGCGGATTCAGCGCGTTGGTCGTAAATGTAGCGGGCAGCGCAGGCGGAGTGAGTGGAAGAGTCGGGGTTGGAGTAAGCGTTTGCGTCGGCGTTGCGGCAGGCTTGGTTTGTTGAATCGATGCGAACGCAGTTTGGACAGCTTGCGTCATCTGCGCGTTCGGATCAACGGTCGGAGTTTGAGGCTGGCAGGCGCTCGATAAAACGACAGCCAAAATCAAAAGAGTAAGAAGCGGATATTTTTGTTGAATCATGTTTTGAATTCTACTCGAAAATATAGAGACGTTTGCTAAACGCAAACGTCTCTAATTGATTCCTAACTAAGGTCATTAATTATGCATTGTTCTCGCCTTTGATGTACGCTTCCACCATATCACGGCAGATGCTATCGCGGAATTGCTTGGGTGGTGTCTTGAAGAAATAGGATGATGGGCCAACGATTGGTCCGCTCAAGCCGCGATCTAGAGCGATCTTCGCGCAGCGAATCGCGTCGATCATCACGCCCGCCGAGTTGGGGCTGTCCCACACTTCGAGTTTGGCTTCCAGATTGAGGGGCACTTCGCCGAAGGTGGTGCCTTCCATTTTGATGTAGCAGAACTTGCGGTCAGTCAGCCACGGCACATAATCGGATGGACCCACATGCACATTGTTCTTGCCGATGTCATACGGAATCATGCTGGTGACCGCGCCGGTCTTTGATATCTTTTTGCTTTCGAGTCGTTCGCGTTCGAGCATATTGAGGAAGTCCGTGTTGCCGCCGAAGTTGAGTTGGTAGGTACGGTCGATACGGACGCCGCGATCTACAAACAGTGTGGTCAGCACACGATGCAGAATCGTCGCGCCGACTTGCGACTTAATGTCATCGCCAAGCACCGGCAGTTTGGCTTCGCGGAAGCGGTCGCCCCAATATTTTTGCGAAGCAATGAAGACTGGAATGCCATTGACGAACGCACATCCCGCCGCAATAATCTGCTCCACATACCATTTGGTGGCTTCTTCCGAACCCACGGGCAGGAAGTTGACCACCACATCGGTTTTGGTTTCCTTGAGCAGGCTGGCGATGTCCGCGGTTGGACCAGGCGCTTTTTCAATAACCTCCGAAAGATATTTGCCGAGGCCGTCATGAGTCATGCCGCGCACCACCGGCACATTCAATTTTGGCACATTGCAAAACTTGTAGGTATTGTTCGGCTCGGCGAAAATTGCATCAGCAAGATCCTCCTCCACTTTAGTTACATTGATATCGATCCCCATCGTGAATTCGATATCGCGAACATGGTAGCCACCGAGATTGACGTGCATCAATCCCGGCACGGTGGCATCATCGGGTGTGTCCTTGTAGAACTGCACTCCCTGCACGAGAGATGAGGCACAGTTGCCCACGCCGATAAGCGCGACGCGTACTTTTTTCTTAGCCATTTATTTTCTCCTTGAAAATATTTATTGCGAAGTATAATCTCATTGCCTATGGATAGCGAACGGACGATTCGCCTCGAACGACTCCTTGAAATCACGCGCAACCTCAGCACTGCGCTCGATCTGGATCCATTTCTTAAATCCATTATTTCCGAAGCCTGCGCGCTCACTGACAGCGACGCCGCCTCCATTCTGGAATATGACGATGCCAGCAACGAACTAGAATTCTTGGCAGTGCCTTGGCACTATCAAGATGCCCTGCGCGGCATACATGTTCCGATGAAGGGAAGCGCGGCAGGCTGGGTTTATCGCCAGGCCCAGCCGCTTTACGTTCCCGATTCCAAAGCGGACCCCAAACATTTTAGCGCATTGGATTTCGCTTCAGCCTTTGAAACGCGTTCCATCCTGGCTGTTCCGCTGATGGTCAAGGGCCAACCATTAGGCGTGCTGGAAGTCGTCAACAAAATAGGCGATGCCCATTATACCGAGGAAGACACTACAATTCTAGAGACGCTGGCTGCGCCGGCCGCACTGGCAATCCATAACGCTGACTTACAGCGTCGCATCGAAGCCGGCAGATCTGAAATTGCTAACCTCGACCGGCTCAAGAGCGACTTTATTGCCATCACCTCCCATGAACTACGCACGCCATTGGGATTGATCCTCGGTCATGCAACATTTCTGCGCGAACAGGTTGGAAAGGAGTATCACGAGCAAATTGATATTATCATTAAGAACGCCTCGAGGCTGAAAGAGATCATCGAGAGTCTTTCCAGCGTGGATAATTTTCAAAGCGGCGCGGCCCGCATTCGTCAACGCGCAGTTTCGATAGCCCGCCTCATCGAGGATGTCGCCGCTTCTTTTTCCGATATTGCCTCCGAGCGAAATATTACGCTGAAAGCCGATTCAGGCCGCGATGACCTGCTGGTCGAGGTGGACGGCGGCAAGATTGCAATTGCCTTGAGCAACCTCATCAAGAACGCCATTATGTTCACGGATGACGGCGGCCATGTTTTTGTGACCGGCGAACTCGTGCCGGGTTATGTTAAAGTTTCCGTGATTGACGACGGCATTGGAATCCCAGCCAAAGATCTGGCGCGCATCTTCGACCGTTTCTTTCAAGTGGAGTCTCACTTGACGCGGCGGCATGGCGGCATGGGGCTGGGGCTTTCCGTTGCAAAAGTGATGATCGAGATGCACGGCGGGCGCATTTGGGCTGAAAGCATGGAAGGAAAGGGCAGTAATTTTACCTTCCTTTTACCGGTCAATCCGGCACAAGCCGATGCTGGTTCGCGCGTCTTCTTGCCATAGAAACTTTTTAAACACGAAGGATACCAAGTACACCAGGCGTTTTTCTTTGCGTCCTGCGTGATCCTGGCGGTAAAAATATGAATCCCAATTTTGTTATTGTTGGACGAATGGCACGCGAATTCATTCTGCCTTCTGCGGGTCAGCCATTGCTCGATGTTCCTGGCGGCAGTTTGCTTTATGCGGCTGGCGGATTGACTGTGTGGGAAAAGGAGGTTGGCTTGTCGGGGCGCGTGGGCGAGGATTATCCGCGGGCATGGCTGAAGGACCTGGAAGGGCGCGGCATGGATCTTCAAGGAATCCGGATCTTGCCGCAAAGCATTGATCTTCGCAGTTTTATTGCATACAACGAAAAGTTTGAAGTTTCACACGCGGCTCCGGTTTCGCAATTCGCGCGGCGCGGACTGTCTTTTCCTAAGAGTCTGCTTGGATATCAGAGTCCGCCTGAAGTCCAGAAGGATACAAAGAAACCTGACATGCTTGCGCCGCTTCCAGTCGAGATTCCGCGCGATTATCTTGAAGTGCGTGCCGCGCATCTTTGTCCGCTGGATTTCATGAGTCACAGTCAGCTGGCTCATGTCTTCAAGACCGCATCAGTTAACACGATTACGCTCGATCCTTCTCCGGGATATATGAGTCCATCGTTCTATAAGGAACTACGCTCCGTTCTTTCGGGACTGACCGCTTTTCTTCCGTCCGAAGAGGAATTGCGCGCGCTCTTCTGGGCTGAGACGCACGACCTGTGGGAAATGGCCGCGGCTCTCGGTGATTACGGATGCGAGATCATCGTGGTGAAGCGCGGCGCACGCGGACAAATGGTATACGATGTGCAAGGCAAACATAAATGGGAGGTGCCGGCATTTTCATCCCGCGTTGCCGATCCAACCGGCACCGGTGACGCCTTCTGCGGCGGTTTCCTGGCGGGGTATCAAAAAAACTATGATCCTTTGCAAGCCGCATTATATGGAAATATCTCGGCCTCCCTGAAAGTGGAAGGGAGCGGCGCGTTCTATCCGCTGGAGACTTTAACCGGTCTGGCGGAAGCGCGTTTGCAGGCGTTGAAAGATTGGGTGCGAGCGGTGTGACTTTGGGCGGATGCAAAAGCAACTCCCATTGATTACGATGTAAATATAAGGGCGATCTCATCAGATCGCCTTTATAGAATACTTTGTGGGGCGACTACAAGAGTCGCCCCTTTTTATTGAACCGTTTAATACTTCACGGGACATGGAAATTATCGGAAGGATTGTAGTCAATTGTGATATTTCCATTGCCGGTTACTGCAACCGTATCGGCTATTCAGGTTAACCGAGATTGATTTACAATGGGGCACATGACATGGAAACCATCCTACTTGACACGTGACCAGATGGAAGAAAGGCGCCAGGAAGGCGGACACCTGTTGCGAGCAGGCAGGCTGTCGCAAGCCGAGATTTCTCGGCAATTGGGCGTGAGCCGAGCGACCGTCAGTAATTGGGCGAAGACCCTCGAAGCCCAAGGCATGCGAGGTCTTCGAAAAAGGAAGGCCGCCGGAAGCCAATCGAAACTGAGTACGGCACAGAAGCAAAAGTTGAGACGGATGTTGGATCGTGGTGCCTTGGCGTACGGATTTTCCACTGACCGTTGGACGTTGATGCGGGTTCGCCAATTGATCCGACAGAAATTCGATGTCACCTATCATCCGAACTACCTCAATCGCTTGTTGCGCAAGTTGGGTTTCAGCCCCCAAAAGCCGCTGCCGCAAGCCATCGAACAGGAACAGGAGTTGGTCGAGGCGTGGCTGGAACGAGATTGGCCAAGGATAAAAAAAGTCGCAGCGGCTCGGCGCAGAAATCGTGTTTTGGGATGAATTTGGTTTCTCCTTTCAAGAGCAGCTGGCGACGACGTGGGCTCGGATCGGGAAGCGCCCGATCCATCGCCGAGTCACCAAGGAGCGTCGGGCTTTGTCCACCGTGGTCGCATTGACTCTCTCGGGCCGGATCTACAAACGGCATTTTGAAGGCTCGGTACGAAGCGAACAGCTGATCCAGACCCTGGCCCATATTCAAGAGCACATACCAGGAAAGATCATCGTAATCTGGGACCGATCCAAGACGCATCTGAGCAAGATCACCAAAGCATATCTTCGGGAACACCCTGAAATTCTTATTGAACAACTGCCTCCCTATGCTCCACAACTTAATCCAGAAGAGTATTGCCATGGAAATGTCAAACAAGGTCTCAAGAATGCTCGCCCGATCACCAAAGAAGAAATTCGTTCGATGCTGGATCTCGGCTTCGCCCGCTTACGTCGTCGTCCAGACTTACTCCTCAACTTCGTTCATGAGGCTGGACTGTCTGTTAGGCAACTTCGGTTAACCTGAATAATATCTGTGAGTTTAATACAGTGTTGCCATGCCCGTGACTGTTATTTGCGAATCGGGAGCGTAAATAGTGCCTGTTATGGATGAGCCGCTATTGCCCGTTACGGAGACCGACTTGTTATTACTGCGATCCACAAACAGCGCCATGCCTGCATATGCTCCTGAGGCTGGCGGGCTAATCGTGATATTGCCCTGCCCGGTAAATGAGACAGCACCTGACTTCATATATATCATGACACCGCTGCCAGATATTGTGCCTTGCCCCGTGGCGGAAAAGTCACCGGTTAGATAATAGAGCCCAGGATTAAGGATTAGATTCCCTTTTCCGGAAACCTGGATCCCGTTATAGCAGCCGGGGGTTAGCGTCAAAGTGGTGTTTCCGCTGACATTAATTTTCTGGCAGGTACCGCCCGGGTTAGCCGGTGCAGGCAGGCTTGCCAAGGGATCGGTAATCTGTTTTGCACCCGTCTCTGGTGTAGGGCTGATCAAATGGTGGTTATCGCTGTAATTACCAACCACGGAAATGGAATAACCCGGATCAACTGTGATCGCCCCATTGCCTGTGTCGGCGAGAGCATCGTTGGCATTTGAGTTATCAAATATTCCAGCATGATGAACGCTGATATTTCCATTTCCGGTGCTTTTAATCGCCTGGTGAGCATGCTTATCGAGTGCAACAATGGCATACCAAGCCGGTTGATATTCGTTCAGGGAGGCCCAAGCCTGGTTCATGGTTTTGTTTACGAGAGGATCAAGGGGATGCCGGGTTAAAGTATCTGCGATGGCCTGCTTTAATTCGGGACTGGCATTGGCAGAAAGATGATTCGCAAAGTCTTTTGCAGCGTTGATTTGCTCTGCAGTAATGACAGTCTGATCTCCGTTGCCGTCAACCAGTGCCTGAAGATTAGAAGTCCATAGATCAATCAATTCCTGGGTTTGTGTCTTAATGCTGGGGTCAGCCTCAGCCAGTTGGATCACTTCGGGGCTGTACATGTAATAGAGATTGATGAATCTTTGGCCCTCGGGGGTTTTTGCCAGGATTTCATTTTCAACGCGATGAAATAAGGTAAGATCCACAGTTGAATTCTTCAGCATGTGTA
>Ga0335079_10008029_pt1 | contig 12006 bp, 10 predicted proteins | sample Lox_Sample_33_FD_206719 | JGI IMG/M metagenome (GOLD analysis project Ga0335079, IMG submission 206719) | Soil microbial communities from Loxahatchee National Wildlife Refuge, Florida, United States - Lox_Sample_3.3 | ecosystem: Environmental > Terrestrial > Soil > Wetlands | place: USA... | reverse complement strand
TGTCGGCATTCACCGGACGGCCGCCGGAGAGCAGCGACAAATGCTTCGCCGCAGCGACGCGGAGCTCGAGAATGCCTTCGTTCGCGGGATAGTGGGTCTTGCCGTCGCGAATCGCCTTCAGACCGGCGTCGGAAGGGATGGACGGCGTCGCGAAATCCGGCTCACCAGCGCCCAGATCGATGACGTCTTCGCCCGCCGCGCGCCGCCGCTTCGCCTCCTGCGAGATCGCGATCGTCGCCGAGGTTTCGAGATGCTGGAGATTGGGAGAGAGACCACCACTCATGGGACGCAATATAGGGAGGGGATACGGAATGCGTATATTGCACCCTTCTTTGACAATTGAGGTCGTGACGTGATGCTGGACGACGCACGGGCCGCCCTGGAGCGCGGCCGACCGGTAGTGCTGGTGACACCCCCCGAGCCCGAACAAGCGCGGGCGGTGTGGGACCTCGTCCCGGCCGCCGAGCATGGCCGTTTTGCGTTGATCGTCTGCGCCGACCACAGCACGGCGATTCTCTGGGGAGACAATGCCCCCGCGGAGCGACGGGTTCACGTGGTCACAGGCCTCGCCCGCTCCGCACGCGTACTGCGCGAACGCGAGCCCGCGTCCGGTGTGTACCCACCCGCGCTGGTCGCCGGCGAAATCGGCGATCTTGCCGCACTGGTCACCCGATCCGTCCTGAAACTCGAATCGCTCGCGGCCATCATCGTCGCCTGGCCCGAGTCGGTCGTCACGAGTGACCACGCCGCGACGCTCGATACGGTACTCGCCGGGGCGCACGGCGCGCGCCGGATCATCCTCAGTTGGAATCCAGCCGAACTGACGGACTTCCTCGAACGACAAGCACACCGAGCCGAGATCGTAGGCTCGCTTTCCGTCAGCCGCGAAGGGGCACGGCTCGGCCCGGTCGCGCCGGCCCGCTACGTCATTGTCCCGCCGGAACGTCGCGGCGCTGCCGTGCGAGACGTGATCGACGCGCTCGATCCCCGCCAGCCGTTTGTGTGGCCCAACGACGGTGAAATACCGCCAGCCGGTACGGACCTGGTCATCTGCCGCCTGCTCCCGACCCGCACGCAGTTTGCCGAGCTGTGCAAGGCTGGTCCCGTGACGATCCTGACTGCTCCGCTCGGCCTTTCTTATCTACGCTCGCTCGCTGCCCCGCTCGAGCCGGTCAACTTGGCTTCCGAAGCGGACCGCGCCCGCGATCGCGGCGCCTCCTTGCGAGCGCGGCTCACGACCCTGCTCGAGCAGAGCCGCCTCGAGCCGGAGCTGGCGCTGCTCGATCCGCTGTTCGAGCGCTTCGACCCGGCGTTGGTCGCGGGGGCGGTGCTGGCATTGCAGCGCGAGCAAGCGAAAAGCGGGAAGGGTGAACTGTCCGCTTCCACCCCGGTCGCTTCAGAGCAGCGTGCCAAGATTTTTCTGAACGTCGGGAAGAAGGACAAAGCGAGCGCAAAGGACGTCGTGGGGGCGTTGATTCGGGAGGTGGGGCTCGCCAAAGGCGACATCGGGCGCGTCGACGTACGCGAGACCTTCTCCATCGTCGAGCTCAGCGCGGCACGAGTGACCGAAGCCGTTCAGGCACTGGGACGCGTGACCATCCGTGGTCGTCGGGTGACCGCCCGACTCGACCGTTACGCGTAAAACGAGGAGGCCGCCTCTCAGGAGGCGGCCCCGGGTGATTCGAACCTATTTCCTTGCGGTATTGACCGCGCTCTTCAACTGCTTGCCGGCCCGGAAGGCGGGCGCAATCGACGCCTTGATCTGGATGACTCCACCGGTCTTCGGGTTCCGGCCGGTGCGGGCGGCGCGCTTGCGGGCCTCGAAGTTGCCAAACCCGGTGATCTGGACCTTCGCCCCTTTCTTGAGCTCGACCGCGATGATTCCCTTATCATCGAAGAGGGCCTCAATCGCCCGACCAGCATCGGCTTTGGACATCTTGGTCCGCATGGCCAGTGCCGTCGTCAGCTCGGCTTTGTTCACGGAATTTCTCCTTGTTGCGGTGACGGTAGGGTGCGAGTAGCCCGAAAAGCCTTGAAAACTGGGGGCTATATTGGGATATCCCCCAAAAAACCGCAAGATAGCTGGACTTTCTCGACCCCCTCCCGACTCCTCACCGTTTCGCGACGCCATGGCGCCACGTTGCATGAGAGCGCACTGATCAGGCATCATTGCTCGCGTCGTGCTCCGCTGACGTGGACGTCATGGGTGTACACGCTTTTCCAGGGAGTCAGATGCTCAACGTCGGCCTGACAGGCAACATCGCAGCGGGAAAATCCACGGTCGTCGGCTTTCTCAGGCGCTGGGGTGCGACCATCATCGACGCCGATGAGCTGGCCCGCGCCGCCCAGGCTCCGGGCAGCGAGGCCCTGACGTCAATCGTGCGCCGGTTCGGGTCAGACGTACTCGCGTCCGATGGGTCGCTCGACCGGGCGGCGTTACGGTCCAAGGTCATGGGAGACGAGTCCGCGCTCACCGCGCTCAATGCCATCGTGCACCCTGTGGTTCAAGAGCGCCGGGCCGTGCTGCAGACCGAAGCCCAGGGCCGGGGCGATCTCCTGGTCGTTAACGAGATTCCATTGTTGTTTGAAGCCGCCGACCCGGCACAGTTCGACGTCGTCGTACTGGTGGACGCGCCTGAGGCGCTGCGGCGCACCCGCCTGCGCGCCATGCGCGGGCTCTCGAACGACGACGCGGACCGGATGATCGCCGCCCAGATGCCCGCCGAACGGAAACGAGCGCTGTCGCAATTCGTGATCGAGAACAGCTCGACTTTGAAGCAGCTCGAGGCGCGCACGCGCGGGGTGTTCAAGGAGATTCGGCATCGCGCCGCGGCAAAGGCGGCGGGCGACGGCACGAGCGGCACCTTGGCCATCGTCGTGGCCGACGCCAAGGACAATCCTCCCGAGCTTCCGGCCATCGCCGGACGCTATACTGAAGCCGGCGTGGCTATCGAACGATTCGACCTCAAAACGGCCAATCTGGACACCCAGTTTTCACGGGCACAGCCGCCCGTCGTCGTTCTGGCCACGATCCGGGCGTCACAGGACGCGGAGCCCCTCTGGGAAAGAGCCGGGAAGCCCGGGACGTTCGTGTGCCTGAGCGAGGATCCCGATCCCGTGGCCGTACGGCTCGACTTGCGGCCCTGGGGAGGCGAGTATGTTGCCCTGGCCGAGTTCGGGGCGACGGGGCTCAAGCCGAGGCCCGACCTCTTCCCTTCCTCTGGTCAGTCCGGTTGACAGCCTTTTTAAGCTCCCATTACGTTCCCCGCCTCTCAAAAACGGCCGCGAGCCAGAGGATAGACGAGTGTCGAAGATCCCCGACGATCTCCGCTACACCGAGCAGCACGAGTACATCAAGAGCACCCAGGACAAGAGCGTCGTTCAGGTCGGCATTACCGACTACGCCCAGGGCGAGCTGGGCGACGTCGTGTATGTCGAGCTGCCGAAGCCGGGCACGACCCTGAAGCAGGGCGATGTCTTCGGCACGATTGAAGCCGTCAAAGCCGTGTCCGAGCTGTTTGCGCCGGCGGCGGGCACGGTGGTCGACGTCAATGGAGGACTCGAAGGGGATCCGGCGCTGGTCAATCGGGAGCCCTACGACGCCGGTTGGATGATCACGCTGCGTCTCGCCAATCCCGGGGAACTCGACAAGCTGCTCTCGAGCTCGGCCTACAAGCAGCACGTCGGAGAGTAGTCGGATGCCTACGGCACGCGCCGCGTTACTTCCCGCTGATCCGTTCGTTTCCCGGCACATCGGCCCGCGCCCCGAAGACGCGGAGCAGATGGTGGAAACCCTGGGATACGGCTCGCTCGATGAGTTCATCGACACGCTCATACCCGAGGATATTCGTCTCGACCGGCCGCTCGGCCTGCCGCCATCCCGCGCCGAGCGCGAGGTACTCCAGGCACTGCGCGGTATGGCTGGTCAGAACCAGGTGTTTCGCTCGTTCATCGGGATGGGTTACTACTCATCGTTCACGCCGCAGGTCGTGCAGCGCAACGTGCTCGAGAATCCCGGATGGTACACGGCCTACACCCCGTATCAGGCCGAGATCGCGCAGGGAAGACTCGAGGCGCTGCTCAACTTCCAAACGATGGTTTCGGACCTGACGGGACTCGAGATCGCGAACGCGTCGTTGCTCGACGAGGGCACGGCCGCCGCCGAGGCGATGCACCTGACGGAAGCGGTCACCAAGCGTCCGGGCGTGTATCTCGTGTCCGAGGGATGTCATCCGCAAACGATCGCGGTGGTGCGGACCCGCGCCGAGGCACGCGGGATCACCGTCATCGTGGCCGACCCCGGCGACTTCGAATTCGGGCCGGACGTGATCGGGGCACTCGTCCAGTATCCCGGCACGGACGGGCGGATCGACGATTATCGCAAGCTGTGCCAGGAAGCCCATGCCGCGGGCGCGCTCGTCGCGGCGGCAACGGACCTGCTGGCCCTCACGCTGCTCGTGCCGCCCGGCGAATGGGGAGCGGATATCGCGGTCGGCTCGAGCCAGCGTTTCGGAGTGCCGATGGGGTTCGGCGGACCGCATGCCGCGTTCTTTGCCACGCGCGAAGCCTACAAACGCTTCGTGCCGGGCCGGATCATCGGAGTGTCGCGCGACACCAACGGTCGTCCCGCGTTGCGGATGGCGTTGCAGACGCGCGAGCAGCACATCCGCCGCGAGAAAGCGACGAGCAATATCTGCACGGCGCAGGTACTGCTGGCGGTCATGGCGAGCATGTATGCCGTGTACAACGGACCCGACGGCATCCGTCGCATTGCCGAGCGTGTGCACACGCTCACCGTGCTGCTCGGCGCCGCGCTGCGGCGGCTCGGCTATCGGGTGGTCCATTCCGCTTTCTTCGACACGTTGTGCGTCGAGGTCGAGCGGTGGGCCCTGCCCCGCATCATCGATGCGGCGCGCGCGCGGGGGATGAATTTCCGCGTCATCACCCCGACCCGAATCGGCATCTCGCTCGACGAACCCGCGGGCCTGGGCGATCTGGCCGACATCGTGACGGTCTTCTCGATCAACGAGGTGCTCCCGTTCATGGTGGAGAACCTCGGCACGCGGGCCGACAGCGCCATTCCCGATTCGTTGCGCCGCCAGACGCCCTATCTCACGGATCCCGTGTTCCACCGGTACCGCTCCGAGACGCAGATGCTGCGCTACATCAAGGGGCTCGAGGCGCGCGACCTCTCGCTCACGGCGGCGATGATTCCGCTCGGGTCGTGCACCATGAAGCTCAATGCCACGTTCGAGATGGTGCCGCTCTCGTGGCGCGAGATCAACCGGCTGCATCCGTTCGCCCCGGCCGAGCAGGTCCAGGGATATCACATGCTGTTCCGTCAGCTCGAGGGGCAGCTCGCCGAGATCACTGGGTTCCCGCACGTCTCCCTGCAACCCAATTCCGGCGCTCAGGGTGAGTTTGCCGGGCTGCTCGTGATCCGCGCGTATCACAAGGCGCGGGGCGAAGCTCACCGGAAAACGTGTCTCATCCCGGACTCGGCGCACGGGACTAATCCCGCGAGCGCCGTCATGGCGGGACTCGACGTCGTGTCCGTGGCGTCCGACCCGGGCGGAAACGTCGACCTCGACGATCTCCGCGCGAAAGCCGCAGCGCATAAGGACACGCTCGCGGCGCTGATGGTGACGTATCCGTCCACGCATGGCGTGTTCGAGTCGTCGATCCGTGAGATCTGTGCCATCGTGCATGCCCACGGCGGGCAGGTCTACATGGACGGCGCGAACATGAACGCGCAGGTCGGGCTGTGCCGGCCGGCCGATTTCGGCGCCGACGTGTGTCACCTCAACCTTCACAAGACGTTCTGCATCCCGCACGGCGGCGGCGGCCCCGGCATGGGCCCGATCTGTGTCGCGCCGCACCTCGAGCCCTTCCTGCCCGATCACCCCGTCGTGCCGCTCGGGCACGATCAGTCGTGCGGCACGGTGTCCGCGGCCCCGTGGGGCAGCGCGTGGATTCTCCCGATTTCGTGGGCGTACATCGCCGCGATGGGACGGAACGGTCTCGCCGACGCGACCAAGGTCGCCATCCTCAACGCGAACTACATCGCGCGCCGCCTGGCGGGCCATTACGACCTGCTCTATTCGGGGCGCGAAGGCCTGATCGCGCACGAGTGCATTCTCGACATGCGGCCGTTCAAACAGTCCGCCGGCATCGAGGTCGAGGACATCGCGAAGCGAATCATCGATTACGGATTCCACCCGCCGACGGTCTCGTTTCCCGAGCTTGGCACGTTGATGATCGAGCCTACGGAAAGCGAAGCGCGCGAGGAGCTGGACCGATTCTGCGACGCATTGATCTCGATTCGCCAGGAGATCCGCGAAATCGAGGAAGGCCGGATGCCGCGCGGCAACAATCTGCTGACCAACGCCCCGCACACGCTGGAGGACGTGGTCAGCGATTCGTGGGACCGTCCCTATTCGAGAGAGCGCGCGGGTTTCCCGTCGGCCGCCACCCGGCGCTACAAAGTCTGGCCGTCGGTGAGCCGCATAGACGGAGCCTGGGGTGACCGCAACCTCGTTACCACCCGCACCACGGTCGAGCGCCAGCAGATCGCAGCGGACTGAAGCCCCCTGGAGTCTGTTGCTGGACTCCGAAGGCCGGCCGGGCGCGGAAAACATGGCGGTCGACCTAGCACTGCTCGCGTACGCCGTGGCCACGAGCACCGCGACGCTGCGCTTGTACCGCTTCAATCCCCCGTGTCTTTCCTTTGGGCGCCACGAGCCGGCACAGCGCCGCTACGACCGCGCCCGGATCGAGCGGCTCGGGATCGACGTCGTCCGTCGTCCAACCGGCGGCCGAGCCGTATGGCACGAGCACGAGGTGACGTACTCGGTTACGGCGCCACTCGCCCTGTTCGGATCGCTGCGGGACGCGTACTGCGCGATTCACACGCGCCTCGCCCAGGCCATGGGCCAGCTCGGCGTTCCCGCGGTGCTGGCGCCCGCGAGCCGCCACACCCCCCGTCCCGATGCGCGCGGTTCCTGCTTCGCCGCCGCCGTCGGCGGAGAAATCGTCGCGCGGGGTCGGAAGCTCATCGGCTCGGCACAGCTCGAGGATGGAACGGGCACGGCATTCCTGCAGCACGGCTCGATTCTGCTCGACATCACGCGCCAGGACGTCGTGGATTTCCAGGATGCGACATCGCTGTCGGGGGAACTGGGTCGACCCGTCGGGTTCCACGAAGTTGCCGAGCATGTCATCAAGAGCTGGGGTGCGCGTCTCGAACCGATCGCCCTCGAGCGCCCCTTACCGCTTGGGACCGCCCGGTTTCAAGATTCGAGCTGGACCTGGCGCCGCTAGCCCAGCGGCTAACCCGCCAACGACGAAGCGTCGCTGTCCGATGGCGACGGCGTTGCCTGCCGAGCGCCGATTCACAATCTTAGGCCGATGCGACACTCCCGTAGGTTCGCGGCGCTCGCGGTTGTCGTGTCGGGCGCCTGGTTATCCTGCGCGCCACACCCGCCGGGGTGCCGCGGAGAGTACTGCGGCACGGTCGTCTTTGCCGCGATCGGCGAGCCGGAAACGCTGCTTCCGCCTCTCGTCGAATCCGCTGTCGCCCGTGACATCTCGGACCAGATCTTCTTGAAGCTCGCCGATCTTGGCCCCGAGACGAACACGATCGGCGACGAGGGATTTACCCCCGCGCTCGCGGAACGCTGGGTGTGGAATGGCAAGCAGCGGCTCGTCTTCCACCTGAATACGCGCGCCCGCTGGCAGGACGGCAGGCCCGTCACCGCAGGCGACGTCGCGTTCACCTTCGCGGCGTACAACGATCCGGTCGTGAACTCGCCTGCCCGGGCAGCGATTCACTGGATCACGAGCGTCACCGCCGTCGATTCCGCGACGGTCGTGTTTCAGTTCGCGAAGCGGTATCCCGAGATGTTCTACGACGCGGTCTACCACATGCGCATCCTGCCGGCGCATCTGCTCCAGAGCATTCCCCGGAGCCAGTGGGCCAGCGCCCAGTTCGGGCGCAGCCCGGTTGGCGATGGCCCGTACCGCTTCGTCTCGTGGACGCCCACGCAGTCGGTCGAGCTCGCCGCCGATTCGACGTTTTTTCTCGGCCGGCCGCACCTGCGCCGACTCATCTGGCGCGTGACGCCCGACATGCAGGTGGCGGTGACCGCGCTGGTGGCGGGTGAGGACGATGCGATCGAGGTGCTCGTTTCACCCGACAACGTACGGCGTGTGGCCGACGCGCATCAGCTCGCCACCTATCCCTACAAGGGCTCGGCGTACGGCTATCTCGGGTTCAACCTGCGCGCGCGGGGAGACTCGACCAAACCGCACCCGCTGTTCAGCGACCGGGAATTGCGCCGCGCGCTCGCCATGGCCGTCGATCGCGACCGGCTGCTGCAAAGCGTGTTCGAGACCTATGCGAAAGTCCCGCCCGGACCGATGTCCGAGATCTGGTCAATCTGGGATGTGGGCACGCGGCAGCTGTCCTACGACACCACGCGGGCCGCGCGCATGCTGACCAAGCGGGGCTGGACCGATTCCGACTCCGATGGCGTCCGCGACCGCAACGGGATGGCCCTGTCGTTCAGCCTGCTCGTTCCGACCTCGAGCGCGCTGCGGCGCCGGTACGCGCGGCTGCTGCAGGACGAGTTTCGCCGCATCGGCGTCGAAGTGCGGATCGACGAGGTGGAGTTCGGCGTCTTCACCCAGCGCGCGAAGAGCGGGCAGTTCGACGCGATTCTGCAAACCTGGAACACGGACCCCACGCCGTCATCCGCCATCGTCCAGACCTGGACGCGCGCCGGGGTGGGACAGTCGAACTATCTCCACTACGTGAACCCCGCGTTCGACCGAGCGGTGGATCAGGCCAGGTCCGTCTTCAATTTCCCGCTCGCTCGGCGGCAATGGCGCGCGGCGCTGGACATGCTCAATCAGGACGCGCCCGCCGTCTTTCTGTTCGCGACCACGAATGTCGCGGCAGTGCATGGTCGGATCGAGAATGTCACGATTCACCCGGATTCCTGGTGGGCGACCGTGCGCACGTGGCGCATCCCCGCCGACCGCCTGATCCAGCGGGACTCGGTCGGGTCCTAGTGACGACATGGCTGGTGCGGCGATTCGCCGCGTCTCTGATCATCATCTTCGCCGTCGTCACGCTGGTCTTCTTCATCATTCATCTCGCGCCCGGTGAGCCGTTTCTTCCCCAAGGCGAGAGCTACGTCGATCCGGCCGTAACACAGCACGTGCGTGAGGAGTTCGGGCTCGACCGCCCGCTGTTCGTGCAATATGTGGATTACCTCCGCGCCCTCGCCCACGGCGATCTGGGGGAGTCATTCGCGGAGCGGCGCCCCGTCTCCGAGATTCTCGCGGAGACCATCCCGGATACGCTCGTGCTCACCGGAACGGCGCTGGCGATCGATTTGCTGCTCGGGCTCGTGCTTGGGATCTACCAGGCGACGCACGCCCGTCGCATACGCGATGTGCTCCTGGGATACGCGACACTGTTCCTCAGCTCCGTCCCGACATTCTGGCTCGGGCTGCTCGCGCTGCTCGTGTTCGGGGAGTGGCTCCATTGGGTGCCGGTCGGCGGGATGAGCGATCCGGTCGTGCATCGCTCGCTGCCCTGGCTCGCCCGGTTCGGCGACGACGCCTGGCATCTCGCGCTGCCGGCGCTCGTGCTCGGCGGGGTGGGAGCCGCAGGGACGGCGCGGTACCAGCGCGCGGCGATGCTCGAGGTGATTCATCAGCCGTTCATTCGCGCGGCCCGCGCCAAGGGCGTCTCGGAGGGCCGGCTCGTGCTCGTGCACGCCCTGCGAAACGCGCTGCTCACGTTCATCACGCTGTTTGGCCTGTCGCTGCCGTTCCTGCTCACGGGCGCGGTGCTCGTGGAAACCGTGTTCGCGTGGCCTGGAATGGGCCGGCTGGCGGCCGAGGCGGTGTTCCGGCGCGACTATCCCGTGATCATGGCGGTCGTGATCGCGGCCAGCGTGATGGTGGTGCTGGGCAGCGCGGTGACAGACCTGCTGTATGCCGCCGCTGATCCACGGATCCGCGTGCACGACGCGTGATCGCGGGTGCGCCGGTCATCTCGCTCGGTGCGGTCGCGATCGCGCTGCTCGTATCCCTCGAGGCGCAGCGGCGCGGGATCAGACGCGCGTGGGGCCGCCGCTTCTTTCAGCATCCGCTCGCGTGGTTCGGCATCTTCATGGTCACGACGTTCGTGCTGCTGGCGATCGCGGCGCCGTGGGTCACGCGCTATCCTCCATCGCAACCGCTCGACATCATCGCGCTCCAGAACAGGCCGCCGTCGCTCCTGCATCCGCTCGGCACCGACGTCTACAGTCGGGATGTGTGGAGCAGACTGATCTATGGCTCGCGCGTGTCGCTGTCCGTCGGCGCACTCGCGATGCTGCTTGCCGTGACGATCGGCGCGCTGGTGGGTGCCGTCGCGGGGTACATGCGCGGGGGGATCGATGCCGTGCTCATGCGTATCGTCGATGTGGGCCTCGCCGTGCCGCGGATCTATCTGCTCCTCCTGGCGGTGGCGCTGTGGGAGCATCTTCCGCTCGTGCTGCTCGTCCTCATTATCGGCCTCACGGGCTGGTTCGGCACGAGCCGGCTCGTGCGCGCCGAGGTGCTCGCGTTGCGAGAGCGCGAGTTCGTCGTCGCGGCCCGCGCCATCGGTGGCGAGCCGGGGCGGATCATCGCCCGGCACGTGATTCCCAATGTGCTCACCCCCATCGTCGTTTCGGCCGCGCTCGGCATCGGCAATGTCATGCTGCTCGAGGCCGGCCTGTCGTTTCTCGGATTCGGGGTGCAGCCCCCGACCCCGAGCTGGGGCAACATGATCGCCGACGGTGCGGCCCAACTCGCGACCGCTCCCTGGAGCACGCTCTTCCCCGGCCTCGCGATCGCGCTCGTCGTGACCTCCCTGAACGCCGTGGGCGATGCGCTGCGCGACGCGCTCGACCCACGCCGTTACCGGGTCGGCGACGCGTGAACGAGCCGCTGCTCTCGGTGCGGGATCTCAAGACGTACTTCGTCACCGAGCGTGGCGAGGGCATCGCTCGTGCCGTCGACGGCGTCTCGTTCGACCTCTATCCCGGCGAGACGCTGGGGCTCGTGGGCGAATCGGGATGCGGGAAAACCGTCACGGCCCTGTCGCTGCTCCGGCTCGTGCCCGAGCCGCCCGGCCACATTCTCGCGGGCAGCGTCATCCAATACGAGGGACGCGACCTGCTCGGCCTGACGCCAGGCGAGCTGCGCGCGGTGCGCGGCGCCGAGATCGCGATGGTGTTTCAGGAGCCGCACGCCAGCCTGAACCCGGTGTTCCGGATCGGCGACCAGGTGTCCGAGGCGGCCATCGTGCATCAACGTCTGTCGCGCCGCGCCGCTCGCGCGAAAACTCTCGAGATGCTCGAGCTCGTCGGCATTCCAGACCCGGCGCGGCGCATCGACGCCTACCCCCACCAGCTCTCGGGCGGAATGTTGCAGCGCGTAATGATCGCCATGGCGCTCATCTGCCATCCGAAGGTCCTGATCGCCGACGAGCCCACCACGGCGCTCGACGTCACGATCCAGGCGCAGATCGTCGAGCTGCTGGAGCGCCTGCAGGCGGAGCTCGGCATGGCGCTGATTCTCATCACGCACGACCTCGGGGTGGTGGCCGACACGGTCGATCGCGTGGTCGTCATGTACGCGGGGCGCGTGGTCGAGACCGCGACCACCAGAGACCTGTTCGCGCATCCGCTACACCCCTACACGGAAGGATTGCTGCGCTCGGTCCCGCGGCTCGACGATCCACGCCGCCGGCTGGCCGGCATCCGGGGGCAGGTTCCCGCGGCGACCGGATGGCCCGCCGGGTGCCGGTTTCACCCGAGATGTGCTTACACCTGGGAGCGATGCGTCGCCGACGAACCACCGCTGTTCGAACGCAGGGAGCCCGGGACGCGGGATGCGGGATACGCTCGGACCGCGCGGTGCTGGCTGCTCGAAGAACCCGGGCGGCGCGACGACCGCCATGAATGA
>Ga0335079_10008027_pt1 | contig 12007 bp, 9 predicted proteins | sample Lox_Sample_33_FD_206719 | JGI IMG/M metagenome (GOLD analysis project Ga0335079, IMG submission 206719) | Soil microbial communities from Loxahatchee National Wildlife Refuge, Florida, United States - Lox_Sample_3.3 | ecosystem: Environmental > Terrestrial > Soil > Wetlands | place: USA: Florida... | reverse complement strand
CCCGAAACGAAGCAGTGGACCTACTCGCCGGACGGCGACTGGACCGGCGGCTACTTCGTCGCGATGCTGTGGCTGGGTGCGGCGACCGGCCCGGAGGCGGAACGCGCGCGATGGTTATCGTGGGCGCGCAAGTTTTCGCAGCGCCTGCGCCCGCGGCTTACATCCGACAGTTCCTCGCGCGCGCTGCTCTTTTATTACGGCGCCGCGCTCGACTGGACCGGCGGCTACTTCGTCGCGATGCTGTGGCTGGGTGCGGCGACCGGCCCGGAGGCGGAACGCGCGCTATGGTCCGTCCGGCGAGTAGGTCCACTGCTTCGTTTCGGGATCCGCAAAATGAGGATAGCCTTTCGTGCTCGGCCTGCGCGGTCGCCGCGATCCGCGCGCGCATGTGTTGGATGGCTTCGTCCCACGTCATCGCAATCGCTAGAGCATGCGGCCCGCGTCGTCGAAATCGACCAGCCCGAGCCGGCCGCCATAAGTCGATGGATAATATGATCTATAACCGAGCATATGTTGGACGCACTCGGGCAGCTTTCGCGCGACGTCAATCGGAACAGCCATGTAATGGCATTCCTCCGGCCGCAGCCATCCGAGCACCCAACTGACGTGCATCCCCCATCGCCATCGATCCGAGCGATTTTCTCCCGCGGCATGGATCACGTTGCCGCTATACAGCAGCACCGATCCGGCAGTCATTTGCGCCTGGCTGACTTCGGAGGGCGTCGGCGCGCGTTCCGGATCGTTCCATCCATGACTTCCAGGCGCGACCTGGGTGGCGCCGTTTTCCGTATCGAAATCGCTCAATGCGAACATGCAGCTCACCGTGACCTCCGGCACGGGCCACGGAAAATGGGGCCAGTTGGCGGAATCGCGATGCAGCATCTGGGCGGGCTCGCCCGCTCCGACGATCATCATCTGTCCGGTGTTGAGCCAATATTGTCCGCATCGAGGCAGTAGGTAGTGATCCGCGTAGGTCTTCAGGAAGGCATCCTGCAGCAGCTCGACGAACGCCGGCGACTTCGCCGCGAGGCCGCAAAAGCGCTTCGTTCTCGCGCCATGAAAAATATTCCAGAGCTGATTGGCGTCCTTGCTGCCGGGCGTCGCTGCATCGGCAAATGATCGCAGTTCGGTCTGGAGGCGCTGCAATAGATCGCACGAGAGAAAATCGCGGATGATCACGCCGCCATCGGTATCGAAGCGAGTGAAGATTTCTTCTGCCGACATATCGCGCGTGACCGTTGTCAGCGCCGGCGCGCTTTGATCGGGAGCCAGGCTCACGCCCTCGCTCAGATGACGAATCGTTCCGTTGCGTTCGACATTGGTGCTCATCGATGACCTCGTTCAGATGCGAATCAAGCTAGTACAGGCACCGACCTACATAAAACCATTTCCGAAGTTGCGACGCCGACGTGCAATATGCGAACGTCGCGCTATGGAAAAGATCGAATTCGGCGCCACGCTGCCCGCTGCCAAGGGAATTCCCGAATTCGCGCGACGCGCCGAAAGTCTCGGCTACGATTACCTCGGCGTCGGCGAGCACATGATGTTCCACGGCCCGGTCACCAATACGCTCATCAGCTTGTCGGTCGCCGCCGGCGCAACCTCGCGTATCAAGCTGATGAGCACCGTGGTGCTGCTGCCGCTATATAACCCCACCGTGCTCGCGAAAATGACTTCGGTGCTCGATGTGGCCTCGAACGGCCGCTATCACATGGGGATCGGCATCGGCGGCGAGTTCGCCAAGGAATTCGAGGCCTGCGGCGTGCCGGTCAAGCAGCGCGGCTCGCGCTCGAACGAGGCGCTCGAGGTCATCACCAAGCTTTGGACTGAAGAGAACGTAACCTTCGAGGGACGCTATTCGAAATTTTCCGGCATCACCCTCGCGCCGCATCCGGTGCAGAAGCCACATCCGCCGATTTGGGTGGCCGGCCGCAAGGAACCGGCGATGCGCCGCGCCGCCACGTATGCCGACGGATGGCTGCCCTACATGTACACGCCCGAGATGCTCGCAGAGAGCGTCGGCAAGATTGTGCAATTCGGTAAGGAATACGGCCGTGACATGAGCGCGTTCCGCAACGGGCTCTTCATCTTCGCGTCGATCTATCCGGATCGCGACATGGCGCGCGAGCAAGCGGCGAAAGCGCTCGGGCGCAACTACGCGCAGGACTTTACGAAGATCGCGGGACGCTACGCGCTGTGGGGCAATCCCGACGACTGCCGCAACCGGCTCAAGGAATATGTCGATGCGGGCGCGCGCACGGTGATGATCAGTTGGGCCTGCCGCCATGAGGACATCGAACAGAACCTCGATCTGTTCGCGAAAGAGGTCGCCCCCGCGTTCAAGTAGCCGCGAAGTATTCGGACAGCAAATTCCGCAGCGCATCGGGAGGAACTTCCTCGGCGGCATTCGGACGCAGATTCGCAAGGGAGAAAGGTCCATAGCCGATACGGATCAGGCGCGTCACGTGCAGACCTAGATGTTCGAGGAGTTTTTTGATCTCGCGGTTCTTTCCCTCGCGAAGGGTCATCGTCATCCAGCTATTGGTGCCGCGACGGCTATCGATTGATGCGCTTACCGAGCGATAGCGGATGCCGTCGATCGTGATCCCGCGCGCTAGGCGCGTGAGCATCGCATCGTTCGCCACGCCGTGGACGCGAATCCGGTAAGTGCGCGCGAGCGCCTGCGCCGGATGTTCGAGGTAGCGCGCCAGCTCGCCATCGTTGGTGAGCAGCAGTAGGCCTTCGGTGTTGATGTCCAGGCGGCCGACCGAAATGACTCGTGGCAGGGTGCCGGCGAGCGCGGTGAACACCGTAGGACGTCCCTGCGGATCGCTCGCGGTCGTCACGAGGCCGGCAGGTTTGTGATAGCGCCAGAGCCGCGTGCGCTGCGGCGGCGCGATTTCCTTGCCGTCAACTTTCAGGATGTCATCGGTGCCGACCAGGGTCGCCGGATGCGCGACGACTACGCCATTCAGCGCGACGCGGCCGGCCTTTATCAGCAGCTCGCACTCGCGGCGCGAGGCCACGCCCGCACGCGCGAGAACTTTTGCGATGCGCTCCTTCTTCGCTTCGGCTGCGTACACGATTTCAGGACGCCCGCGTCTGGTCCGCGCGCGCCAGGACCTCGCGCAGGATCTCGCGCCAGCGCGCCATGAACGCAGCCTCGCTATGCCTCACTTCCGCGACCGCGCGGGTCTTGCGGCACCGTTCGCGAAGCTCGCTTTCCGGCATCGATGCGGACTGCAAAATCAGCTTTTCGATTTCCTCGATGCCGTCATCGACGAAGGTCATGCCGAACTCGTCCACATCGACTCCGGTCTCGCGTGTCACCAGCGGGATCAATCCCGCATTCATGCCATGGACCACGCTACCGGCCTGGCCCTCCGAGCAACTGGGTGAAACGATGAAGGCGCACTTCTCGATCAGCTCGTAAAACTCCGCGCCGTTGATCCGAACCCATCCAACCGGATGGATGTTCGGCGTCTCGAATAGTTCGGCGCGATAGCAATCGCAGAACTCGGGTTCCCGGTCGAAACCGCTACAGACGAAAAGTGATAGTTCCGGATGGCGCGGGAAAATTTCCAGCAGCAGATCGAGGCCTTTTTGGACCTGGCTGCCGCTGGCGAGAAACAAAAACCTCTTGCGCGCCGAGGCGAAATCTTTCGCTTCGAAAATAAAGCGGGTATCAGCGAAGCCGGAGTTGTTGAACGGATACCGCTTCGCATTCGAGGCGCGCTGCCACGTATCGACGGTGGCGGCGTTTCCGACTCCAATGATCGCGTGAGCCGATGCAACAAACGGCATCCGCTCGGGGTAATTTCGTCGCGGAGGAATCCCGCATCCGCGCCGCTGCCGCAACAATTCATGCCTGCGCCTCAGATTACGATTGTGTGCCACGTGTTCGGCGGTGGTTGCCAGGTATAGCCGGCGCGCGTTTCGCGTGAGCGGGGTGTCCAGGTAGGCGGTTTCGATGCGGCCGCTCAAAATCACGTCGTATCTGCGTTCGGGCCGGAATTTGCGCTTGCCAACGTCATCTACATCGGTCACATCGACGATGTATCCGAACTCGCCGAGAAGCTGCGCGAGGTTGATGCTGCGGCGCCGATTCTGATGGCCCAAGAACCAGTCCGAGTCGCGCGGTGTTAGAAAAGGCTCAGCCTTGTAAATCAGCAGCGCGCGCCCGGTATTGGATCCGTTGCCGATGCCATTGACATCGTAGAGGGTCGGAAAGCGTCGCGGCGTGAGACGCCTGCGGACCCGCCGCGCGAGGCCGCGAACTCTCCGCACCAGTCTTTCCGCCAGTGCTGGTCCGTGAGCGATTCGACGAATCACTACCACATAACCTTGGAGCGTCTGCCCTCGGGGGAAGCGGTCCTTGTGCGCGGCAAAACTTCGCCGAAGAACTCGCGCCAGCCCGCGACGAAGGCCGCCTCACTATGTCTTTCGGCGGCGACTGCGTGAGTCTTGCGACTGCGCTCGCGATGCCACGTTTCGGGCAACGACGCGATCTGCAGGATCACTCGTTCAATTTCTTCGAGGCTGTCCTCGGCGAACGTAATTCCGAACCCCTCGACATCGACACCGGCCTCGGGAGTGACCAGCGGAATCAGTCCCGCATACATGCATTGCACGACGCTGCCGGACTGACCCTCAGAGCAAGTCGGATAGACGATGCAGGCGCACTTCTCGACAAGTTCGCAAAGCTCGGGGCTGTTTATTCGTATCCAGCCGATCGGGTGGATGTTTGGTGTTTGGAAGAGTTCCTTGCGATACAAGGCGCAGAAATCTTCTTCACTGGAGAAGCCGCTGCATACGTAGAGGGATAGTTCCGGATGGCGCGGAAAAATTTCCAGCAGCAGATCGAGACCCTTCTGGACCTGGCTTCCGCTGGCGAGAAAGAAGAAGTTTTTCCGCGCTGCGGCGAAGTCCTTGGCCTCGAAGCTAAAACTTGTTCCGGAATGGTAATTGTTGTTGACCGCATATTTCGGTGCTTTCGAGGTCGCGGACCAGGTATCCAGAATCGCAGGGGTTCCTACTCCGATAATTGCATCGGCGGCCGCCACAAATGGCATTTTTTCCGAATAGCTTCTGCGCATCCATATTTCACTTCCGCGTCGCCGGCGCAACATTTCGTGTCGGCGTCGCAGATTGCGGTTGTGCACGGTGTGGTCAATGGTGGTGGCGAAGAAGATCCGCAGCGCGCCACGCGTCGATGGCGAGCCGAAAAAGTCAGCTTCGTGGCGCACACTCACGATTACGTCGTACTTGCGTTTCGTTTCGAATTTGTGGCGGCGCACGTCTGCCGCATCGACCACGTCGACTATGTATCCAAACTCGCCCAACAGGTGGGCGATAATAATGTTGTGGCGTCGATTCTGATGCCCGTTGAACCAGGCCGACTCGGGAGGGGTGAGGAACGGCTTGGCAAGGTAAATCATCAGTGCGCGCCCGATACTTGGGCCGTTTCCGACGCCGTTGACGTCGTAGAGTGCAGGAAAGCGCCGTGGGGTGAAGCGATTGCGGATTTCCCTCACCAATCGCCGGGCCCGACCAACTAACGCGCGCGTCATCGCTTATCCGGCAGCGCTTCGAACCACGGCAACACCATCCGCTCATTGATCGAATAGGGATACGCATGGCCCCATTCCGGCAGCTCTTCGTATTTCACCTGGTAGCCGATGTCGTTTAGCAGCTTGCAGGTCTGGCGCGTGAACGCGACCGGAAAGATGAAATCGTGGACGCCATGAACCACCAACATCGGCGTGTCCTTGCCGCGCCCCTGCCGCAGCATCGGATCGACGATCGGATGAAGCGCGCCGGCGACCGGCGCAAGGCCGCGAAACAGATGCGACTGGTCGAGTCCGAGGATGTAGGTGAAGATGCCGCCGTCGGAAAGCCCGGTGAGATAAATATGCGCCGGATCGATCGCGTATTCGCGCGTAACCTCCTCCAGCATCCGCATCACCGAGCGCGTGTCGTTGCTCGGCACGCTCATGTCCCACGTGACGTCGAAGGATTTGGGGCTCAATACCGCGTAGCCGCGGCTGCGCGCGGGACGCAGCCACGTCCAGATGTACTCGGCGCCCTGGCCGTAGCCGCCGTGCATCGCGACGATGAGCCGCAGCGGTCTTTCTGGCGAATAATCCTCCGGGATGTAGAGCGTGTAATCCGAGCGCGCCTCGTTGCGTTTGCGCTGAATGAATCCGGTGGTCGCAGCCGAGGCATTGGCGATCGGCGCTTTTGCCCCCTCCATCAAGAAATGCTGTGCGATGATCGGCAGGCGATCGCGCAAATCGTAAAGCTGATAGAGCGCGCGACAGAATGCGCCACGGCTATGCAGAAACGCCAGCGTCCACTCCGGCCCCGGCTTGCGCATGAACAGATCGAAGGCCTTGCTGAGCTCGCTCATCGCGATGCATAGCCGGGGATGGACATCGCGCATCGCATCGGGAGGCGTCATCGAAGCGAAGGTGGCATCGAAGCGGCGGAAAGTATCGCCCACTGCGGCCACGAGCTGCCCCTGGCTCGCGGATGTGGTACCAGGCCGGATATTTTCCTGAATCGATTCGAAGGTGCCCAGGATTTGCCGCACCTCATTCTGTAGAGATGTCAGGCGCTGCGCGTAATCATCGCTTGCCATTGCTGCGTCCTCGGATATGACAATATCCGAATCGCGGGCAGAATTGCTCTCCCGATATGGACTTCGACGTCATCATCGTTGGCATCGGTGGTATGGGCAGCGCGGCGGCATGGCAGCTCGCGCGACGTGGCCATCGCGTGCTCGGGCTGGAACGCTTCGACATCCCCAATGCGATGGGCTCCTCGCACGGCGTTACCCGCATCATCCGCCTGCCCTACTATGAAGACCCTCGCTATGTCCCCTTGTTGCTGCGCGCCTATGAGCTGTGGCGGGAGATCGAGCGACTCGCGGGCGAGCAACTGCTCGTAATCACCGGTTCCATCGATGCTGGTCCCGGGGATGGGGAGTTATTTCAGGGCGCGCTGGCATCGGCGCGCATGCATCGCCTCACGCATGAGGTTCTGAGCGGCACGGAGATTAGCGAGCGCTTTCCCGCATACCGCCTTCCGCCGGCGCATCGCGCGATCTTTCAGCCCGAAGGAGGGTTGGTAGTCTCCGAGGGTGCGATCGTCGCCCACGTGCGCGCCGCGCAAGCTGCGGGCGCCGAGATTCATGGGCGCGAGCGCGTCGAGGCTTGGGAGGTCGCGACCGATGAAAGCGTGGTCGTCATCACCGACAAAGCACGCTATCGAGCTCGGCGGCTGGTGCTCGCGGCTGGCCCGTGGATGAACGAGCTGCTGCCGGCACTCACGACCATCGCGATGCCGGAACGCCAGGTCCTCGCATGGCTTCAGCCGACGCGCCCCGAACTATTCGAGCCCGCGCGCTTTCCAGTATTCAACGTTGCCGTCGATGAAGGACGCTACTACGGGCTGCCGGTTTATCGCGTTCCCGGGTTCAAGTTCGGCCGGTATCATCATCGCGGCGAGACCGTAGCTCATGCAGACGATCTGCGGCGCGAGGTCGATGGTGAGGATGAGCGGTTGTTGCGTTCGTTCGCCGAACGCTACTTTCCCGATGGCGCCGGCCCGACCATGGCGCTGCGGGTCTGCATGTTCACCAACACGCCCGACGAACATTTCATCGTCGATCGTCATCCGCAGTATTCGCAGGTGATCGTCGCCTCGCCGTGCTCCGGGCATGGATACAAATTCGCTAGCGTGATCGGCGAAATTATCGCGGACCTCGCGAGCGGCAATGGCAGCACGCGCCATGAGATCGATTTTCTGAGCCTCGATCGGCCGGAGTTGAAAATTCGATGAACGCGATCACCGTTTTCCGCACGCGCAAAATTCTCACCATGGATCCCGGCCGCCCCATCGCAAGCGCGATCGCGGTACGCGACGCCCGCATCGTGTCGGTTGGCACTATCGAATCGATGCAGCCGTGGCTTCGCCGCTACCAGCACAGTTTCGATGATTCCTTCGTTGACAAGATCATCCTGCCCGGCTTCATCGATCCGCATACACACTTGAGCCAGTCCGGCGCGTACATGTACTTCAACTATATCGGGCCGATTCCGTCGCCGGGCCCCGACCGCATCAATCCGGCGCTGCCGACGCGCGAAGACGTTATGGCGCGCTTGCGCGAACTCGACGCCGAGATGCGCGATACCTCGCAAGCGCTGTTCGCGTGGGGATTCGATCCTGCGATCCAGGGCGGCCATCTGCATCGCCGCGAACTCGATCTTATTTCGCCCGAGCGTCCGGTGGTGGTGCTCTCGTATGCGCCGCATTTCGTTTACGCCAACAGCGCGATGTTGCGCGTCCTGGGCGCCGATGAGTCGCTAACGATTCATGGCGTCGGACGGGATCCTGACGGAAGTCTTAACGGACAATTTGTCGAGATCGAGGCTATCGACTACGCGCTCAAGCCGCTGCGCGGGCAGTTCGTGCGTCCCGATCAAAATGACGTGGGGCTGCGCCGGATGGCCGACGTCGCGCGGCGGGTCGGTGTGACTACGACCGCCGATATGCTGTTCGGAGGGCGCAACTTCGATTCCGAATGGCGCACGCACAATTCAGTCGTAAATGATCCGGAATTTCCGCTCCGGATGGTGCTGGTGCCGTTCGAGGGCGCGATTCGCAAGCACTTCGAGGCGGATGCGTCCGGCTTTCTGGCCGATCTGCGCGCGCGCTCCAACGACAAGCTGCTCTTTCACGGGGTGAAGTTTTTCTGCGACGGTTCCTATCCCGCGATGTCGCTACGCGTGCGTCCGCCCGGCTACCTCGACGGCGGCAACGGATTGCGCGGCAATGTTCCATGGGAGGGACTCGCCGACGCGATGCTGCCCTACTGGACGGCGGGGGTGCAGATTCACGCCCACGCCAATGGTGACGAGGCGATCGATGCGTGCCTCGATGCGCTCGCGAAGCTGCAATCGATCCATCCGCGCTTCGACCATCGCTTCACTATCGAGCACTACTGCATCAGCACGCCCGACCAGGCGCGGCGGCTAAAGGCGTTGGGCGGGCTTGCGAGCGTGAATTGCTACTTCGTGCACTTCCGCAGCCAGATTCATAACGAGCATGCATTCGGTCCCGATCGCGCCGAGGCCACCGCGCGCCTGGGCTCGCTCGAGCGCGAGGGAGTGACCTTCGCGCTGCATTCGGATTTCTCGTTGGTTGTCGCGCCGATCGATCCGCTACTGGCAGTATGGATTGCCGTCAACCGGATCGCCGCCGATGGCGTTACGGTGCAGGCGCCGGGCGAGCGTATACGGGTGGAGCGCGCGCTGCGCGCCATCACCATCGATGCGGCATACGTGCTTGGGCTCGATCGCGAGCTCGGTAGCCTCGAGGTCGGCAAGCTCGCGGATTTTACGGTCCTCGACAGAGACCCGACCGCGGTCGAGCCGGCCGCCATCCGCGACATCAGGGTATCCGCGACGGTATTAGGCGGGAGGACGTATCTGATTTAGTTGCCGCAACTAATTGCGTCGCACGTTGCGGAAGGGGCCGGTGTCGAAGCGCGGCTCCTTGGGCAATTGCAGCACACGCTCCGCGATGATGTTGCGCTGGATTTCGTCCGTCCCGCCCGCGATCGATACCGCCGGCACCGACACGAGGATCTCCGCGATGACGCCCTCGCGCGGACTTTCCTTGCCGGTCAGCATCGCCTCGGTCCCCGTCATCAGCGTATGCACGCGGGCGCAGGCGCGCGCGACGTGGCTCGCGGCGAGCTTGCCGAGCGATCCCTCGGGGCCTTGCGGGCGACCCTGTTGCTGAGCGGCGCGCGCGCGCCGCGCGGTCCATTCCGCGGATTTCGCGAGGATCATCAGCTTGGCGATTTCCTGGCGCGTATGCGGATCCTTGTTGGCGCCGGTCTCCTTCGCACGCTCGAGGATCAAATCGACGCGCCCGGCGCGCTGCGGATACCATCGATACGGCTCGTTGGCCTTGTCGTTCTCGGCGCGCTCCTCGGCATGGATGCGGCCTTCCTTGCGCCCCTTCTTGGTCGGAGGTGCGAGGCCGTCGGCGCCGCGCCGCTCGTGCGCGAGCGTGGTGACCGCGACCTTCCATCCGTCGTTGAGCTTGCCGACCAGGTTTTCCTTCGGCACTTTCGCATCGGTGAAGAAGACCTGATTGAACGATGCGTGGCCGTTCATCTGGCGCAGCGGTTGCACATCGACGCCGGGCTGGCGCACATCGATGACGAAAAACGAAAGCCCCTCGTGCTTGGGCGCGTCCCAATCGGTGCGTGCGACCAGCAGGCCGTGATCCGCGTGATGCGCGCTCGTGGTCCAGACCTTCTGCCCGTTGACGATGTAGAAATCGCCCTTGAGCTCCGCCTTGGTGGTCGCGCCCGCGAGGTCCGATCCGCTGCCGGGCTCGCTGAAGAACTGGCACCAGGTATCTTCGCCGGTAAGGATGCGGCGCAAATACTTTTTCTTCTGCGCGTCGCTGCCGTGCTCGAGGAGCGTGGCCGCCGCGAGCATCCGCACGCCCGAGCTCGCGGGCCCGACCGCGCCGATTGCGGATAGCTCTTCCTGCACGATGCGCACGAGGTTGTGCGGATAGCCGCGCCCGTACCATTCCTTGGGCCATTGCGGCGCGGCCCATCCCGCGTCGGCCAGCCGGATGCGCCATTCGAGCAGCGACATGTCGGGATCCCAGTTCTTCGCGAGCCACTCGCGAATTTCGCTGCGAACTTCTGATTCAGTGGGGGCTTCCGTTTGGGCTTTATTTGGTGTGCTCATGTCAAACTCCCCAGCGCTGCATCAACAGCTCGCGATGATAACTCGGCATGCCGAGGAAAATCTCCGAGCTCTTGGCGCGCTTGAACCACAGATGCGTATCGTTGTCCCAGGTGAATCCGATCCCGCCATGAATCTGGATCGTCTCGATCGCGGTATGCAGATAGGTTTCCGAGGCCGACGCTTTCGCGAGGCTCGCGAGCGCGGGCCATTCGGGATCCTCGACCGACGCGGCCTGCGCGGCATAGTAGGCGGCGGACTTCGCGAGCTCGACCTCGAGCAGCATGTCGGCCAGCTTATGCTTGATCGCCTGGAAGGATCCGATCTCGCGCCCGAACTGCACGCGCATCTTGGAATACTTCACCGCCGAGTCGAGCAGCGCCTGCGCGCCGCCCATCATCTCATTGGAGAGCGCGATAGCGGCCTGATCCATCGTGCGCTGGATATTACGCGCATCCTTGTCGAGCTCGCCGAGCAGCGTCGCGTGCGCGCCCTTGAAATCGATGCGCGCGAGCTTGCGCGTCGGATCCATCGAGGCGAGCGGGCGGCGCTCCAATCCCGCATCTTTCGCATCGACGGCGAACAGCCCGAGCCCATCGCGGCCCGAGGACGACGGCACGCGCGCGGCGACGATCAGAAGATCCGCGATGTGCCCATCGACGACGTAACTCTTGGTCCCATCGATGCGAAAACGCGAGACGGTTTCGATACTCGCGGGATCCCAGTTGCCGCCCGGCTCGGTGATCGCGAGGGTCGCGAGCCGCGCACCCGATGCGATATCGGGCAGGAGCTGCGACTTCTGCTCCTCGTTGGCGGAGTTCATGATCGCGTTGGCGGCGAGTGCGGCGGTGGAGAAGTAGGGCGCGCACAACAGCGCGCGGCCCATCTCCTCGAGCGCGATGCATAGCTCGACGAGGCCGAACCCCGCGCCGCCGTAGGCCTCGGGGATATGGACGCCCGGAAGCGCGAGTTCTTCGCTCATCTGACGCCATACGTTCGGATCATAGCCCTCGTTGGTCGCCATCAGGCGGCGCACCTCGGTGGTGGGCGATTTGTCGGTGAGGAAGCGCCGAATTGCCGCGCGGAATTGTTCCTGCTCGTCGGTGAACGCGAACTGGATGCGGCGTCGCTCCGATGTCGATTGCTCTGTTGCGCTGGTCGCCATAACTTCGATGCGCTCCGGGCCGGATTGAATGATCGTGTAATGCCACAAGCCAGCCGCCCCCGGCAAT
>Ga0335079_10008025_pt1 | contig 12008 bp, 10 predicted proteins | sample Lox_Sample_33_FD_206719 | JGI IMG/M metagenome (GOLD analysis project Ga0335079, IMG submission 206719) | Soil microbial communities from Loxahatchee National Wildlife Refuge, Florida, United States - Lox_Sample_3.3 | ecosystem: Environmental > Terrestrial > Soil > Wetlands | place: USA... | reverse complement strand
GCGCGCAACGCCGTAATTCTTCCCGCTTTCATCCCGTCGCTCATCGCAAACTCTGTCCCGTATGTTCGCCCGTTCTCGTTCACAGCTCCCCCTCGCATCCTGAAAAACTTAAAGACGCATCCGGGCTGGCTATCTTTTCCAGCCCGGATACGTCCCTTCAGGGGCACGCCAGGGGACCAGGTGAGTCCCTGGGTGAAGGTATCCCGGTCTTGCAGGGTTCCTCATTTCGGTAGTGCGGCTCGGGTTCAATCCGTTTCATCCTCTGCTTGATTTGCTGGTTCTTGATTCATTGCCGCCAGCCCCCGTCATGGCTATACTTCCCCCTTCAGGGCACGCCTGGTGGAACTCTACTCATTTGACGACGCCTATGTGCGGCGCCTCCGTGAAGGCGACCCTTCGACGGAGACCCACTTCGTTGCTTATTTCCATCAGCTCCTGTCCATCAAGCTGCGCGCCCGCTACCTCGCCATGGACACCGTGGATGACCTTCGCCAGGAAACCATGATCCGCGTGATCCGTGCCCTCCGCTCCGAAGGGGGCATTCGCCAGCCGGAGCGCCTGGGAGCCTTCGTCAATTCGGTGTGCAACAATGTATTGCAAGAGCACTATCGCGCCTCTTCGCGCAGCCAGCCGCTCGAGGAATCCCAACTCGAAAACTCCGGCAAAGTGTTGAATCTGGAAGGCTTACTTATCTCGGAGGAGACCAGCAAGAACGTCCGCCGAGTCCTCAAGTCCCTCCCTCAACGCGACCGCGATCTCATTCGCGCCATCTTCTTTGAGGAGCGCGATAAAGACGACGTTTGCCGCGAATTTGGCGTGGATCGCGACTATCTTCGCGTGCTTCTCCACCGCGCTAAAGATAAGTTCCGTCAGGCTTTAGGCGAGGACCAGATTGCCTCTGCAACTCATGGGGCGGGGGCCCGATGAAACGATTTCCCCCGCTTCCGCACTACTCACCGGATGACGAAAATGGATCACACTGACGCCACACGTTTAGGGGCTTGTGAAAAGTACCTGCTCGGCGAGCTTCCTCCCTCGCTTCGCTCCGAGTTTGAGGAACATTATTTTGGCTGCACCGTCTGCGCTGCGGAACTCAATTCAGCCGCGCTATTTCTCTCGGCCAGCCGTCAGGTTCTAGGCGAGACTCCTGTTTCGGCCCGCGCCGAACACTTAACCTCTCCGGCAAGACCCTGGCTGGCGTGGTTCCGCCCTGCCTTTGCCGTACCGGCGCTGGCCGCTTTGCTGCTTTTGATCGGCTATCAGAATTTCCTAGTAATACCACATTGGAAGAATCTCGCCGCTCGCACGGATTCCCCTCGGCTTCTTCATCCTCCCTATGTCCGCGTTGGAGTTTCACGCGCCGCCGAAACCGCGTTCCAGGTTCCAGCCGGCCAACCCTTCGATATCTTTCTCGATGTGCCGAGTGCTCCTCCTTATCAGTCCTTTTTGTTTCGCATTGAGGACAAGTCCGGCGTCACCCGTTTCTCCCTTCCGGTCCCCTCTTCCGAATCCGGTAAGGCTGCGGTCGTCCAGCTTCCCTCGAATCTTGCACCGGGCAGCTACCAGCTCGTGCTTCTGGGGCTATCCACTTCTTCTCTCTCCGGCGACGAAATCACCCGCGCACCATTTCTTGTTGTAATTCCTGGCCAGATTGAGCAGCATTAGACCCTCTCGGAAATTCATTCAAGGTGGAACTTTATGACCGCGTCTCCTCGCCGCACTTTTCATTACCACGCCAACGCTCACGTTCTGAGCGGGCACTTCACTCGTCCAATCCAGCACCTTATCGAAGTGCAGGGCGCTTCGTCCCTGCCCACCATCGGTGGCCACGGGAAAGCTCGCGTGGACGATTTCAAGCTGGAACATTTTGTCTCCCTCAAACACGGTTACTCGCACGTCTCCGGAAGCTCGCAGGAGCTGGATGGGAAGACGCATTACACCACCCTCGTGACCTCCGTGGCCGAAGACGTGAACATTCTCGACGTGGTTACCGCCGACCGCATCGTCGGCCGCTTCGCCTCTAACTGTTCTTATGACGAGAAGCACACTGAGCCTCAATTCACGCTCGTCGGCAGCAGATTCGACAATCTGAAGATCGCCGGCTGCGAAACGGAAGTCCAACTCGATGTGGAATTCTTCGAGAAAATCCCCACTTATGAGGCCGCAAGAAACGAATTCAAAAAGAACCCCGAATTTAAGAGAATGGCTGAGGACCCGTTCGCAATCGGGGAGAAGCTGCCGGAACCTGCGGAGTGTGGGGCGATCTTGTGTTCGGCCGTCAACCTCAAGAAAATGGAGACCGAGTGCCCGGGCGTCGTGCGCAAGGGCCACTGCTTCCACATCCCGAAATTCGGCAGGCTCTACCTTGGCGAACTCCTGATCCGGCGCGGCCACCGTACCCTCACCATGCTTCGTTTCGAGCTTGGTTCTCCCGTCTCCGGCAGCGGCACCGTCGTCCAGCTGGACTCCAACGGCCAAAACTGGCCTCCCGTTGGAGTCAACAACTAGTTCCAATCCGCCTTCCCGCGCTTCTGCTCTTTCTTGGGTTGTGTGCTGCCTCCGGATGCCGTTCGAGCCGTCCGCCTGACGAACTTTTACGTTCGATCCGCCTGGAAATGCAGCACGGCCAGCTCGATGCGGCACTTCGCGATTCTGACCTCGCCTATAAAACTTATGCGAACAAGGATCCTTACTGGGCCGCCGGCTTCCGCGTCCTGAAAGCGCACGTTCTTTTGCTGCGTGGCTCATACAAGGACGCTCTGGATCTCCTTCGCCCCGAACTTCCTCCCGCCGCTTTGGGCACCGACGTCGCGGTGCATCGGAGCTTGGTGCAGGGCCTCGCCTACACCGACCTGCAGCAATACGATCGTGCCGATCAGGCGCTCTCCGAAGCCGAGCGGCTCGGCAATTCGATTCACTCTTCCTATCTCGGTGATACCGCTCAGGCCCGCGGCATTTTGGCCATAGACCGCGGGAAATACCCGGAAGCCTCTATCGCGTTCCGCGACGCCCTTTCCATTGCCAAACGTCAAAACCTTCCCCGCCTCGAGATCAATGCGACCGGCAACTTGGGCAATGTCGCCATGAAGACCGAGCACTACGACGAAGCCATCGAGTGGTTCAAACAGGCCCTGCAGGAATCGCAATCGTTGAACATGCCCGGCGCCGTCCAGCTCGCTCTCGGCAATATGGGCTGGAATTATTCCACCGTCGGTGATTTTGACAGCGCGGAAGTTCTCTTGAAGCAAGCCGTGGATGTCGCCGCCAAGGCCGGCTTCGAAAGCAATCGCATCTATTGGCTGAATGCCCTTGGCGATGTCTATTATCGCCAGCACCAATACGCCGCCGCGGAAGCCGCTTCGCTCCAGGCTCTCGATCTTGCCCGCCATCGCGACGACAAGAGTACCGTCACCGAATGCCTCAACACGCTTTCAGAGATTGAACTGGCCACCGGCCGTCTCGATCTCGCCGAGCAGCATAATCTGGAAGCGGCCGCCATAGAAAACGCCGGTCTCGATCACTTCGGCGTTCAGTATTCGCAAATCGTCTCCGGCCGCATCGCCGCCGGAAAAAATCAATTCCCTCAGGCCGAAGCGATCTTCCGGAGGATCCTCTCGGATCCCACGGTCGAAACGCCGCTCAAGTGGCAGGCCGAATCGCGCCTCGCACAGGTCTATGCAGCCGAACACCAGCCCGCCAGGGCGGAACGTGAATTCCAGCGCGCCATCTCCTCGATCCGCGAATCACAGGAAACTCTTCACCGCGAAGAGTTTCGGCTTTCCTTCCTCACCGGCGCCATTCAATTCTACGAGGCCTACGTGGATTTTCTTGTTTCCCGCGGCCGCATTCTGGACGCTCTTGCCGTCGCCGATCTGAGCCGCGCTCGCGCGCTGGCGCAAAGCCTTTCCGAACCTTCGCAGCGTCCTCAAAGTTCTTCCCCTCGCTTCGATCCTCGGACCATCGCCGCTCGTTTTCATTCCACCCTGCTTTTCTACTCGCTTGCTGAGCTGCATTCCTATCTTTGGGTGGTCACTCCGGCAAAAATCTCGCTGTTCAACCTGCCGCCAGAGAGTGAGATCGACTCCCTCGTAAAATCGTATCGCGACTCCATCATCAACAGCCCGGCTGATCCCTTGGCCTCCCCGGATTCGCCGGGCGCTGAACTCTATTCCATTCTCCTCGCGCCTGCCGCCAAGCTCATCCCGCGCGATTCCCGCATCATCATTCTCCCCGACGGCAGTCTCGATACCCTGAATTTCGAAACACTCGTTGTTCCCTCGCCCCGTCCCCATTACTGGATCGAGGACGCCACGCTCTCCGTCGCCAACTCGCTTGATCTTCTCGCCCTCTCGAAACCCGCTCCTACGCCGCGCAACGCCAGTCTTCTTCTCGTTGGCAATTCCATCCCTGCGGACCCTTCCTTCCCCGCACTGCCACAGGCTCCTGCGGAAATCTCTACCGTCGAACGGTATTTTCCGCCCGCTCGACGTGACGTCCTCACCGGAGCCGCCGCCACCGCTCCCGCGTACTTCCAGAGCGACCCCGGCCGCTTCCAGTTCATTCACTTTGTCACGCACGGAATCGCCAGCCGCCTCCAACCTCTCGAATCCGCCGTCATCCTCTCTTCCTCCGGCGATTCATACAAACTTTACGCGCGCGAAATCGTCACTCGCCCCCTGCACGCCGATCTCGTCACCATTTCCGCATGCAACGGCGCCGGAAATCGCGCCTATGCAGGCGAAGGTCTGGTAGGCTTGTCCTGGGCTTTTCTTCGCGCCGGCGCGCACAACGTCATCAGCGCCCTCTGGGAAGTCAGCGACGCTTCCACTCCCAAACTCATGGATTCCCTCTATCGCGGTTTAAATGAAGGTGAAGATCCCGCCGCCGCGTTGCGCAACGCCAAGCTCGCCCTGCTCCACTCCGGTGGCGTCTACCAAAAGCCCTTTTACTGGGCGCCCTTCCAGCTCTACACCGGCTCGTAACCTCAACGCCCAGTCTCCGTTCTCTCTTCTCTTCTTCTGCCGCCCTCTGCGTTAATCCTTTTTCCGCCCCTCTGTCCTCCTGAAGCCGCTCATTCGCGCGAAAGATGCGTTGTAATTCTAAGGCCTCCATTCTGCCGAGGGGCCGAAGAATCTATCTTCCCATTCCACCGCGCTTCCTGATCAGCCCAATTGCAAGTCCCCAATCCCTTCCTCCATCGGCAGTCCCACGTAATTCTCCGCCAGCGTCGTCATCGCCGCCCGCGAACTCGTCAGGTAATCCAGTTCCGCCCGCTGCCTCTTCCGGTCAAACTCGCTGTCCTCTTCGAACCGGTGCAGCATGCTTGTCATCCACCACGAAAATCGCTGCACTTTCCACACCCGCCGCAAACAAATCTCCGAATATTTCTCCAGCAATTCCCGCCGCCCCTTCTTGTAAAACTCGATCAAACCCGCCGCCAGTGCTCTCACGTCCGCCACCGCCAGATTCAGTCCCTTCGCGCCCGTCGGCGGCACGATGTGCGCCGAATCTCCCGCCAGAAACAACCTTCCGCACTGCATCGGTTCCACCACAAAACTTCGCATCCCGGTCACTCCCTTTTGTACCACCGGCCCTTCCGTCAATTTCCATCCGTTCTTCGTCTCCAGCCTCTTGTGTAATTCGCCCCAAATGCGTTCGTCCGGCCATTGCGCCAAATCCTCATCCGGCTTGCACTGAATATACAGCCGGCTGATCTGCGGCGACCTCATGCTCAGCAGCGCGAATCCCCGCTCGTGGTACGCATAAATCAACTCCTCGTTCGAAGGCGGCGCCTCCGCCAGAATTCCCAGCCATCCGAAGGGATAGGTCCGGTCATAAATCTTCAAGACTCCTTCCGGCATCGCGTCTCGGCAGCATCCGTGAAACCCGTCGCATCCCGCAATGAAATCGCACTGTAACTCTTCCTCTTTCTCATCTTTCTTGTAGTGAATCGCCGGCCGTTCGCCATCGAATCCGCTCACGCGCACGTCTTCCGCCTCATAGTGAATCGGCAGCCCGCTCGCCAGCCGCGCTTCCACTAGGTCATGCACAACTTCATGCTGGGCGTAGATCATCACGCCCTTTCCGCCCGTCAATTCCTGAAAATTGATCCGGTGGCTCTTCCCTCCAAATCGTAATTCAATCCCGTAGTGCATCAATCCCTGCCGCATCATCCGCTCGCCGAGCCCCATTTCGTTCATCAGGTCCACGGTCCCTTGTTCCAGCACCCCCGCGCGCACCCGCTCCTCCACGTATTGCCGTGTATGCAGCTCCAGCACCACGGATTCGATCCCCGCAATCTCCAGCAGCCGCGCCAGCACCAGCCCCGCCGGCCCCGCTCCCACAATCCCCACCTGTGTCCTCATCCTCACCTGCTTTCCTCATCCAGCGCGCGAGCATTTCCTCCCGGTCCAGCCAATTATCCTCCATCGCAAACTCTGCAAACTCCGGTTCTGCTGACGCGCCATGCTGGTTCGCGCAGGACATGTACGTTCCACGGATGGTATCGCGTTCGCATCCGAATTGCCCGTTAGCCGCCTCATGGCAAATTTCGCTTGACTAATCGCCTACGCATGTAGTAGATGTAACCACCGGAGTAGTTGATGCGCAATATTCGCGTGACGCGGTTCGAGCTTCAGTTGCTGGAAAAGTTGTGGGCCCTCGGTTCCGGTTCTGTCCGGGAAATTCAGGAGGCTCTGCCTCCAGAAAATCGGCCCGCTTACACGACAGTCCAAACAATGATCTATCGCCTTGAGCAGAAGGGCGCAGTAAGGCGCGCCAAAAAAGTGGGCAACGCTTTCGTGTTCGAAGCAGTGCTGACGCGCAGTGCGGTTCGCAAACGCGTTGTCGCCGACCTTTTGGAGATGTTTGGTGGTTCTCCCGCCTCGGTTATGTCTCATCTCGTCGAAACCGGGCAACTTACTCTGCGCGATATTCGTGAAATGGAAAAAGAGTTGGCGCGAAGGAAAAAGAAAAGATGATGCCAGCCTTGGGCCGACACCTTCTCGAGTCCACGCTCTTTGCGCTTGTCGTCGGACTCGTTGTTCTTCTGGTGCACAAGCGCGGCGCGGCAGCCCGCTACCTGCTGTGGCTCGTCGCCGCGGCCAAATTTGCGGTACCTGCAAGCTTTTTTCTTTGGCTGGGCAGGAATCTTTATAGCCTTGTACCCGTGAAGCCTGTCGCAGCAAGCCTTTCCACACTGTTTTTCCATCTGGCAAGCCCCGAACCAGCCTTCCAGCTCGCTGAGCAGGCACCGGCGCTTTTCAATCCGCTGATTCTAATTTGGCCCACAGTGGCCTCCATCTTGTTGGTGATCTGGTTGCGGCAAATCTGGGCCTCGCGTGCCCTTTTGAAGCACTCTGCGGATCCAGAAAGCGACTCATACCTACAATTGCAGAGGCGAGTTGGATCGCAAAAAGAATTGCGCCTCCGATTTTCTGATTCCGTTTCTGAACCAGTTCTCGTTGGATTCTGGAAACCCGCCGTCCTCATCCCCGCAAATCTTCGCCAGACCTTATCTCCTGCGGAACTCGATTCTGTGATCCTGCATGAACTGGCCCACGCGAAACGGCACGACAACTGGACGTCTGCTTTTGCCCACATCGTGTCATGCGTTTTTTGGTTTTATCCGCTTTTGTGGTGGATTGAGAAGCGCCTGCATCGCGAACGCGAATTAGCCTGTGACGAAATGGTCGTGCGGTGCGGCATGGAACCCGAGAGTTACGTCACCGCCATTCTCAAAGTCTGCCGGTCCTGCCTCAACGCGGGTGTGGCCGGAATTTCCGGGGTTGGTGGTTCGAATCTCAAAGATCGAATGGAGGCCATCATGTCACTTTCTCTGAATGCGGCGGTCCCACGAGCGCCGAGAACATTGGTCGGAGGTCTGATCGCAGCCGCAGTGGTTTTGCCTTTCACCCTTGGCTTCTTTTCCGCCTCAAGCGGCTTTGGGCAAACTGCAAACGCGGCAGCTCAGACCCCTGGCGGCCTCAAAGCTGAAAGTGCAGTTCGCTGCGCGTTCGGCGGGGTTGAGTATCCCGAAGGAACAGTCATCCTGGAGGGAGATGGACCTCAACAGATGTGCTCACGTGCGCTGAATCCGGCCGACTCGAACAATCTTGATGCTCCTCTGTCCTATCACTCGGAGTGGATCCGCACCAGCGAAACGATTCGGGCGCGAAGTGCGAAGGTTGTGCAACTTTCGGAGCCGCCCGTGGCCGTCTGTGCCCCCACGGGCCGGGTTCAAAAAGGGCTTTGCTCGTGCGAAGACGGCGGAAAGTTTTCGCCAGGTGCGAATGCAAATTCAGCTAAGGGCTCTTTCCAATTGCGCTGCGGCAAAGATGGAAACTGGATTCAGACCAAGACGCCAAACGTAAACCGGGATTAGTCATTGTCTGATGTCCGCTTATTCGTGTCGGCTCACTTCTCCGGCCACCTCACCGGCATTTGCACCAGGGAGTTCTTCGCGTGGCCTCTTGCAGGCCAATGCCCTGGTATCCGTCATAGCTCATGCATAGCTCGGTGCTCTTGTAGTCCGAGAACCTGAATCGGACGGACTCGATTGGTTTACCACACGAATCGAGCACAACAAGGAGGTGCGTTTCTCTGATGTCAAGTCCGTCGAATTTGAGACTCTTCCGCCGAGGCCACTCCTCGATTGGCCGTTTATCCACCCGCGCTTTTAGTCCGCGAGAATTTATCTCGCCATTGGGAAGAGCCGCTGGTTCTTTCCAAGACGGGTCATCGGTCCTCGCCGCGACACAGACGCTGCCAGTGCCTTGTTGTGCCGCTCCTCTCGCCGGCAAGAAGAGAACGAGCGCAATCATCATCAGTCCAAGCTTCACGATCTCCTCCCTTTGTATCTCGGCAAGTATTGCATAGGCTAAAATTCGAACTGCCATGCCTCTGCCTCGATAAGTGAACGTCCACTGGGCATGCAAGAAGTGTACCGTGGAACTGTCGCCTCGCGTTTCTTCACGACGTTCCTACTCGCCTCACGCCAGTGCTTTCGCCGTTCCCATCCTTCCCTGTATAGTCCCTGCCATGACTTCCTCCTCGCCACGCCGCCTCAACCTCGCCACCATCCTTTCGGCCGCCCTCATCGCTTTTTCTCTGGAGCCCGTCGCCCACGAGGTCCTCGGCCACTCCGTAATTGCCTGGCTCACCGGCGCAAAAGTCATTCTCATTTCCTCCACCGCCATGCAAACCCAGGGCGGCAGTCGCCTCGTTCCCGCTAGTGGCCCGCTGGCCAATCTCCTATTTGGTCTCCTCGCCTATGCCCTCGTTCGTCAGATTCCGCGTTTCAGCGCCGCTCGCCTTTTCCTTTGGTTTTTTGCTTTTGCCAATCTGCTTCTCGGCACTGGATATATCCTCTACTCCGGGCTGATTAATTTCGGCGACTCAGCCGTTGTCATCGCAGGCCTCAAGCCCGTTTGGCTCTATCGCACTGCTCTGATAGCCTTTGGCGCCTGGGGATACCGGTTCTCGATTCGCCTCGCCGCCCGCGATCTGCTTGCTTTCATCCGTTGCGGCAGCCTTCTCCCCGGCGACGTCCCCCGCATCCTCTACCCCTCCTGCACTGCCGGCGGCTTGCTCTATCTCGCCGCTTCCATTTTCAATCCCGTCAGTCCCTCATTGATTCTCTACGACGGTCTCTCGATGGCCTTCGGCACGGTCCTTGGCTTCTCGCTCGTCTCCGTCATCACCAAGAGATTCTCGAAGTCTCTCCCCGATGCCACTCCAACCGATCACCCGACTCCCACTTCCATCCCCTTCAGCCCCGCCTGGATCTTTACCGCCGCCGTTTGCACTGTCCTCTTCCTCATCTTCCTTGGCCATGGCATCCGCCTCCATTGAACCGCCTTTTGTGCGCGCCAAACCCGAGACCCAATCACTTTACCCTTGCAAATACATTACTCGTGTGCTAATATGGCACGTGAATAGAACGCTGCAACTCGCTAACTTCTTTCAATGCAACACTTCTGAAAAATCGCTCCCCAACTCCTCTAGAATCAACACTTACAAATCATTGGACTTAAAGTCCTTTGTAATGAACACTTGCAAAAAACAGGGGGGATACCCCCCTCCCCTCGTCCCTTCTCCAGTGTTATCCTCATACCTTCAGGTCATTCGTGCTGGCCGTCGAACGGAGTCTTTTCCCATGACCGCTGACCGCTCCTCCCGCATTGACATCAACCTCGTGGACAGCGTCAGGCTTCCTCTCGCCCCATCCGCGCCTTACGGAGCCTCCGCCGCCATCGCCACCCTGTCCGGCAAACCCTTACAGCCCAATCGCGGCACCTCTCTCAATCTGGATTGGATCGAAAGCGTTCGCGTCAATACCAGCGCCGTCGAGCGCCGCGCCGCCACTCTCGTCACCCGCCGCACCGTCAAGAAAGATTGGCAGATCGCCTGGCTCCTTCGCGCCATCACCTGCATGGACCTCACCACGCTTTCCGGCGATGACACCGACGAACGCGTCCGCCGCCTCTGCGCGAAAGGCCGCCAGCCCATTCAGCACGAACTCGTCGAAAAACTGGGCATCGCCGAATTGAACATCCAGGTCGCGGCGATCTGCGTCTATCATCTTTTCGTGGACACCGCGCGCCGCGCTTTGCAGGGCACCAATATCAAAGTCGCCGCCGTCTCCACCGGATTTCCTGCCGGACTTTCTCCTCTCGAAACGCGCATCGCGGAAATTCGCCGCTCGGTGGACGCTGGCGCCGACGAAATTGACGTTGTCATCACCCGCGCTCACGTTTTCGGAGGGGAGTGGCAAAAACTCTATGACGAAATCGTGGCCTTCAAGGACGCTTGCGGCAAAGCACATCTGAAAGTCATTCTCGGCACCGGCGATCTCCTCACTCTCCGCAATGTCGCTCGCGCTTCTCTTGTGGCCATGATGGCCGGAGCCGATTTCATCAAAACTTCCACCGGAAAAGAATCCGTTAACGCTACGCTTCCGGTAGGCATCGTCATGACCCGTGCGATTCGCGAATACGCCCAGGAAACGGGAATGGCTGTCGGCTTCAAACCCGCCGGAGGAATTCGCACTGCAAAACAGTCTCTCGAATGGCTTTCATTGATGAAAGAAGAGCTGGGAAATTCCTGGCTCGAGCCGCATCTTTTCCGCTTTGGCGCCAGCGGCATGCTCGCCGATATCGAGCGCCAACTGGAATTCCACGCCACCGGCCGTTATTCCGCCGACTATCGCCATCCCCTTGCATGATGAGCCGACGCACATGACCGTCATCGAAAAATTCAAAACCATGGAGTACGGTCCCGCTCCCGAGGATCCGAAAGAATCTCTCCTCTGGCTCGACCGTCACCAGCGCCGCTTCGGCCATTTCATCAATGGAAATTGGCAAGCTCCCATCGCTGGAAAATATTTCGAGACCAACGATCCTTCTACCGGAGAAAAAATCGCGGACGTGGCGCAGGGCAGCGCCGCGGATATTGATGCCGCCGTGAAAGCCGCGCGCGCCGCGCTTCCCGAGTGGCAGGCGTTGCGCCCGTTCGATCGCGCGCGCTGCTTGTATGCGCTTGCGCGGCAAGTGCAAAAACATTCGCGGCGGCTCGCCGTGCTCGAAACGCTGGACAATGGAAAACCGATTCGCGAAAGCCGCGACATTGATGTTCCGCTCGTTGCGCGCCATTTCTACCATCACGCGGGCTGGGCGCAGCTTCTTGAACAGGAATTTCCGGAACACGCCGCATGCGGAGTGGTCGGCCAGATCATTCCGTGGAATTTTCCGCTGTTGATGCTCGCCTGGAAAATTGCTCCGGCTCTTGCTGCGGGAAACGCGGTCGTTTTGAAGCCGGCGGAGTACACGCCGCTCACGGCGCTGGCTTTTGCGGAGATTTGCCAGGAAATTTCCTTGCCAGCGGGCGTCGTGAATATCGTCACGGGTGACGGCTCCACGGGTGAAGCGCTGGTCACGCATCCCGACGTGGACAAGATCGCGTTCACCGGCTCGACCGAGGTTGGCCGCGCGATTCGCCGCGCGACAGCT
>Ga0335079_10008024_pt1 | contig 12009 bp, 8 predicted proteins | sample Lox_Sample_33_FD_206719 | JGI IMG/M metagenome (GOLD analysis project Ga0335079, IMG submission 206719) | Soil microbial communities from Loxahatchee National Wildlife Refuge, Florida, United States - Lox_Sample_3.3 | ecosystem: Environmental > Terrestrial > Soil > Wetlands | place: USA: Florida... | reverse complement strand
ATTGTATGTCTGTCCGTAGACCGTCACGTTGGGCAGGAGAGGGTTTTCGGTGCCCGGTAGCGCCATCCGGGTGGTTTGGTCCTGGAAGTTCGAAAGCGCCACGTCCGGCCGCTTGTCCAGCGCCGCTCTCACCAGCTCACGCAGCGCCGGGAGATTCTCGTTTTCGGTTACTTCCACATGGTCCACCGGGACGATCTCGGCGGCGTCCAGCGCCGGGTCTTCGGTGTGGCTCAACGCTTCCTTCAGCAGGATCTGGCGCTGGCCGAGATCGTTCTCCGCCACCGTGAGTTCCTGGCGGCTTCGGGCCACCTCGGCCTCGGCCCGCAGCCGGTCCGCCCGAGGAACCGCGCCCACGGCAATTTCCTTCTGGGTATCGTCGTAGAACTGCTGCGCGTTCTCGGTAGCCTGGCGGCGCGCTTTCAACTCGTCTTCGGCGCCCACCAGGTCCCAATAAAGATTGAGAACGTTCGTGACGAGATCGATCACCTGTGAGCGGAACGCCTCGCGCGAAGCTCCAACATTCACCTGCCCGATGCGGATGAAGCGATCATTGAGCCGGAGCCCGAATCCCCGAAGCAACGGCTGGTTGACGGTGAAATCCATGTGCGGCCCGACCGCGGGATTGATGAGGTCCGTGGGTGCGTTTTCCTGCAGGTATTGCTCATAGTTGCGAAGTTGCAGCGAACCGCCGGTCAACAGGCCCTGGTTGATCACGCCATTATAAGTGTGGACGGACTGGAAGAGCACAGGCGTCTGGCTTACCAGAACGTTCGATTGTGGTTGTGTCAGGTGGCCGAAAATGGTCGTGTATTGAACAAACGGGTCGAGCTGCGGCGTAATCTGCCCGACCTGTTGAATGGAGGCGGCGCCGCCCGACGTGCTGCCGCCGTTGCTGAAATTGTTCGATAATCCGGCGCTAAGCGTGCTGCCGTTCACGCCCACTCCGGCGTTCACACTCGAAACCTGGGCGCTCGCGCTCTGCACGCCGCGGATCGGCCCGCCTGCCCGCGCGCGCTCTAACGCCGATTGCGCGAGAAGAGGGCCGTACCTCGCAATCTCGAGGTTCAGATTGTTCTCGATCGCGAGCGCCAGGGCATCCTGTACGCTGAGGTAGAGCTTACCTGCGCGGATTAATCGATCGAGCCTGCCGGAGTTCGTCATCCGCACCGGAGCAATCTCGGGGGCCGTATACGACCGAAGGGGGATCGGCAGCGTCGCCTGTTGCACCGCGAGCGGCGTCTGCGCCTGCAGGCTGATGCCTCCACAGGCTGCGACAACGAGTAAGCGGATCGAGTTTTTCATTTGCGCTGCTCCGGCGGCACCGTTTGCGGAAGCGCCGATTGCCGCTCGACACGGCCTTCCGTCGCCTCCTCGAGGGAAATTTGATTGACGTCGAGCGTTCGTCCCAGCGCCAGGTCGAATGCGATTCGCGCGTGCGTGTAGTTGGCCAGTCCCTGCACTTCGGTGTCTTCATCCGCGGCCAGGTCTTTTTGCGCCTGGATCACCAGCGGCACGGTCGAAACGCCGAATTGAAAGCGCCGCTGCTCGTTTTGCAGGCTCTGCTCCGCCAGTTTGCGAGCATCCACGGCGGCCTGGTAGCGCGCTCGCGCCTGCTGCAAACCGATGACCGCCGTCTTCACGTCTACGCGCACCTGATTCATCGCGCGCTCCATTTGCAGTTCACTCTGCCGCAGCTGGAGCACGTCGGTGACGTAATCGGCTTGCGCCGAACGGTTTCGGATGGGGATGGTCAGCGAGAGGCCCGCCGAATAGTCGGGAAAATTATGCCGAAAGATCTGTGCCAGCGCGTTGCCACCGCCGCCCACGAAGTAACCCAGCGGCGTTCCGCAGCAATTATTCGAGAGCGGGTTCGGGGGGCCGCTCAACCCGTGATTGGTCAGTTCGGCGAACGCCTGCAAGGTCGGCAGCAGGCCATTGCGGTCACCGCGCGCGAGGATGCGGCGGCTGTCGAGATCGATCTTGCTGCGCGCGATCTCGAGGCGGTTCGCCAACGCCTCGCCGATGAGATCTTGCACCGGCCGGATTTCTTCGTTCATGGGGACCTCGATCCGGTCCAGAGGGACGATGTGCACGTCATCCAGCCAGGCGTTCTCCATCGCGTTACGGCTGAGAGCATTCTTGAGAACGATTTCCTGCTGTTCGACGTTGGTCTGCGCGAACAGAAGCTCTTCGGTGCTCGCCGAAACCTCAGCTTCGGCCCGCGTTACCTCCACCGCCGGAAGCGCGCCAATCGCGACCTGTTTTTTGTTCCCTTCGTATAAGTCCTGCGCCGTTTTGAGCGCCTCTTTCTTGATCCGCACCGCATCGTTGAACGCCACCAGGTCCCAATACAGGTTCAGCACCGAGGAGACCGTAGTCGCGATCTGCAACTTCAGTTGCAGGTCGCTCACCTTCAGGTTGTTTTTCGCCACCCGGATGTAACGGTTGTTCACACCGGTGTTGAGTCCCTGCAGCAGGTTCTGGCTGACCTGCAGGTCGAGAAAGCCCGTGAGGGCCGGATTGTATAAGGGAGCGATGCTGTTGAGAAGCTGACGATTGCTGTAAATGGTGAACTGCAGGTACGTGCCCGAGACGAACGCCTGCGAATATCCGGCCTGGAACGCGCGGTAGTCGTTGGTGAGCGCGGTAGTCAGATTCAGCAGCGTGTTCGTCAGTGGCGTAGTGACGTGCCCGAACTGCATATTCGCGAACAGACCCGGGTCGAGGTTCGGAGGGTTCGGTCCGATCGAGCTGACCACCCCACCCCCTGAGGCGATGCCGGCCCCGCCGGCCAGCCCGTTCGCGTTGACGCTGACTCCGGTCGTGCTGACACTCGTGGGCCCTTGAATGATCGGTGTATCCACCTGCCGCAAATAACCGCCGCCTTCGGTGCGCCGCAGGACTTCGCGCGCGAGTACCGGGCTATATCGCTGTACCGCAATATCCAGGTTGTTCTCCAGCACCAGTGCGATCGCGTCCTGCACCGTGAGGTAGAGCTTGCCATCGCGCACGAGCGACTGCAGCCGCGGCGAATTGCTCAGCTTGGGAGCTGAAACGATTCGTTGCTCGAGATGAAAGGGCGAGAGCACCCTTCCAACCACGGGGACCGGCGGAGGCGTCTGCACCGAGACTTCGGCAGTGCGCCCGGATACGGCCGCCGCGAGACAGCAGAAAACCGGAAGGACCGGCAGAGCACCTAATTTTGCAGACAGACGCAGTTCGGCCATAGCTGGAGGGCATTTGGTGCAATTCCTCTTCCAGCCAACGCGAAGCACCTACAAGGCAGGGTTTCGCGCGACTGTCCGCTTTTGAGACCGCCTGTTCGGTTTCGAGACTCGCTCCGCTACTCGGTACCTCGATAGGCTCGGGGTCGACCTGTTGCCAGGAGCCAGGTACGAGGGCCACGCTCGCTTGACAGTTCAGGCTCCTGCGATGTAGCATTTCCCAAAGCGCTAATTGCGGGGTTAGGGTTAGTTCCAAAAATAATAGAGGTCTGTTCATGCGCCAAGTTGCAGTTTCACTGTACCTGCTCGTTTTGTCGACCGTCGCGTTCGGCCAGGCGGGCACCGGCACGATCACCGGAACGGTTACCGATCCGGTGGGAGCTGTCATCGCGAACGCCGGTATTGAAGTGAGAAACTCCGATACAAACGTTCCTTATCCAACTGCCACCACGGAGACGGGAGCGTACACCGTTCTCCGACTGCCTCCCGGATCATATAGCATCACCGTAACCGCGTCGGGCTTTAAGCGGCTGATCCGGTCCGGTCTGACCGTCGACGCAGGTCAAACCCTGCCGCTCGATCTGACGTTGGAGGTCGGCGCGGCATCCGAATCCGTGACCGTCTCGGCGGAAGCTACCCTGCTCAAGACAGAGACCGGCGACGTGGCGCACAACATCACCATCGGCCAGTTGGACGAATTGCCGATCCTCGGAATCGGAACCGCCAACGCGGGCAGCAACGGAATCCGGAACCCGTACAACGCCGTGGTATTCCTGCCGGGCGTCAACTATTTTGCGAATTTCAACATGATCGTCAACGGCGCGCCGACCAACACGGCGGGCTACCGCATTGAAGGTCTCGATAATACGAACCATACCGTCGCCTTCGCGATCATGCAGAACATGCCGAACGCGGACGCGATTCAGGAGATGGCCGTACAGACCAGCAACTACGCTCCCGAGTACGGCCAGGCGGGCGGCGGTCTGTTCAATATCACGATGAAATCGGGGACGAACCAATTTCACGGCACCGCCTTCGAGTACTTCGTGAACGAAGCACTGAACGCCGGCGTTCCGTTCTCATATACACCGGAAGGCGGAAAGTTTACCCCGCGCAACCGCCGCAACGATTATGGCGGCACCTTTGGCGGCCCGGTGATCCTGCCGAAAATCTATAACGGCAAGGACAAGACGTTCTTCTTCTTCTCCTACGAGCGGTACAAAGAAGCGCAAGCCCTCACCTTCACCGACGTGCTTCCGAATGCGATGTACCAGGCTGGCAATTTCTCCGCGATCTCTCCCAACGGTGGCGCCAATTTTAATACGCCTGGCGTTCCGACAGGCCCGATCGCCAACGATGCGGCCGGAAACCCGGTCTACGCCAACGAGATTTTTGACCCGGCAAGCCGCACGACCGTAGGCGGCGTGGGCGTGGCAACACCGTTCACGAATAATGTGATTCCAGCGAGCCGGTTCAGTCCAGTCGCCAAATCCATTCAGGGATTGTTGCCGGCGCTCTCCAATGCAGGCTTGTCTGACAACTACAACGGCTACAATCTGGGCGAGCGCATCACGGCAATTCCGTCGATTAAAGTCGATCAAGCCATCGGCGCCCAGCACCGGCTGGCGTTCTATTACCATCACACCGAAACCGACGCGCAGTTCACCACTCCCAACGGCAACGCGGATGGGCTGCCGGACCTCCTTACCGGCGCGCGCGGCTCGATTCCAATCGGCGGCCCAACGTGGCGGTTGAACTATGACTACAACGTCTCGCCGACCGTTCTCACTCACGTCGGCGTCGGATATTCGATGATTTACTTCTACGACTTCGGTCCCTATGTGCACGGCGGCAAAACGGTGGATTGCGCGGCCATGCTTCAGCTTCAAGGTTGCCAAGGCGCCTATAATTTTCCGACGATCATTGCGGGAAACGTCACCGCGCCAATCAAGCTCGGGGGTATGCAGCAGCTCGGCAACGCTCTCCTGCACACGGCCACGCACACTGAGCGGCCGTCGGCCAATGCCAACGTGACCTGGGTAAAGGGCAACCACACGTACAAGCTGGGGGCAGAGGCATGGTGGCAAGCCAACATCACCGCGCCGCCAACCGGCGTCGGGTTGACTTTCGCGGCGCTGACCAACGCCGGTCTGCAAAACCAATCGTTGGGAACCGTGACGAACCCCGGGGCGACCGGCGTGCCGGCCTCGTTGACCACCAGCACCTACACCGCCGGCTTCCCCTACGCCAACTTCCTGCTGGGCGACGTGACTTCGGTAACGCAGTACGCGCCGGTGGACGCGCGCATGTACAAATCGCAATGGGCGTTGTTCATTCAGGACTCGTGGAAAATTACGCGCCGACTGACGGTCGACTATGGCGTGCGCTGGGACTACGCCACGGCCAACCGGGAATCGCAGGGCCGTTCCGCGGATCTTGGATTTATTCCGAACCCGGCCGCCGGCGGGCGCATCGGCGCTCCCATCTTCGAGGCCACGTGCCACTGCACTTTCGTTTCGAACTATCCGTATGCGATCGGACCGCGGCTCGGCGTTGCTTACCAGCTCACTTCAAAAACCGTGCTTCGCGGCGGATGGGGCTTTGCCTATGGCTTCCCCGCCGATATCGCCCTGCAGAACACTGGCCAGTTGACGAATACACCGACCGGGATCAACGCCTTTGCATCAATCGACAATCCCGGGACCATACCGCAACCCGTCTGGCCGAACTTCAACGTCGGCCAAACGCCGCTACCGGGCGCCACCTCCAGCACGTTTTTGTCGTTCATCGATCCGAACGCGGCACGGCCGCCGCGCCAGAACCAGTGGAGCATTGGGGTTCAGCGCGAGATCACGCAAAACCTGGTCATCGAGGCCTCGTACGTCGGCAACCGCGGTGTGTGGTGGGCCGGCGGCACGCCGGCCGCTCCGCTCGGGCCCTACGGATACATCAACCAGGTGTCTCCCCAAGTCTTCGCTTCCTACGGGCTGTCGCCGTATACAAATGCCGCGGACAACCTGCTGCTCGGAAACTCGCTGGCCAGCACCACCATCGTCCAGCGTTTTGGAAACATCGCCCCGTATCCCGGCTATGCGACCAGCAATACGCTCTTGAACGCATTGCGGCCTTTCCCTCAGTTCACGACGCTCGGTGTGACGAACTCGCCGACCGGGCGCACTTGGTACGACTCCCTCCAGATGAAAGGAACCAAGCGCTTCTCGCACGGGCTCCAGGTCAACGGCACCTTTACTTGGTCGAAAGCCATGGTCGGGATCCGGCCGAACCTGTTCGTTCCTTCCACCAAATCGCTGGAGACGACCGACCAGCCGTTCCTGTTCAACGCCAATATCCTGTACACGACCCAGAGATGGTTCTCGAACCGGCTGGTTGCGAACGTGACCAAAGACTGGTCGATCGGCGCATTCCTGCAATACGGCAGCGGATTTCCGCTGACTCCGCCCGCCGCCACCAATACGAATTTCATCGGCGGCAGCGAGCAGTTCCGAGATCCGACCCAGCCCCTTTTCGTGAAGGACCTGAATTGCGGCTGCATCAACCCCTACTATGATGTCGTTCTCAATCCCAAGGCTTGGATCAACCCGACCAACGGTACGTTCGGACCGGCGACGGGTACTTTGTACGGCGATTTCCGCTCCGCGCGCCACCCCCAGGAGAATTTGAATTTCGGGCGCACGTTCAAGATCAAAGAAGGCGTAACGCTCCAGTTGCGCGCCGAGTTCGTGAACATCTTCAATCGAACCGAGATCGGCAACCCGGGGACGAGCGCTCCGGCAGCGGCTCCGAGCAAGAACCAACTCGGTCAGTATTCCGGCGGCTTCGGTGTGATTAACCTGACCGTATCGGGTCCCAACGTCTCGCCCGGATACACACAGAATGCCGTCACCGGCCAGCTTTATCAGCTGCCGCGCTCAGGTACCTTGATCGCGCGGTTCTCGTTTTAGGTAACGAGGGCAGGGCGTCCGCCCTGCCCCTTTTTTCAGTACTTCGGCACGGTTCCTTTCCCGCGCGAAGGGCCTTGCGCGCACGAAAGGCGCAAGTCAGAAATAGCGACAAACCGTCAGATTGGAATCCGTGCGCGATGACTTCATGACTGTCCGACGCTCGCTCCCAGGACGACGAGAAGCTGGTCCAGTTGCTCGAACTGCTCGCCTGCCCCACTTGTACTCCCAGAGGCGATTGCATCGTCGAGAGCTTTTTTTGAGGGATAGAGGTCGTGCACAACGACGAGCGTCTCGCCACCTCGTTCTTCGAAGGTCACCGTGGTGACGGCCCCACCTTCATCGCCTTCGTCATTCGTCCAGACCAGGCGCGAGTGCGGAGTCACTTCGACGTACCTGCCAAAGAATGACATAGGCTGCTCCGAGGAAGCGTGACTGAACACGAACCGGTACGTGCCCCCCGTACGAACATCGACCTCGCACGCAAGGAACGACATTCCAAACGACTTCGGTGCCCACCACCGCTTGAGCAGTTCGGGTTTGGTCCACGCATCGAAGACAATATGCGCCGGACCGTTGAAGGTTCGAGTCACGACGAGCTCACGCTCGGACTTCCGTTCCACTGTCGTGCCGTACTTTGTGCGGTTGATTTCACTATCTTTTCTTTCGTCCATCGGCTTTCTCCTTCTGTTTCAATTCCTCGACAAGCTTGTCCAACTCGTCGAAGCGTGCGGCCCAGCGCTGGCGGTACCTCTCGATCCATGCCGCCTCTTCTTCCAGTCCGCGTAGGCCGAGCTTGCAGATCCGCACGCGCCCGACCTTCTCTGTGGTGACGAGCCCCGCCTGCTCCAAGACGCCGACGTGCTTCTTCATGCCCGTTAGGGTCATGTGAAACTTCTCGGCAAGGTCCGTGATCGAAGCGTCCGCTCGTCCCAGTTGTTCCAGAACGCCGCGTCTGGTGGCATCTGAGAGCGCGGTGAATGAAGCATCGAGGACGGTTTCTGTATACTGAACCATGTGGTTCAGTATACGACTCGGATTGGTGAAATACAAGGGCTGAGCGCGCGCCGCGCTGCCGAATCAAACCTCGATGGCGGGAAATCTGAGCGAGAGGGAGCCAAAGTTAATCCCGACACGGAACGACTTGTCGCGTATTGTTTACTGATCCTCTGGCTGGGTCGATCACCTCCCGCGTATTCTTGATCACGCGGCTGATCCGGTTGGCACATTTTTCGCTCAACGCAGCCCTTCTGTGGATTGTCAACCCTTTAGGAACGCGACAATCAGCATGGATACATGCAGAAGGAGATTCTCATGGAAAACAGATCACATCAAACGATGCGAGCCGTAGCGATTGATGAATTTGGAGGGATCGAGAAGATGAAGCCGCGGAAGCTGCCGGTCCCGGCGGTGGCGACCGATGAGGTTTTGGTCCGGGTGGATACTGCGGGCGTCGGCGTCTGGGATCCGTTTGAACGCGAGGGCGGGTTCGCTAAGGAGTTTGGCCTGAAAGCCAACTTTCCTCATGTACTGGGGACCGATGGGGCGGGAACTGTCGAAGCCGTGGGGGATGAGGTTCATCATCTCAAGCGCGGCGACCAGGTTTACGGTATTAACTTGATGAGTCCCAAGGGCGGCTTTTATGCGGAATATACGGCGGTCAAAGCCGATAATGCGGCGAAGGTCCCGCAGGCATTGTCGACACGAGAGGCCGGCGTCTTGGCGGTCGATGGCGTCACAGCGCTGAATGGTCTGGATAAAATGCTTGGCCTCAAAGCTGGCGAATCCATTCTGATCCTCGGCGCCAGCGGCGGCATCGGCCATCTGGCAGTTCAACTGGCCAAGCGCATGAAGGCACGGGTCCTGGCCGTGGCCTCGGGCCAGGATGGCGTGGAGTTCGTGAAACGGCTGGGAGCCGATAAGGTCATCGACGGCCATCGAGAGGATGTTCTCCAGGCGGCTCATGAATTTGCGCCGAAGGGGCTGGATGCAGCTCTGTTGACGGCTGGCGGGAAAGCGGCTCTGCAGGCGATTGCGGCGCTGCGAGTAGGGGGCCGGGCTGCCTACCCGAACGGCGTGGAGGACGCTCCTCAATCACGTGACGGCGTGAAGATCATGAACTACAACGGGGAGCCTGATCCACAGACGTTCGCCAAACTGAATGAATTGATCGATGGCGGTCCGTTTGAGGTCCACATTGCGCGGACCTTCAAGTTGGAAGAGGCCGCTGAGGCCCAGCAAGCGCTGAATGGTCATTACCTCGGCAAGCTGGCTCTGGTTCTGATGGCGGCGCCGCAATGAAGCCCCTTCTCGCCGGCAGTAGTGCGGAGAATTCAGGTTGAGTCATCGGCATATAGGATCCGGGTGTAACCGTGATTTACGCACTCCCGCGTAGAATTGCCCGCGCGAATGCTCCGGCCGCAAAGCGCATGAGCCAGCCGATGAATGTCAGTTAACGGCGAAGCAGTAGAAAAGGCCCGCGCCGCCGCTGCTTTCGAGCGCTGCCTGGCTGCATCCGTTTGTGGCGTTCGAGGAATTCCAGGAGGAGCCATTGCCGATTCGATCAGAATGGCCCACCTGCGCGGAACCGGTTGAGCTGCTGGTCCAGTTGTTGCAAGTATGGTCGGCGTTATCCATGTACGCGCGGCCGTCCCACTTCGATCCCGTGAGTATTTCGTGCTGAATCGGTGGCGTATCGCCGATGCCGTGAATGACCTCGCCATGCTCGTTGCGTGTGGACTGTTTGAATAGATTGCTGCCGCGCTGCGCCTGGACCAGCGTGTCTCCGTGAAGTTCGGCAAGGTCCGCCGAAATGATGGCGTTTTGCGGCGCCCCCAGTTGCGCGAACGACCAGTTGAACCAGGGGCCGGTGCCGATACGGTCACGCGCGTTGACGGCGGGCTGTCCGGGACGAGCCTGAGTGCTGAGATACGCGTGCCAGGTGTGACCGCCTGCGCCGACAGCCGCGGCCAGCGCCTGGCAGTGCGCGTCGGCGCCCGCGAGTCCGCCAAGGTCTCCGCCTTTCCCGAGACCGACGCTGGTGACGAAAAAGGTCATTCGAGCCGGAGTCGGCGTCGGGCTGCCGGGGGGCGGCGTGACGCCCTGGGTATTCGGCGCGCTCTGTTGCGCCAGCATCAGGCAAGAGGCCAGCATCCAAGTACACACGACGTGAGCAAGTTGCTTGCTGATGTGCTTTTCCGCCATTTCTAGTTACTCGCGAAACAGTAATACAGGCCGATGCCGTGGGTTTTCGGCAAATCCGCCTGGGCACAGCCGCGGGTTCCGTGAGCGGAGTTCCAGGAACCGCTGCCGCCGCCATTGCGGTCGGGAAAACCGATCTGGGCGTTCGGCCTGCCATCGGCAGCATTCAGGTTCCCGTTCGACGTTCCCGGGGCCGGGCTCTTGTTGCTGGTCCAGTTATCGCAGGTGTGATCGACGCCATCGGTGAACGCGGTGCCATCGGTCTGCGTACCGGTGAGCATTTCGTGGCGAGTCGAAAACCGCGTGGCTTTGGCGTAATCCCAGTCGTTATCGCGCGGATCGGAGTAATCGTACAAACCCGGCACGATCTGGCCTTTTTCCGTCAACCCGGTGAGCTTGTTCAGATTATTTCCCCGATGCGCCAGTTCCATCGTGTCGCCGTGCAGGTGAGCGAGATCCTGCGCGATCATTTCGCCTTTGAAGTTATACCAGGGACCTTTGCCGATGCGGTCCCGCGCGTTGACTGCCGGCTGCTCGGGCCGCGCCTGCGTGCTCAAGTAAGCGTGCCAGGTGCGATTACCGGCGCCTACGGCCGTTGCGAGCGATTGGCAATGTGCGTCAGCGCCGGCCAGTCCGCCGAGATTGCCGCCGTCGCCGACGGGCTCGCTCGTCACGAAAAAACTCATCATGAGAGAAGGCTTCTCACCCCGCGGATACTCCCCGGGCCTTTGGACCTGCGCCAGCAACACGCTGGACGCCAGCGAAACAGTGCAAGACAACAGCAGAGCTGAAGTTTTAATTCCGGTCATGGATCGCTCCAAATGCGAGCGCAGGATAACACAGAAGGCTCCCGACGCGAAACGCGTTACCGCCCGGCCGCTTGTGCGTACTCAGCCCTGGATGGTCGCCTGATCGGGTGTGTCCTCTGATATCTTCCCGCATAGCGGTCATGCTTCTGGTCGATGGCGCCGCCAACTCGCGTCTCGTCCGTTCGGCGCGAGCCTCAGCTCGGCGACTCATTGAACCCACGCCCACTCAGGATCATAGGCACGCACTTTTCCGCCCGCGCTGCTCTGGTTTTTGCCTGCTTCGCAGAGGAGACGTGGAAGATGTATGACTTCCTCCGGCCGGGTGTGAGCGTTGCGAATGCCGACCTGAGAACCGCGTTGTCATCCAGCCTCCGCTGCAACTCCTCAGGAATTGAATACTCTGAAAGTTTTTTGATCTCTACCTTTTTCCCGGACTCCTCCAATTCGATGGCTTCGTAGAGGTAGTCTTTCAGCGTCGCTCGTAGGGCCGCAATCTCCCGAAGCGAGGTGAATTTAATCCATCGGCCGGCTTGCGTATGCTCTCCAATCCTGTCGAGAATGTGCTTCGGATCTTTGAGCAGTGCGCCTTTGAAGAACGAGAACGCGCACGACTCCTTGAGCGGGATCACGATCGCCACGTTTTTCTTCAGAAAGGTGAAGCACGGCTTGCCCCACTTGAGTTCTTCGGTCAGGTCGCAGTCGAGCGCGATCTGGCGTAGCTTATCTGTTTCCTTCTGCCACTTCTTCGCATAGGGAACTTTCATCGTTCCAGGCCCTTTTCCAAGTTGCTGAATTCATTCAATTCTGCCAGAAAAT
>Ga0335079_10008023_pt1 | contig 12011 bp, 9 predicted proteins | sample Lox_Sample_33_FD_206719 | JGI IMG/M metagenome (GOLD analysis project Ga0335079, IMG submission 206719) | Soil microbial communities from Loxahatchee National Wildlife Refuge, Florida, United States - Lox_Sample_3.3 | ecosystem: Environmental > Terrestrial > Soil > Wetlands | place: USA: Florida... | reverse complement strand
GGGCGCTTTGTCGCAACGGAAGCCGCCATGCAGCCGATCATCCGGGAGGCGTCGCGGCGTGGGCTTGCCTATTTCGACGATGGGTCGGCACCGCGCAGCGTCGCGCCGGCGCTTGCCCAGAGCCAGGCCTTGCCGTTCGCCAAGGGCGATGTCGCCATCGACGCCGTTCCGACCGCCGGCGAAGTCGATCGCGCGCTGGCGAAGCTTGAGGACATCGCCAGGGAGCGCGGCTTTGCGGTCGGAACCGCCTCCGCGCTGCCGGTCTCGATCGAGCGGATCGCAGCCTGGACCAAGGGTCTTGAGGGGCGTGGCGTGCTGCTCGTGCCATTGACAAGCGTGATGCTGAAATCAAAATCCAGCTAGTGTCCGGGTTCGCTGGCCAGAGCGGGACAGGACCTGCGAAGAGGCTTTGACGGAATGGCGCGTTACGAGGATCTGCCTTACCGAACCTGTGTCGGCGTGATGTTGATCAACGGGGACGGGCTGGTCTTCATCGGTCGACGTGCCGGCGGTGTCGAGCATGTGGACGACAGCCATGTCTGGCAGATGCCGCAGGGCGGCGTCGACCCGGGCGAGGATTTTTGGGAAGCGGCAAAGCGCGAGCTCTACGAAGAGACCAGCGTCAGCTCGATCGAGAAACTCGGCGAGATCGCGGAGTGGCTCACTTACGACATCCCGCGCACGGTCGCCGGTCGCGCCTGGAAGGGTCGCTATCGTGGCCAGCGCCAAAAATGGTTCGCGATGCGTTTCACCGGCAAGGATAACGAGATCAATGTCGCTAGCCCCGGCGGGGGCGGACACAAGGCCGAGTTCGTCAACTGGCGCTGGGAGCCGATGAAAAACCTTCCCCGACTGATCGTGCCGTTCAAGCGCCCGGTGTACGAGCGCGTGGTAAAGGAATTTTCGAGACTAGCCAGCTAGATCTTGATGGTGTCATTCCCAGAGCCAGTGTCAGACGGCAAACCCTATCGTCCCAATGTCGGGATCGCGCTGTTCAATCCGGACGGCCTGGTGCTGATCGGCCGGCGCTTTCGCGACGACGGGCCCGAGATCATTTTGCCGGGCCTCGAATGGCAGATGCCGCAGGGCGGCGTCGACCAGGGCGAGGATCTACGCGCGGCTGCGATGCGCGAACTCTGGGAAGAGACCGGTGTCCGCGATGCCGACTATCTCGGCGAGACGGATTGGCTGGCTTACGAGTTTCCGCCCTATCTCGGGCCGCCGCACCGGCTCGCCAAATTCCGCGGCCAGCGCCAGAGATGGTTTGCGCTGCGCTTTGCCGGCCGCGAGGCGGACATCGATCCCTTGACGCCGCGCAACGGCCAGCCGGCGGAGTTCGATGCCTGGCGCTGGGAGCAATTGAGCCGCGTCGCCGATCTCGTCGTGCCGTTTCGCCGCGAGGTCTATCGCGAGGTCGCGCGGCAGTTCGCAAGATTTGCAAAGGCCTAGCGCATGATCCGGAAAAGTGTGCAGCGGTTTTCCGAAGAGATCATGCGCAAACAATAGACTAAAGCGCGATGGCGATTTGACCTAAACTCATCGCGCTTTAGTTCGGCCCGACCGCGAACGGGCCGATCGCGATGACATGACAATCGCTGTCGCGCTTGAGGCATTCGCCCAGCGCGTCGTTGATGGCGTTCTGCTCGCTGGACGCCTTGAGGCCAAGGCCCGGCCGCCCCTGCGCGCCCACCGCAACCGCGTTCCACCCGCTCTGCGCGTCGGCGAGCTTGCGGACCACCTCATCGCGCGAATCCGCCGCGATCGACGGATTGGTCGCCGGATGGAAGAAGCCGACCGCTTTCATCAGGGATGGGACCGGCACCACAAAGACGTCGTCGACCGCCACGATCATGCAGCTGACGCCGATCACCGCGCCGCAAGTCTCGAGGTTGCGGCGGACGGATTCCTCGATTTTCTCCTGGCCGAAGTTGAAGAAGAACTGGCCGATCGGACCGATCGCGAGTGAGCGCGCCTTGCGGCCGGACGCATAGGCGGTCTCGATCCGCGCCTTGCCGGGGTCGCGCACCAGCGGAATGTCCTTCACCGCGAACGGCCGCTCGGTTAGGGGATCGTGGCGCACCCACGGCAGCGGCGGCACCGGCGGACGGCCGTGCGGATAGATCATCCGGTTTCCGACGGCGTAGAGCTCGCACTGCCGCACCGGCGTAAAATTGTCCGCGCGCTTCTGACACTGCTCGAGCGCTGCGGTCTTGGCGGCCTCCTCATTGGGCTGGCCGACGACGAAGCCGGTGACACCGGATACGGTGGTGGCGAAGGCCTTGTAGTCGGCGCCCGGCACATACTCATTGATCAGCGCTGTGCGCGATCGCTCGCCGATGAACGGCATGGTCTCCGGCGCGAATTTCTCGTTCGACGGGATCGGCGGCGGTCCGGGTGCTGGCGAAGAGGTGGCCTGGGGCGAGCCCGCCGACGGACTCGGCGCAGGATCGGCCGGCGGCGATTGCTTGCTGTTGCCGCTCGACGAGGCGACCTCCCTGGCCGCGCGCGGCGTCAGCTCGAGCTTGGTGAAATAGAGAAAGCCGGCAACGCCGATGGCGACGACAGAGACCACGCCGACAACCAGCGGCCAGATCCAGTTCGGTGCGGCGGCGGCAGTCGCTTTCGCCGGCTTCTTGACCTGCGGCGCCGAATAGCTGCCGTCCTCGCGCCGCATCGCGACCATATAGGCGTGCACCGGCGTCGGGATGTTCTTGACCTCCTGCTCGCCGATATCGGCGAACTGAACCGACAGTTTGTTGACAACCTGCTCGTGGACCGCGCGCGACACGCAGATGCCGCCGATTTCGGCAAGCCCCTCCAGACGCGCGGCGATATTGACGCCATCGCCGAGCAGATCGCCATCGCGCTCGACCACATCGCCGATCGTGATGCCGATGCGAAACGCCATCTGCCGGCTCGGCGGATAGGCCATGTTGCGGGTCCGAAGGCTTTCCTGGATGTCGATCGCGCAACGCACCGCCTCGACTGCGCTCGGAAATTCAGCCAGCACCGCATCGCCCGCGGTATTGAAAATCCGCCCGCCTGCCTTGGCGATGAAATCGTCCGTGACCGCGCGATAGGAGGCCAGACGCCGCAGCGTCTCCTCCTCGTCCTCGGCCACAAGCCGCGAATAGCCGGCAATATCGGCCGCGAAAATCGCCGCGATCTTGCGTTTCATGAGGACCAGCCCCGAGCCATGCTCTGCGGGCGGCAGAATGCCGCCAGACGCACTGTGGCGCAACCGGGTTCAAAGCCCGCGACAGGATGCGAAAAGCGGGGTTGCCGGCTCGTTCCTGCAAGGCCGCGCCAAAAAGCGCAGCGGCCGGCCTTAGTGCATCGCCGTGGTCGAGAGCTCGTGCTGGATGCTCTTGAAATGATCGAGCCGCTCCAGCGCCTGGTCGAGCTCGTCGCCCTGCTTTTCCTTGAGATTCTCTTCCATCTCGGAGACCGTCTCGGCGAACCTTGCGCGGTCCAGCTCCTCCATCGAGGTGGCAACTTCGGTCAACAGCGTAAGGCCCTTTTCCGAGACTTCCGCGACGCCGCCCAGCACGATGAACTTTTCATGCTTGTCGCCGGTGAACACCGTGATGATCCCCGGCCGCACCCCCGAAATGAACGGCGCATGACCTGCGAGCACGCCGAAATCTCCCTCGGTGCCGGGAATATCGACCTGGTCGACCTCGCCCGAGAAGGCCAGCTTTTCCGGCGAGACGAGATCGAAATGGAAGGTAGCCATGGTCTTTCCAGTCTTTCGGATCGTCACCCGCGGGCTTGACCCGCGGGTCCATCATTCAGAGATCGAATTTTGCCGATGGATTGCCGGGTCATGCCCGGCAATGACGGATTGCGGTTACGCGGCTTCGGCCGCAAGTTTCTTGCCCTTCTCGACCGCCTCTTCGATGGTGCCGACCATGTAGAAGGCGGCTTCCGGCAGGTGGTCATACTTGCCTTCGCAGAGTCCGCGGAAGCCCTTGATGGTGTCGGCGAGCTCGACGAACTTGCCCGGCGATCCCGTGAAGACCTCGGCGACGTGGAACGGCTGCGACAGGAAGCGCTCGATCTTGCGGGCGCGCGCCACGGTGAGCTTGTCCTCTTCGGACAATTCGTCCATGCCGAGAATGGCGATGATGTCCTGCAGCGACTTGTAGCGCTGCAGGATCTGCTGGACCATTCGCGCGGTCGAGTAGTGCTCGTCGCCGACGACGAGCGGCGAAAGCATGCGCGAGGTGGAATCGAGCGGATCGACCGCCGGATAAATGCCCTTTTCCGAGATCGCGCGCGACAGCACGGTGGTGGCGTCAAGGTGCGCGAACGAGGTCGCAGGCGCAGGGTCGGTCAAATCGTCGGCCGGCACGTAGATTGCCTGCACCGAGGTGATCGACCCCTTGGTCGTGGTGGTGATGCGCTCCTGCAGCGCGCCCATGTCGGTGGCGAGCGTCGGCTGATATCCCACCGCCGACGGGATACGACCAAGCAGCGCCGACACTTCGGAGCCCGCCTGCGTGAAGCGGAAGATGTTGTCGACAAAAAACAGCACGTCCTGGCCCTGGTCGCGGAAATATTCGGCAACCGTCAGGCCGCTGAGGCCGACGCGGGCGCGCGCCCCCGGTGGCTCGTTCATCTGGCCGTACACCAGCGCGCATTTCGATTTCACGTTCGGATCGGGATGATGCGGATCGGCGTTCACCTTGGATTCGATGAACTCGTGATAGAGGTCGTTGCCCTCGCGGGTGCGCTCGCCGACGCCGGCGAATACCGAATAGCCGCCGTGGGCCTTGGCCACGTTGTTGATCAGCTCCTGAATCAGCACGGTCTTGCCGACGCCGGCGCCGCCGAACAGGCCGATCTTGCCGCCCTTGGCGTAGGGCGCGAGCAGGTCGACGACCTTGATGCCGGTAATCAGGATTTCCGCTTCGGTGGATTGTTCGGTGTATTCGGGCGCAGGCTGATGGATAGGGCGCACCTCCGTAGCCTTGATCGGACCGGCCTCGTCAACGGGTTCGCCGATGACGTTCATGATGCGGCCGAGCGTGCCGTCGCCGACCGGAACAGCGATCGGCTGTCCGGTATCGGTCACCTCCTGGCCGCGGACCAGACCTTCCGTGGCATCCATCGCGATGGTGCGCACCGTGGATTCGCCGAGATGCTGGGCGACCTCGAGCACCAGGCGGTTGCCGCCGTTCTTGGTTTCCAGCGAATTGAGAATGGCCGGCAGAGGGCCTTCGAACTGAACGTCGACGACGGCGCCCATGACCTGGGTGACGCGACCGATCTGGTTGGCTGCTATAGCCATCACTCTCTCTCCTTCGATCCGAATTCTGTCTCTGTTTGTCTGTCTGTTCGCGTGTCCCTCAGACCGCCTCGGCGCCGGAGATGATCTCGATCAGCTCCTTGGTGATCATCGCCTGGCGGGTCCGGTTGTAGACCAGCGTCTGCTTGCGGATCATCTCGCCGGCATTGCGGGTGGCATTGTCCATGGCCGTCATCTGCGCACCGTAGAACGACGCATTGTTTTCGAGCAGTGCGCGAAAAACCTGGACCCCGAGGTTGCGCGGCAGAAGCCGGCTGAGAATCTCGTCCTCCTCCGGCTCGTATTCGTAGGACACCGCCGCTGCGCCATTGGCGGGCTCGCTGACTTCCAGCGGAATGATCTGCTGCGAGGTCGGCACCTGCGCGATCACGGACTTGAAGCGGGAGAAGAACAGCGTGCAGACGTCGAATTCGCCGTTATCGAAGCGGGCGATGACCTGCTTTGCGATGTCCTCGGCATTCCTGAAGACAATCTGGCGGACGCTGCGCAGATCGATGTGCTCGATAATCTGCTTTTCGAACAGGCGGCGGAGCTGCTCATAACCCTTGCGGCCGACGCAGAAGATTTTGACTTCCTTGCCCTGATTCATCAGGTTGAACGCATGCTCGCGCGCGAGGCGCACGATAGCGGAGTTGAAGGCGCCGCAAAGGCCGCGTTCGCCGGTGCAGACGAGCAGCAGATGCACCTGATCCCTGCCGGTGCCCTTGAGCAGCGCCGGCGCGTTCGGCGAACCCGCGGCCGCTGCGGCGATATTGGCAATCACCGTATCCATCTTGCTCGCAAAGGGACGCGCGGCTTCGGCGGCCGACTGCGCGCGGCGAAGCTTCGAGGCCGCCACCATCTGCATGGCCTTGGTGATCTTCTGCGTCGCCTTGGTGGAGGCGATGCGGACCCGCATATCTTTCAGTGACGCCATTCTTCGCTCGCCCCGGCAATCCGACCATTTGATCGGTCGCCAATCTCTCCCTCGTCATGCCCGGCCTTGTGCCGGGCATCCACGTCCCAACCTTCATCCACGCTCAACTGCGTGGATGGCCGGGACAATTTTGCAAAGACCCGCTTCGCGCTTTTGCCCGGCCATGACGAAATCACGTAAACGACTTGGCAAAGCCCTCGACCACCGCCTTCAGCTTGCCCGCCGTGTCGTCGGAGAGATCGCGGCTGTCGCGGATGGTGTTGAGAAGGTCTCCGTGCTTGCCGCGCAACAGCGACAACAGGCCGTCCTCGAAGCTGCGCACCTTGCTCACCGGCAGCGGATCGAGATAGCCGTTGGTGCCGGACCAGATCACGCAGACCTGCTCTTCCATCTTCAGCGGCGAGAACTGCGGCTGCTTCAGAAGCTCGGTCAGGCGCGAGCCGCGGTTGAGCAGGCGCTGGGTGGTGGCGTCGAGATCGGATCCGAACTGCGCGAACGCAGCCATTTCGCGGTATTGCGCGAGCTCGCCCTTGATCTTGCCGGCGACCTTCTTCATCGCCTTGGTCTGGGCCGAGGAGCCGACGCGCGACACCGACAGACCGACGTTCACCGCCGGCCGGATGCCCTGGAAGAACAGGTCGGTTTCGAGGAAGATCTGGCCGTCGGTAATCGAAATCACGTTGGTCGGAATGTAGGCCGACACGTCGTTGGCCTGGGTTTCGATGACCGGCAGCGCGGTCAGCGAGCCCGAGCCGTTGTCGTCGTTCAGCTTCGCGGCGCGCTCGAGCAGGCGCGAGTGCAGATAGAAGACATCACCCGGATAGGCTTCGCGGCCCGGCGGGCGGCGGAGCAGGAGCGACATCTGGCGATAGGCGACGGCCTGCTTGGACAAGTCATCATAGATGATGACGGCATGCATGCCGTTGTCGCGGAAATATTCGCCCATGGTGCAGCCGGTAAACGGCGCGATGTATTGCATCGGCGCCGGATCGGATGCGGTCGCTGCGATGATAATCGAATATTCGAGCGCGCCCTGCTCCTCCAGAACCTTGACGAACTGGGCAACCGTCGAGCGCTTCTGGCCGATCGCGACATAGACGCAATAGAGCTTGATCTTTTCGTCGCCGGTCGCATTCAAAGGCTTCTGGTTCAGGATGGCGTCGAGTGCAATCGCGGTCTTGCCGGTCTGGCGGTCGCCGATGATCAGCTCGCGCTGGCCGCGACCGATCGGGATCAGCGCGTCGATCGCCTTCAACCCCGTGGCCATCGGCTCGTTCACCGACTTGCGCGGAATGATGCCGGGCGCCTTGACGTCGACGCGGCGGCGCTCGCTGGCCTGGATCGGCCCCTTGCCGTCGATGGGGTTGCCGAGCGCGTCGACGACGCGGCCAAGCAGGCCCTTGCCGACGGGCGTGTCGACGATGGCGCGGGTGCGCTTCACCGTCTGGCCTTCCTTGATCTCGCGGTCGGCGCCGAAGATCACGATACCGACATTGTCGGTTTCGAGGTTGAGCGCCATGCCGCGCGTACCGTTCTCGAATTCGACCATTTCACCGGCCTGAACATTGTCCAGCCCGTAGACGCGGGCGATGCCGTCGCCCACGGACAACACCTGTCCGACTTCGGAGACCTCGGCTTCCTGGCCGAAATTCTTGATCTGGTCCTTGAGGATCGCGGAGATTTCCGCGGCGCGGATGTCCATCAGCCTGCCTCTTTCATCGCGTGCTTGATCGAATTGAGTTTGGTGCGGAGCGAACTATCGACCATGCGGCTGCCGAGCTTCAGCACCAGGCCGCCGATGATCGAGGGATCGACATTCACATGGAGAGTGACTTCCTTGCCGGTCACCGATTTCAGTGCCGTCTTCAGGGCATCGAGATTCTTGTCAGAGAGCGGCTCGGCCACTGTCACGTCGGCCGAAGCCTCGCCTTTGAACTTTGCGACCAGGGCCCGGTAGGCGCGGATCACGTCGGCAACCGCAAACAGGCGGCGATTGGCGGTGAGGACTTTCAGGAAATTGGGGGAGATGCCCGTGATGCCGGCTCGATCGAGCACGACGGTGAGGGCCTTGACCTGCATGTCCGCCGAAAAAACCGGGCTGCGGACGAGGCGCCTCAGATCGGCGCTGTCGTCAAGCAGGTCCATGAAATTATCGAGATCGACCAGGACTGCATCGATGGCTCTTTCGTCGCGGGCCAACTCGAACAACGCCGTTGCATAACGGCCGGATACTCCGGAAACAGACGTATCTTCAGCAGCCACTGACTTAGCTCTTTATGCTGTCAAACTCGCAAGGGAAAAACCGTCGCCACTGTAAGCAGCGCCTAGCGATCCAAGCCCTTGGAATTCAAGCGGGACTTCGATTTTAGACGAGCGCGCGCGGCCCCCGCCCCTAAAAATCGCGGCTTTGCTAACATAGCGAGCGCGCAGGTGCAACACGACGGCGGCCACGAAGGCGGCGGGTCGCGGCGCATCTCGCGTAGCCCCGACCACACCTCCCATCCGCATTTTTCCAGCACGCAATTTGGCAGTCGCGGCGATGGGCCTTCTCGCGCCCGAGCACGCGGGCCGTCGTCCGCGAACCCCGCCGACGATCCAAATTCCAGCCCTCCGTAATATGCCGGGGAATGACGGACGACGCCCGGAGACCCTCCATTGGCGCATTACTTGGCGCGATGCCGATCTTCGCCGGCCATAACTTCATTCAACAGTATTCATAAGTAATACATCAGTTAACCGGCCGTTAATTCGTAAGATTACGGAACATCCTTCGATTAGTTCCACTCGGTAACAAGATATTACAGCCGGATACATCCCGACTTTACTGCCTAATTCACGCCATATTGCACCGCAAAACCCCGCCCCTCGTGACGGGACCGGGGTCCACTGGCCACGAAAGTGGCCAATACTGTCAATACTATCAAGGGTGTATATAAGAATGCAGAAAGCAAAAAAGCCGGCGGCGGGCGTAACCCGCTTGCACGTGGCGATCACTGCGATCGCTGCAACTCTCCTGATCGGTGGGACTGCCACCGGGGCTTCGGCCAAATCCAGGCTCCACCACCATGCCCATGTGGCGAGCCACCACTCCGAGAAGAGCACAGAAAGGTCCTGGCAGGGCGGAGAAAAGTCTTGGCGCGACGCGGAGGCCATGGCCCCGTCCGCGGGGAGCGGGCACACCTTCTCGGGCGTCGCCTCCTTCTATGGCAACGAGTCCGGCAGCAAGACCGCCTCGGGCGAGCGTTTCAACGAGAACGCCATGACCTGCGCGCATCGTTCGCTGCCGTTCGGCACCAAGCTCCGCGTGACCCATGGTGGTCGCAGCATCGTCGTCACCGTCAACGACCGTGGTCCGTTCGTCCGCGGACGGGTTCTCGACCTCTCCACCGCCGCAGCGCGTGCGCTCGGCATTGACGGCCTCGGCTCGGTCACGGCCGAAGTCATCTCGTGATGCGCGGATAAAGCGCTCTTTTCAATAAAAACCTGGTAGGTACCGCGTCCAGGACGGCGCCAGAACTGCTGCGCGCCAAAATTGCCCGCCGTCGGATGACGGCGGGCTTTTTCTGCACGGTGTCATTGCGTGGCGGAATCACAAAAAGCTCTGCGGGTCCACATCGACCTCGAGCTTCAGATTGCCCTTCGGCTTCGGGGCGGCGGCGAGCCATTGCCGCAGATAATCCGAAAGGTCGAAGCCGCGTGCCGACTTCAAGAGCAGGCGGAAGCGGTAGCGGCCCTTGATGACCGCCAGCGGCGCCTCGGCCGGCCCCAGCAATTGCACGCGCTCGTCCAATGGCGCGACCGAAACGAGTTTTCGCGCAAAGCTCTCGGCGCTTGACCGGTCGCCGGCGGAGATGATCAGGCCTGCGAGCCGTCCGAACGGCGGATAGCCGGTGCGCTCGCGCGCCGCGATCTCGCTTGCATAAAATGCCTCGCGGTCGCAGGCGATCAGGGCCTGCATCACCGGATGCTCCGGCTGATGGGTCTGCAGATAGCCGATGCCGCGGCCCTGGTCGCGCCCGGCGCGGCCGATCACCTGGTTCAGCAATTGCCAGGTGCGCTCGGCAGCGCGCGGATCGCCATTGCCGAGGCCCAGATCGGCGTCGATCACGCCGACCAGATTGAGCCGCGGGAAATGATGCCCCTTCGCCACCAGTTGCGTGCCGATGATGATGTCCACCCGTCCTTCGGCGATCTCGTTCAGCTCGCTGCGCATGGTTTCTATCGAGGTAATCAGGTCGCTCGACAGCACCATGGTCCGCGCCTCGGGGAACAGCGAGGCAGCCTCTTCCTGCAGACGCTCCACGCCGGGGCCGACCGCGACGAGAGACTCCTCCGCCGCGCAATTGGGACAGGCATGGGGGCGCGGCATCGAGAATCCGCAATGGTGACAGACGAGACGCTGACGAAAGCGGTGATCGACGAGCCACGCATCGCAGATCGTGCAGGCGAAGCGATGGCCGCAGGCGCGGCACAGTGTCAGCGGCGCATAGCCGCGACGGTTGAGGAACAGCAGCGCCTGCTCGCGACGCTCGATCGCGTGGCGGATCTGCTCGGCCAATCCGGGTGAAACGAAGCGCCCGCGCTGCGGCGCTTCTCGCCTGAGATCGATCGCCTCGATCCGCGGCATGTGCTGGCCGCCGAAGCGCTGCGGCAGCAGGATGCGCTGATAGCGGCCTTTTCGCGCATTGACCTCGGTCTCGACCGAGGGCGTCGCCGATGCCAGCACAACCGGGATTTTCGCAATATGGGCGCGCACCACCGCCATGTCGCGCGCGTGGTAATGCACGCCGTCATCCTGCTTGTAGGATTGATCGTGCTCCTCGTCGACGACGATGAGACCGAGATCGGCGTAAGGCAAGAACAGCGCCGAGCGCGCGCCGACCACGACCGGCGCTTCGCCGGCTGCGATCGCGGCCCAATTGCGTTGCCTTGTGCGCGGCGACAGCTCCGAATGCCATTCGACCGGACGCACGCCGAAGCGCTGCGAGAAGCGGTCGAGGAATTGGCCGGTCAGCGCGATCTCCGGCATCAGGATCAGCGATTGCTTGCCGCGGCGGATTACTTCGGCGACCGCCTCGAAATAGACCTCGGTCTTGCCCGAGCCGGTGACGCCGTCGAGCAGGGCGACATGAAAGCTGCCGTTGGCGGCAAGCGCGCGCATGGCATCGACCGCCGCGCGTTGCTGCCGCGTGAAGTCGGGCTGCGCATGGGCCGGGTCGGGCGGAGGCGGCGGAGGCAGCCGCGGCATCGCTTCCGTCACCAGCGTACCCTCGTCGACCAAGCCATCGATCACGCCGGTCGAGACGCCGGCCTCTTTCGCGGCGTCGGCCTTGCCGTGCAGCAGGCCGTCGGACAGCAGTTCGATCACCCGCCCGCGCGCGGGGGTCAGTCGCCTCGGCGGCTCGCCGACCAGGCGCACGCCCATCCGCACCCGTTCCGGGCCCAGATGCTCGCCCATCCGCAGGCACATGCGCAAAACCATGCCGCGTGCGGACAGCGTGTAGTTCGCGACCCAATCGACCAGCGCGCGCAGCTCGGGCTTCAAGGGCGGCACATCGAGCTTTTCAGCGACATCCTTTAACCGATTATGCAGCCTCGGGTCGGGGTTGGCGTTCTCCGCCCAGACAACTGCCACGACCTCGCGCGGCCCGAGCGGCACGCCGACGACATCGCCCGCCTTCAGCTCCATGCCGCGCGGAACGCGGTAGGAATAGGTCTGGTTCAGCGCGACCGGAACCAGCACGTCGACAACGCGTGTCGAAGTGGCGGACGAAGCGGGTGGGC
>Ga0335079_10008020_pt1 | contig 12013 bp, 11 predicted proteins | sample Lox_Sample_33_FD_206719 | JGI IMG/M metagenome (GOLD analysis project Ga0335079, IMG submission 206719) | Soil microbial communities from Loxahatchee National Wildlife Refuge, Florida, United States - Lox_Sample_3.3 | ecosystem: Environmental > Terrestrial > Soil > Wetlands | place: USA... | reverse complement strand
ACGATCACCGAGCGCACGCTGCCCAGGAACAGGAAGATCACCAGCGTGACGATCAGCAGCGTCTCGATGAGCGTCTTGACCACGTCGCGGATGGCTGCGTTGATGTAGCCGGTCGCGTCGTAGCCGATCTGCGCGTGCATGCCGCCCGGCAGCTGCCCCTGGATCTCGGGGAAGAGCTTGCGGATGGCGCGCATCACCGTGAGGATGTTGGCCTCGGGTGCCACGTGGATGCCGACGAACACCGCGCCCTTGCCCTTGAAGGCGACCTCGGACTCGTAGTCTTCGGCACCCAGCACGACGTTGCCGAGGTCGCCGAGGCGCACGAAGCCGCCGGCCTTCTGCTTGACGACCAGGTTGCGGAATTCCTGTGCCGAGTGCAGGTCGGTGTCGGCTTTGAGGTCGACGCTCACCATCTGGCCCTTGGTGGTGCCGAGTGCCGAGAGGTAGTTGTTGTCCTGCAGCGCCGCGGCCACGTCCGCGGCGCTGACGCCGTTGGCCGCAAGCTTCACCGGGTCGAGCCAGGCGCGCAGCGCGTACTGGCGCGCGCCGAGGATCTCGGCGCGCTGCACCCCCGCGACCGCCTGCAGTTTGGGCTGCGCCACGCGGATCACGTAGTCGGTGATCTGGTTGGCCGGCACGGTCTCGCTGGAGAAGCCGATGTACATGCCGGCGTTCTGCTCGCCCACCTGCACGGTGATCACCGGCTGCTGCGTGCCGGTTGGCAGCTGGTTGAGCACCGAATTGACCTTGCTGCTGATCTCGGACTGCGCGCGGTTGGCGTCGTAGTTCAGTCGCAGCACTGCGGTGACGGTGGACGTACCCATCACGCTGTCCGAGGTCAGATAGTCGATGCCCTGCGCCTCGGCCACCGCGGACTCGATCGGCGTGGTGATGAAGCCGGCCACGAGGTCGGCGCTGGCGCCGAAGTACTGCGTGGTGACGGTCACCGTGGCGTTCTCGGTCTTGGGGAACTGGCGGATCGGCAGGCTGGCCGCCGCGCGCAGGCCGAGCACCAGCACCATCAGGCTCACGACCGTCGCCAGTACCGGACGCTGGATGAAGATGTCGGTGAAGCTGCTCATCGATGCCGCGTGCCTCACTGCTCCTGCAGGCGCGGGTGCGGGTCATCGCTCGGCCGCACGCTGTTGTTGACCGTGACCAGCGCGCCGTTGCGTAGCTTTATCTGCCCGGAGGTGACCACCTCGTCGCCCTCCTGCAGGCCGCTGAGGATCGCCACCTGGTCGCCGCGCGTGGCGCCGGTGAGCACGAACACCTGTTTGGCGACGAGCGCGCCGGCATCGGCAGCGGTGGCCGCCTTGCCTTGCGCGCGCGGCGCGCCCGCCGTCCCCTGGGCCACTAGCACGTAGACGGTCGCACCGTAGGGGTTGTAGGCCACCGCGGTCTGCGGCAGCGTGAGGTAGCGCTCGCTGCCGCCGGTCGCGACGCTCACCGTGACGTACATGCCAGGCAGCAGCCGGTGCTCGCGGTTGGGCAGCACCGCCCGCAGGCTGAGGTTGCGCGTGGCGGTGTCGACCGCCGGGTCGAGTGCGCCGATCTCGCCGCTGAAGCTCTGCCCCGGGAAGGCATCCGTGCTCACGCTCACCTGCTGCCCCGGTCGCAGCACGGTGAGTGACTGCTGCGGCAGTGTGAAGTCGACGAAGATCGGGTCGAGCTGCTGCAGGGTTGCGATCTTGGTGCCGGCCGCGAGGTACTGACCGACATCGACCTGGCGGATGCCGATCTGGCCGGCAAACGGCGCGCGCACCAGCTTCTTCGCCAGCAGCGCCTCCTGCTCGGCCACCTGTGCGCGGGCGCTGCGCAGGTTGGCGGCGTCGGTGTCCAGCTGCGCCTGGCTGATCGCCTGCGCCTCGAACTGGCTCTTGTCGCGCTCGTAGTTGATCTGCGCCAGCGAGGCGGTGGCGCGCAGCGACTCCAGGTGCGCCAGGTCATCGGCCGCACGCAGGTTGAGCAGCGCCGCACCGGCCTTGACGTTGTCGCCGGAGCGGAACTCGATGCTGCTGACGATGCCGGGCACCTCGGCGCTCACGTCGGTGCCGCGCTCGGCACGCACGCTGCCGACCGCAGCCAGCTGCGGCTGCCATTCCTGGAAGCCCGCCTTCATGGTGCTGACGGTGAACTTCTGCGTGCCCTGCGCGGCAAACTCGCGGAACTGCAGGTAGGTGCCGATGCCCTTGACGAGCCCGATCAGCAGCACCAGCGCACCGAGCACTGCGCCGAGTATCCACCAGCGCCTCATGGGGTTGCCGCATCCGGCCGCGGTTGCATGGCGGCCTGCGGCGGCGCCGCCGTGGCTGCGGGGCTCCACCAACCGCCGCCGAGGGCCTGAAAGAGCGCCGCCGTGTCGGCATAGCGCTCGGCCTGCGCCTGCAGCTGCGCGATGCGCGCCTGCCAGTAGGCGCGTTGCAGCACCAGCAGGTCGAGTGGCCCGATGGAGCCGGCGGCATAGCGCGCCCGCGCCACGTCGAGGGATTCGGCGGCGGCGGCGGCCGCGACGTTGAGCTGATCGAGGCGCGCGGCGTCGGTGTTTACCGCGTGCAGGGCGTCGGCGACGTTGCGAAAAGCGCCGAGCACGGTGCTGCGGTACTGAGCGGCCGCCTCCTCATAGGCGGCCAGCGCGGCGCGCCGGCGATGCAGCAGCGTGCCGCCGTGGAACAGCGGCTGCGTGAGGCTGGCGCCGATGCTCCAGACGTTGCTGCCGCTCTTCAGCAGGTCCGACGCCTCGGTACTGAAGTCGCCGAACTGCCCGGTGATACTCAGCTGCGGCAGCATGTTGGCCGTGGCGACGCCGATCTGCGCGCTCGCCTCGTGCAGCAGCGACTCCGAGGCGCGCACGTCCGGACGCCGCGCCACCAGCTGCGAGGGCACGCTGAGCGGCAGCTCCGCCGGCAGGGTCAGATCCTCCAGCGCCATCGGCTCCGCCGGCGTGTCGCTGGGCAGGTTGCCGATGAGCACCGCGAGCAGGTCGTGGTTCTGCTGCAGCTGCTTCTTCAGGGTCTCGCTGCTGGCGAGCTCGCTCGCCAGCTGCGCCTGCTGCGTCAGCAGGTCCAGGCGCGAGACGCCGCCGAGGGCGAGCTGGCGCTGCACCGTCGCGAGCTGTTGCCGGTCGGCATCGATGATCTGCTGCGTCGCCTCGAGCTGCGCGCGCAGCGCCGCCTCCTGGATCGCGGTGGTCACCACGTTGGCCGCCAGCGTCAGATAGGTCGCCTGCAGCTGGTAGTTCTGGTAGTCGGCCTGCGCACCGGCGGCCTCGACCCCGCGCCGCACGCCACCCCACAGGTCGAGCGTGTAGGAGACGTTGGCGCTGGCGTTGAAGAGGTTGTAGATGTACGAGCCGCCCTGCGGCTGGCCGAATTCGGCGCCGGTGATCTTCTCGCGCGTCGCGCCGGCGGTGGCGTCGATCGCGGGAAAGTAGCTGCCGCGCTGCGCCAGCAGCTCCTCATGCGCCTTGCGCAGCGCCGCCTGCGCGGCCCCGACATCCGGATTGGCCTGCAGCGCCTGCTCGACCAGCGCATCCAGCCTGGCGCTGTGGAACAGCGTCCACCAGCGCGCCGGGATGTCCGCGCCGTAGTTGAAGTGCTGCGCGGTGCCGGCCGGACCCGCGCTCGCGGCCGTCTGCGGCGGCAGCGCCTCGGCAGTGTAAGCCTGCGTGCGCGGCGCGGCCGGCGGCCTGAAGTCGGGGCCGACCGCGCAGCCGGCGAGCGCCGCGAGGCCCACGAGCGCCGCGCCGCGCGTGCGGCGCGCTCTCAGGCTCGCAGTCAGCGGATCTCCTGGCGACATCGATCCTCTCTTCCCTCGAGATGCGGCGGCGCGGGTGCGCGCCGGCAGCGTGCGTCCACTCACGCGCGCCGAGCGCGGCGCGCGCCTTGCCTTAGCTGCAGCGCAGCGCAGCAGCAAAGTGGCAGCTGCGGAATGGATCGATCATGTCGGCGCGCGCGCCACGACGCAACCCTGCGAACGCGGTTGGTTGTTGACCGCGAGCGTGTCCGTCGCATGGGGGCGAGCCCGGCGTACCCCGGATTGGGTGTTGACAAGCGCTGCCCCGTGCGGCGCACGGACCTGGCGGCGCGCAGCGCGCGCTCAGTCGCCGACGCGGATCACCAGCGCGTCGACGTCGGCGGCCTGCAGCTGCTTGCGCACCTTGTTGAGCTCATCGAGGTTGCTGATGGGGCCGATGCGCACCCGGTGCCACACGTCCGCGTCCACGGCGACGCGCTGCACCTTGGCATCGACTCCCTGCAGCGCGAGCTGCGCGCGCACGCGGTTGGCATCCGCCTCGTTGCGATAGGAGCCCGCCTGCAGCACGTACACGCCGGGACGCTCGATCTTGGCGGCCGCCGGCAGGTCGCGCTTGACGTCTTTGTCCTTCTCCGGCACCACCACCTCGAAGTTGGGCAGCATCTCGTAGAAGTCGTACTTCTCGGCGGGCTTGCCGGCGCCGGGACCGCTCAGGTCGTTGTCGGCGCGCGCGGCGCGGTGCGGATCCGGCCGCGGCGTGTCGGCCGCGTCGGGCCCCTTGTGCAGCCGCGCGTTCACGTAGGCAAAGCACAGGCCGGCGAGCACGACGCCGCTCACGGCGCCGTAGGCGAACTCGCGCAGGCCGCGCACCTGCAGCCCGCCCCTGGCGCTGCCCTTGTAGTCGCGCGCGGTGAGGCGGCCGCTGCGCCGCGTAGATGGGGCGCTCACATGCTCTCCGGCGCCGACACGCCCAGCAGGGCGAGTCCGTTGCGCAGCACCTGCTGCACGCCGAGCACCAGCGCCAGGCGCGCGTTGCGCAGGGCCGGCGCCTCGACGATGAAGGCCTGGGCGTTGTAGTAGGTGTGGAACACGTTGGCCAGCTCGCGCAGGTAATGCACCAGGGTGTGCGGGGTGCGGTTGAGCGCGGCCTGCTCGAGCGCTTCCGGGTAGCGCGTCAGCGTGCTCAGCACCGCCAGCTCCTGCGCCTCGCCCAGCTGCGCGGCCGCGCCCAGCCCCTGAGCGAGATCGAGGCTCAGGCCGCGCGCAGCGAGCTGCTTCAGCACGCTCGCGACCCGCGCGTGCGCGTACTGGATGTAGTAGACCGGGTTCTCGTTGGTGCGTGACTTGGCCAGCTCGAGGTCGAAGTCGAGCGGCTGGTCGTGGCTGCGCATCAGGTAGAAGAAGCGCGCCGCATCGTTGCCGACCTCGGTGCGCAGCTGGCGCAGCGTCACGAACTGCGCCTCGCGCTTGCCCATGGGAATCTTCTCCGCCCCGCGGAACAGGCTCACGAACTGGATCAGCGTCACCTCCAGGCATTCCCCCGGCTGGCCGAGTGCCATCAGCCCGGCACGCACGCGCGCCACGTAGCCGTGGTGGTCGGCGCCGAGCACGTCGATCAGGCGCGCGAAGCCGCGCTCGCGCTTGGCGAAATGGTAGGCGATGTCGGAGGCAAAGTAGGTGGTCTGCCCGTTCTCGCGCACCACCACCCGGTCCTTCTCGTCACCGAACTCGCTGGCGCGGAACCAGAGCGCGCCCTCGCGCCGCTCGAGCCGGCCCTGCGCCTCGAGCACCGCCAGCGCCTGCGTGATCGCGCCGCTGGCGGCGAAGGCGTGCTCGGAGGTCCAGTGCTCGAAGTGCACGCCGAACTCGGCCAGGTCGGCGCGGATGTCCGCGAGCATGGCGCTCAGCGATAGCTGCAGCACCTCCTGGAAACCCTCCGTGCCGATCAGCTCGCGGCTGCGGGCGATGAGCGCGTCGATGTAAGCGTCCTTGTCACCGGCCGGCGCATCCGCGGGCAGTCCGGCGAGCACCAGCGCGGCGGCGCGCCGCAGCCGCGCGCCGACCCGCGCGCGCAGCTGCTGCGCCAGCGGTCGCACGTAGTCGCCACGGTAGCCGTTCTGCGGAAACGGCAGCTGCTCGCCGCAGGCCTCCAGGTAGCGCACCCAGGTGCTGACCGCGAGGATGTCCATCTGCCGCCCGGCATCGTTGACGTAGTACTCACGCTCCACGCGGAAGCCGGCCGCGGAAAGGATGTTGGCAAGCGTGGCGCCGTAGGCTGCCTGGCGGCCGTGGCCGACGTGCAGCGGGCCGGTCGGGTTGGCGGAGACGAACTCGAGCAGCACGCGCTCGCCGCCCCCGAGGGTGCTGTGCCCGTAGGCGGCGCCGCGCGCGTGGATGGCGGCCAGCTCGCGCGCGTACGCCGCGTAGCCGAGGTGAAAGTTGATAAAGCCCGCAGCGGCCACCTCGGCCCGCTCCAGCAGCGGACTCGGCGGCAGCGCCGCGACGATGGCCGCGGCGAGCTCGCGCGGCTTGCAGCGCGCGCCCTTGGCCAGGCGCAGTGCCACGTTGCTGGCGAATTCGCCGTGCTGCGCATCGCGGGTGCGCTCCAGCGTGACGGCCGCGGCCGGCGGCATCTCCGGCAGCACGCTGCCGACCAGACTCGTGACGGCGGCGAGCAGCAGCTGCTCGAGTTCAGGCTTCAATGGAGTGGGGTGGCACTGGCACTTTGGGACGCGCGAGTTTACCCGAACGCTGCCGGCGTTGGCGTCAGAACAGCTCCAGCGGGTCGACATCGAGCGACCAGCGCACCGCCCGCGCGCTGCGCAGTCCCTCGAGCCGTGGCAGCCAAGCCTCGAGAAAGCCGTGCAGACGCGCGCGCTCGCGGCTCTCGAGGAGCAGCTGCGCATGGTAGCGGCCCGCGCGTTTGGCCATGGCCGCGGGCACCGGCCCGAGCAGGCGCAGCCCGCGCGGCGGCTGACCGGCAAGCGCGCGCGCCTCGGCGAGGAAGGCGAGCGCCGCCTCGCGCGTCGGCGCCGAATCGCGCAGCGCCGCGAGCCGCGCAAACGGCGGCCAAGCGGCCTGGCGTCGCTCCTCGAGCGCTGCGTGCGCAAAGCCGTCGTAGCCCTCGTGCAGCAGGTGCTGCAGCAGCGGGTGCTCGGGAAACTCGCTCTGGATCAGCACCTCGCCCGGGCGGCTGCCACGCCCGGCACGCCCGGCGACCTGCACGATGGTCTGCGCGAGGCGCTCGCTCGCGCGGAAGTCGGTGCTGAAGAGCCCCTGGTCGGCATTGAGCACCACCACCAGCGTGAGCCCGGGGAAGTCGTGGCCCTTGGTGACCATCTGCGTGCCGACCAGGATGCGCGCCGCGCCGGAGGCCATGCGCGCCACCACGGTCTCGAGATCCCCGCGCCGGCGCACCACGTCGCGGTCGAGGCGCGCGATCGGCGCCGCCGGGAAGCGCGCCGCGAGCACCTCCTCGATGCGCTCGGTTCCCTGCCCGACCGGTTTCACCGTAAAGCCGCACTGCGGGCAGCGCTGCGGGAGTGGGGCGTCGGCACCGCAGTGATGGCAGCGCAGCCGGCCCGCGCCCTGGTGCACGGTGAGGCGCGCATCGCACGCGCTGCAGGGCGCGATCCAGCCGCACGCCGTGCACAGCAGCGTCGGCGCGTAGCCGCGGCGGTTGAGGAACACCAGTACCTGGCCACCTTCCGCGAGGTGACGCTCGATCGCGCTGACGGCGGGGGTGGCGATGCCGGCGTGCACCGGGTGGGCGCGCAGGTCGATGAGCGAGAGCACCGGCGGCTGCGCCTGCGCCGCGCGGCGTTGCAGGCGCAGCCGCCGGTAGCGTCCGGCCGCCACGTTCTGCAGCGTCTCGAGCGATGGCGTTGCGCTGCCGAGCACGATCGGCACCTGCGCATGATGCGCACGCACCACCGCCAGGTCACGCGCCGAGTAGCGCAACGCGCCCTCGTGCTGCTTGAAGGAAGGGTCGTGCTCCTCGTCGATCACGATCAGACCGAGTGCCGGCACGGGCGCAAACACCGCCGAGCGCGTGCCGAGCACCAGGCGTGCCGCGCCGCTGAAGGCGGCGCGCCAGGCGGCGAGGCGCTCGGCGTCGGTGAGTGCCGAATGCAGTACCGCGAGCGGCACCTGGAAGCGCGCCTGAAAGCGCGCCAGCAGCTGCGGCGTGAGCGAGATCTCCGGCACCAGCACCAGGGCCCGCTGCGAGGCTGCCAGCACCCGCTCGATGAGTCGCAGGTAGACCTCGGTCTTGCCGCTGCCGGTGATTCCGTGCAGCACGAACGTGCCGAAGCCACCGAGCGCCGCGCCGATCGCCTCGACCGCCTGTGCCTGCTCGCCCGAGAGCTCCGGTCCCGGCGCGCGCACCGCGGGCGGCGCTGTTGCGAGTGCCTGCGGGGTCTCGATGCTCGTCAGCCAGCCGCGCGCCAGCAGCGCGCGCGCCGCCGCGCGCCAGCCGGGCGAGCGCTCGTTCAGCGTGGCGGCGCTCGCGCCCTGCTCGGCGGCGAGCAGTCCGAGCAGCGCGCGCTGCCGCGGCGCGCGCCGCGGCTCGCCGGCGGCATGCGCCGTGGCTCCCGCGGCGCTGAGGACCCAACGCTCCTCGCTGGCCTCACTCGGTGCGCCCAGCCGCAGCGCCTTCGGCAGCGCAGCGGCCACCACCTCCCCCAACGGATGGTGGTAGTACTCGGCCGCCCACTCCAGCAGCGCCAGCGCCCCCGCATCCGCGACCGGCCGCCGGTCAAGCACCTCGAGCGCGGGCCGCAGCCGCTCGCGCGGCAGTTCCGAGGCCTGCGCCAGCGCCACGACCATGCCTACGAGGCGTCGCCGCCCGAACGGGACCCGTACCCGCACGCCGACGCGCACAGGCAAGCCGCCGCTGGGTGGCAGGTAATCGAACAGGCGTCTCACGGGGGTGTCGAGCGCCACCCGCAGAACTGCGGCTTCCGAGGTGTGGTCCAAGCTAAATCAGTGGTTTACGCACGCACCGGGCCGTCAACCGCCAGGGCCGTGCGCGCGTTATACGGGCCATGTCCGAGTTTGCTACGCTCGCGTCGCCTTATAGCATGCCGGCCGCACTACACGGCGACGTGGACCTGACGGATCCTTCTGCCCAGACCCGTTCGCGAGCGCTGAACCAGTTCCTGGCCGGCGTCGAGCTCAAGGCATTCCGGATCGCCCAGGCCGCGCTGCGACACGAGGATGACGCGCTGGACGCCGTGCAGGATGCGATGCTGCAGCTGGCGCGTGCGTACTCCGAGCGCCCCGCGGAGGAGTGGAAGCCGCTCTTCTACCGGATCCTGGAGAACCGCATCCGCGACATGCAGCGCCGCCGCACGGTGCGCGGTCGCGTCATCGCCTGGCTGCCTTTTCGCGGCGAGGATGACGAGGAGGAGCCGGACCCGATCAGCCAGGCCCCGAGCCCCGAGCCGCAGCCGGTGAAGCGGCTGGAGCTCGATGAGGCCATGGGAGCCCTGGAGAAGGCACTCACGGCGCTGCCGCGACGCCAGCAGCAGGCCTTCCTGCTGCGCACGCTCGAGGGCATGGACGTCGCCGAGACGGCCGCCGCCATGGGCTGCTCGGAGGGCAGCGTCAAGACACATTACTTTCGCGCGCTGCAGGCGCTGCGCGCCCAGCTGGGGGAGCTCTACCTGTGAGCCCGGTCGAGGAGCACCTGACGGAATTCGAGCGTAACGCGCGCACGGTGCTCGAGGAGAGCGTGCTGCGCGTGGACGCGCGCACGCGCTCGCGCCTCAACCAGGCGCGTCACGCGGCACTCGAGGCTGCACAGTCATCGCCCCGCTGGCGCTCCTTCACCTTCATGCCGGCCGCGGGCGCGGCGGTGGCAGCGGCGCTGCTCGCCGTGATGCTGTGGCAACACCACCCGGCCAGCGACGTGCCGCTCATCGAGTCCACGCACAGCGCGGTCGAGGACCTCGACCTGCTGGCCGACAGCGAGGGCCTGGAGCTGATCGAGGGTGGCGACGGCTCCTTCTACGAGTGGGCCGCCGCCCAGGGCGAGAATGGTGCGAGCGATACCTGATGCGGCTTACCCTCTCGCTCCTGACAGTGCTACTCGGGTACGCGCTGCTGGCGGCCGCCGCGGTTGCCGACCCGCCGCCGCCTGCCGATCCGGACCCGGGCTTTCTCGAGTTCCTGGGCAGCGTCGACGGGCTCGCCGAGGTCAACCCGAACTACCTGACGCAGGCCACGCCGGCACCGAGTGCTGCCAAGGCGCCCACGCCTGCCGCGCCGCCGCCGCAGCCGGCACCCAACTCCGTGCCGGGAGTGAAGAACAATGAATGAACGCCGTCGCGTTGCGCTCACGCTGCTGCTGAGCCTCATGGCCCTCGCGGCTTCCCCGCTCGGGGCCCAGGAGAGTGCGCCGCCGGCCGCCGAGGCGCCGGCCGCCCCGGTCGCCTGGTCGAGCCTGTCGGCGCAGCAGCAGCAGGTGCTGTCGAAGTTCGGCGGCCAGTGGAGCAGCCTGCCGCCGGAGCGGCAGCAGGCGCTGGCGCGCGGCAGCGAGCGCTGGCTCGGCATGTCCCCGGAGCAGCAGGCCCAGGCGCGCGAGCGCTTCGAGCGCTTCCGGGCACTGCCGCCGGAGCAGCGTCAGGAGCTGCGCAGCCGCTGGCAGCAGTTCAAGTCGCTGCCGCCGGATCAGCGCGCCTTCATGCGGCAGAACTTCCATCGCTTCCAGCAGCTGCCGCCGGCGCGCCGCCAGGCGCTGCGCGAGCAGTGGCGCAACGCCACCCCCGCGCAACGCTCACAGATGATCGAGCACGCGCGGCAGCGGCAGCAGATGCCGCGTCACTGAGGGCGCGCCGGCTATTTCGGCTCGGCTGCGCTGCGCACGCGCGCGGGTATCGGGATGTTGCACACGTCGATGCGGCCGGCCGGCACCTTGAACCAGGGGTCGAGGCGGTTGCGGCGCGCGGCGACGTAGGCCTGGAAGGTGGGCGTGTCGGTGCGCAGCACCTCGAGCTCGGTGCGCTGCGCGGCCGGCACGTCACTCGCCACCTGCAGCGCACGGATCGGCACCCGCTGTTCCGCGCGCTCGTAGAAGCCGAGCGCGCCGCTGCCGCGCGGCATCACCGAGAGCAGCTCCATGCCTGAGACGACGCGCCCGATCAGGGTCACGTTGCGGTCGAGGTGGCGCGGTGCCTGGCCGATCACCACGTAGAGTTCGGTACCCCCGCCGGAGTCGACGTCGTTGTCGCGCCCGGCACCCACCATGCCGTAGCAGTGCACCGCCCAGGCGCGTCCCGCGGCCGGGTCCGCCGCCGCGGGGAAGCCGTCGACGAAGCCGACCTCCGGGGCGTAGGTATCCGGGTCGGCGAGCTTGACGAGCGTCAGGCCGTGCAGCGGCCGCTCGAACTCGGCGGCAAGCGTGCGCTGCGCCTCGCCGACCGGCTTCTTGCCGTCGGCATCGCCCCACTGCACTACGTAGTTGTCCTGGGCGCGCATGATGGTCAGGCCGTCGAAGTAGTGCCCGCGGGCGAGCGCCAGCACGTTGGCGACGTGGTGCGGCGCGAATGCCGGGGCCAGCTCGATGACCACGCGGCCTGCAGGCAGCTCCACATAAAGAGTGTGTTGCGGGTCGAGCGCCCGCCAGTCCGCCGGCGCCGCGGCGGCCAGGACCTCCGCGCTGGTCGGGGGTTTCTTCGCCTGCGGCGCGGCGGCCGCGGCGGCGAGCCCGGTGAGCGCAAGCAGCCCCGGCAGGCTCAGTCGCAGGAACAGGGATGGTTTCATTTGTCGTGCTCGTCGGCGTGGAACAGATGCAGCAGCCGGTGCAGGACCGGCGCGAGAATCGTGGTGGCGACCACGAGGAAGACTATGCCCGCGTACAGGGCGTACCAGCCGGCGAATACCTTGCCGGCGTCGGTGCTGGGATTGTTGACCGGCCCCATGCCGCCGAGCAGCATGCAGGAGTTCTCGAACGCGTCGCGCCAGCTGAGTCCCTCGAAGTGCTGGTAGCCGAGCATGCCGATGGCGAGCGAGACGGCGAGCAGCGCGCATGCCAGCAGCACGTGGCGCAGCAGTCGGCGCAGGAACAGGGCGCGCGACAGCGGCGGCTCGCTGCGCCGCTCGTAGCGGAAGAACGGGCTCGCGGCCTTCTTGGCCGCGCGGGCCTTATCCGATGCGCGTGAAGCCATCGGCGCTCCAGGCCTCGCTGCCGACGCCGTGATGCACGAAGAAGAGTCCCTGCGGATCGTACTGCTTTTTCACGGCCGCCAGGCGCGGA
>Ga0335079_10008019_pt1 | contig 12014 bp, 11 predicted proteins | sample Lox_Sample_33_FD_206719 | JGI IMG/M metagenome (GOLD analysis project Ga0335079, IMG submission 206719) | Soil microbial communities from Loxahatchee National Wildlife Refuge, Florida, United States - Lox_Sample_3.3 | ecosystem: Environmental > Terrestrial > Soil > Wetlands | place: USA... | reverse complement strand
AGCCATCGATGGGCACGCGCACACCAATACCACCTCCGTTTATACGGCGGCCGAGATTTTTCCGATGCTGCCGGAAAAGCTTTCCACCAATCTGACCTCGCTGGGAGAGGATGAGGAGCGCGCCGCCATCGTCATCGAGATGACGGTCGCGAGTGATGGTGGTTCAGTGACCGCGTCGGATATCTATCGCGCGGTGGTACTCAACCACGCCAAGCTCGCTTACAACAGCGTCGCCGCGTGGCTGGAGGGGGCGGCGGCACCGCCCGAGCGATTGGCGAGCTCCGGCGATCTGCGCGAGCAGTTGCGGATTCAGGACCAGGTCGCGCAATCGATGAAGCAGCTACGCCATCAACATGGCGCGCTCAGCCTCGCGACCACTCAGGCGCGCCCGGTCTTCGATGGCGATATCCTCGTCGATCTGGAAGCGGAGAAGAAAAATCGCGCCGGCGAGCTGATCGAGGAATTCATGGTTGCCGCCAACGGGGTGACCGCGAGATTTTTGGAGAACAAGCGCATCCCTTCCATCCGTCGCGTGCTGCGCGTTCCCGAACGCTGGGATCGGATCGTAGATCTCGCATCCAGCTATGGTGCGCGATTGCCGGCCCGCCCCGACATCAAGGCGCTGGAGGATTTCCTCGTGCGTCGTCGTGCGGCCGACCCAATGCACTTTCCGGATCTGTCTCTTACGATCGTAAAGTTGCTCGGCCGGGGAGAATACGTGCTGGAAACTCCCGGCCAGCTCATCCAAGGACACTTTGGTCTCGCCGTGAAGGACTACACCCATTCGACCGCGCCGAACCGGCGCTACCCGGATCTCATTACGGAAAGGCTGCTGAAAGCTGCACTCGCGCAAAAGGCTCCGCCATATTCCGTGGACGAGTTGTCAGGACTCGCGCGACATTGCACCGAGAACGAAGACGCGGCGGCAAAGGTGGAGCGCCAAGTGCAGAAGTCCGCGGCCGCACTCCTGCTTGCGTCCCGCATCGGCGAGCACTTCGATGCCATCGTTACCGGCGCATCCGCGAAGGGAACGTGGGTTCGAATCACCAAGCCTGCGACCGAAGGCCGCGTGGTCCGGGACTACGCGGGCCTCGATGTTGGAGATCGGGTTCGCGTGCAGCTCGTCGATACCAACGTGGAGCGCGGATACATCGATTTCGCGCGAGTCGCATCATGAAGTCACGCATCGAAGATCATCCGCCGCTGGCCTACAAGGATCCCAACTTTGTCGACGACGAGGACGCGCGTCCGCTCCGCATTCTCGCCGAGTATCTGCAACCCCTCCGCAATTTTCAGCGCCTCGGAGTTCATGACACGGTGGTATTTTTCGGCTCTGCGCGTCTTAGTCCGGACGGCCCGCTCGCACGCTACTATAACGACGCGCGCGAACTCGCATCGCTGATTACCAGGTGGTCGAAAGGCCTGGCTTCGCATGCCCATCGTTACACCATCTGTAGCGGAGGAGGCGGCGGCATCATGGAGGCTGCGAACCGCGGCGCATCGGAAGCGGGCGGGCGGACCATCGGGCTCAACATCGGGTTGCCGCACGAACAGCGGCCCAACCGCTACATCACACGCGGGCTCTCATTCGAGTTTCACTACTTCTTCATGCGCAAACTGTGGTTCGCCCATCTGGCGCGCGCGCTGGTGGTGTTCCCCGGCGGCTTCGGCACTCTCGATGAGCTTTCGGAAATCCTCACGCTGCAACAAACCGGAAAGCTCGATCGTCGAATCCTCATTCTCCTGTATGGGTCAGAATACTGGAAGGAAATCGTCAACTTTGAGGCGCTGCTGCGGCATGGGATGATTAGCGCGGAGGATCTCAATCTGTTCCGCTATGCCGACGATCCGCAGACTGCCTTCAGAGTGTTGCAGGATGCGCTTCCGCGTGCGGCGGCGAAACCGGTTCCCGCGTTTGCCCATTCGTGCACGGTGCGCCGTCCCCCGCGTCCCAATCACAAGGCCCGCAAGCGTGCGCAGTGGCGGCAGCGCGAAGATTAGCAGGTTGTTGGAAAAGGAATTTTCCCAGCCTGCTCCCCTACAGTAGTCTCCCCCAAAAGGGGAGAACTAAAGGAGAGCGGGCACCTTTCTAAAGGCGACGTCTTAGGATCATCAGATCGCGTTCGATGCCGTCGAGTTCCGCGACGCGCGGAAGGTGCGCCCACGTTTCGAAACCGAAGCTGCGAAAGAGCGCCAGGCTCGCAGCGTTGTGGCCGAAGATGAACCCGAGCAGCGTTTTGAGGCCAAGCTCGGGCGCGCGTCGGAGCGCTTCGGCGACCAACACGCGTGCAAAACCGCGACGCTGCGCATTGGGTGCGACATAGACACTGAGTTCCGCGGTTGCGTGATATGCGGGACGCCCATAGAAGGATTGGAAGCTGATCCACCCTCGAATCGCGCCGGCGTCTTCGATAACCCATAGCGGCCGCGAATCGTGCGAATGCTCCGAGAACCATCCGCGCCTCGACTCGAGGCTTACTGGCTCGAGGTCGGCGGTCGCCATCCGGCCGGGAATCGCGGCGTTGTAAATCGCGACGATCGCCGACAAATCATCAAGCGTCGCATCGCGGATGGTCATGTCAGTTGCGGAGCAGAGCTAACTGCTCAAAAAAATCCGGAAAGGTTTTGGAGACGCAAGCCGGATCCTGGATGCGAACGCCGGGGATGCGCAGGCCGACGATCGAAAACGCCATCGCGATGCGATGGTCATCGTAAGTTTCGATGCTCGCGCCGTGCAGTCGCGAGGGCGCGATCTCCATTCCGTCATCCAAATCGGTCACCGATGCGCCGAGCCTCCGCAGTTCGGTCGCGATCGAACGCAGCCGATCGCTCTCATGATGGCGGATGAAGCCGACCTTGCGGATACGGGTGACCGAGGTCGCGAACGGCGCGATCGCGGCGAGAGTCGCCACCATGTCGGGCATCCCGTTCATCGCGACATCAACGCCGCGCAATTCTCCGATGCCGGTTATCTCCACCGAATGGCGGTCCCACTTCACGCGCGCTCCCATCTGCTGCAAAACCGTGAGCAGCGCGGTATCGCCCTGTACCGAATTCGCGCTGAGCCCTTGGAGCACGACGGTTCCCCCGCACAGCGCGGCTGCGGCGGCGAAGTAGCTCGCACTGGAGGCGTCGGGCTCGACCGCGAGGCGTCGCGCGCGGTAGGCCTGTCCGCCTGGAATCGTAATGGTGTCGCCGTCGATGTTCCATTTGACGCCCCACGCTTCCATCATGCGCAAGGTCATTTCGATGAATGGCCGCGCAGCGTCGCCGGTAACCTGCAAACGCAAACCCTCGGGCCACAGCGGAGCAGGCATCAGAATCGCGGAGACGAACTGCGAGGACATCCGCGCATCAATCTGGGTCGCGCCGCCGCGAAATGCCCCACGCGAATCAGCGATTACCGGAGGGCAGCGATTTTCGCGCTCGCTATATACCGATGCGCCGAGCCGCTGCATCGCGTCGAGGAGCGGGCCGATCGGGCGTTCGCGCATCCGCTGATTTCCGTCGATCCGAAATTTGCCGCGGGCGAGAGTGAGAAACGGTATCAGGAAGCGCATGGCGGTGCCGGCGCCGCCGACGCGCAGATCACATCCGGAAGACGGGATCTGCCCGCCTAGCCCATTGACGGTAACGCGCTTTTCGCTTTCCTCGATTGCGATCTGAAAACCCAGCTGCGCAAGCGCTTCCAGCATCCGCCGGGTATCGTCGCTGAACAGCACGTTCTCGATTACTGAACGCCCCTCGGCCATCGCGGCAATGAGCAACGCGCGATTAGTAATGCTTTTGGAGCCCGGCACCGTTATCTTCGCGTGGAGCATCTGGGTGACCGGAGTTATCTCGATCTGGTCCATTCCTCAGCGGAGATTATGCGGGGGGAACAGTCATCTCAAGAGTTCTCATGGCGATGCTTCCGCCCTTCGAATGCCCATCGGTTCTGGGGAATTCCGCACCCTGCTATAGTGGGAGGATCTTCCTTCAAGGAGCAGCTCATGGCGCGCGGTCACAAATTCAGCGAACCCATCGACCAGCAAATCTACGAGGCGCATCGCCGTTACGTCGAAGTGATGGAGGATATACGGCTCGGTACCATCAGCATCGAGACCAAGGAAAAATATCTCCGCATCATTAGTGGCGTCACAGAAAAGCTCGCGCTGCCGAGCAAGCCGCTGTCGGAGATCATCGGCGAGATGATGGCGGAAGCCGCGCCGTTCCTGTTTCAGACGATGCAGAATCGCTAGGCCTCGACCGCGTACGCGCTCTCGTTGTGCTGGCTGAGATCGAGCCCCATATGCTCCTCTTCCTCGTTGACGCGCAGGCCGACGACCGCATCGGTCAGCTTTAGAAGTATCGAGCTGCCGATGAATGAGAATGCGATCGTCGCGATGACACCAATTGCCTGAATCCCCAGCTGCCCAGGATTTCCATAAAACAGGCCGTCCCGCGCTGAGCCATTGACCAAGACGCTCGCGAACAGCCCGGTCGCGAGCGCACCGAAAATTCCTCCGACCGCATGTACACCGACCACGTCCAAGGCGTCGTCGTAGCCGAAACGCGGCTTCATCCTCACTGCCGAAAAGCAGATCACGCCGGCCGCGAGTCCGATGATGATCGCGGGCCCGGGCGCGACGAATCCCGATGCGGGAGTTATGGCGACCAATCCGGCGACCGCACCGCTGGCCGCGCCAAGCACGGTCGGTTTGCCAGTCGCTGCCCATTCCGCCGCCATCCACCCCAACGCCGCACCTGCTGCGCCCAGATGCGTCGCGACGAAGGCCGACACCGCGAGTCCGTTAGCTGCCAGCGCACTACCCGCGTTGAAGCCGAACCATCCTACCCAGAGCAATCCTGCACCGGTAACGCTCATTACCACATTGTGCGGCGGCATCGGCTCGCGTGGATATCCCATCCGCTTACCGAGGAACAACGCGGCGGCGAGCGCTGCGGTGCCGGATGAGATGTGAACGACTGTTCCCCCTGCGAAGTCGAGTGCGCCGAGATCGTGGAGCCATCCGCCGACGCCCCATACCCAATGCGCGAGCGGATTGTAGATGAGAATCGACCACAGGATGGTGAACATCAGGAAGCCACGAAATGACATCCGCTCCGCGATCGCGCCGCTAATGAGCGCCGGTGTGATGACCGCGAACATACACTGGTAGATCATGTAGGCCTGATGCGGCACCGTCGTGGAGTAACCTGGGAACGGCTCGGATGCGCTCACGCCGGAGAGTCCAAGCCATCCGAGACCGCCAACGAGTGAATTGCCGGGCGCGAATGCGAGGCTGTAGCCGAACAGCACCCATTCGATCGAGACTACTCCGGCGAGGATGAAGCTTTGCATTAAGGTGGAGAGCACGTTCTTGCGCCGCACGAGGCCGCCGTAGAAGAGCGCCAGGCCGGGAATCGTCATCATCAGAACGAGTGCGGAGGATGTCAGGAGCCAGGCGACATCCGCCCCGCTGACTTGATTGGGCGCGTCTGCGGCAGATGCGATCGAGGCTAAGAGAATTGGCGTCAGCGCAGCGCATATAACCAACCCACGCCGCGACTGCCGACCGGTTAGCTTCCCACCCATAGGACGATAACCTCCGGAGCGTTTCGGACGCCGCTGGCGTCCGCGCAAATGATTCGCGCTATGGTGGCATAGCTTCCGAGTCACCGCCATTTCAAAACGCAAAAATTGGCGGGGAGAAATTCCTCAAAAAAGAGGGCAGCCGAAGCCGCCCTCTCCGCGGTCTATGGAACAGTAGTTATCCCTTGGGCAATCCCAAGATGCGCTCGCCGATCATGTTGCGCTGAACCGCGGAAGTTCCGCCCGCGATGGTCATCGATTCACTGGCGAGGATGCGCCGCAGCCAGTCGCCCTCCGGCGCGAAGGGCGATTTGCGCTCCAGCAGCGCATACTCGCCGAGCAGACGCGTTGAGTACTTCACCATCCGCTGCGAAAGCTCCGTCGATACCATCTTGGATATCGACGCCTCTGCACCGGGAGGAAGGCCCCTCAGCCTCTTGGTGAGGCTGCGCAGGCCGCTGTACTTTTTTGCCGCGACCTCGCACGCGAACTGCGCGATCTGCTGACGTACCGCGGGATCCTCATACGCAGGCTTGCCATTGAGGTGGCGACGCTTTGCGAGATCAACGATATGCGTGAGCAGCTGCTCGCTGCCGCCCAGCGTCTCGCCAATACCGATGCGCTCGTGCATCAGGGTCGAAACCAGCACCTGCCACCCCATGTTGACGGGGCCGAGCAGATTTTCCTTCGGCACGCGCACGTCTTCGAAGAAAATTTCGTTGAATTCGGCGTCGCCGCTGATCTGCTTGAGTGGCTTCACCGTGATGCCCGCCGACTTCATATCGACCAGCAGCGCGCTCATTCCTTTATGCTTGGGAACGTCGGGATCGGTGCGCACGAAGAGCTGGCAGAAGTCGGCGCGATGCGCGACGGTGGTCCACACCTTCTGCCCGTTGACGATGAAGTTGTCGCCATCGAGGACCGCGCGCATCTGGATATTGCCGAGGTCCGATCCGGCGCCGGGCTCCGACATCCCTTCGCACCAGATTTCATCGCCCGCAATAATCGGCTCCAGGTAGCGCTTCTTCTGCGCATCGGTACCCCATTGCATGAGCGCGGGGCCGGTCATGATGACGCCCAGGATGTTGCATCCGAACGGAAGATTGAGCTTGCCGAGTTCCTGCTGGAAGATAACCTGCTCGATGAAAGTCGCCTGCTGGCCGCCGTATTCCTTCGGCCAGGTGAGGCCCATCCACCCGCCTTTGTAGAGGCGCTTGTGCCAATCCTTGAGGCGCTTCCACGCCGGGTCGTCGCCGCCCATACTTTCGGGATCAACCGGTTCGAGTTTGCCGGGCTGATTGGCTTCGAGCCATCCGCGCACCTTGGCGCGATAGGCTTCCTGTTCGGGGTTGTATTGAAAATCCATCGATTAGCGACGCTCCATGGAATGTTGTTGCGACTTTAGCCGAGTCGATGGAATTTAGGTAGCGCCGGTTCGGAGGCTTGATGGAACGCGGGACGCCATTCTCGTACCAATGCAATCAGTGCGGGCGGTGCTGCCATGACAAGGTCATCACGCTCTCGCCTTACGACGTCATTCGCCTGGCGCGCGCGAGCGGCATCAGCACCGGCCAGGTAGTTCGGCGATATACCATTCGACGCGGATCGGTCCTGCGATTTCTTCCGCAGGGCGGATGCGTCGCGCTCGAAGGCGCCCGATGCTCACTCCATCGAGGGCGTCCGCTCGCATGCCGGCTCTATCCGCTCGGCCTCGAAAGAACGCCCGAGGGCGATCGTCTTGTGCGGCTCGAACCCGCTCCAGGATCATTGGGCGTCTATGGCGATGCCTCGACGGCCGGAGACTTCATCGATGCGAACGGAACCGCCGAGTATCTCGATGCGATCGAGCGATATCGCACGCTGATTCCGCTCTGCCGCATGCGCATCAAGGCCATGGTCGATTTCGAGCGCATCGAGCCGCGCGAGTTCTGGCGCCGGGCAGTGGTCGAGGCGATGCTGGAAAGCGCCTACGATCCGAATCCCATCATCGATGCGATGTTCGATCCCGACGCCCACAGATGCGACAGTTCGATTCCGGCGCACATTGCGACGCTGGAAGAGATGATTCGCCGCGAGATCGATTGCAATCGTATCGCCGGGGCGGCGGTGATGCTCGCGGTCAGCCTCGGTTACACGCCGCGCGAGGCCTTTGTCGAACGCTAGTCGCGATCTTCGTCGCCTGGCTCATCGACGCCGGGTGCCTCTGGAGGCGGCGCGGGCGTGGCCTCGATCGTCTCAGTGGCTGTGGGCGTGGGCTGCGGCATATCAGCGAGGATCTGATTGGCATGAGTCGACGGGTCGACGCTGGGATAGACTTTGAAAATCCGTCCGTCTTCATCGATGACGTAGGTTAAGCGCTTGTCGAGGCCGAGAATCGGAATGCCGTTGACCGCGCCGTAGGCGGCCGCGATCTTCTTGTCCGGATCGAGCAACAACGGAAACGGCAGGTTGTACTTCTTGATGAACTTCTTGTGCGACTCCTGGCTATCGACGCTGCATCCGAGAACGGTCAGACCGGCGCTTTGAAATTTCGCGAAGCCATCGCGAAACGCGCACGCCTCCTTGGTGCATCCCGGCGTGTCATCTTTGGGATAGAAGTAGAGGATAACCCGTTTGCCGCGAAAATCGGCGAGCGAGAAGTTGGAGACCTGCTCGCCGGTGATCATCTGCGTCGTGATCGGTGGCGCGATATCGCCTTGCTTGAGCAGCTCGGCACGCGCGAAGCGCGGCCGCAGCAGTCCGATCCCTATAAAAGCGGCCCCGGTCGCGATCAGCACGATGTTCACGTGTCGCGGTCGCTCCACCTGTGGTTACACGTAGTAGAGCCAGTTGCGGTACCGCGCATCGCGTCCGCGCAATGCACCATCGAACGCCGCGCAGACCTTCGCGGTGATCGGTCCCGGCCTGCCGGTGCCGACCTTGCGATCGTCGAGCTCGCTTACCGGCGTTACTTCGGCCGCGGTTCCAGTCATGAAGCATTCGTCGGCGACGTAGATCGCGTCGCGTCCGAAGAGCTGCTCGACGACCTCGATGCCTTGGTCGGTGAGAATCTTCATCACTGATTCGCGCGTGATGCCGCCCAGCGCGTTGGTAAGCGGCGGAGTGCGCACGACGCCATCGCGGATCACGAAAATATTTTCGCCGCTGCCCTCGGCGACGTAGCCCTCGGTGTCGAGCAACAGCGCTTCGTCGTAGCCGCCGCGTCGCGCCTCGTAGCCGGCCATGATCGAATTGACGTAATGCCCGGAGACCTTCGCCAGCGGCATCATCGAGTTGTGATGAAAACGTACGAAGGACGAGGTCTTCAGCCGCGCGCCTTTCTCCTGGCTATCGGCGCCGAGATACGCGCCCCACGGCCACGCCGCGATCGCGACACGAGTCTTGTTGCCGCGCGCCGACAGTCCCATCTCGCCTTCGGAATAGAATCCGATCGGACGCAGGTAGCATTCGGCGAATTTGTTGATGCGGACAACATCGGCGCAGGCCTTGATGAGCTCCTCGCCGCTGTAGGGAATCGGCATCTCGCAGATGTGCGCGGACTCGAGCAGGCGGCGGATGTGCTCATGGCCACGGAAAATCGCGGACTTGCCGTCGTCGCACTTGTAGCATCGCATCCCTTCGAAAACCGCGAGGCCGTAGTGAAGGCTATGGGTAAGGACGTGGACGTTGGCGCGGTCGTAGGGGACCATTTCGCCGTCCATCCAAATCTGCTCGGAGCGAACGCTGCCGGTCGCCAAGGGTCTACCTCGCTAGCAATTTTGATGCGGGAGTTTTCTGGAGTTGGAGGAGATTCCCGTTCTTGAAAGGTAGTTGAAGAAAAAACATCGGACAAGCGGAAATCTGCGGGAATCCTGCCCACCTCGAGGGAGCGTTACGGCTGGCTTTGAATTCAGGTAAGGAGGATGCTGAGAAGTAAGGATCAGGCTATGCCAATTTCAACCATGAGCAGTAAGGGACAAGTTACCATTCCGAACGAGATTCGACGCCACCTCAAGCTCAAGCGCGGAGACCGACTTGAGTTCTTCGTTGAAACAGACGGAACGGTTCGTCTCATCGCCTTGAATGTGGATATCGCTTCGCTCGAAGGCATGCTCGCCCCCGCGCCTCGACGGGCATCGTTGGAAGACATGGACCGGGCGATTCGCAAGGGCGCGACCAACCGATTCCGAAGCAGGACTCAGGGTGAAGACAAGGGTGCGCGATCCAGGCGCGCAGGTCGAGCGAAATGAGAGGGGTTGACACCAATGTCCTCGTACCTTTCCTGGTGCGGGACGATCGGGAGCAAGCCCGCAAAGCCCGGCAGTTCCTGGCAGAATGCAGCGCCGAAGATCCGGGTTTAGTTAACCACATCGTGCTCTGTGAATTGGTCTGGGTGCTGGGGAGTTTCTACTCTTACCCGAGGGAGGCGATTGCGCGCGCGCTCCAGGGTGTTGTCGAAGCTATTCAGATAAGCGTGCCAGATCGCGATGATGTGCAGTTGGCCATCAGGCAATTCCGCAGCGGCGCGGACTTCGCCGATGCTCTGATAGGCATCCTGAACCTGCGGCTCGGATGCCGCGACACTGTGACCTTCGATCGGCGGGCCGCGAGAAGAACTGGTTTTACTGCGCTGTAGCTAGGAGCTCGGCTCGTTGCCGTTTTGCCAAAAGGAGATCTGGTATTCCATCAGGTTTTCCGGGTCATCAGGTATGAAAAATTCGACGGTGCACAGTTTGTCCGGGAACTGCCATTGAAGCTTCGCCTGATAGATCTCCTTGAGGATGTTGCCGAGCAGAAGGAACTTATTCTGCCGATGCGTCGGCGCAGCCAAGGTGCTGGACGTCGGCGATGTGTAAATGGTTCATGACGGACTCGACTGACCTGCGGTTGCCCGCCCCCTGCTTCTCAAAAGCTCTGAGTGAGTCTTCCGAGAAGCCGCGGCGCAGGATGTATCCATCGAATTCAACCTAATTTTTCCCTCGCGCTTGGCTACACAACTATCTTCTGGCCGGGGGAATCGGCCCCTACCGATACAACACCTGGGCGCGGAGGTTGTGGCGGACTGCGGCGGCGAAGGTTTTGTATTCCTTCGAGTAGGCCGGTGTGCAGACATTCCCTCGCGTATGGTCATCTAACTCGCGCGTGACCAGCACCGTCTCACCATGCTGCCGATACTGCGCCTTGTAGGTCGCCGATTGCCCAGTGATGACGACATCTTTGGGCAGCGCCATCACTTCGACGCCCGCAGGCAATCGAATCGTGTAGTTCTCTTTGGAATACCCGCCGTAGCATTGCGAGTTGACCATGCGATCGGGCTGATTCACTTCGCCGAGGAAACTTTCGATCGCGCCGCTGGCTCCGATCGGCGGATTGATCGGCATCGCGCCCGGCCCCGGGAGATTGATCATCTCATCCAGTCGATATTTTACGCTGTAGGTGAACGGCTCCTTGAGGATCTTCGGATCGTCCTGCGTCATCGTTCCGCTGCCCGAGTACCCTGCCTGCGCGAGGCTCTGGCGAATCCTGACCTCTTCCATATTCGGTTGCAGGTAGTTCGCGGAGGCTCGGATCGCGTCGGAGAAGAGACCGTTGACATCGACTTTTGCCTCGCCATCGGCGGTGCCATCGGGATGGATATTAATCGTGTTGTTGATGGTATAGCCGCTCGCTGCTGGGTCGGTCGGCGGAGTGCGGCGGACCTCGACGAAGTCATGCGTAAGCACCACAGGCTTGTCCGAATCGCTGAGCGGCAACGTGCCAAATGGCGTATAGCGCGAAGTGGAATCGGCAAACAGGTTGAGCGCGGGAATATAGAGGATGAGATGATTGAAGATGTCCGCAGTGGCAACTTGCGGAAGCTCGTAGGCCATTCCGCTGTCGATCAAGACCGGAGTGCTCGAGATATTCTTGGCGGCGAGCAAGGATTCGAGCAGCGTCGTATGGTCTTTGCAGTCGCCCATGCGATTGGCGAGGACTTGCTCGGCATCGTGCGGAACTACCGATCCGGAGCCCACGGAATTCGGCGCGTATTCGATATTGGTCGCGACCCAGTCATAGAGCGCCCTGGCCTGCTCGCGCGGCGTATGCGCGGTGACGGCGATTTGGTCCGCAAGCTTGCGGATGCGATCGGTGACCGCGGCCTTGGGATACGCGCGAGAGTCATAGGCCGCGGCGACTGCGCCGTAGTCCTTGAACGTGCTGGCGACCACGAGCGGACCATAATCCAGAGTCGATACCGCGCCGGCCTCAGGCCGCACCAGGTTCTGGTTGTGGTAGGTCCATGACCACTCGCGCTCGCCGTCATTCTGTTTTACCCCGGCGGCCTGCACTCCGCGCGAGAAAACATGCATCGGCAGCGAGTCGGGCGCGCGCAGGGTGATTTCGGCGTCATCGAAAACCTGGAATGGCGAGAAAGATTACATCATCGAGAAGTTGCCGGGGAAGGTTGGCTCCTTCTGAA
>Ga0335079_10008017_pt1 | contig 12015 bp, 13 predicted proteins | sample Lox_Sample_33_FD_206719 | JGI IMG/M metagenome (GOLD analysis project Ga0335079, IMG submission 206719) | Soil microbial communities from Loxahatchee National Wildlife Refuge, Florida, United States - Lox_Sample_3.3 | ecosystem: Environmental > Terrestrial > Soil > Wetlands | place: USA... | reverse complement strand
GTGACGGCGAGGTTCGGGCCGAGATCGAGCCCGACCAGCAGCGCCGCGGGATGGGCCGGCGGCTGCGCCGACAGGAGCACCGCCGCCGGGAGGTTGTTCAGCAGCACGGAGGCCGCGGCGGAGACCGCCGCGGTCGTCCAGGTCCCGCTCGCGGCGACCGCCTCCGCGGGCCCGTGCCAGGCGCGGCCGAGCGTCCCGAGGCAGACCGCGAATACGAACAGTGCGGCGAGCATTCCGGCGCCGATCCGCGGCCGCTGCCGGCGCACCGCGGTCGCGCCGAGGCCGACGGCGAGCACCGGCAGCGCGGGCGCGCGGACGACGAGGACCAGAACGGTCGCGATCGCGACGGCGACGAGGCCGACACCGAGGTGGAGCGTCGGCGCGGCTCCCGGCTGCGGCTTGCGCGGCCGCGGCCGAAACGCGACCACGACGAAGACGGTCGTGAGCGCGCACGCGGCGACCCACGCGCGGAACATCGCCGGCCCGCCCTGCCCCTGGCCGAGCACGAGCAGGTTGGTCAGGTTCGATCCCGGGAGCAGGAGCGAGGCCGAGTTGGCCATGAAGACGGAGCCGTAGAGGAAGGGCAGCTCGTTCGTGCCGCACCTGCGAGCGGCGTGCACGAGCACGGGCGTCATGAACACGACGGCGGTGTCGAGGTTCAGGACGGCGGTCACGCCGGCGACGAGCGCGAGCAGCGCCACCAGGAGCGCGCGCGGCGGGAGGCCCGCCCGTGCGACGGCCGCGCCCGCCGCCTCGAACAGCCCGTCGGCGCCGGCGAGCGCTCCGATCATCAGCAGCCCGGCGACGAGTGCGAACGGCGGCCAGGATTGCGCGGCGGCGGCTACGATCTCATGCCATAGCACGCTTAACAGTTAAGCAGACTTAACTTATGCCCCGCCCCCGGCACCACTCGTCGGGCCGCGAGGCGGCGGCCTCGCTCGCCCGCACCGCGCCGCTCGTGAGCCGCTGGGTGGAGCGGCTGCTCGCCTCGCACACGCCGCCGCTCACCGTGGCTCAGTACCTCGTTCTCGAGGCGGTCGGCACCGGGGAGGTGGCCGGCGCCGACCTGGCGCGCCGCGCGGCCGTCTCGCCGGCCGCGGTGTCACAGCTCGCCGGCGGGCTCGAAGCGGCCGGGTTGCTCGAGCGGCAGCGGCTGCCCGACGACCGCCGCCGCCAGCCGCTCCAGCTCACCGAGGCCGGCCGCTCGGCGCTCGCGTCCGGCCGGGTGCTGCTGCAGGACCGGCTCGGGGGCCTCCTCGAAGGCCTGCCCGGCCCCGAGGTCGACGCGCTCGTCCGGCTGCTCGCTCACGTCGAGGCGGCCCTCGCGGGCACGGCCCCGCCGCGGCGTCCGCCGCGCCCTCCGCATCCGCCGCCCCGCCCGCTTCCGCGTCCGCCGAAGCGGCATGAGTGACTGTCATTCTGTGAGGACTTCTTGACCGCTTCCGACCACCACGGTCACTCGCACGTCCACGTCGAAGCCGACACCGATTCGCGCCGGCTCGCGATCGCGCTGGCGCTGATCGTCGGCTTGATGCTGGTCGAGGTCGTCGCCGGGGTGCTCGCGAGCAGTCTGGCGCTCGTCTCCGACGCCGCGCACATGCTCACCGACGCGGCCGCGCTCGTCCTCTCGCTGGTCGTGATCAGGCTCGTGCGCCGGCCCGCGGGCGGGAACCTGACCTTCGGCCTCAGGCGTGCCGAGATCCTCTCGGCGCAGGCCAACGGCGTGACGCTTCTCGTGCTTGGCGGGTTGATCGTCTACGAGGCGATCCGGCGCCTGATCGATCCTCCGCCGACGGTCGGCGTCGTCGTCCTCGTCGTCGCCGTGGTCGGGATCGGCGTCAACCTGCTCGCAGCCGGGCAGCTCGCGCGGGCAAACCGCCGGTCGCTGAACATCCGCGGCTCGTACCTGCACCTCGTGACCGACCTGTTCGCGTTCATCGCGACCGCGATCGCCGGGCTCATCATCCTCACGACGGGCTTCGACCGCGCCGACCCGATCGCCTCGCTCCTGGTCGCGGCGATCATGCTCTGGGCGGCGTACGGGCTTTTGCGCGACTCCGGCCGAGTGCTCCTCGAGGCGGCCCCCGAGGGGATGAGCGTCACCGAGATCGGCGACGCGATCGCTGCCTTCCCGCACGTCGAGAGCGTCCACGACCTGCACGTCTGGGAGGTCTCGTCGGGGTTTCCGGCGCTCTCGGCCCACGTGCTCGTGCGCCCGGACGACGACTGCCACGGGGCTCGCCGTGGCCTCGAGCGAATGCTGGTCGAGCGCTTCGGGATCGAGCACACGACGCTCCAGGTCGACCACTCCCACTCCGAGCGGCTGATTGCGATCGAGCGGCAGCGCGCTTCCGATAGGTAATTTCCGCTTTCGGGAGAGTTCGCATTCGAGGAGGAGACGATGGCGCTACAGCTTGGTGAGACTGCACCGGACTTCGAGGCCGACACGACCGAGGGGCCGATCCGGTTCCACGATTGGGTCGGCGACTCCTGGGTCGTGCTGTTCTCGCATCCGAAGGATTTCACGCCGGTCTGCACGACCGAGCTCGGCTACATGGCGAAGATCAAGCCGGAGTTCGACCGGCGCGGCGTCAAGATCATCGGCCTCTCGGTCGACCCCCTCGACAGGCACGAGACGTGGGCGAAGGACATCGAGGAGACGCAGGGCCATGCGCCCAACTACCCGATCATCGCCGACAGCGACTTCGAGATCTCGAAGGCGTACGGGATGCTCGGCGCGGACGTGAGCGGCGACCCCGGCGACCGGACGGCGGCCGACAACCAGACCGTGCGCAACGTGTTCGTGGTCGGGCCGGACAAGAAGGTGAAGCTCGTGCTCGTCTACCCGATGACGACCGGGCGGAACTTCGACGAGGTTCTGCGCGTGATCGACTCGCTGCAGCTGACCGCGACCAAGAAGGTCTCGACGCCCGTCAACTGGCAGGACGGCGACGACGTGATCATCGCGGGCTCGGTCTCGGACGACGAGGCGAAGGAGCTGTTCGGCGAGTGGGAGTCGCCGAAGCCATACATCCGGATCGTTCCGCAGCCTCGCTGACGACACGCCGCGGGTAGGGATGGGCTCGGGCGCCACCTGGGGCCTGCTCGCGGCGACGTTCACGGCGTCGTTCGTCGAGTTCGTCGAGGCTTTGACGATCGTCGTGGCGATGGGCGCGACCCGGAGCTGGCGCTCGGCGCTTGCCGGCTCAGCGGTCGCGCTTGCCGCGCTCGCGATCCTCACCGCGGTGGCCGGCTACGCGCTGGTGAGCTGGCTGCCGCGGTCTGCGCTCGAGCTCGTCGTCGGCGCGCTCCTGCTGATCCTCGGCCTGCAATGGCTGCGCAAGGCGATCCTGCGCTCGGCCGGGCTCAAGGCCCTCCACGACGAGAACGAGATCTACCGCGCCGAGGTCGCTGCGGCGCGCGCAGCAGGGGAGGAGCAGCGTCTCGGCCTCGACTGGTTCTCGTTCGTCGTCTCGTGCAAGGGCGTGTTCCTCGAGGGGGCGGAGGTCGTGTTCATCGTGATCACCTTCGGCGTCAACGCGCACGACGTTCCGCTTGCCGCCGCTGGAGCCACCGCGGCGTTCGCGGTCGTCGTCGCGATCGGCGCGATCGCGCACCGGCCGCTCGCGCGTGTCCCGGAGAACACGCTCAAGTACACCGTCGGCATCCTGCTCGCGACGTTCGGGACCTTCTGGTCGGTCGAGGGGCTGGGGGTTTTCCGGCCCGGCAGCGCCGACCTCGAGTGGCCGGGCGGCGACTGGTCGCTCCTCGCGCTCCTCGTCGTGTGGATCGTCGTCTCTCGCGTGCTCGTTCGCGTGCTGCCCTCGATCGCGGACCGCGGCGTCGCCGCGGTGGCTGCGTCGTGAGCCTCTCGTCCGCGCTGCGGGGCTTCGGCCGGTTCTGGCTGGACTTCGTCGTGGGCGACGACTGGAAGATCGCCGCGGCGGTCGTTCTCTCGCTGCTCGTCGGCGTCGCGCTGACCTTGAGTGCGGCGACAGGGGCGGACTGGCTCGCACCGGCGATCGGCGCGATCGTCATCCTCGTCTTCGTCGTGGAGATGGTGATCGACGTGCGGGGCTCGTGAAGTGGACGAGGTCGGGATCGGCATCGTCGGGTACGGGTTGATGGGGCGAGCGCACGCGCACGGCTACACCGTCGCGCCGCACGTTCGCGACCTTCCCGTGGTCCCGCGGCTACGCGCGATCAGCGGCCGCGACGAGGCGGCGGTCGCGGCGGCGGCCGGGCGCTACGGCGTCGCGGAGTGGACGACCGACTGGCGGGAGCTCGTCAGCCGGGACGACGTCGACATCGTCGATGTCTGCACGCCGCCCGGCACCCACGCCGAGGTCGTCCAGGCGGCCGCTGCCGCCGGCAAGGCGGTCGTCTGCGAGAAGCCGCTCGCCGCCGACTACGCGTCCGCGCAGGCGGCGGCGGACGCGGTCGCAGCGGCCGGCGTTCCCGCCGCGATCGGGTTCAACTACCGGCGGCTACCGGCCGTCTCGCTGCTCCGGCAGCTCGTCGGTGAGGGAGAGGTTGGCGAGGTGCTGCTCTGGCGGGGCAGTTGGCTGTCGGACGAGTTCCTCGACCCGGACATCCCGTTCGACTGGCGGTTCGAGCGGCGTCTCGGTGCCTCGACCTTCGCCGATCTCGGTGCGCATCTCGTCGACCTCGCCCTGTGGACGGTCGGAGAGGTCGAGGAGGTCGCGGCGCAGTCGGCGACGTTCACGCGCGAGCGCAGCGGACGCGAGGTCGACGTCGACGAGGCGTCGTCGGCGCTCCTCCGCTTCTCGGGTGGAGCGCGCGGGACGCTCGAGGTGGCCCGGGTCTGCGCGCACCGCCCGTGCGACTTCGTCGTCGAGGTGAACGGGACGAAGGGGACGCTTCGCTTCGACTACGCGCGGCTCAACGAGCTCTGGTTCGGCGAGCAGGAGGACGACGGCCGCCTCTACGGGCTGCGCCGGATCCGCGCCGAGCACCCGTTGCATCCGTATACGTCGGACGGCTGGCCCGTCGGGCAGGGCGTCGGCTACGGCGTCAGCTTCGTCAGCCAGGCGGCCGATCTCCTCGAGCGCTGGCCGGACGGCCCGTGGGAGCCCGGTCTCGAGCACGGCGCCCGGGTGCAGGCGGTGTGCGAGGCGATGGAGCGCGCGGCGGCCGAGCGCCGCTGGGTGCGCGTCGACGAGATAGTCGCCGGACATGCGTCGGCGTAGGCTCGACGGAGCCGTCGAGCGGGGACAGATCCGCGCTGCCGTGATGACTGCGCCGGGCGAGATCGGGGTGGAGCGGTTCGCCGTGCCCGATCCCGAGCCCGGAGCGGTCGTGCTGCGCGTCGGCCTCTCGGGAGTCTGTGGGACCGACAAGCACACGTTCCGCGGCGAGACGGCGCAGTACGCCGGGACGCCGCACGAGCGCCGACTCGCGTACCCGCTGATCTGCGGGCACGAGAACGTCGGGGTGATCGAGGCGATCGGCGGCGAGGTCCGAGCGTTCGACGGCACGCTGCTCGCAGTCGGCGACAGGATCGTCCCGGGCGCGAACGTCCCGTGCGGGACGTGCTGGTACTGCGCGAACGACGAGCCGTACTACCTCTGCGAGCACCTGGAGGACTACGGGAACTCGCTCAACGTGTCGCGGCCGCCGTCGCTCTTCGGCGGCTGGGCGGAGTCGATGTACCTGCTTCCCGGCACGCCGCTCTTTCGCGTGCCGGACGGGCTCGAGGACGAGCTCGCAGTGCTCACCGAGCCGATGGCCGTGACGCACGGCGTCGAGACGGCGCGCCTCGTCCTCGGCGTCACGGCGGGCGAGAGCGTCGTCGTGCTCGGAGTCGGGCCGCTCGGTCTGTGCCATCTGCTCAAGTCGCGGCTGACCGGCTGCGGCGAGCTGATCGCGATCGACCGGTTCGCCTCGCGCCTCGAGTCCGCTGCGGCGCTCGGTGCGACGTTGACGCTGAACGCGTCGGAGCTCGACCAGGACGAGCTTGTCGCGCGGGTGCACGAGCACACCGCGCGGGGTGCGGACGTCGTTCACGACTGCTCCGGCGTTCCCGACACGTTCGGGACAGCGCTGCGGATGGCCCGTCCGGGCGGTGTCGTCGTCGAATCGGGCGACTTCGTCGATCTCGGCCCGGTCGAGATCAACCCGAACCGCGACATCTGCACGCGGAGCGTGACCGTGATCGGCGTCGGCGGGGAGCGCGCGACCGCCTACGGGCCGTCGCTCGAGCTGCTCGCGGCCAACCGGGAAGCGCTTGCGGTCGACCGGATCGTGACACACCGGCTGCCGCTCGAACGGGCGGCCGACGCGCTCGAGATCTCGCAGCGCGACGGCGCGATGAAGGTCGTGCTCGACCCGCAGCTGTAGCGTTAGTTCGTGAGACGATCAGTGCGATGCAGGTCGGCGATATAGCGCGGCGGTCACGCGAGGTCAGCGATCGCGACATCGAGCTCTTCACTGAACTAACCGGCGACCGCAACCCGCTCCATTACGACCCGGAAGCCGCTGCGCGGAGCCGCTTCGGTGGAATCATCGTCCAGGGCGGCGTCACCTCAGGATTGCTGAACGCGGTGGTCGCCGAAGATCTGCCTGGCCCCGGCAGTGTGTTTCTTCACGTCGACTGGGACTTTCGGGCGCCGGTTCGCCCGGGTGACGTGATCACCGCCGAGGTAGAGGTGCTCGAGGTGCGCGAGGACAAGCCGATCTCGAAGCTGCGGACCACCATCTCGAATCAAGACAGCGTCGTCGTGCTCGACGGGACAGCCGTTGTCTACCAAGTCGCCGTTTAGATCTCTGCTAGTCCGCGCGGTCGTAACCGAGCGCGTGGGAGACGTCGCGCGCGCCGTCGACGAGCAGTCGCACGAACTCGTCGCGATCCTTGCCGAGCACGAGCGACTTCATGCCGCCGATCGAGAGCGCGGCGCGGACGGCGCCCGTGTAATCGAGGATCGGCGCGCCGAGCGACGCGATCCCCGCTGTGACGTCCTCGTCACTGACCGCATAGCCGCGCCGGCGGGTCACGTGTAGCTCCTCGAACAGGTCGTCGGGTGACGGGGGGACGAGATCGCCGACCTGCTCGAGCCCTTCGGCGGCGTACTCCTCCCACTCGGTCTCGGGCTCCCAGGCGAGCAGTGCGCGTGGGCCCGCACCGGCGTAGAGCGGCAGCGACCCGCCGAGCCGCAGCGCCAGTGACTGCACCCGCAGGCCCTCGAGCCGCTCGATGCACACCGCGTTGTTGCCGCGGCGGACGAGCAGGAAGACGGTCTCGCCGACGCGCTCGTGGATGCGCTCCATCACCGGCAGCGCCGCCTGCCGCTCGTCGAGCCGCTCGACCACGGCCGCGCCGAGCCGCATCAACTTCCACCCGAGCCGGTAGGTGCGCGGCTGCGACCCGGGCTCGACGAGGTCGAGCGCCTCCAGGCTGCGGAGCAGGCGGTAGGTGGTCGTCCGCGGCTCGTCGATCAGCTCGGCGAGCCGGCGCGGCGTCGCCTCGCGCTCGTCCGCGAGCTGCTCGAGCAGGTAAACGGCCTTGGCAAGCGCACGGATAGGGTTCTCGCGAAGCTGTTCCTTCCGTTCCCTGGTTGCCAGGCTGTCCACCTCCTATTCCGCATCCTAGACAGGCTGTCCACATGATGGTACGTTCGCCGAGGCGGCGGCGCTAACGACGTTTCTCGAGTGACGACGGTTCCGACTCTCGCCGAGCAGGCTTCCCCGCCCACCGCCGCGGGCATCGAGTTGCGCTCGGTGGTCAAGCGGTACGGGACGCAGACCGCTCTGCGCGGCCTCGATCTCGAGATCCGGGACGGCGAGTTCTTCTGCCTGCTCGGCCCGTCGGGGTGCGGCAAGACCACGACCCTCAACCTGATCGGCGGGTTCGTCGGGCCGACAGAGGGCGAGATCTGGATCCGGGGGAGGCGCATCGACACGCTGCCGCCGCACAAGCGCCCGGTCAACACGGTGTTCCAGTCGTATGCCCTGTTCCCGCACATGACCGTGTTCGAGAACGTGCGCTTCGGCCTGAAGATGGATCACGTCCCGCGCGACGAGTCGGTCGGGCGCGTTCGCGAGTCGCTGCGCCTCGTCGGCCTCGAGGAGTTCGGCGAGCGCATGCCGAGCCAGCTCTCCGGCGGCCAGCAGCAGCGCGTCGCCGTCGCGCGCGCTCTCGTCAAACGGCCCGCGGTGCTGCTGCTCGACGAGCCGCTCGGCGCGCTCGACCTCAAGTTGCGGCAGCGGCTGCAGATCGAGCTGACGCAGATCCACCGGGACGTCGGGACGACGTTCGTCTACGTGACGCACGACCAGGAAGAGGCGATGTCGATGGCCGACCGCATCGCCGTGATGAACGACGGCCGCATCGAGCACCTCGGCTCGCCCGAGGAGGTCTACCGCCGCCCGGCATCGCGATTCGTCGCCGACTTCATCGGCGACTCCAACTTCTTCGACGCGACGGTGACCGGGGACGTCGCCGAGCTCACCGACGGGAGCCGCGTCGGGTGCGCCGGCGGCCGCAGCGGGCCTTCGACGCTGATGGTGCGGCCGGAGGCGATCACGCTCGCCACCGGGCCCGGCTCGATCGCCGGGCGGGTGCTGCAGACGTCGTTCCTCGGCAGCTACGTGCGCGTCGCGGTGGAGACGCCCGCCGCCGAGGCGCCGGTGGTGGCGGCGCTCCGGGAGCTCGCGAACGTGCCGGCGGTCGGGGACGAGGTCTCGATCTCCTGGTCTCCCGGCGACGGGATCGTGCTGGAGCCGCCCGGGTGAGCGCACAGGCGGACACCGCCGCCGCTCGGCGGTCGGGGCGGCGGCGCGGCGCGCGCATCGGCTCCGGGCTCGCCTCGTACGCCGGCTTCGTGCCGGCGATCGTGCTGCTCGGCCTCTGCTTCCTCGTTCCGCTCGGGATCATCGTCTGTTACTCGTTCTGGGAGACGATCGACTACGAGGTCGTCCACCACTGGACGTTCTCGAACTACACGTACTTCTTCAGCGTCAGCGCGTACGTGTCGACGATGTGGGCGACGCTCTGGGTCGCCGTCGTGGCGACGGCGCTCGCGATCGGGCTCGCGTTCCCGTTCGCGTACTGGCTGTCGCGCTACGTCCCGCAGCGGCTGCGCGTTCCGCTGCTCGTGCTCGTGATCGTCCCGTTCTGGACGAGCTACCTGCTTCGCGTCTACTCGTGGCTGACGATCCTGGGCGACCAGGGCGTGCTGAACCGGTTCCTGCAGTGGGCGGGGATCACCAACCACCCGCTGGGGGTCTTCCTCTACGACCGTCCGGCCGTGATCCTCGTGCTCGTCTACCTGTACTTCCCGTTCGGCGCGCTGACGCTCTACTCCTCGATCGACCGCTTCGACTGGAACCAGCTCCGCGCGGCGATGGACCTGGGGGCGTCACCGGCGCAGGCGATCTTCCGGATCCTCGTGCCCCAGATCAAGCCGGGGATCATCACGGCGATCATCTTCGTGTTCATCCCGATTCTCGGCGAGTACCTCACACCGCAGATCGTCGGCGGCACCGGCGGCGTGATGATCGGGAACCTGATCGTGAACTTCTTCCAGGAGGCGGAGTACACACGCGGCGCGGCCGTCTCGCTCCTGATCGCCGGCTTCATCGTCGTGCTGCTGCTGATCTTCCGGAAGTCCCTCTCGGCGAAGGAAGCCTATGGCGCATGACGTCGAGGTCCTGTCCGGGCGCGCGCGCTTCGTGCGCGCGCTGCTCTCGGGCTACGCGGTCCTGATCTACGTCTTTCTGTTCGCACCGATCTTCCTGCTCGTGCTGTTCAGCTTCAACGCGAACCGCTACGGCACGTTTCCGATTACCGGCTGGACGTTCAAGTGGTACCGCGCAGCGTTGAGCGACTACCAGGTGCACGATGCCGTCTCGACGACGATCAAGGTCGCGCTCCAGGTCACGCTGATCTCGATGGTCGTCGGCACGGCGGCGGCTTTCCCGCTCGTGCGCTCGCGGCTGCCCGGCCGCGAGGGGATCCGGATCATCCTGATCCTGCCGATCATGATCCCCGGGCTGCTGATCGGCGTGTCGCTGCTCGTGCTGTTCACGAGCACGTTCCACTGGACGCTCTCGCCGGAGACGGCGGTGATCGGCCAGGCGGTCTACACGACGCCGTTCGTGATCCTGCTCGTCGCTGCGAGGCTGCAGGGGTTCGACGCTGCGCTCGAGCGCGCTGCGGCGGATCTGGGCGCGAACTCGTTCCAGCGGCTTCGCCGTGTCGTGCTGCCCTTGATCTTTCCCGCGATCCTCGCCGGAGGGCTGTTCGCGTTCACGCTCTCGCTCGACGAGTTCATCATCACGTTCTTCCTCATCGGCGGTCACAACACACTGCCGATCTACATCTACACCCAGATCAAGTTCGGGATCACTCCGGAGGTGAATGCCGTGGCGACGATGCTCCTCGCCGGTTCGCTGCTCCTGCTGGCACTCGCATTCGTGCTGCCGCAGCTGTTCAGGAAGGCCCGCCGTGCGGGCGCGCGTCTGAGGGCGGCGTCGTGAAGGTCGCGACCGCGCCGGTCTCCTGGGGGATCTGGGAGATGACGATCGACCGTCCCGATCTGATCCCACCGCAGACGTACCTCGACACGATCGTCGACATGGGCTACACGGCGACGGAGACGGGCCCTCCCGGCTACTTCGCGCCGAGTGCCGCCGAGGCCGCCGATCGGGCGCGCGCTGCGGGTGTCGAGCTCGTCGCGACGTTCCTGCCGCTTCGCCTCGGCGATCCCGAGGGCTTCGAGGAGGATCTCGGGGCGCTCGACCGCACCGTCGAGGTGCTCGAGGCGTCCGGCGGCGGCGTCGTCCTGCTCGCCGACATGGAGACTCCCGACCGCGCGCGCGCCGCGGGGAGCGAGGAGCGGCGGCGCGAGACAGCGTGGGACGACGAGACGGTCGACCGTGCGGCCGAGCGGCTCCAGCGGGCGACAGACATCGTCCGCGGCCGCGGCCTCGAGGCCGCCCTGCACCCCCATGCGGCGACGCACATCGAGTCGGAGAGCGAGACCGACCGCATCCTCGAGCGCACCGACATCGCGCTCTGCGTCGACACGGGGCACACCGTGGTCGGCGGCGGCGATCCCGTCGCGCTCGCCCGGCGCCATTCGGGACGCCTTCGCCACGTCCACCTCAAGGACGTCGACGGCGCGGTCCTCGGCCGCCTGTCGCGCGGCGAGGTCGACATGGACGAGGCGTGGCCGCTCGGGATCTTCTGCGAGTTCGGCGCCGGCGTCGTCCCGATCCGCGAGTTCCTCGCACTGGCCGAAGTCCGTGCCCTCGACGGCTACGGCGTGATCGAGCAGGACCGCGTCGCCGTCACGGTCGGCGACATGCCGGAAGTGCGGGCGTCGGACGAACGCAACCGCGCGCTCGTCGAGCAATGGCTCGCCTGAGCGGGGCAGCGCGATCTTCCGGCTGGCGCTGATCGGTGCGGGTCGCATGGGCGCGGCCCATGCGCGCGCACTCGAGTCGTCCGACGAGGTCGAGATCACGTGTGTGGTCGATCCTTCGGACGCGGCCGCGGCGAGCGTGCGCGCGCCGCGGGCGACGCTCGGGTCGCTGCCCGAGGTCGACGGGTTCCTCGTCGCGGTGCCGACGCGGTTCCATGTCGAGGTGACGCGGGCGCTCGCGGAGCACGGCCTGCCGATCCTCTGCGAGAAGCCGTGCGGGCTGTCGACGGAGGAGACGCGGACGATCGCCGCGCAGGGCGTGCGCGTGCAGGTCGCGTACTGGAGGCGGTTCGTGCCGGCGCTCCGCGCGCTGCGCGAGCGTATAGCCGCGGACGCTCTTGGCGAGCTCGTGCTCGTCTCGTGCGCGCAGCTCGACGAGACGCCGCCGCCTGCCGCGTTCCGCGATCCGGTGTCGAGCGGCGGCATCGTCGTCGACATGGGCGTGCACGAGCTCGACCAGCTCCGCTTCCTGACCGGACAGGAGATCGCGCAGGTGGCCGGTGTCGCCGGGTCGGTCGGCTTCGACGAGCCGGTGCCCGGCGACCCGGAGCTCGTTTCGTTCGCGGTCGCG
>Ga0335079_10008014_pt1 | contig 12017 bp, 12 predicted proteins | sample Lox_Sample_33_FD_206719 | JGI IMG/M metagenome (GOLD analysis project Ga0335079, IMG submission 206719) | Soil microbial communities from Loxahatchee National Wildlife Refuge, Florida, United States - Lox_Sample_3.3 | ecosystem: Environmental > Terrestrial > Soil > Wetlands | place: USA... | reverse complement strand
ACGCGACCCGTGCTTGTGGAGGCCGCCCTCCAGATAAGTTCCGGGCCATGCGTGACCCTCCGGCACGGGCCCAGGATGTGTGGCTGGTGACTGGTGGCGGGCTGGCGGCCGGTGGCGGGCTGGCGGCCGGTGACGGGCTGGCGCCGGCCCCCGCGGGCCAGCGCGCTTATCGCTGTGCCGGGTGGGAAGTCCCCTCCCGCCGGCCGGTCGCCGCCCACTTGGCGTTCTCCTGGGAGAGCAGGCCCTCGACCCGCTCGGCCAGCTGGATGTGCCGGTCGTCCCCGGCGTACGGGCCCGCCTGGGCGAGGTAGAGGTAGCGCTCGCGTTTGAGGGCCTCGGCCGTGGCCCGGTAGGTGATCCAGTGCTCGTGGTACTGGAAGATCTGCTGGATTCCCTCCAGCACCACCACCACCGCCGCCAGGCCGCCGGTCACCCAGACGGGGCTGTGCATGCTGGCCACCACCGGCAGCGCCGCGGCGATAGCGATCTCCAGCACCTTGAGCCACTTGTACCGGCGCTGGCTGTAACCGCTCTTGTCGTCATACCACTTGAGCTGGTCCTGGAGCCGTTCCCAGGTCGGGTCCGCTGGGTCCGGCGCGCGCCCGGCCTCCACTGGCTCCGCCGGTGCTGCCCCATCGTCACCGCTTGTCATCCGCGTTCCCTCCGGCCGCTGCAGCTGAACGCCTTCGCTGCAAAACGAATTGCTTGGCTGATCATCGGGCCTCCGGCGCCGCGGCGGCAAACTCCCGGTGAGCCGGGGGGCCCGCCGCGCACCGGTCAGGCCTCCGTGCGATCCACCGGGCCCGGCGCGACGTGTGCGAGCACGTGGTCAAGCGGCCGGGGGACCCGGCTGAGGTCAAGCGCGCCCACCAGCAGCCGCGCGTACTGGCTCTTGCGGCCGGACCGGGTCCCGATGAACCGGTGAAGCTGCCGGTCCGGGCTGTGCCCCTGCTGGGCCGGCTGCTGCTGGAGGATGCGCAGTGACCGGATCTCACCCTGGGCCCGGATGACCCGCTCGACCGAGGCGGTGCCCAGGGCGCGGATCAGCTCCTCCTCCAGGTCGGCGGCGCACACGTAGAAACCGAGCGCCTCCATGCCAGCGCGGGACAGGCCGGAGCCCAGGCCGGCCCGCTCCAGGGCGCGCCGGAAGCAGCCTTCTTCGCCGGCGTCACACAGCCCGGCCAGCCGGACGCCGAGCCCGCGCGGGCCGAGCAGGTCCAGGAAACGGCCGATGTTGGTCGCGCCCCCCATCGGCACCACCGCGATGCCCTCAGCGCCGAGCGCACGGCCGCGCCGCTCCGCCAGTGTTTCGAGCGCGGCCTGATCGCTCCTGCCCTCGACAAGGATGACCGCCCGCGCCGCGGTGGTGGTGGCGGCATCGACGTCCATGACCGGTTCCATCGGCTGCAGGCCCGCTGGCCGGGCACCACACCGGCATCGGGCCCCCATCGTGCTCGGCAGAATCCGCGGTGCCTGCCCATTGTGGCCCCGCGCGGTGCGGCGGGTCGACCGGATTGACCGCCCGCGCAGGCGGCACGCACGGCACGGTCAGGCGGGTACCCGGACCAGGAACAGCCACGCGTTGATCACGCCGCCGGCCAGGCCCGCGAGCACGGCCGGGATCACCTGTCAACCTGTTATACAGATAGACATGAGTCTGCGCGTGGTGACCGTCGCCGACGCCGTCGCGAACGAGCTCAGGCGCCGGCTGCTGGCCGGGGTGTACCCGGCAGGCCAGGAGCTGCGCGACACCGAGCTCGCGGACGAGTTCGGCGCCGCCCGGCCGACCGTCCGCACCGCCGTTCAGGTCCTGGTCGGCGATGGGCTGCTGGAGCGCGGGCGCGGGCGCAGCGCCCGGGTGCGCTCCTTCACCGCTTTCGACGCGGTGGATCTGTACCAGGTCCGCAAGCCGGTCGAGGCCGCAGCGGTCGCGCTGGTCATCGAGCACCGATGTCCCCTCCCCGGCCTCCAGGCAGCGCTGGCCGGGTTCGCCGCGCTGCCGGACAGCGCCTCATGGGCTGTTGTCGCCGACCACGACATCGCCTTCCATCGCGCCATGCTCGGCGCCGCGGCCTCACCCCGGCTGCTGCGGGCCTTCGATGGCATCGCGGCCGAGCTCCGGCTGCTGATCGCCCAGTTGCGGCCCGCCTACCGGGGCGCCCAGGAAATCGCCGCCGAGCACGCGGCCCTCCTGCGTGCACTCCAGGCCGGGGAGGCCAGGCCGGCCATCCAGGCCTGGCAGGAGCACCTCGACAGTGGCGAGCGGTTCTTCCTCGACCTCATCAAGGAGCGAGACCGATGAAACTCACCGACTTCGAAGCGCTCAGCTTCGACTGCTACGGCACCCTGATCGACTGGGAGACCGGTCTGTCGGCGGTGCTCACCCCGTGGGCACGTGAGCACGGGCTGAGCCTGACGGCGGAGCAGCTGCTGACCGAGTACGCTCCCTGCGAGGCAGCGGTCGAGGAGCAGCACCCCGCCGACCTCTACCCCGACGTCCTGGCACAAGGCATGCGGATGCTCGGCGGCAAGCTCGGCGCCGAGGTGACCGCCAGGGACGCGGCCCGCCTGGCGGCCTCGGTGCCCGACTGGCCCGCGTTCACCGATTCGCACGACGCACTGGCCGCGCTGGGCAGGCGCTACAAGCTGATCATTCTGTCCAACGTCGACCGGGCCTCGTTCGCCGGATCGCAGTCCCGGCTCGGCGCCGAGTTCACCAGCGTCCTCACCGCGCAGGACATCGGGTCATACAAGCCAGCGCAGCGGAACTTCGACGCCCTCGCCGCTGAGGCGGCCCGGCTGGGCGTCGGGCCCGGCAAGCTGCTGCACGTGGCGCAGAGCCTGTTCCATGATCACGTGCCCGCCAAGCGGGCCGGGCTTGCCACGGTGTGGATCAACCGGCGCAAGGCCCGGCCCGGCTGGGGCGCCACCCCGGAGCCCCCCGCACCGGTGACGCCGGACTGGGAGTTCCCGTCCATGGCCGCGTTCGCCGCGGCCGCCGGGGCTGGCAGCTAGCCCGGGCCGGTCCTGCCTGGGAGCGGGCGTGGCGGGCGAGGCCGCCGGGCGTATTCCATGGCCGCCGGGCCAATCGCAATGTCAGGCACGGATTCCGCGCACGCCGTTTTGCTTGCCGCAACAAAAAGAACTTGCGGCGGCTGTTGATGAAGCGCGGCTTTATGAATTGCGTGCCCGGTGATGTGCGGCCTGAAGTGCGGCTTGAGGTGCGGCGCGCTGATGCGGGCGGCGTGCTGGCGAATGCTGGCCTGCGCGTGGCGGCGACCTACCGGTCGCTGGCCCGGGTGGCGGAGACCCGCGGCCTCGTGGCGGCGCAGCCCGCCCCGGCACAGGACGCCAACGCGATCGTGGTCACCGCGAGGACCGCTGCCCGCTATCACCTGCGGTCGATCGGCGACCTTGCCAGCCAGGCGCCACGCCTGGTGTTCGGCGGCCCGCCCGAATGCCGGGAGCGGGCTGATTGCCTGCCGGGGCTGGCGCGGACCTACGGGCTGCGGTTCAAGGCCTTCACGGCCACCGACACCGGCGGCCCGGTTACCCGGCAGGCGCTGGAGGCGGGCCAGATCGGTGCCGGGCTGCTCTTCACCACCGATCCGAGCATCCCGGCACAGCATCTGGTCATCCTGGCCGACACCCACGCTCTGCAGCCGGCCGAGAACGTCACCCCCGCTGGTCCGCCGGGACACCGTCGGCCGCTACGGCCCGCGGCTGCTCGCCACGCTCAATGCCGTCTCGGCCCGCCTTTCCACGGCCGCGCTGCGTGACCTCGACGCGCGGGTGATGCTGGCCGGGCAGGCTGCCCGCAAGGTGGCTGACGGCTGGCTGCGCGCACAGGCGCTGATCCCGGGAAGGCAGAGCACGCGGCGAGCGAGAAGACGGAGCGCCCGGCCGCCCCGCCCGGCGCGGTAAGCCCGCAGGTCCCATCCGGCCCGGCTGGAACGCCGGGGGCGGCCGTTCCTCCCCGGGACACTCCTGCCCAGCGGGCGCGCCTCCAGCGCCGCCCGACCGGTGCCCCGCCGCCGCTGCCGCACCCGATCGCCATCAGCACCACGGCCTGGCTGCTGCTCGCGGTCATCATCCTGACTGGCGCCGGCCGGTTATCCGCCTGCTGGTGCTCAGCCCGCCGCGGTGACATGACCGTCCACCCGCCACAGCCGGCCCTCGCGGACCAGGTCGCCGACGAGCGTGTCCGGCCAGTACCACTGCCAGGAGAACCATCGTCGCAGCTCATGCTCGGGCGCGACGACCGCCGCGCGCACGGCGGCGGCGACCAGGTCCCTGAGCGAGCGGGCCGGGTCAGCGCCCGCCTCGCCGGTGGCGGGGCAGACCTGGTCCCAGCGCGCCAGCTCGCTGGAATGCAGGTGGCCCTGGCCGGCGGTCACCTCAAGCGAGCGCGAGACCACCGCCCCGCACCGCTCCAGCGGCGACCGCAGCGACCGCAGCTCCTGCCGCTTGAGCCCCAGCTCGGTGCGCAGGTCGTCGATGCTGGACGGCCCCGCGGCGGCGAGATGATCCAGCAGCCGGGCCCAGCCGCGGTCGGCGGCGCGCATGCGCTCGATCTCCGCGCGGCAGATCGGGTCGAGCAGCCGCGCCACCGCGCTGGTCACGATCAGGTTCTTGCCGCAGTGGACCGCGGTGACCAGGTAACCGCGCTCGGCGAGCTCGCCGAACCACGGCCACTTCGTGGCCGGCCAGGACGCGAAGCCCCGGCTGCCGGGCTGGTACGGATCCTCATGGCACGCCTCGTACAGGCTCGGCAGCGCGCCGTCCGCGGTGCGGGTCAGCAGCCCGCGGTCGCACAGGAACGCGTCCGCCTCCGCCAGTGTCCGCAGCGCCAGGTCAGGGACCAGGCGGCACTCCAGCGCCCGCCGCTCCCGCAGCCCGGCCAGCGACTCCACGGCGCCATCATTCCCGGCCGTGGGGGCGTTCGCACCTGGCCCCGCGGCCGCGCGGCGCCCGGTCTCCGCTCCCCGCCCTATATTCGTTGCCATGGCACGCCCCGGTGTCCGCCTGGCTGAGCTGCTGGCCGCCCTGTCGCTAGCGGCCGACCTGGGCGCGTCCCTGCGAGGCAGCGGGCCAACGGCTGGTGCCCGCGGCCCCGGCGGATCCTGACGGCCTGGTGGGCCGGGGCCGCCGGGGCCCGGGGCGCACCGGGCGGCTCAGGCCGCTAGCACCTTGGCCTTTTCGCGCTCGAACTCCTCGGCGGAGATGACTCCCCGGTCGCGCAGGTCGGCCAGCTTGGACAGCTGGTCGGCGGTGCTGGCCGGTGAGCTCGCGGCGGCCTGCTGGACGTACTGGCGGAACTCCTGATCCTGCTGTCGCGCCTGCTGTGCCGCCCGCTCGTGCATCGAGCCGCCGCGCACGATCAGGTAGACCAGCACGCCGATCAGCGGGAGGAACAGCACGAACAGGAACCACAGCGCCTTGGCCCAGCCGGACAGGTCATGGCTGCGGAAAATGTCGATGAAGATCCAGATCAGGATCCAGATCCAGATTATCCACAGGAACAGCTCCAGCATCGTCCAGAAAAGGTTCAGCAGTGGATAGGACGAAGCGGCCACGTTCATCACTCCTCCTTTGCGCCGGGAGGCTGCCGGCCGTGACTGGCTGCGGGCCCTGTGCCCGGCGCAGGCCCAGCATTCGCCGGAACCGGATCACCGGCATCACCCCGGGCGGGTGAGGCACGGCAGCCCTTGGCCCGCAGTGATCGGCGGCACCGGCCAGGTGACCGGTCTGGGCGAGCGGCGAAGGCACCGCCCTTTCCCGGTAATGGCCGGCGCCGCTCACCCACCCAGGGTGATGCCCGCCGGTCCGCGGCAGCGATGGAATTTGCTGTATCCAGCCAGGCAAGTCTTGGAAGAGGTGATTGCGGTGTCTGAGAACCCGCCGTCAGGGGCCACTCCCGATAATTCTGACGGCCCCGGCGACGCCAGCCCCTCCGATGGCGCACGCCTCACCACGAGCGCCATCGCCGGCCGCATCGCCGATCAGGCACGCCGCACGGCCAGCGCCGCGAAGGCCCGGCGGGTGGTGGCAGACGACGGTGAGCCGGGCGTCCTTGACCTGACGCCCATGCGCGAGCTGCTCGCCGAGCTGATGGACGAGCTCGGGAAGCTGCGGCTGCGGGACCGGGTAGCCAGGGCGCTGCGGCAGGCCGCCGACATCATCGATCCCCAGACGCCGAATCCCTGAGGTCAGCACCCCGCTGGCTAGCCGCCCAGCGACAGGCGACGGATGTGAGCGCAGCTGAGGTGATGCACCCGGATACCTGTCACGTTCCGGTCTCCCGCCGCGTCGGGCCGCAGCGCCGTGCCGCGCTACTGCCACAGTGCCATGCGGCGGCCGCTACCGGTTCCTGAAGATCGTGAAGAGCACCCGCAGCGCGAGGACGCTGGCGACGATGAGCAGGTTGTAGCCGATCACCTGGTCGAGGCTGACGCTGGGGGTGATCTGGGGGCCGCCAGGTGTGCCGAGCAGCAGCGCGCCGACGATGCCAGACGCGGCGCCGATGAACGCCAGCAGGAACTGGTGGGTCAGCCCGGTGACCACCCGGCGCTCGCGCTCGTCGGCGAACAGCCGCACGTTGAAGCCGAGCCTGCCCTGCTCCATCGCGCCGCTGATGCGGTCGAACCGGCGTGGCAGCCGGCGCAGCACCGGGGCCAGCGCGATCAGCTCCTCGGCGGCCGTCTTCGGCACCGCCGCTGGCGACAGCTGCCCGGCCACATGGTCGGCCGCGTAGGCACGGGCTTCGGCGGCTATGTCGAGTCCTGGCGTCAGCAGCATGAGCGTGCCCTCCAGGGTGGCGAGCGCGCGCAGCACGGTGGCGATCTCGGGCGGGACCGCCAGCTCGAAGCGGGACGCCAGCCGGAACAGGTCGGTGAACATCTCAGCCACCGCCCCGGTGCCGCCCGCGAGGTGGCGGGCCATGAACTGGCCGAGCGCCCGCTCCAGCTGCTGCTCGTCGACGTCGTCGGTGCGGGTGACCAGCTCCAGCAGGGCGTCGCGGAGCGCGGCCGGGTCGCCGTGCCCGAGCGCGAGCACCAGGGCCTGCAGCGCGGCCCGCTGCTGGGCGTCGAGGCGGCCGACCGAGCCGAAGTCGATCAGCGCGAGGCGGCCGTCGGTGAGCACCAGCACGTTGCCCGGATGCGGGTCGGCGTGGAACACGCCGCCCTCGGTGATCTGGTACACCATGCTGCGCAGCAGCGTGCGGCTCAGCTCGGCCCGGTCGAGCCCGCGGTCGTCGATCAGCTGCCCGGCGGCGCGCAGGCCGACCCCGTCGAGCCATTCGATGACGAGCACATGCTCGGTGCACAGCTGTTCATGCACGTCGGGCAGCACCACCGGCACGCTGCCCGAGACGGCGCGCCGCTGGCCCGGCCAGGTGGCGGCGATGGCCGCCATGTTCCGCGCCTCCACCCGGAAGTCGAGCTCCTCCCGCATGGCGGCGGCGAACCCGCGGGCGACGCCGACCGTGCCGACCGCGCGCGCCCAGCGGGCGCGGCGCTCGAGGGTGGCCGCCATCCGCTGAAGGATGTCCAGGTCCTGTTCCATGGTGGCGCGGATCCCCGGCCGCTGGACCTTCACGGCCACCTCGGCGCCCTGGCCGCCGGCGCCCTGGCCGTCGGCGCAGCGGAGCCGGGCCTTGTGCACCTGGGCGATCGACGCGGCCGCGGCCGGTTCGGCCCGCAGCTCGGCGAAGGCCTCGCCCGCCGGCGCTCCCAGCGACTGGGTTATCACCTGCTCGATCTGATCCCACGGCGCCGGCTCGGCCCGGTCCTGCAGCTGGGCGAGCTCGGAGGTGAACTCCTCCGGGAGCAGATCACGGCGGGTGGACAGCAGCTGGCCCAGCTTGATGAACGTGACCCCGCCGTCCTCCAGGGCACGCCGCAGCGACCGCGCGAGGGCCGCCCGCCCGCCAGTGGCGTCCGCGGGGCGCAGCGGCCGCCCGCGCAGGTAAGGGCCCAGCCCATGCCGCACCGCGATCCGGCTGATCTGCACATAGCGGCGTGAGCGGGCTAGCGCCCGCCGCGCGCCGAGGACCATCTCCACCGGCCGTGGCCCGGTGCCGCTCGGCACCAGTGCCTCCGCCAGCACGAGGAAGACCATCGCGACGATCAGCGGGACGCCTATCGCCACGGTGAAGAAGGCCGCCAGGTGCCCGGGCTGGGCCGCCCGCAGCGCCCGGCCGAGAAAGTAGGCAGCGGCGAAGCCGAGCAGGCCGGCGGTCAGCGCCCGCAGCGCCCCGACCGGCAGGCCCAGCAGCCGCCGCGACGCCCACGCCAGGCCCGCCACCAGAGCCATGCTGGTGGCCAGCACGGCCACCGTGAAGATGACCCCGCTTACCGGCGACGGTTGCGCAGCCAGCATCGCTTCCTTCCCCGGCGCCAGCCGCATCAGGCCGGGGCTGGCACCCTGCCGCACCCATGCTCTCAGGCGTGACAGGCCGGGCGGGAGCTACTGCTGCTGATCTTCCCGGTGATGGCCGGCGGCGAGCTCGCGCAGGTCGCCGGGCGGGAGGTCGGCAGCGGCGTAGGAGACGATGCGGCAGTCCGTCAGCGCGCGGACCGTCGCGGTGCGCCGGCCCTGCTCAGGCGATGCGCGCTCGCCCAGCACGGCGCCCGGGCCGAGCTGGGCCAGTTCGGTGCCGCCGGCCTCCACCGCGACCATGCCATCAAGCAGCAGCACGACCTCGTCCGCCGCCTCACCCTCGGCGAGGATCGTCTGGCCGGCCCTGACCTTCCTGGGCCTGGAGTGCGGGCCGTCCCCGCGCATGATGTCGGGATCCGGGTGACACCGGCGACGGCCTCGGTAATCCCCACCGCCACCTCAGGCTGGCCCGCTTGTGGCGGCCCCACTCGCCGCATCCGGTCTCCGTGCTGATCAGCGGAAGGCCCGGTCAAGACGTGCCGTTCGCCTCTAGCTGGGCCCATTGGCCGGCTGTTACTGATGAGTAGCAGATGCGCACGCACCGGGCACCAGCGCGTGCGCGGCAGGGAGGTGCACCATGTCCGCAGCGACTGATCAAGCAGGGACCACACCCGCCGGGGGCGGGACCTTGGCCGCCGGACTGACCAGCGACCAGGTCTGGCGTGCGCTCACCAAAGCGTCGTTCGCGGTCGTCAGCTACGTCACCCCAGCGGGGGAGCCACGATCGAGCGGTGTCGTCTATGCGGTCTCCGGCCGGCGGATGTATGTGGCCACGGCGGCCGACAGCTGGAAGGCCAGGCACATTGCGGCCAGCGGGCGGGTCGCGGTGACGGTGCCGGTGCGCCGGGGCGGGATCCTCGCGCTGCTGCTGCCCATCCCGCCGGCGACAGCCAGCTTCCACGCTTCGGCGATCGTGCACCCGGCCAGTTCGCTGGGGGAAGGCCCGCTCCCCCGGAAGCTGGAATCCCTGCTGCCGCCCGAGCGGCGCGCCGCGTGCCGCATCATCGAGATCCGGCCCGAGGGGCAGTTCCGGACCTACGGCCTCGGCGTCTCCCTGCGGCAGATGCGCAGCCCGGCGGTGGCCAGCGGACGTGTGTCGGCGGGCTGACCGGAGTGGCCCCGCGTAGGAGGCCGGAGGTTCCGTTTCGCCGCGAACCGTGGCGGGGCCCGCTGACGGCAGCGCGTCCCATCCCGGCTGGCCGGCAACCCATCGTGAGGGAAGGCGCCCCCAGCCATGATCGCGCGGCCGGTCCCCGGTCCGCGCTGGGGCGTGGATCGCCACGTAATCTGGGCTGATGAAAGCGGGAGGGGCCCTGGCGCTCACCGCGGATGCCCGGGAGGCGGCGAGGCGGGCCGTTACCGAGGCGCGGGCCTCGCTCGGCGGCCTGTCCCCCTCGTTCGCGGTGCTGTTCGCCTCTGCCCATTTCTTCGGCTCGGCGGAGGCCCTGGCCGCGGCGGTGGCCGAGGAGACCGGCCAGCTCCCGCTCATCGGCTGTGTGGCGGAGACGGTGGCCGGCGGGGCACGTGAGGTCGAGTCCGGGCCCGCGGTCTCGCTCTGGCTCGCGGCCGGCCTGGGCCCGGTCGAGACGTTCGCCATGGAGTTCGTCCGGACGCCCAGCGGGGGCGCCTACGGCGGCCACCGGTTCGACCGGGACCCGGCGGGCGCCCACCTGATGATCTGCGACCCATTCACGTTCCCGGCCAGTGACCTGCTCGCCCACCTGAACGCCCGCGTCCCCGGGGCGCTGGTGATGGGCGGGATGGCAAGCGGCGGGCTGCCGCAGCGGCAGAGCCGGCTGTTCCTCGACGGCCGGGTGCTCTCGGGGGGTGCCGTCGGCGCCCACCTGCCGCGGGCCGAAGTGCATCCCCTGGTGGCGCAGGGATGCCGCCCGGTGGGCGACCCGTACACCACCACCCGGGCCGACGGCAACCTGATCTTGGAGCTCGGCGGGCGCACGCCGGTGGCACGGCTGCAGGAGCTGGCCGCGGCGCTGCCCGCACCGGAGCGGGAGCTGCTCGCCCAGGGCGCGCAGCTGGGGATGGTCATCAACGAGTACCAGGCCGACCCGGGCCAGGGAGACTTCCTGATCCGCGGCATCGTCGGCGCCGACCGCGGGTCGGGGGCCATCGCGGTGGGCGAGCAGGTCGAGGTGGGCCAGACCGTGCAGTTCCACGTCCGGGACGCCCATACCGCGCACGAGGACCTGCGGAGCGCCCTGGAGCGGGAAGCCATCGCCCTCGGCGGCCGCCGGGCGGCCGGGGCACTGCTGTTCACCTGCAACGGCCGCGGGTCGCGGCTGTTCTCCGAGCCGGACCACGATGCTGGGCTGGTCACGAAGATGCTGGGCGAGATCCCGGTGGCCGGGTTCTCCTGCGCTGGCGAGTTCGGGCCGGTCGGCGGGCAGAACTTCCTGCACACCTTCACCGCGTCGATCGCGCTGTTCCCTCAAACGGCTGCCCAGACATGACGCAGGTGCCACCGGGCACCGGTCCGCCGGCCCGGCCGGGCCTTTCCCGGCGGCAGGTGCTCGGTATGGTTGCCTTGCGTTTCTCAAAGGCCGTCGCATGAGCCACAGTGGGAGCTATGAGGGGACGCGCCCCGGCCGGCGCAACGGATGAAATCCGGCGGATGCAGGACGGCGTGCGGGACTGGGCACGGCAGACTGCGAGCCATGCCGCCGGCGGGCCGGACACGGCATCGCCGCCCGTGCTGCTGTCGCTGCTGTGCGCGAGCGCGTTCTGCCCGCTGCTGACCGCCGGTGATGGTGCTGGTGCTGGTGCTGGTGCCGCGGTGCTTTCCTCGGTGGGCGGCGAGGCCCTGGCCGAGGCCGTCACGGGCGCACCAGCCCGGCTGCGCGAGCACGGCCAGGCACCACCCTCGCAGGACGATCTGGAGGCGGAGATCGCCCGGCAGATCCAGCAGGCGCTGGCGGCCGGGGGCCAGCATGCGGACGATCTGCGGGGCCAGATCGCGTCGGTGCTGAAGGAGATCGATGCGGGCGGGACCGCGCTGCGGGCAGCGATGGAGGAGGCCAGCGAACGGCCCCGCGCCGCAGTGATCGCCGCGATCAGCGCGCTCGGCTCCGGCTTCAGTGAGCTGGAGTTCCTGATCCCCGATGCCGCCAGGGCAGCCGGGGAGATCCAGGACCGCCTGGACACCGAAGGCACCAGCGCCTGGGCGATCATCGAGCAGAACCAGCGGCGGTCAGCGGACATCCGCCTGGTACGCGGGGACCTGGCGGCCCGCGCGGGCCGGGCCGGCACCGGCGGGCCATCCGCCGCGAATGCGGGTGACCAGGCCGCGCGCTGGCAGCGCGGATGCCCGTACCGGGGGCTGCTGCCCTACGGCGAGACCGACGCTGACGTGTTTTACGGGCGGGAACGGCTGGCCGCCGAGCTGGCAGGAAAGCTTGCCGTCAGGGTGACTCGCGGGGGGCTGGTCATCGTCACCGGGGCACCGGGGGCGGGCAAGTCGTCGCTGCTGCGCGCCGGGCTGGTGCCGATCCTGGCCCGCGGCCGCCTGATCCCGGGATCGGGCCGGTGGCCCCGGATCGTCATGACGCCGGCCGCCGACC
>Ga0335079_10008013_pt1 | contig 12018 bp, 6 predicted proteins | sample Lox_Sample_33_FD_206719 | JGI IMG/M metagenome (GOLD analysis project Ga0335079, IMG submission 206719) | Soil microbial communities from Loxahatchee National Wildlife Refuge, Florida, United States - Lox_Sample_3.3 | ecosystem: Environmental > Terrestrial > Soil > Wetlands | place: USA: Florida... | reverse complement strand
CAATTGGGAGATTTGTGAACATGTCTGTCGACCCCAATCTGTCATCGCAGACCATGAACGATTCACCGTTGCGTGAGATCTACGTCAGCACGGATATAGAAACCGACGGACCGGTCGCGGGAAAGCACTCCATGCTGAGCATTGGATCGGCAGCCTATCTGGCCGGCAAAGAGCTGCTGGGGACGTTCTCCGCCAACTTGGAAACGCTGCCCGCCTCGGTCCCGGATCCCAAGACCGCCGCATGGTGGGCCACACAGCCGCACGCATGGTCGGCCTGCCGGCAAAATCTTGAAGCGCCTGCCGTCGCCCTGAGACGCTACGTTGCCTGGCTCAAGGCGTTTGGCGGACGGCCCGTGTTTGTCGGGTACCCGGCCGCCTTCGATTTTTCCTTCGTCTATTGGTATCTCACCGAGTTCGCGGGAGAGAACCCATTCGGCTATTCGGCAATTGATATCAAGACCTATGCGATGGCATTGCTGCGCAAACCCTATCGAGCGTGCGGCAAGCAGTCGATGCCCCCGGAGTGGTTCGATCCCGCGCCTCATACGCATGTGGCGCTCGACGATGCCATCGAGCAAGGACAACTCTTCTGCAACATGCTGAAAGCCAACTTCGACGCCCAACTAGCCGCTCACGGCTGCTAAATGCCGGCCCATAGCGCAGCCGCCCAGCTTGCTGAGGACAGGGTAGTGAGAGATGCTCTGGTCAATCACTGGCGCGAAATCTTACTTGCCAGAAAGCACAAAAACTGGCGATTACTTGTGTAGCGAATGCGGCCTTTTTTGATCGGCGCTATGGGTTGTACTTTGCCAGCCAGGCGGCAATCTCACGGAACACATCCAGACGCTGTTCCCACAAGGTCGGAAAATGCGGCGAGCCGGGATAAGTAACCATTCGAGTGGTCTTGCCCCGTGCAGCCAATATCTCGAACAACTCCCGGCCCTGATAGGTTGGGACACGCTCATCCGACGCCCCGTGTAGTACCAGCAACGGCGTGGTCACATTTTTGCTGTGCATCACCGCAGAGAAAACCAGGAATGCGTTTGGATCTTGATCGGGCCACCGGGCGTCGTAATCCGTCTGCTGAAGGTCGCTGGTCCAGATGAAGCTGAGCCAGTCGGTAATACCGGCACCCTCGATAGCGGCTTTGTAGCGCTGAGTCTGGGTCACGGTCCAGGCGGTCATGAACCCACCGGCACTCCAGCCGAAGATGCTGAGCCGGTTGGGATCGGCCCAGCCTTGTGCCATGGCATAGTCCGTTGCACTGTCCACATCACGGTAAGCGCGATCGCCGAAGTGTTGATAGATGGCAGTCATGAACTCAGTGCCGTAGCCGGTCGAGCCGCGATACTCCGGCTCCAAGACGACGTAACCCATCCCGGCAATGATCCTCGCCCTTGTGTTCAGATCCAGGTTGTCGTTGCCCTCGGGACCACCGTGCGGCAGTACCATGAACGGATAATGCTTCGCGGGAGAGTAGTCCGCTGGGAACGTAACGATGCCTTCCAGCGGCACGCCTTCCGCGCTCGACCAATGAACGATCCGCCGCTCGCCGAGCGCGATCTTCGCCAGCTGTTCATCGCCTTCGGTCGTGATACGCCGAAGCGCATTGCCTTCACCTGCAACCGCTACGTTGGCGCTGTGTTGAGGGTCGGCCACCGTCAGCGCCCGCACATCGGGAGCGGACACGATCTCAGAAGCAACCAGGTGTCCGTAGATTGTCCCAGCTGGCCATCTGTAAGTCGGGACCAGCGAGTCGTCCTTAAAATCGTCAATCTCGGCTTGTACACCGCGCACCACCGTGACCCAGGCGTTCCCTTTCGGGTCAACCGAAAGCTTTACGGCGCTGCCACGCAAGGTGGAGGTGCGGTCCTGCGGACTTCCGCCATCGGCGGGCACGGTCCAGACATGGTCTGGTGTGAGTACGGGCGAGGTCGTGCTGAGAAAGACCAAGTCCTTGCCCCCATTGATCCATCCAATGCCGGATGCAACGTTGTCGATGCTGACGACATGATGAGCACCGGCAGCGCTGCATGTATCAATGCTGGAGCGCACGTCATGGAAGCCGATCTTGGGCGTCATCGACTGAACGGCCAGGGCGCTTGCGTCGGCTGCCCAGGCGATACTCTGCACATCTCGCAGCGTGGGACACCACCATGCCCCGCCTGAGCCATCGGCGTTGATGACATACAAGCTGGCCGGTTCGGCCTCGATTACCGTATGGACTTCACTCAACGGATCAGGAAGGCGCGGGTCGCCGACGATCGCGTAACGTTTGCCATCGGGCGAAATTGCGACGGAGTGGATGCCCCGCGGGAGTGCGGTCACGGGGGTGGGGCTGGCCGCCGCCGCAGCGGGCGTTCCGGGCGGCGCAAGAGCAAGGGTGACCAGTTGGCCCTTTTTATCGACCTCGAACTTGCCGTAGACTGCCTTGCCGTCGCCCGTGAATCCTGAAGGCTCGAATTTTTCAGGAACGTTGAGATTCTGCGCTTCACCTCCGGCCGCTGCTATGAGCTTCCATTCCGTTTGGTCCGGGCCCTTGGAGGCGCCATGCACCACCTTGTAGAGGACGGTCTTGCCATCCGGAGAAACGGCGACCACTTCGGCATCGCGCAGGGTAGCGGCATCATCCACGGAAAAAGGGTGGTGCTGAGTTTGAGCGGTTGCGAGAACCGGGGCAGACAGGGATATGAGGATCAGGACGGTGATCGTGCGCATGCGCTCCTCCGAAGCAGCAAGTTGAACAAGTTTGTCCGGCAGAAGCCCATAAGGCGCTTGCCGGCGCGCGATAGGTTCTTGAGATCTCTCACTTCGTGGTCGGTTGGCGGCTTTGCCGGCGCTGGGTTGACGTACTTGCCGAGTCCGTAGCGTGGCAGAGAAAGTCCGTTTACGGCATTTACCACATCGTCTGAATAAAGGCGGGCATACTGATCTTTAGGGTCGCGCTCATTGTGCTTGAACTGCTCGGTCTTAGGCACTCGGTCGGGAAAGTAGAACCGCTCGCCGGTGTCGAAGGTCAGATACTTTCGTCCGTTTGACGTATCGGTCTCAGCATAGTTTTCTTTGATGAAGCCGCGTGTGCGGCGCAGCAGGTACAGCCGCATCAAATCGCGCCAGTCATCAGCATGAATGCTCCTCTCAAAGGCAGCGAGCGATTTCGGGGAACACTGATATCTCCGATTGAACTCATCGATTCCGATGTCCCGGATCAGCCGCTCCGGCCTTATGCCCAGGTCAGCGTCGAGCGGCACGAACAACCGTAGCTGTGACGAGAGATCCAGATAGGTTTTGTTGTAAGGCGTGCCGGATAGCAGGATGGCCTTGCTGGTATTTTTCTCGATGTACTCCTGGATAGCCCTGTGTCTGCGGCCTTCCGAGTTGCGCAGATTGTGGCTTTCGTCAATCAAGATGAGCCGGTACCGCGGCGTCTCCGGCAGCTGGTTGATCACGACACTGAGAGACATGACCTTCGCGGCCATCCGATAGCGGTGGACGTAGCCTTCCCACATTGGAACGAGATTCTTTGGACAGATGATGAGCGTCTCGGTTCCGTGGTCGTCCTGGAAGATGCGGGCGAGGGCCACAGCCATGAGGGTCTTGCCAAGCCCAACCACATCGCCAATCAGAACCCCACCGCGCTTGTTGAGATAGTGTGCGGCCATCCTGACCGCGGCTGTCTGGAACGCCAGCAGTTGATTGCCGAAATCTTTAGGAACCTTAAATTCTGACAGGCCTGCTCGTGCCTCTTGCGAAAGGTGGTAGGCGATATTCAGGTAAATGTGATACGGCGGAATGGGCTCCTCGCGTGCCCAGCTGTTATCGATGATCTCGGCCAGTTCATTCGAGATGTCGATGCACCAGTTGTCGCTCCAGCGGTCTTCGAACCATGTTTGGAGTTTGTTGCAGGCGTCATGGTCAAGCACATCGACGTTCAGCTCGCCCTGCTTTGACAAGCCGGCAAAGGTTAGATTGCTGCTTCCGACAAAGCCGATGCTGGGGTTATTGGGATCGGTGCGATGAATCAGATACAGCTTGGCGTGCAGCGGGTGGCGCAGGAACAGCTTGACGACGACCTCCGGGCTTTCAGCTGGGAGCTGAGGCGTCGTAATCCTCTCTCGTCCTCATCCGTTGGCGCCCCGATGGTGAGCTGCGTCCGGAATTCTTGCGCCGCTCCCTTCTTGAGACGTAGTGCGGCCTGCTGATCCATCCCATCCGGCCCTGAAACTAGGCTGAACCACTGCCGCAGCTCATCCTGCGGGAGCTTTTGCATTCCGACTAGGACCCGACAACAAGAACCGTCTCCACCCGCCCATGCGTCGATTACGTGGTCGATTTGCTTCCATCCGCGAAGGTTGAAGTACCCCACGCAGAAATCAGCACGCTCAGAGATTTTCAGTGTCTGTTCGAGCGCGGGTAAGAGAGATAGGGAGATGTTGTCGAAGATTCGGGGCATATGTGGCGCGAATGCTGATTCTAGCTGGAGCAGTGGCGCAAAGCACGAAAAAATCGCGGTCGGCTACCTAGCGAAGTTCTTGAGAGGTCGGCCACCTAGCGAAGTTTTTGAAAGGTCGGCCACTGTGGCTGTCCCGAGGTCGCCATGACCTACGATGTGCCTGAGGACCGTTATTGGAGGCCCAAACAAAATTGTGTGACGAATGTCACTGCTTTGATGTACAACATCAGGTATTCATTTAGCGACTATTTCTCTGCCAAACGGCGGTTTTGATCTTTCGGGCACCTGAAAGGAAGGGTTCCCCATGCCAGTTCGTCTTGTCTTCCGTCGTCCGCTTGCCGAGAACAGCTCTCAACCGCACGCGAGAAGTAATAAGAACGTCATAGCACTTCGGTCATTACTATCGCTGGTCATTATCGGATGTTTATCCTCTGGTTTCGTAGGCTTTGCACAAGCACAGGCACCGCCCCAAGGACGACCTATTCTCTTTGCTCATGGCTGGTGTAGCGACGGAGCAAGCGACTGGCTCAACTCTGGAGTGGGCCAGGGCGTCATAGATTACTTGAGCCAGCAAGGTGGTAATCTATATACAAATCCCCATCTATATTATCTTTATTACGACGGCATCAGCGTAAAGCACTGGCCGACCGGGAACGGCCTAAGTGATATTCCGTTGTCGGCGCGCTTTTTCGCCATCGAGTTCTCCGACCCTGATTCGTTACAGAGTCCCAGCAATTTTAGCAAACTGCATGTCGTGAAAAAGTCCATTCTTAACAAAGCAGATGAGCTGGCTCAAGTCATTCAGGCCATTACGACGATATCGCGGGTGCAAGATGTAGTCGTAATCGGCCACAGTATGGGCGGCCTCGACGCGAGGGCGTATTTGGAAGGATTGGCGAGCCCGTTCTCGCTGACATCCTGCACCGATAGGGACGAATATAATAGCTGCGCTCCGGGGGAGACAAAATATACAAGCGACATTAATTCCCTCGTCACGATTGATACCCCGCATGGCGGTGCTTACAGTGCTAATGTCGCCTTGGCTTTAAGCTTCCTTAATAATGACGACATATGTTGGCAGACTGACTCACTAAATCGTCGTGAGCTGGAGGTAGGGAGCTCTGTTATACAATGGTTGCAAGAGAAAGCACAATCCTTACCCCCAAATCTTACTGCTGTATCTATTGAAAGCTACACGGTGCCCGGTTTTTTCTTCCCATATGACGACATGGTCGTCAGTTCTGGCGAACAATCGTTAGGGACGTCTATTCGTGGATTCGGGCAGCCCCCATCTCTTTTGATCGATGCGCTTAATGGCGGCCCACCCGATTCGCCTTATAGCATCTACACCGAAGCTCTATGCCACTGGCCCCTGCATGTCCTTAGCTGCCTTGGGGCGCAACCCTGGACATATCAGGTTCTTAACACGCAGCTCAACACCCTACTGAGTGGTCAACCAGGGCAGACCACCAGCATCACAGTGCACGCCACACTGGATGGACAAGAATGGCCAGGCCCGCTTTCATTTCAACTGAACGGACCTGATGGGCAGCGGTCTGGGCAGGAAGTACCTGCCCCGTTCTACACTATTCCGGTCGGCCAATATTCTCTGGTTTATACCGGTGGAGGACCGCGATCGAATCCAAAGATCGATCCGCCAGTGCTTACTCTAGGAGTCGACCACACGACAGGAGCCAATACCTGGACTGGGACTTTCAGTTTAGTATTCTGTTCAAATCAATGTCCAGCACCAACTGACACGACTCTGACTCCGACCGGTGTGGTTAGCGATGGTGCAGTGCTAAATGGTAGCGTCAATCCAAACGGAGCAGCCACAAGTGCCTGGTTTGAGTGGAGCACAGATCCCAACTTAAGAAACCCTCAGTTCACCCCAGCACAAGTGAAGGGCTCAGGTAATAGCTCCGTGCCAGTCAGATTTAACCTAACCGGATTAGAAACTGCAACTCAGTACTACTATGCCGTAGCCGCAAATAACAGCAATGACAACTCGTCAGTGCTGGGAGCGATCCAGCCGTTTCGTACTCTCGGGCCACTGCCCGCACCGACCCTTATATCGCCTCCTGACCGTAGCGGTAACGTGAGCATACCGCCAACATTTAGTTGGACAGCCGTGGATGGTGCCACCTCCTACCGAATTATTGTAGCCACTAATTCAACTGCTCTTCCTACAGATCCAAGCGTCCCAACATGCGGACCAGGATGCGTAATCAATAGCACTCCTGTAACTAATGTCTATACTCCACCAGCAGGCCTTGCCCCGTCAACGCAATACTTTTGGGAAGTGCACGCCCGCAGCCTTCAGCAATTTGGTACGTGGTCGTCGATATCCAGCTTCACGACAGCAGGACCGAACGTGGTGGCAATGAGCATCACGCCGCCAACGATTGCCAGCGGAGACACCGGCACAGTAATGGTCGCGCTGAACGGCCCCGCCCCCAGCGGCGGTGTTCAAGTGCCCCTGTCCAGTACGAATCAGCAAGCGTTCCCTGTTACGAACGTCAGCATACCAGCAGGTTCGACGACGGGCAGTGTATCGATACAAGCGGGAACCGTGAGCACCTCGACGACCGCGACTGTCACAGCAAGCTACAACAATTCATATGCGAACGCTACCGTTACGGTCAACCCGCTTGGTGGAGCGGGGATTGTTCTGGGTTCGGTCTCTGTCAGTCCTTCCACTGTCGTTGGAGGACTTTCGCCACTTGGCTCCGTTTTCCTCTCCGGTCCTGCCCCGTCGGGCGGAGCAATGGTGCAGCTCAGCAGCAATAACCCACATTTTGTGCAAGTGCCTTTTTGGGTAACGGTTCAGGCTGGTTATACAAGTGGAACATTTCCTGTCACCACGGTGTTCACGAGCAGTCCAGTGGGGGCGACCATTCTAGCTTCATATAACCAGACACAATATGGTGCAAGCGTAACCGTATTACCGCTGGGCATAAGCGGCCTCACATTTTATCCTTCCACGGTGTCCGCCGGCAGCCCTGCGTCGTTTACCGTTTACCTGAACGGACCGGCTCCGGCAGGCGCGACCATCTCGCTCACAAGTTCTAATTCCTCTGCGCTTCAGGTGGCGGCGACCGTTCCAGTCCCTATAGGAGCTTTTCAAGTGGTTGTCACTGGTACAACGTTCCAAGTGCCCTCGCAGACGACTGCCACCGTGAACGCAACTTACAACGGCAGCTCCGGGCAGGGGGCCGTTACGATCGTGCCGATTGCCTTAAACGGCTTGAGTATCACACCTCTCACCATTACGGGCGGAAACAATGGATCAGGGACAGTCTATATAAGCAGCCCGGCGCCGCCGGGAGGTATCGCGGTCACCCTGTCGTCCTCAAATAGCAGCGTTCTACAGGTGCCGGCGGCAGTCACGGTTCCAGCCGGCTCGACCAGTGCTACCTTCGTCGTCTCGACGGCGCAAGTGGGTTCGATAAACAATGTCACAGTCACTGCGGGGTGCAACAATGTGTACGACAGCGTATTGATCAGCGTTGTGCCGCCGCTTCCATACATCAGCTCATTAACTTTGAGTCCCAGCACTGTGAACAGCGGATCTAGCTCTATAGGTACAGTGACTCTTACCGCCCCTGCTCCACTGGATGATGCCGTAGTATCCTTGACCAGCACGGTGCCTTACACGATTGCCAATGTTCCGCGCACGGTAGTCGTTCCAGCCGGTTCAACAAGCGCCAGCTTTAACATAGCTACCTCGCCAATCGGCTTCATCCAAGCTGCTACGGTAACGGCTTCCTACAACAACACACAACAGAGTGCGACTCTGATTATCGTGCCGCCAGGGACACCACTTGCGCCAGCATCGCTTACGTTGAGCCCCCCCACGCTCGTCGGCGGGAATAACTCCAGTGGGTTCGTTTTGCTAACCGAGCCTGTGCCTCCGGGTGGCAGCATTCTAACCCTATCGAGTGATAACCCCAATGTAAGTGTGCCACCGATCCTGAATGTACCGGAGGGCGTAACAACAGCTCAGTTCACCGTAAATACGTTGGCTGTTAACGCACTGACAACGGCCACGATATCGACGGCTCTGAATGGGATTGAGCAAAGCAGTCTGCTAACGGTTAAGCCTTCGGGCCTACCGCCGCCGAACAGTCCGGTCCCATTTCTTGCTACGCCGTTAGTCCCTTTGACTCGTGCGCCGGGAGGAAATGGGTTAGCACTCATGCTACAGGGTAGCGGCTTTGTCTCTGGTGCAACGGCATTTTGGAACGGTACGCAATTGGACACGACAGTACTTAGCAATACGCAGTTGCAAGCCTTCATTCCAGCGTCCGATCTTCAGACGAATCAAACGGCTCTGATATCGGTGGCAAACCCGGGTCCAGTGAGCGCCCTGTCCAATGCTCTTCCAGAACATCTCTCCTTCAGCGTTTCGACTCCTACTTTCAACCTCTCCTCAATTACCGCAAGCGGTGATCCAGCGGTCGCACTTGTTGCTGATCTCAATCGCGACGGCAAGCTCGATTTAGTTATAGGCAATTATGGCAGTGGCTTATCGATATTCCTGGGCAACGGCGACGGGACATTTGGTTCCGAGCTGTTGCTCGCCACCCAGTTAGGTTCGTCGTCCGTCGCGATAGGAGACATAAACGGGGATGGCAAACCAGATATCATTGTGGGGAGCAACTACAACAATGGCACGATCGGAGTATTCCTCGGCAACGGCGACGGAACCTTTACGCCGGCGCCAGACATTCTTTTGCCCGTTGGTTCGAATGCCTACGAGGGAATGGCTCTCGCGGATGTTAACAATGACGGTAATTTGGACATCCTCGTGACGGCTGGCAGTACAAACTCCGGAGTTTATGTTTTACTCGGCAACGGGGATGGTACTTTCCAATCTCCGATAAATGTTGGCTCGGTTGTTCAGCCAAACTCCCTGGCGGTAGCTGACTTCAATGGCGATGGCAAACTAGACTTGGCGATGCCAGATGGACCTAATCAGGCTGTCGCGGTTCTATTTGGGAATGGGGATGGCACTTTTCAACCGCAAGTCGAATTTCCGGCCAATGGGTATCCATCCGCGCTGGTGGCCGCCGATTTCAATGGTGACGGCCTACCTGATATTGCTGTGGCCAACGAAGGTCCTGTGGGCGGCAATGCAGGAGGCATCTCGATATTGCTGAACATGGGAAATGGACACTTCGCTGCACCCGTAAATTACGCAGCCGGTCAGGCCTTCTATTCCATTGCTTCAGATGACGTCAATGGGGATGGCAAGCTAGATTTATTGGTCTCGAATCCGGTAAACGATGTTGATCTTCTATTCCTCGGAAATGGGGACGGAAGCTTTTCTCCTAACCCGATAATATTCCAACAGCAGGGCACATTTACTCCGACGATTGCCGATCTGAATAAGGACGGCGCACCCGATGTCATATCACCAAGCTATAGTAACAACAATATAGCTATTTTTCTGCAGGCCGTTCAGCCGATTCTAATGGTCGCACCACAGAGTTTATCATTCACGGCTGTTGTGGGTGAGGGGACTCCGCCTCCGCTTGCGGTCCAGGTAATTAATACAGGCGGAGGAACGTTGAATTGGGCAGCTACATCATCGCAGCCCTGGTTAATTCTGAGCGCGCGCTCAGGGACAGCTCCTTCACAGATTTCCGTTACCGTAAATCCATCAGGACTGAATCCCGGCGTTTATAATGCGAGCATCACGATTGCAGCGAGCGGAGCTTCTAATTCTCCCCAGACCATCTCTGTGACACTGACCGTCACGGGAGAGCTTCCTGTTGTGAGCTCTCTAACCTTGAGCCCGCCCTTGCTGGTTGGTCCTGGTGACTCCAGCGGCACAGTCACTCTTGATGTAGCGGCGCCTAACGGGGGAGCCACTGTCAACCTTTCCAGCGATCTGCAGGCGGTTCAGGTACCCCCGACAGTAACAATTCCGGCGGGCGCGAACAACGGCTCCTTCACAGCAACCGCATCTGGTGTCACGAATTGGACGGTCGCGACCATAACTGCAACTTACGATCAGGTCTTTACAACCTCCACGTTGACGGTAGAACCGGGCGGCGGCTTGCAGTTCATCGCTGTACCCCCCTGCCGTCTGGTAGACACGCGACAAGCCGGCAATCCGATACTGGGGGGCACGTCGCAAGACTTCACGATTCCGCATCTGGGCGGGTGCAATATTCCCACAACTGCGGCCGCGTATTCACTCAACGTGACGGTGCTGCCGCATGGGCCGCTCAAATCTCTGACAGTGTGGCCCACTCCGGAACGGCAGCCCACACTAGCCACGATGAGTTCTACCGACGGTCGCGTCCGAACGAACGCCACGATCGTACCGGCGGGCGCCAGCGGTGCGGTCAGCGTGTATGTCAGCAATACCAGCGATGTCATTCTCGACATTAACGGCTATTTCCTCCCGGCGGTGCAGAACAGCTATCAGTTCTATCCGCTGACGCCATGCCGCGTGATCAACACCCTCAGTGGTCAGGGCCTATTCCGCGGACCGTTCCTCAGAGGCGGCGTGGAGCGCGATTTTCCCATGCTGACTAGCGATTGCATTCCTCCGGGGAGGAATCCGCAGGCATACTCGTTGAACATCACCGTCCAGCCGCATCAGGCAGGGGAGACTCTGACGTATGTGACGGCGTGGGCGAAGGGCCACGCTCGGCCGGATCTCCCAACTCTCAGCGACCCGACCGGAACCAGGGTGTCGAATGCAGCGATTGTGGCGGCGGGAAGCGGCGGCGGCATCGCTGTATATCCCACCGCCGACGCCGATATGGTAGTTGACATCAACGGCTACTTTGCGCAGCCGAGCCAGGGTGGTTTGACGTTTTATCCGTCAGTACCGTGCCGGGCGCTCGATACGGGCACAAACCGGCTGTTTGATGGCGAGGGTGCGCTCAGGCTCGCCGGTGGTATTTGCGAGCCCGGCGGCAACGCTGAGGCGTACCTATTGAACACAACCGTTGTTCCCCTGGTTGGATTGCAGGACCTGACCGTGTGGCCCAACGACCAACCGCGGCCTAACGTGACGACGCTTAGCGTGCCCGAAGGCGGGATGACCTCGAACATCGCAATCGTCCCGACGACGAACGGGGCCATCGACGGTGCTGTATCGGATCGTACGGAGCTGATCGTGGACCTGTACGGCTATTTCGCGCCTTGAATTAAATCGGAAAGCTCAGCAGGCCACCAGCCATTAATGAATTCCAGGCGAATATAGCGGATGAGGCTCCCTCCGAATGAAGTAACCATGGGTTCGCAACCCATAGTATCCTGACTAGGCGATTTTGCCGATTTTGAGTCAATGGAATCAGCAGGATACAGGGGCGTTTGGACGCCCCTTTTTGGACTAGGCCCTATGACAGCCGACGAGCGGGGTATTTCAGGATGCGCTGGTGGCGATCGAGCCTGGGCCACGCCAGCGTGCTGTGCTTGAGCGTCGGTCATGCGGCACCGTCTTGCTGAGCCTGCTGAAGTGCCCGGATCACCGTGCTCCGCGGGATCGCATGCAGCTTGGCCAGCTGCCCATAGCTGCAGCCGCGGGCGCGGTCGCGTAGCAG
>Ga0335079_10008012_pt1 | contig 12019 bp, 7 predicted proteins | sample Lox_Sample_33_FD_206719 | JGI IMG/M metagenome (GOLD analysis project Ga0335079, IMG submission 206719) | Soil microbial communities from Loxahatchee National Wildlife Refuge, Florida, United States - Lox_Sample_3.3 | ecosystem: Environmental > Terrestrial > Soil > Wetlands | place: USA: Florida... | reverse complement strand
CCTATAGAAACGAAAGGACCCCCTGCAATCTGCCCTTTCAAAGCCATCCGCGATTAATTCGGTTTCAATACTCTGCGCGATAAACCGATTAATGCCGCGTAGACTGGATAATTCCGGATTACGATCCATTGATCTTTTTTCTAATCTGGAATCGTCGTACAATTATCGGGGAGTCGCGTCTCCAGCAGTAGAGGATTCCAACAACGATGAGGATCCTTCATGCTGTCTCGCGAGGATTCATTCGTTTCTGTGGCAAGGGGCGGCAGTGCCGCTCAGCGCGTTCCGTGGTTGTTTGCCGGCAGTTGGCGTTATCGGTCTCTGAAAAAGGGAAAGCCCAGTCAGGAGGAGTCAGTATGTCTAAATCCCTAGGTGCACGATTCAGTCCGACGGCCCTTGTAATCGGGGCTCTATCACTGCTTCTCGCGGGGCAGGCACAGGCGCAAGGACAACTTGCCCAGATGTCAACGCCGGCTCCCGGCTCCACGTTCAGCGCCACCACCGTGACCTTTACCTGGACGGCGGGCACGGGCATCGGGCAGTATTGGCTCTACGTAGGAAACTCGAAGGGAGGATTCGACCTGTTCTCGTCGAGTGAAACCGGCCTGACCGATACCGTGACCGGCCTGCCGAACGATGGGCGGACTCTGTACGTGCGATTGTGGTCCCTGGTCACCAACGCAGTCTCCGACGTTGCCGGCTGGAACTACATCGACTATACCTACACGGCTTTTAACTCGAACAGCACCTGCACCACGCCGACCGCCGCGCAGTTGAGCTCGCCGAACCCCGGCTCGGTATTGCCTGGCTCCTCCGTCACATTTCAATGGGGCGGCGGCTCGTGCATCACGTCGTACACCTTGTCGGTGGGCAAGGCCGTGGGGGGCGCCGATTATTTTGGCCCAACACAGCTCAGTATCGTATCGCTGGCGGTAAGCACGCTGCCGACTGACGGATCGACGGTCTATGTCCGGCTCACCTCCAACTTCAACAATTCCACTTCGCAGTCTGTCGATTACACCTTCACGGCATTCAACTCGAGTGGCGGCTGCAGCCAGCCGGTTGGCGGGGCGGTCACCAGCCCATCACCGGGCGCGACTCTGACCGGATCGAGCCAGGTGTTCACGTGGAGCGCCGGTTGCGGTGTGGCCGCGTATTATCTGTATGTAGGGAGCGCCATAGGCGGGAATGACATTTTTGGACAGAATCTCGGAGCCAGCCTGACCGCAAATGTAACGAACCTGCCTACCGATGGGCGAACGCTGTATGTACGGCTGTGGTCGTTTTACAGCGGCCTCTGGCATTATATCGACTACACTTATACGGCTGCGGGAAGCGGTGGGGGATGCGGCACCCCGGCCCCCGCGGGCATCATCAGTCCGGCCAATGGCGCCACCTTGGCCGGCGCGACTCAGACATTCAGCTGGACCGCTGGAGCGTGTGTTACCGCCTACACTCTGCAGATCGGCAACTCCGTCGGCGCGTCCGATATATACGGGCCGGTCACCGGGGCCGCCCTGACCCAGACAGCCACCAATCTTCCGGCCGACGGGCGGACCCTCTACGTGCGGCTCACATCCACCATTAACGGCTCTCCGCAATCCATCGATTACCAGTACACCGCGTTCAACAGCAACGGTAGCTGCGGAGCGGCGGCTGCCGCCACGATACTCTCGCCTACCCCCGCATCAACCTTGTCCGGCAGTTCGGTGACCTTCACCTGGTCGGCCGGCTGCGGTGTGACTGACTACTACCTGTATGTGGGCACCGTCGCGGGCGGGAACGATATCTACGGGAAAGACCAGATGACCAGTCTGTCAGTCACCGTCACCAATCTGCCTACCAACGGCCTGCCCGTTTACGTTCGTCTCTGGTCTCAGATCAACTCGGTGTATCACTTCATCGACTACACCTACACGGCCGCCGGCGCCGGCGCCTGCTCGAGCCCGACTCCCGCGATGATGATCAGCCCGACTCCCTCGTCGACACTTACCGGATCGAGTGCGGTTTTCACCTGGAGCGCAGGAACTTGTGTCACTTCTTATACGATCTCGGTGGGCAACGAGGTGGGCGGAGCCGAGATCTTCACCAGTTCCGGCACGGCAACCACAGCCACGGTCAGTAACCTCCCCACCGCCGGGCAGACTATCTATGTACGCCTTTCGTCGGTAATCAACAGCGTGGTCCAGAGCATCGACTACACCTACACGGCCTTCAGCGTCAACGGCGGGTGCGGCAGCCCCTCGCCTGCCAACATGATCAGCCCCACGCCTGGTTCGACTCTGCCCGGCCCGACGGTGGCATTCGCCTGGACCAAGGGCTGCAGTGCCGTCCAATACTACTTGTATGTGGGCACCGCGCCGGGCGGGAACGATCTCTATGGCCAGTCCCAGGGGACGAACCAGACGGTCACCGTGACAAACCTCCCGACCAGCGGAATCACGATCTATGTCCGGCTCTGGTCGCAGTTAGGCACTTCCGTGACGGATGTCAGCAACACCTGGCAATATATCGACTACACCTACACCTCGTCGAGCGGCGGCCAGGGAGGTTGCACAACACCGGCGGCCGCTACGATCGCCACTCCGACCCCCGGTTCGACGTTTCCGGGCGCGTCGGTCGTGTTTACGTGGAATGCCGGCTCCTGTGTCACCTCCTACACGCTGTCGGTCGGTACATCGGTAGGCGCGAGCGACATTTTCCAATCCACGCCAGGCGTAGTCCTGGCCGCCGCCGTCACCAACCTTCCGACCAACGGCATCACGGTGTATGTGCGGCTGACTTCGGTGATTAACGGCAGCCCGACGAACAATGACTACACCTACACGGCTGCTAACATCACCGCGTGCAGCACTGTGGGCATCGCCGCTACCATGCAGAGTCCCACGCCCAACTCCACGCTTACGGGCTCCACGGTCACGTTCACGTGGAATGCGGGATGCAACGTCAGCCAGTATTTCCTGTGGGTGGGCACTACGCCGGGCGGGTCCGATATCTATGATCAAAACCAGGGCCAGGGACTCAGCACCACTGTCTCGAATATACCTACCAACGGTCAACCCGTGTATGTGAGGCTATGGTCCCTGTTCCAGGGCGCTGTCATTGATGTGACAGTCGGCTGGAATTACGTCGACTATACTTACACGGCGTCTTCACACTAAGCTCCGCGGGACAGGTTTGCAGGCGGACCTTCACGGGTCCGCCCCTCGCCTTATCGCTTGCGCGACCAGGCGCTCACGATTCCCTGCCAGGTGACCACCGTATTGGCCTGCGAAATCGCCGCGTGAAGCCTTTCCGTCAGCGTGCCCAACTCCCCCAGACTCTCGAGGGAAAGGCCCAACTCGCGGATTCTCGGCTCCAGGCTCAGCAGCGTGTCGCCCACCCAGGCGATGAAGTCCCGATCGGCCCCCAAAGGCAATTCCAGGCTCATGAATGGCGCCGGCAGCCCGGCCTCCTGGAATAAACCGTAGAGCGCCGGTCCCATCTCCGTGTTCGCACCAGCCCGCCGCAGCGCCTCCTCGACCAGCGAGACGCCGTCGTGCCAAAGCGCCACGCTTCTGGAGAGGCGAACAAAGGGTGCGTAGGACGGCTCCTGGAACGCCACGATTCCGCCGGGCCGCACGCACTCGACGATGGCGCGCAGGGTGTCGCCGGGTTCGGCCAGATACATCAGGATGAAGCGGCCGATCGCGGCGTCGAACCGTTCGCCGCACGAGAACCGGGCAACGTCCGACTGGAGGAAGCGGACGTTGCGCAACCCGGCCGACTGCGCGCGCCCTCTCGCCCGCTCGATCGCGCCTGCATCGCGCTCGACCCCCACTACCTGCCCCGACGGACCTGCCAGCCGCGCAGCCAGCATGGCGACGTCTCCCACGCCCGAACCGAGGTCCAATATGCGTTGCCCGGGACCGATTCCCGCCTGACGCAGGAAACGTTCGGTGTAAGGCGCCAAACGCGCCGCCTGCCGGATCAGCCGCTCATGCTCCGCATCGGAACTTCCCATCGCGTAAAGCGGGCCCGGACCGGCTTCTGCCATACAGCCGTGGATGTTACCATGGCTTGTCCCGTATGAGAACCGCTCTTGCCGTGGCTGTGCCGTTCCTCTTCCTGCCTGCGGTCATGCCGGGGCAGGATACCCGGACCGTCACCGAGCCTTCGATCCCGCCGGCATGCGCCGCTGTGAAGGCGAAGATCGGACGCGCCGCCTCGTCGATCGATCCCGCGGATGAAGGCAAGCTCGATACCTCCCGCATTCAGGCGGCCCTCGACTCCTGCCCGCCCGGCCACTCGGTCGTTCTCCAACGCGCGTCCGAGCGGACCGATGCCTTCCTCTCCGCGCCTCTCACGCTTCGGAAAGGAGTGGTGCTGGTGGTGGATCGGGGCGCCTACCTGTACGCCTCCCGCAATCCGCGCGACTACGATCGCACGCCCGGAGTCTGCGGCACCATCACCGGGGACGGCCACGGCTGCAAGGCGCTCATCAACGGCGATGACGTCGCGGACTCGGGCGTCATGGGCGAGGGAGTGATCGACGGGCGCGGCGGTGAGAACCTTCTCGGGCAGAGTTTCTCGTGGTGGAACCTGGCCGACCAGGCGCGCAAGGGCGGCAATCAGAACAATCCCCGGCTGATCGTCCTGAACCGCTCGGACAACTTCACTCTCTACCGCATCACCCTGATGAACTCGCCCAATTTCCATGTGGGCTACAGCGGCGGCAACGGGTTCACGGCCTGGGGCGTCAAGATCTGGGCGCCCGAACGCGCGCGCAACACGGACGGCATCGACCCCGGCAACTCGACCAACGTCACCATCACGCACTGCTACATCCATACCGGAGACGACCACGTCGCGATCAAGGCGCCCCCAGGCAAGCCCACCACCCACATGAGCATCGTGCACAATCATTTCTATTCGGGCCACGGCATGTCGATCGGCAGCAACACCGATGGCGGCGCAAGCGCGATCCGGGTCTCCGACCTCTCCATCGAAGGCGCGGACAACGGCCTGCGCATCAAGTCCAACATCACGCGCGGGGGGCTGGTGCGCGACGTGGTCTTCGAGGACGTCTGCATGCGCGATACCGCAAACCCGGTGATCCTGGACACCAGTTACACGGCGCACGTGAGCCCGGCGGACCACAAGGCGCCGGAGTTCCGCGACATCACGGTGCGCAACGTGTCCGTCGCGGGCGGCGGCAAGGTCACGCTCGAAGGTGTGGACGCGGCCCATCGCTCGGGAATTCAATTCGATAACGTGGTCTTCGACGAGCCGGCCAAAATCAAGGTCGCGGCCAGGCATACGGAAGTCAAGACGGGCCCGGGTCCGTTCAATCTCACGATCCAGGGAGATGATGTCAGCTTCTCCGGAACGCCCGGAGCGGCGCCGAAGAACTCTTGCGTAGGGAAGTTCGTGGACTTCCCGTTGAGGTGAAACACATGAGAGAGGCGATTCTGCTTTTCGCGCTGGCCGCCGCGGTGTGCGCCCAGCAGACACGCAGGGAGATCGTGAACGCGGCGCCGACTCCCGCCGAAGACGCCAAGCCGAACAGTGACCAGGTGCCTGATGTGTACGCCCTCAGCGGGCACTTCGAACGGGTGGTCATTCTGCGCTTCAAATACGATGTGGACCTGCTGGCGGGCATCGAGAAGATGGTGAAGCAGGAGAAGATCCGGAATGCCGTGATCCTCTCGGCGGCGGGAAGCGTGCGCGGTTACCAGGTGCACCAGGTCAGCAACCGGACGTTCCCTTCGAAGAACATGTTCGTCAAAGACCCGACGGCGCCCGCCGACCTGATCGGCATGAACGGCTACGTGATCAACGGCAAGGTCCATGCCCACATCACCCTGGCCAATCCCGAGAAAGCATTTGGCGGCCACCTGGAACCCGGCACGAGCGTTTTCACCTTCGCCATCGTGACGATAGGAGTGCTGGACGACAGCGTGGATCTGAGTAAGGTGGACGACAAGACCTACCGGTAGCGAGGTGGCGCAGCCACGATGTTCTGGGACGACCTGTCCCAACGCCTGACTGAAAACAAACCAGCTGCCAACACGTTTTGGGACAAGTTGTCCCAAACTGCAGTCCGAACCGTGCTACAAGGTAGTGCATGACCCTACTCGCCCGCGTCGCCGTCCTTTCCGCGCTGGCCGCCTCGCTGTTTGCCCAAGCCCCCGGCCGCCAGAAACGTACCGGCGTCACCGATGCGGAGGTGATGCGCGTGCACCAGTCCGCGATCCTCATCGACACCCACAACGATGTCACCAGCGCCACCGTCGCGGGACTCGATATCGGCAAGCCGAACACCGACCACATGACCGATGTCGCGCGCATGAAGAAGGGCGGCATGGGCGCCCAGTTCTTCGCCGTCTATGTCTCGGCGACTTACGTGGACGGCAATCATTCGGCCAACCGGGCGCTGCAGATGATCGACACCGTGCGCCACGACATCGTCGAGCGATACCCTGGCGAATTCCTATTCGCCACCACCGCAGCCGACATCCGCCGCGCCCACGAGCAGCACAAGATCGCCGCGCTCCTGGGCATCGAGGGCGGCCACGCCATCGAGGACAGCCTGCGGCTGCTGCGGGATTTCTACGACCTGGGAGTCCGCTACATGACCCTCACCCACAGCAACAGCAACCACTGGGCGGACTCCTCGGGCGACCCCAACCAGCCCAACAACGGGCTTTCGCCGTTCGGCAAGGAAGTGGTGCTGGAGATGAATCGCCTGGGCATGATCGTGGACATCTCGCACGTGGCCGACAAGACCTTCTGGGACGCCCTGGCCACCAGCAAAGCGCCGATCTTCGCCTCGCACTCCTCCTGCCGCGCCATCTCACCCGTGCCTCGCAATATGACGGACGAGATGATCCAGGCGCTGGCGAAGAAGGGCGGGGTGGTGCAGATCAACTTCTCGTGCGATTTCCTGAACCCCGACGTGGCCAAGGCCAACGAAGCCACAGCCGGCAAGCGCCGCGCCCTGCGCGACCAACTGGCCCTCAAGTACGCCAACGACCCCGCCGGCATGAACCGGGCCATGCAGGAAGCACGCACCGCCGCGGGCGGCAGCGACCGGCGCGCCACCCTGGCCGACGTGGTGAAGCATATCGACCATGTGGTGGAGCTTGCGGGCGTGGACGCCGTCGGCCTGGGCAGCGATTTCGATGGCATCGGCTGCGCGCCCGAAGGACTCGACAGCGTGGACAAGTGGCCGAATCTCACGCGCGCGCTGCTGGAAGAGGGTTACACCGCCGCCGAGATCCACAAGATCTATGGCGAAAACACCTTGCGGCTGATGACGGAAGTCGAGCGGGTCGCCAGGTCGATGCGCTGACGAACGCCGCGGTTACTTCATGAATCCGCTGACGCCGCTTCCGGTGGCGCTCAACTCGTCGTTCAACGGATCGTCGAGCGCCAGAATCCGCCGCGCGTCCGGCGCCAGCCTGGCCTGCACGTCGGCGCTCAGCAAACGCTTCTGGTACTGCTGCTGCGGCTTGTCCCAACGGGTGTAGTAAACGTGCATCGCGCGCCGGGGAGCAGCAGTGCGGTTGGCCGTCCCGCCGTGCCACATGTGCGCGTTCATCACCACCACGGTGCCGGCCTTTCCGGTGACGAGCTGCTGTTGCGGATGGACCTGGTACATCCCGGGCGGAGGCACCTGGCCCCAGCGATGCGATCCCGGGACGATGCGGGTAGCGCCGTTTTCCGGCGTGAAATCGTCGAGCATCCAGACGGAATTCGCCACCCAGTATCCCTCGCCGTCGGCGAGCGCGCCGCTGTCGGCGTGCAGCGGCTGGTCGGAATCGCTGTGGGGGTTGGTGGAACGCACGTTGAGGCTGCTCAATTTGAATTTTGGTCCAAGCACGTGCCGCATGGCCTCCTGCACGGCGGGGGTGAGGATGATCTCTTCGAAGATGCGCCCCTTGTTGACCAGATTGGCGAGGCGGCGCGCCCCCGGCTCCTGTTTAAACTCGGAGCCGGACCGGGAGCCCTCTTCCGCGAACAATTCTTCGATACGGCTTGTCACGCGCTCCAGCAGTTCGGGACTCATCAGCCCGGGAAGAACAAGGTAGCCTTCCTCGTCCAGTTGCCGGCGATCGGAGCCGGTCAACATCTAGAACACCACGCGGAGCGCAATCTGCGCGCTGCGCGCATTCGTTCCGTACGGAAAACCGAAGGCCGCGTTCGGGAGTCCGCCGCCGGGCACCGGCCGGATCACGCCGCTGGTGGCGGTGTACGCGAGGCTTTCGATGCCCGTGTTGTACTGCTTGTTCAAAGCGTTGAATGCCTCGATCAGGGCCGTGATCTTCACCCGGTCGCCCACGTCCACCGTTCGCGAGACCCTCGCATCCAGGTTGTATTCGGAGCCCATGGAGAGGCTGTTGACGCCCACGAACGGCGCGCGCGACCACCCGCCGGAGCCGTTGAAGGAGTTGGTATAGAGCATCGAAACGCCGGTAAACTGCTGCCCGACCACCAGCAGCAGCGGCGTTTGCGGCATTGACGATGCCGCCGTGAAGATTCCGGAAATCCGCCAGCCGTTCACCAGGTAACGCAGCGACGAGCTGTCACTCAAGGTGGGTTGCCAGGTGAAGTTCAGGACGCCGCGGTTGCGCTGGTCGAACGAGGAATTGCCCTCGTCAAAGCCATAGTTGCCCGGGATGCTGTTGGTGGGGATGAACCCGTAAATGGGGCTGCCGATCACGTCGTCGGTGGCCGTCGATCGGGTGTAGGAGGCCTGCGCGGACAGCCCATTGGTCACTTGCCTCCTGACTTCGAAGGTGAATCCCGTGTACCGCGACTTTCCGTTGTTGCCGATCTGGTAGACATGGCCGAAGCTGGTGGAGTCGCGTTTGGTCCAGATCAACGTGCTGTAGGCGCCGGTCTGCGTCCCGGAGGCATTGAAGATGTTGTAGTTGTCGGTGACCGTCGGGATACTGGGGTTGATGTCCTGTTCGGTCCACAGCTTGACGCCGCGGGTGTTGAGGTAGCTCACGGTGGCGGTGGTGCGTTTGTCGAGGCGGTGTTCGAGGGCCGCGACGCCCTGCTGCGAATAGGGATTGTAGAACTTGGAATTGGCGAACACGACGTTGGTGGTGGCGGTGGGAGCGCTGGTGAGGACCTTCGGAAAGACCGGCGCTCCCGACTGGACCGGGGTGACGACGATGGTGCTGCGGTACGTACCGTTGTCCGCGAACAGCGTGTCCACCAACTGGCCGGGGTAAGGTGCGTAATAGAAGCCGTATCCCAGTCGCAGAACGGTTCTTTCGTCCAGCATGAACGCAAACCCTACACGGGGAGCGAAGTCGGTGTTGGACGAGGGAATGGTCCCGGTCTGATACCAGTTGGTGTTCGGTTGGGTGGGCTTCGGCAGGTGCGCCTTCTCCCAGCGCACGCCGGCGATGACGGTGATGCGGTTGCCGGCCTTCCAGGTATCCTGCGCGTAGAGCTGATAGCGCCTGGTGCGCAGATCCGTAAGGGGATTTCCAAAGCCCTGGGTAAACGTGGTGTAGTTGCGGAAGGACAGCGGATTGGCGCTGAAATCGTCGGCAAAGGTGGTCAACGAAGCGTAGTTGTACGTGCCGTAGCGGTCATAAAGCTGGTTGCGATAGTCTTCGTTGGCCGACAGGTCCCCGCCGATCTTCAGGGTGTGAGCATAGCTGGTGAGAGTGAAGTTATCCACCAGTTGGTAGCGCTGCTCGCTGACGATCGCGGGCCAGGACGGGCTGTTGCCCAATGAGACGCCGGCCACGTTCAGCGAAAGATTGCCGGTGGAGGGCAGAAGATGCGGGTCGGTGTAAGTGGCCAGGCGGTCGTGGAACCATCCGACGCGAAGCTCGTTCACCACACCCGCGGTGAGAATCCCGGTCCAGCCGGCCTTGGCGTACCGCGTCTCCTCGCCCAGCGTGGCGTTCGCCCCCAGCAATCCGCCGTTGGGGACGGTGGTGTCGGGAACGGCGCCATCCGGCGCGTTCCGGTGCAGCGCATTGGCCTCCACGGTGAAATTGTGGAACTCGCTGAGGCGGTAATCGAGCCGCGCAAATCCGGTCTGGGAATGCAGCGAGCGCGACACCGGCGCGTTCATCTGGGAGTTGATGAAGTTGATGGCGGCGGTGCATTGCGATGCGTTTGCCTTGCAGTTGGCCGGATTGACGGCGGTGCCGAAGGGATTGGCGATCAACTGGCTGGTGATACGGTTGAGCGCTTGGGAATCGCCGTTGATGGCTTCGCCGCTCACGAACCCAAAGAGCTTATCCGAAAGGATCGCGCCTCCCACGCTGGCGCCCGCCTGGTGCTGCCGCTCCGCGGGGTTGAATCCGGGCGCGTAGCGGCCGGCCGAATTCCAGTCGCGCGGGTGGAAGTAGTCGTAGGCCGAGCCGTGAATCGTGTTGGTGCCGGCACGCGTGACTACGTTCACCACGCCGCCCATGGTGTGGCCGATCTCGGCGGGCCAGCCGGACGACAACACCTGCAGTTCCTGGATCGCATCGCCGGTGTCCTGCGGGCCGATATCCGGTTTCCGGAAGTAAAAGCTGTTGGTGCTGTCCATCCCGTCGGTGAGCAGGGAATTGGTGGCCGATTCGCTGCGGTACGCGATGGTCCCGGTGGCGCGGTCCTGGGTAACGGCGGGCGCTAAAGGCGGGTACGTATCCAAAACCCGCCGGTTGCTCGGCAGCGATTCCATCTGTTGGGGAGTGACCTGGATGGAGACGCCGGACTTGTTATCCGCCACCGGCGAGATCATCGTGGCGGGGTCGATCTTGGCGGATGGCGCTTCGACGTCCAGCGGGATCCGGAAGCGCACGGTCTGGCCGGCGTTGACCGTGAAGCTGGGAATCTGCCAATCCGCGAACCCCTTGCGGATGACCTTCAGACTGTAGCCGGACATGGGCACCAGCGCGGGGGCATCGAAAACGCCCTCGTCGGTGGTGGTCATGGTTCTTCTGATGCCCAAGGCATCGTTGGACAGCAAGACCGTGCAATCCGGAATGCCCTCCCCCGCGGTGTCGAAAACGGTACCCGTTACTGCGCCAAAGCCTGCCACCTCTTGTGCATTCGCGGCCGTGAAAATGACGGTCGCCAGAACACACAGAGCAAGCGCTCTCTGCATACGTACGCTAACCTCCAAATGAAGATTTTATCCTGCATGAAGGTGGCCAAGGTCTCCCGAGGCGCCGCCGCGTCGAAAGGGCATTGGAGGGACACGGCTTGGGAGCGCGACGAGCCTCCCGAACTGTAGTCTGAGGGGCACGCTGTGCCCGGGGGGAACGGCGGAATCGCATCCAGGCCAGACGAATTGCGCGTCGGCGAATTTGGACAACCGTGAATAGGCTGCGCAAAGCCGCGGCGGTCGGTCGCCGGCCCGCCGCGAGCTCGCCTGAATGTTCATAGCCGAAGGTGTCTCGACTGACACGACGTGGCGCGGTGCCTACAGCCGTGGAATGCGGTCGCCATCTGCTGTCAATCCGTCACCACGGCGGCAGCCAAAGTGCTTCTCTGGCGGGCATGAGCAAGTTGCCGGCGGCGTCGATCCTCCTGATCCTGGCACCAGCGCTTGGGGCAAAGGAACCCGGCACCGTGGAGTTCGCGGGAGAGGTAAGCAACGGGGACGAGTTTCGAAAAGCGATCTCGACCGATCTGGACTTTGTCCTGGTCCCCGACGAAGGCGGTTGGACCGTTGAAATCGAGCCCCGTCACCAAACCGGCGCTGCCGGCTGTGCTAATTTTGCCTCCGTCGCGACCCCGCCGTTCCACTTCTTCAATCAACGCTACATTTCGCCGGGGTACGAGTACGACGCGGCGGCCGCCGTGAAACTCTCGCCGCGAGAGTTCTTCTTTGTCACAACCGTCGAGGACTGCCTGCGGACAGGGAATGCCGCCGACATTCTCAGCCATCCCGGCTCCTTCAGCAAGCCCGAGGTCGCACAGGCGGATAGGGACTTCGACCGAAAGCCCTTCGGCGCAGGGCGTCTTTGGATCCTGGATTCCAAGACCTCCAGTTGCGGAAGATGCGGCGGCGACG
>Ga0335079_10008011_pt1 | contig 12019 bp, 11 predicted proteins | sample Lox_Sample_33_FD_206719 | JGI IMG/M metagenome (GOLD analysis project Ga0335079, IMG submission 206719) | Soil microbial communities from Loxahatchee National Wildlife Refuge, Florida, United States - Lox_Sample_3.3 | ecosystem: Environmental > Terrestrial > Soil > Wetlands | place: USA... | reverse complement strand
GGGCGACAGCCGATGACCCTTGTCGTGCCGCGGCAGGAACACGATCGGAACGCCAGCAATGCTACCGTGGCGCACCGGCGCCGACGGCTCGCCCCAGGGGCTCTCGATCGCCTCCTCGCGCGCATTCTCCAGTCCCGGCAGATCGTAGATGCCGGAGCCGCCGATAATGCCAAGTACTGCCTGTGTCATGCCCTTAACCCTCTGTCGGGTTGAGCTATGCCAGTTTTGCGGGTGATTTGGAATGCCATGAAATGAGGCGTGTCATTCCGGGATGGTCCGAAGGACCAGGCCCGGAATCTCGAGATTCCGGGTTCGACGCTATCGTGTCGCCCCGGAATGACGGCGCGCGTCACGCGGCCTGCGCGACCTGCAGCTCCCTGACGACCATCCGCTCGAGCGTTGCCACCGACTGAAAATTCTCCGGCGTGATCTCATCCTGCGGGATGGTGAAATCGAACTCGGCCTCGACGCCCAGCATCAGACTGACCATGTCGACCGAGGTCAAGCCAATGTCCACGAGCTTCACATCGGGAGTGACATCGCACGTGATCGAATTCTGCTGGAGAATCCTCTCAACCAGCGCCACGATCCTGCTCCGAACCTCCGCAACGTTGTGCATTCCAAACTCCAAAAAAAGCACTGTCACATCGAGCAAACTGTAGCCGCGATGCGCTCCAGCATATGTCGTGCAGCTTTAGCGTAAATCCCCCTGATGTCTTTAACGCTAACGCGACCCAGCAAAAGCGGCTGTCGCGACATAGGATGGATTAACTGTCGATCTTGAAACGCCGCCGTTTACCCTGAATTTCATCGACGCATTTGAATTAAATCCGTAGCCTTGAAGCCAATCCGAAAAATCGGAACGATCGCTGCGAAACGCCCGCGCGTTTTCGAAAAGCGACAACCCGGAGGTCGTCCCCGTCATGAACGTCCAGGAAACAGCCTTTCGCGTCGCGGATGATCGTAACCCGGGGCCGCTTCTGGAACGCGGCCCCTCGTTTCAGGACCGAACCGCGGTCGTCGCCGCCGCGGCCGCGGCCGAAGCCGACGAGGTCGACCTCAACGCCCGTTTTCCGAAAGCCGCAATCGAGGCAGCACGGGAGCGCAAGCTTCTCGGCGCGCAAATTCCAGTCGCCTTCGGCGGCTTCGGCGCTTCGATCCATGACGTGACCGAGATGTGCTACGCGCTCGGCCGCGCCTGCGCGTCGACGGCAATGATCTTCGCCATGCATCAGACCAAGGTCGCCTGCCTGGTCCGGCACGGCACCGGCAGCCGCTACCACGAGGCGTTGATGCGCCGCGTCGCGGCCGAGCAGATGCTGCTGGCGTCCTCGACCACCGAGGGCCAGAACGGCGGCAACATCCGATCCAGCGCCGCCGCCGTCGAACGCAGCGATGCGGAGATTTCGCTGGTCCGCAGCGCCACCGTGATTTCCTACGGCGCCGAAGCCGACGGCATCATCACGATCGCGCGGCGCGCCGGGGATGCGGCCTCCTCCGACCAGGTGCTGCTCGCCGTCACCAAAGACAATTACACGCTCGAGCGCATCCAGGGCTGGGAGACGCTCGGCATGCGCGGCACCTGCAGCGCGGGCTTCGAGCTGAAGATCGACGGACCGGCCGAGATGATCTTTCCCGAGGCCTATGAAAGGATTCACACCCAGACCATGATGCCGGTCGCGCATCTGTGCTGGTCCTCGGCCTGGGCCGGCATAGCCGCTGCTGCGGTCGAACGCGCGCAGCGCTTCATCCGCAAGGCCGCGCGCGGCGCGGGCGGCCAGATGCCGCCGGGAGCGGCGCATTTCACCGCGGCAAAGATGTCGCTGGCCAGGCTCCGCGCCATGATCGGCGCAAATCTCGATAGTTATGCCGCACGCGAGTACGACGACCGCGCGCTGTCGGCACTCGACTTCCAGTCCTCCATCAACCTGCTCAAGGTCGAGGCCAGCGAGCTTGCCGTCGAGACCGCGATGAGCGCGATGCGCGCCTGCGGTCTCTCGGGCTATCGCAATGACGGCGAGTTTTCCGTCAGCAGGCATCTGCGCGACGCATTGTCGGCGCCGCTGATGATCAACAACGAGCGCATTCTCGCCAACATCGCAACCGCGACCCTGATGAGCGGCGTCCCCAATTCGCTCCGCGACTAGAGCAGAAAATCCAGAGCACCGTATCGGCGGATACAACAGAGGCTCACCATGAACGCCCCGCTTCGAACCGAATCGCCCGAATTCGCACCGCAAGCCGCCGACCCGCTGGATCATCTCGCCGACATCCTCTTCCACAGGATGGGCAGCGACGGCGTCTACGCCCGCACCGCGCTCTATGAAGATATCGTGGAGCGGCTCGCCGCGCTGATCACGCGGCATCGCGAACCCAATACCGAGGTGATGCGTTTCCCGCCGGTGATGAGCCGCGCCCAGCTCGAGAAATCGGGTTACCTGAAGAGCTTTCCGAACCTGCTTGGTTGTGTCTGCGGGCTGCACGGCACGGAACGCGAGATCAACGCGGCGGTGAGCCGTTTCGACGCCGGCGGCGACTGGACCACATCGCTGTCGCCGGCCGATCTCGTGCTGTCGCCGGCCGCCTGCTATCCCGTCTATCCGATTGCCGCAAGCCGCGGCCCCTTGCCATCCGGCGGCCTGCGCTTCGACGTCGCCGCGGACTGTTTTCGCCGCGAGCCGTCGCGGCATCTCGACCGCCTGCAGTCGTTCCGGATGCGCGAATATGTCTGCATCGGCAGCGCTGACGACGTCTCCGCCTTCCGCGAGCGCTGGATGGTGCGCGCGCAGGCGATCGCCCGCGACCTCGGACTCGCCTTCCGCGTCGACCATGCGAGCGATCCTTTTTTCGGCCGCGTCGGGCAGATGAAGGCCGTCAGCCAGAAGCAGCAATCGCTCAAATTCGAACTGCTGGTGCCGCTCCGCTCCGAGGAGCAGCCGACCGCCTGCATGAGCTTCAACTATCATCGCGACCATTTCGGCACGACCTGGGACATCAGGGATGCGCGGGGCGAACCGGCGCACACCGGCTGCGTCGCTTTCGGGATGGATCGCCTCGCAGTCGCGATGTTCCACACCCACGGCACCGACCCCGTCCGCTGGCCGGCCAGGGTGCGGGACTCTCTCGGCCTGTCCCGTCACGCAACCGTCGACGGGCCGATGGAAGGCTGGCGGTGACGGGCAAGGTCGAGCGGCGGAAGTCGTGACAGCGCTCAAACCCCTTATTCGCTGCCGCGAGATTGGCGAAGCCGACATTGACGGTGTCGCCGATCTGCTGACGCGAGGCTTTGCCGGCCGCTCGCGCGACTACTGGCTGCACGGATTGCGGCGTCAGGCCGCGCGCGAGGTGCCGCAGGGATATCCGCGCTTCGGCTACATGCTTGACCATGACGGCGTGCCGGTCGGCGTGCTGCTGCTCTTGTACTCGCTGCGCGAAAGCAGCGGCGAGATGGCTGTGTATTGCAACCTGTCGAGCTGGTATGTCGAGCCCGCATTCCGCAGCTATGCACCGATGCTGACCAAGATCGCGCAGCGCCACAATGAGGTAACCTATTTGAACATCAGCCCGGCGATCTGGACCTGGCCGATCATCGAAGCCCAGGGTTTCCGTCCCTATTGCAAGGGCTTGTTCTTTTCCGTGCCGGTGCTGTCGCGCGCCGCACCCGGCACGAGGGTCGAGATCGTTGCAGCCGATGCGACTGCGATCGACGGCCTCACCGACGGCGAGGTCGAAATTCTGACGCGCCATGCCGCCTATGGCTGCCTCTGCCTGGTTTCCCACACGCCAAAGGGAGCCTTTCCGTTCGTCCTGCTGCCGATGCGCATCCGCCGCGGCTATATCGCGCCGCCCGCGATGCAACTCGTCTATTGCCGGGACGTCGCGGATTTCGTGAGCTGCGCCGGCGTGATCGGCCGGCTCTTGTTGCGGCAAGGCATGGTGTCGGTGCTGCTCGACGCCAATGGCAGCGTGCCCGGCCTGATCGGCCTCTACACCGAAAAACGCGGCCGCAAATATTTCAAGGGACCCCGGCAGCCGCAGCTTGCGGATCTCACCGACACCGAGCTCGTGCTGTACGGGCCTTAGCAACACACACCGCCATTGCGAGACAAACACCCGCATTCTCGCGACATCGTTTGCCCGAGCTTTGCATCGGCAGTGCCCCTCGAAAGACGGAGGGCGCAGGAAATGCCAGGTGTTTAGCTGCACCCGCAGCCCTGTGTGCGAATGGAAGAAGCACACAAGCTCAAGTCACTACAGGTGAAGCCGAAACATCGACATTTCCTGCGCGATGGTGTTAACGGCTGCTTCGTACTCTCCCCGGTGTCCGTGACCTCTTAGTCACCGTCGGTCGCGAGATCATCACCCGCGATCTTAGCGCCAGCCCAGGGGCGCCAGGACCATACGACTTGGCCGTCCGCGTTCGTATCGCACGTCTGACGACACGACCCGCGTCCATTGCATCCCGCCTCACGTTCGTGACGATGCGCAACGCCCCTTGTCGAGGCGGGACGGCGCGGACTATACACGATTTCCGATTTACGTAAAGAGATTTCTTTGATTCGGAAGCTGACAATCGAAAACAATTGAATTCACACAAGAATCTCGAGTTTTCGCGCACACAGCCGTCCCACGAAGTGCTAGTCTGCCGTGCCACAGGTGTGGTCCTTGAGGGGGACACATGCGGCGGCGCGATTTTGTAAAAGGACTAGCCGGGATTACTACCGCGTGGCCGCTGGCGGCCCACGCGCAACGTTCAGGCTTGCCAGTAATTGGATTCGTCCATTCGACCTCACCGGGCAGCTACCCTCCGGTGTCGGCTTTCTTGAAGGGATTGGATGAAACAGGTTTCGTCGAAGGCCGCAACGTGACGATCGAATATCACTGGGCAGAAGGGCACTATGACAGATTGCCCGCGATGATCGGAGAGCTAGTTCAGCACAAGGTCAACGTCATTGCCGCAGCCAGCACGCCCGCCGCTGCAGCTGCCAAAGCCGCAAATACCGCGATACCGGTTGTGTTCACGACTAGCGGCGACCCGATCCAGCTCGGACTTGTATCTAGCCTGAACGAACCCGGCGGCAACTTCACCGGAGTGACGCAAAGGAACATCGAGGTCGCGTCGAAGCGACTGGAGCTGATGCACGAGATGTTTCCCGGTGCCACGACGATCGCGCTGCTCGTCAACCCACCCGACCCGCTTGCCCCACCGATGTCGAAAGAGAGTGCTGCTGCAGCAAATGCTCTCGGGCTCAAGCTCAAAATCCTGAAGGCCAGCAACGAACAGGAATTGTCTGCAGTTTTTGAAGGACTGGGGCGGGAAAACCTCGAACCACTTGTGATCGCCTCCGATGCGTACTTCAGCAATCGCGGCGAGATGCTCGGTTCACTGGCGCTCCGCCATCATGTGCCGGCGATCTACCAGTACACGGAGTTCACGGAAGGCGGCGGCTTGATGAGTTATGGTGGCAACGTTGCCGAATCATATCGCCTCGCCGGCGTTTATGTGGGCCGGATTCTCGCCGGTGCAAAGCCGGGAAGTCTGCCGGTCCAGCAGGTCACCAAGGTAGAGCTGATCGTCAATCTGAAGGCTGCCAGGGCGCTCGGCGTAACGTTTCCGCTCTCCTTGCTTGGCCGAGCGGACAAGGTGATCGAGTGAATGTATCGACTTCCGCTGTTGGCCCTTCTCGACATATTGCATCGCCGCGCAATCTCGGTCGCTATCGGGGTATGGCGGACATTGCATGGCAGCCGGGGCTGGGCGGTTCAGTCGCGATTTACCCGAACGCGACATAAGCCACTATCGTGTCTTTCTGCAGCGCGATACCATTGGCAGATCTCATAAGGCCGGGATTTACGTTGGCCGCATTCTGAATGGTGAAAAGGCTGCCGATCTTCCAGTGCAACAACCGACCAAATTCAAGTTGGCTGTCAATCTGAAAACGGCGAAGGTCCTCGGCCTTGAAATGCCAGCCTCATTTGTCGCACGGGCCGACGAGGTGATCGAATGAGCGTGGCCGACGTCGCCTATTGGCCCATCGCGTCATTTCGCTTATGTTTGACGACGAGTTCGCATTTGATGAGACGCGGACATCTTTGGGCGGCTCTGCCGCGATTAGCCGAACTCGGACGTATCGGTGATTGGCTAAGAGGTCGAGGTCCTAGCAGAACAGGGTCGGCCACGCCGATGCTTGTAAAGGAAAAATGGATGCGAAGCAGATTGTCGTTCTGGGTGCTTCAGTGATCGCATCATCTCTGTGCGGTCATGCGATTACCGACGGAGCTCTTGACCCGTATTTGCGCGTGGCTGAAATCGAGGTCGATCCCGCTCAGCTTGAAGTCTACAAGACTGCCGCCAAGGAGATAATTGAGAACTCCGTTCGATTAGAACCGGGAGTTTTGGCTTTATATTCCGTATCCGACATAGACAATCCGGCCCGTGTCACGGTGTTCGAGATATACGCAGACAAGGATGCATATAAGGCTCATCTCGAAACACCTCATTTCAGAAAATATAAGGCCGTGACACAGGACATGGTGAAATCCCTCAAACTACGGGACGCCTTGCCTATCGCGATCAGCGCGAAGTCGAAATGAACTTTAAGACTTCGGATGCTACGAGTGCATGTCGCCTATTTGGCCCATCGCGACAATTGCGGCGATCTCGGTCGCCTTCAGTGCGAGCGAAGCGAAGCAATCCGGAGTATCTCCGCGGTGTCGCTTCGCTCGCAATGACGCGCTATGCCGCGAGCCTCACGTCGTGCGCGAAGTCCCAATAGAGCTTGCGCGCACGCGCATAGAACCGTCCCGGCGCGAGCTGCCGATCGTCGATCCGGATCACCGGCGCGACTTTCGCGAAAAAATCGCTTGAATTCACTCGGGAAACTCGGGTTCGCGGATGACGTTGAGCGGACCTTTGATTACCCCTCCCGGGCGCTCGACTTTGCCGTTACGATGGCTCGTCTCCAGTTTCGGGGTCGACGATGAGACGACGTGAGTTCATCACGCTTTTCACTGGTACAGCCGTCATTTGGCCAATCGCGACGTGGGCGCAGAAACGCGAACGGGTTGCACGGATCGGTGTGCTCATGAGCACGCTTGCGGATGACCCGGAGGGGCAGGCTCGCTTCACAGCATTTCTACAAGGCTTGCATGAATTGGGTTGGACCGAAGGTCAAAATTTGCACATTGACGTCCGCTGGGCGGGAGGCGACGTCGCGCTTGATCGTAAATTCGCGACCGAATTGGTCTCACTTACGCCCGATATCATCCTAGCAACGGCCAGCCAAACGGTAGCAGCCTTACAAGCGGCAACTCGAACTGTACCGATTGTGTTCGCACACGCTGTTGACCCGGTCGGCGCTGGATTTGTGGATAGTTTGGCGCGCCCGGGTGGTAAAGCAACCGGTTTCGTTTTGTTCGAGTACAGCATAGGTGCGAAATGGCTCGAACTTCTGAAAGAGATCGCGCCCAACGTGACGCGAGTCGCGGTCATTCGAGATCCTGCCATTGCTGCCGGCATTGGGCAATTCGGAGCCATCCAATCCGTCGCGCCATCGTTAGGCGTGGAATTGACTGCCGTTAACGTGAGCGACCCCGGGGAGATCGAACGTGCGATTTCGGCATTTGCCGGCGCACCTAACGGTGGTCTCGTCGTAACGGCGTCTCCATTGGCCTTGGTTCATCGCAACCTGATCGTCGCGCTGGCTGCCCGCCACAAGCTTTGCGCAGTTTATATCGCGCGTCCTTACGTCACCGCGGGCGGCTTGATCTTTTATGGGCCCGATATTCCCCATCTGTACCGACGCGCGGCCGGCTATATCGACCGCATCCTAAAAGGCGAAAAACCGGCTGACCTTCCGGTGCAAGCGCCGACCAAATTCGAGATGGCGATCAACCTCAAGACGGCCAAGGCGTTGGGGATCACAGTGCCGCCAACCCTGCTTGCCAGCGCCGACGAGGTGATCGAATAAGAACATTGTTTGCTCTGTGCATGAGTCCGTTGTTGCGTGGGAAAGTTGCGGCGGGTTACGCTATCGCAACCCACCCTACGGGCTGCGCTCCTCACGAGTCCCGTCACGCCGCGAGCCTCACGTCGTGCGCGAAATCCCAATAGAGCTTGCGCGCACGCGCATAGAACCGTCCTGGCGCGAGCTGCCGATCGTCGATCCGGATCACCGGCGCGACTTTCGCGAAATTGCCGGTCGAGAAAATCTCGTCGGCGGTCGTGAAATCCCGATAGCGCAGGGTTGCCTCGACCACTGTCGCGCCGTCGCCGCGCAAGAGCTCGATCACCCGCTGCCGCGTGATGCCGTTCAGGAAGGTGCCGTTCGGCGCCGGTGTGTAGACCACGCCGTCCCTGGCCATGAACACATTGGCATTGCCGAATTCGGCGACATTGCCGAGCATGTCGAGCATCAGGCAATTGTTGAAGCCGCGCGCGGCGGCCTCAATCAGCGCCCGCGAGTTGTTGGGGTAAAGACATGCCGCCTTGGCATCGACCGGCGCACATTCGGCGGTCGGCCGGCGGAACGGCGACAGCGTGATCGCATTCCCGACAGGCTGCGGCATCGGCGCCTCATAAATGCAGAGGCACCAGTTCGTGGTGTCCGGATCGAACAGCACACCGCCGCCCGAGCCGTGCTGCGCCCAATACATCGGCCGGATGTAGAGCTCGGCGCTGGGCGCAAAGCGCGCGATGCCCTCGCGAGCGAGCGCGATCCATGTCGCGGCGTCGACAAGCGGCTTCAGCCCGAAATTCGTGGCAGACCAATTGACCCGTGCGCAATGCCGGTCGAGGTCGGGGGCTGTGCCTTCGAAGGCGCGGGCGCCGTCGAACACGACAGAGCCGAGCCAGGCCGCGTGCGTGCGCGGTCCCATGATCGGCGCGTTGCCGTCATGCCAATCGCCCTCGAAATAGGTCCAGGTCCTGGAGTAGCTCAAGGGTTTGACGATATGGGTCATGTCCGTGATCCCGGGACGAGAATTCCGCATGCCTGCCCGCATGATTGCCCCAATTTGGTAACGATTCCCCTCCACGCCGCGTGGAGCCAATTCACGTTCGCTTGCCATTCATGGTAAGGTCCGGTTAACCGGAAACCGCCATGCCGCTCGATCCTCTCGCCAAGCGCCTCCTCGCCATGATGGCCGCAAGCGCGCCCGCCCGGCGAACGCGGCCGAGCGCACATGAGCGCCGACAGTCGCTCGCCAAGCTGATGCAATTTGCGCGCGCGGAAGCCGAGGTGACCACGACGGACGGTACATTGCCGGGCCCCGGCGGTGCGATCGCCTATCGTCTCTATGCACCCGCCACGGAGGACGGAGCTGCGCCGGGTTTCGTGTTCTTCCATGGCGGCGGCATGGTCGCGGGCTCGATCGAGACTCACGACCGCGTTGCCGCAGCACTGGCAAGCGCGACCGGGTGCCGGCTGATCTCGATCGACTACCGGCTCGCCCCGGAGCACAAGTTTCCCGCCGCAGTGGAGGACGCGATCGCCGCGACGGAATATGCGGCGCGCAACCCGCATCTCTTCGGCATCGATGCCGAAAGGCTTGTGGTTGGCGGAGATTCCGCCGGTGCGACGCTCGCCGCCGTGGTTTGCCAGCACGCGCGGCGCCACGCGGGGCTCGCGATCTCGGCGCAGCTCCTGATCTGTCCAGTCCTCGACTTCGAGGAAACCTCACCCTCGCGCGAGGCCTTTGCCGAGCATCATCTGATCGATCGCGCGACGCTTCAGGCCGATCTCGCCGACTACCTGCCTGATGACGCGGACCCCGCCGATCCCAGGATCTCGCCGCTCCGCGCGCTCAATCTCAAGGGCCTTCCGACCGCGATCATCCACACCGCCGAATTCGATCCGATGCGCGATGAGGGCAACGCCTACGCCCGGAGATTGCTGGCCTCCGGCGTTGCCGTCGAGCACATCTGCCATGATGGAATGATTCACAATTTCCACGCCATGGGCGCGGTGCTTCCGCAGGCCCGTTTGGTGCTGTCGCAGATCGGCGAGCAGATCAGGCGCGCGGTGCGTTAACGCCGCGCCACCGAAATCGTTCAAGCTTTAATCAATTAACCGCTCTTCATTAGGGTTATTTCGTCGATCTTGGCGCGAATTGTTGCCCGCTTCATCCCTCGCCTCTAAGCAGGAAAACAGCGCAAAACGCTTTTTCAAGAACAAGCCGCGCCGAGGCGAGGTCGACGATGCGCAATGAGACGATTGCTATCCACGCCGGCTACGATCCCGATCCGACCACCCACGCCGTCGCTGTTCCCATCTATCAGACCGTCGCCTACGCGTTCGACAGCGCCGACCATGGCGCGGCCTTGTTCAATCTGGAAGCCGAAGGCTTTCGTTACAGCCGCATCGCCAATCCCACCACCTCGGTGCTGGAGAAGCGCATTGCCGAGCTCGAAGGCGGCGTTGGCGCGCTCGCGGTGGCCACCGGTCAGGCCGCGCTGCATTTTGCCTTTGTCAACCTCGCCGATGGCGGCGGCAATATCGTCTCCGTCCCGCAGCTCTATGGCACGACGCATACGCTGCTCGGCCACGTGCTTCCCCGCCAGGGCATCGCCGGGCGCTTTGCCGAGAGCGACCAGCCCGACGCGATCGAAAGGCTGATCGACGAGGACACCAAGGCCGTGTTCGCTGAAACCATCGGCAACCCCGCCGGCAATGTTTGCGACATCGAGGAGCTCGCGAAAGTCGCGCATCGTCACGGCGTGCCGCTGATCGTCGACAATACGGTTGCAACCCCGATCCTGCTGAAGCCGTTCGACTACGGCGCCGACATTGCCGTGCATTCGCTGACGAAATTCCTCGGCGGCCACGGCACCACGCTGGGCGGCGCAATCGTCGACAGCGGCAGGTTCCCATGGGCGCGACACGCTCAACGCTTCCCCGCCTTCAACAATCCGGACGCCTCCTATCACGGTCTCGTCTATGCCGAACGGTTCGGACCCAGGGCCTATATCGAGCGGGCGCGCAGCGTCTATCAGCGCACCATGGGATCGGTGTTGTCGCCGTTCAACGCGTTCCTGCTGCTCCAGGGTATCGAGACGGTGGCGCTGCGCGTCGAGCGTCACGTCGAGAACGCGCGCAAGGTCGCCGAATTCCTGCGCCGCGATCCCCGCGTGGCGTGGGTCAATTATGCCGGCTTCACCGACAGCCCCTACTACGCGCTGGTGCGGAAATATCTGGGCGGCAATGCGTCCTCGCTGTTCACTTTCGGTATCAAAGGCGGCCTCGAGGCCGGCAAAACCTTCTATGACTCGCTGAAGCTGATCACCCGACTGGTCAATATCGGCGATGCCAAGTCGCTCGCCTGTCATCCCGCCTCCACCACGCACCGGCAGATGTCGAGCGAGCAGCAGCGCATGGCGGGCGTGCAGCCGGAGACGATCCGCCTGTCCATCGGCATCGAGCACGTAGCCGACATCATCGAGGATATCGATCAGGCGCTCGCCAGGGCCTGCGCCGAATCGAAGCGGCTCGAGGCGGCAGAGTAGAGTTTGCGGGACGGGCAATGACGCTCCTGTTCGACAGATGGCAATCGATCGAATCGCCCACACTTGCGCCCGCGCAGGAGGCGTCCAGACGCTCCGATCAGGTCGAGCTGACCGTTGGTCTGATCAACAACATGCCCGACAGCGCGCTGAAGGCGACCGAGCGACAATTCGTGCGCCTGCTGGAAGCCGCCGCCGGCGGACGGCGCGTGCGCTTTCACTGCTTCGCGCTGCCATCGGTCGCCCGCTCGCAATCGGCCAGAAGCCATATCGATCGCGGCTATACCGATCTGGACGATCTCGCGACGATGCAGATCGACGGGCTGATCATCACCGGCGCCGAACCGGTCGCAGCAGACCTGCCTGGCGAGCGGTATTGGAAGGAGCTCACCGAAATCGTCGACTGGGCCAGGACCCATACGCGTTCGACGATCTTCTCATGCCTGGCCGCGCATGCGGCCGTGCTGCACCTCGACGGCATCGAGCGCCGCCGGCTGGCGCAAAAACGGTCGGGAATTT
>Ga0335079_10008010_pt1 | contig 12019 bp, 13 predicted proteins | sample Lox_Sample_33_FD_206719 | JGI IMG/M metagenome (GOLD analysis project Ga0335079, IMG submission 206719) | Soil microbial communities from Loxahatchee National Wildlife Refuge, Florida, United States - Lox_Sample_3.3 | ecosystem: Environmental > Terrestrial > Soil > Wetlands | place: USA... | reverse complement strand
ACATTAGATGGCTAATGTTCGGCTAACGTTCGGGCGTTGTTTTGTACAGTACCAGTAAATTATTATACATTGCCTACCTAAGAAGTGTATATTATGAATGCATACACTGCCATACAGTGTTTCATAAGCGTTAAAAAGGTGTTAACAAAATCCGAACATCAGCCGAACATTAGATGGCTAATGTTCGGTTAATGTTCAGGCGTTGTTTTCCACAGTACTAGTAAATTATTATACATTTCCTATCTACGGAGTATATATTATGAATGTCTACAGAATTGTACAATGTTTCATAAGCGTTAAAAAGACGTTAACAACATCCAAACATTAGCCGAACACTTTGAGGGCTAACGTTCGGGCGTTGTTTTGTAAATTACTAGTAAAGTTTTTCATAAGCGTTAAAAAGGCATTAACAAAATCTGCACGTGCTGCAGAACAGGATCACTTGCCATGCTCAGCATTCATGAACAGGATTGCTGATGAAGTTTGCTTTCCGATCCGGGAGGTCACGTGACTGGTTGTGTAGTCACGTCACATCAAACCATGACCCATTGTGACGTGACTGTGATGTTACCAAAAAAACCCTAAACCCCAGCATCTACACACGCTGTTACTCCTTCCCACTTCCCACTCAAATCCATTGCAAACTTCGACAATGGCATCTGAATCGATCCGCAACCTCCGTGATATGCGAATTACATCGCCCATGATTCGGAGCTTCCCCTGGAGGAACGGATGCATCCTGATCGATGGAAAGATCGAACCCTGGGTGGTGGCGAACGCTCCAGCGGGCATGGATGAACATGAGTTGTATCTTATCAGGGTATGCAAGTAATTTCCAGTTTTCCAGTTTATTGTCGATATAATATACATTTACAGAGACTTGTACATGAAATCGATCAATTGGACGGTTACCTGGCTGCGAATGACATGGGTAATCAATATGTGTATCAAGTCCTCTTCGATGTCAACACCAATCGAATGGCAAGCACACCAAGCCTACAGGCGTATTTGGGGAAGGTCCTGTTAGGATACCAACTCCTCGATATGTTGGTATGGGCTTATGGGTGGCCTCAGCATGAGGACCTCAAGAATATTCCAAGAGGCTCGCATTCTCGGTATGGGGCTAATTTGGAACGTATTTTGAATAGCCTGGTGAATTGGACGGAAATTGTCTCGACTTTCAACTCCACGAAATTACTCGACAACTCTCCATCCTTACCATCATCCTCTTCAAACAAGGAGCTGCAGCCATACTCCTCAGTTCAATCTATTGTTCAAAAAACTGATTTGATTTCCTCGAAGACGATCCCGGATGCATGCCTTGTCAGCACTCTCACCAATATACTCATATCCAATGAGAATGGAGTGAAAAGGGCGAAGTATGATTGTTTAGAGAAATGGCACGCAGTAGCCGGTGTTATTGGTGCATTTAGACCGGTAAGCTGAGCAGCCAATTTCATATGGTTTGCAGGTCTGATTACCTGCAGTCTGTTCTTCGAAGCCACGGGAGCCAACTGGATTTAATTCAGGGCATCAAGTTGTATGTGCAATCTCTTGTGCCGGTTTAAGAATTGGACTTGAACCCTCACAGATCTGCTCGAGACCTTAAAACTGATATCAGAGAGCAGGAGTTAAATGCTCTTCAAACACGTTACATGATACAATTCAGTCAACTCGCTGTGTGCCTTTCACCGCTTGTTCTATTGGTCTCCTCAAATGGTGCAAGACGACCTATAAATAAAGAACAATTAATACAGGTACATTTTCAGTTTAGTTTATTGGTTATCAGAATTTCAGCTGATGGTCCTGTAGCTATCTTCAGTGTTGGGAACACGGCCCAAACCATTACAAGATATCGAGAGGCACCTTTGGAGGGCGCTTTTAAAGTTGTCTGCTGGACTTGACCAGAGATCAGAGCTCCTCACTGCCATGCGACTCGCACAGGATTTGCCACAGGATTCCAGCTCACATCCGGGCTGGTTTACATCAGGTTGGCACAATAAAAATGGTGTTATAAGATGCTTATATGATGAAGGGGCAGATGATGGAATGCAGGGTGTCCATGAGGGCGATGTCAGAGGTGAGGATGGCATTGGAGGTGAGGACAGCGTTGGATGTGAGGACATGCAGAGAGTTCGTGAGGACGGTGTTGGAGGTGAGGACATCATTGGAGGTGAAGGCGTGCAGGGAGTTCGTGAGGATGGTGTCAGAAGTGAGAATGGCATTGGAGATGCGGACAGCGTTGGAGATGGGGACAGGGGGGGAACGGACAATGAGTCCAACGATGACAACATGAAGAGTGTTGAGGAAGAAAGTATTGGAGGGAGAAATGATGAAGGGATAGATGACGAAGAGCGGACAACACAGGATGTCAACGAAGACAGCAGAGGGGAGGATGATGAGGGGGAGGGTGATATGGAGAAGGATGATGAAGAGGAAGAATTGGAGGACACTACCAAAGAAGACTCCAGACTGGAGGAAGATGAAGAGGAAGATGTGGAAGGCATCGAAAAAAATCAATCCAATGCAAAAGGCGATGCTCATATTGGGGTGCAAATCCATAGCACACGGCCTGTGCAAATGAAGCCAACCACCCAGAGCTTTCATAGGAGGAGTGTCAATGACGCGAAAAAGTCAAGGCGATCATTTGCAAAGGTCAAGGCAGAAAAAACCATATACGATGAAGTAAATATCAATTCGAAGTCGTTTCCCGTTTACATTGACTTGTCTGGTGATGTGAGCACCCTTTCTCGTCTTTTTATTTGTTTTTGAAGAAATCACTGCAGGGAGATTTTTCTGAGCAACATGATCATCTTAAATCAGCACCGCCGGTGGGTTACAGATTCATGTCCCTGTCAACTGATGCTTATACTGCTTCAGCTAGCTGAAGAGAGCATTGAGTTTGAGACCTTTCCCCCCTTCCCTGAATCAAACCCCATCAAAGTCCAGTTTAGAACATTTGCAGAATGCGTCAATTTATTTCTTGTAATTTTCCTTGCCTTTATTGACAATTTTTTTTTGTTTTGAACTAGGCTCATGTTGAAAATCGGTTACTGAAGCAGGTCCACGAGAGTGTCACCTCACTTTATATTGGTGGGAGGCCACCCCATCATCACCCTTCAGCTAGAGAGGCTGCATACGATCCCCATGATCCTCTCCCCTCCAACATCTTTGTTGTCGAATATCAGGACTTCATGCGCCTTTCAGCCATCAATGTTCAGAACATCTTTCGTCATCGGCACATTCTCATAGTTAATTCACCACTTCAAGATGAAGGCTTTTCTGTTGATACTCTCCAAAAGTATGCCAACGTGGATAAAAAACTCAGTATGGTTGGTAAGTACCTTTGTTTGTTAATGGCTCCACTCTTGATGGATGATCACAAGATGCTGTACTTAAGAATGGCACCAAAGATTGCCATATACACAGCACACTTCGGGAATTTGTATCAGAAAGCAAAAAGCCTGATGGTCGACAACTAAACGTACTGGACATCAAGCTTGGGGTCGAGTACCGGAAATGCATGGACTATCAGTACGTACTGCGTTTCCCATCAGATTTTACTTGACTGATGGTTTTCAGCCTGGACTCCCATAACTTTGCATGGCAACAGACGCGGGGCATGCAAGGGTTTCCCTCGGACAGCCCCCCTGCAGACCACATGATATGGCTGACAACAGCAACGGCAAACGCAACATCATGGATCCATATCGATGCTAACGGTATGGCAACCATGGTAGATGGTGTGACGGGGACAAAATACTGGGTGGTATGTCGGCATCGCCGCGGTATGCAGGCAGGGTCACCTGGTGATGTAAGGGGTATGCGGGCATTCTCAACAACACAGATAGATGAAGCTGCGGTGTCTTGTTTCGAGCATGAGGCGGTTTTGATACAACCTGGTACCATCTTGTGAGTCTTGGCATTGTTTCTTACTGGTTTCTTCTGACACATGGATAAGCATCATGAGGCCTTGCACTCCACACTATGTTTTGACAGTTGAGAACGCTATCACACTTGGCCGTCATATCTACAGCACTTCGACCATTCGAGACACCTGTTGGGGTCATATGCACACTGGCCTTCTGATGTATGGCGTGACCAACACCAATCACCCAGAGGCAGAGATTTACCTTAGGCGGATCCTTTCCATGGCCATATTTCAATCGGGAAAGCCTAGTATGTGACAAGTGCCTCATTGCTGGTGTTTAATACATTAACTTGTCTACAAAGGATACAAAGGCACAGCCCATCACATGGACACAATGACCATGGATGGCATACTTGATGTTGTCACTCTAGGCAACCTATTGGAACTGTGTTGGGTCTATGACCTACAAACACAAGGTGACGATGCACCTGGCATCTCTGTAGCAGAGGTTGCACAGAGAAAATTAACCTGGGCGAGTTATACCAACTTCCGGAAGAAGTTTAGTGCTCTCTACCGATTGCTGTTTGATGGAGATGGAGAAACCTTGGTTGATCCAACTGAGGGCCTCTTCGATCCATCCATTCTCCACTTGGCAGTCTCAATTGTCAAGTATAAGGAGATGGAGCCAACTTCAAACTCAGATGTTACAGTGGAAGATCTGAAACATAACCTCCTCCTGCATTTTTCCAAGAACTATCGACATCTTGTCCAGGAGCTGAAGTCCGAGTGGATCAAAAGCATGGATGACCTCGAATATTGCAGGGTATTTGACTGGCAGGGACCTACATTTGCAGTGGTTCCTATTGAGTCAGCTCCCAAACACCCAGTATCACCAGGTGAGCAAGCCTTTTGTTTTGTTTTGGTTTGTTTTGTTTTTGAGGACAATAAATTATGTCTGTTGCTCCAGGTAATAAATCGGCAGGCCGAAAGAGAAGGCGTGTTTAGTACTTTGTATGTGTTTTTGGATGTATTTAAACATGATTTTGTTTTGGTGTCTCTAATATTAAGCACCAACATCGGAGAGCAGAGTCCCATCTGATTCTGGACTATTGACCTGCAATCTCTGGTTCAGCATGTGCTCTTCCAGCATTAAAAAGGCATTAACACAAACCTAACATTAGTCAAATACTCGATGACTAATGTTCAGCTAACGTTCGGCCTTTGTTTTGTACAGTTCTGTTAATGTATTTACATCCAATGTCCACGTAGAATCTATCCTGAATTGGTATACGGTTGTACAGTGTTTCATAAGTGTTAATAGGCACCAACGAAATCTGATTAGTCCAACACGCGATGGCTAATGTTCGACTAAGGTTCGGCCTTTGCTTGTACATTACTGTCAATTTATTATACATATAATGCATACGAAGTATTTACTATGCTTGTGTATATGATTGTACAGTGTTAACAAACAGCAAGGGCTGCTGTAGTTGTAGCAATTTCATATGCTCTGCTACCCCATTTTCTGTGAGTAACCATATTCCTGAAACGTCACAAATCGGTTTGATATTGCAGGGAGTACAAAAAGCGACGTTCTATTACATCTATAATACAATTGATAAAGGGTTTGTATCATTTGTGACACAAAAGACAAACGGTTTGTGTCATGTGACACCGTGGACCCTCCAACAGCTCACGCACGTCTCTCCATCCAACAATTTTACATCAAACAATTTTCCCATGGCATCGCACGGGTTAACTGCTAGTCAATACTATAAATGAAGGATTACGTCACATCATCTGACATGTTTCTCCATCCAACAATTTTACATCAAAAAAAATTTCCCGTGGCATCGCACGGGTTAACTGCTAATATTAATACAAAATATAATGAATGGATACTGACCATAATAGTACAAAATGTAAAGAATAGTAAAACTCCTTTGATAGAAGAACTATCAATTCCAAGCCTTCGTGATGCCAAGAAGCATTGCCCAGTGAATGTTAAACGAAACATTCAGCATCGAGTCCTTCTTCTGATATGTACTGACTGTGTATGCCACAGCGGCACAGGATCCACGTTCCAGATCAAGTTTGAGACGAGGGATGTTGTGGATATTCGAAAGTACGTCGGAAAATTGTTGATTCTCAATGCGGCGGCCATCGTAAATCGGAACTAAAAATTGGACTCAGTTGGAACATGCAGTAACCGGCATGCAAAACTCACCATTTTCGTTGAAAGACAAAGTCGTCTTTGTAAACGAATTTGCTGCGCTGCGCGTGAAACTGCTCTGACGTCCACTGAACGGACTTCGATGAGATGGTGAGGCAAAACTTAAATCTAATAAAAAAGAAGATCAGTTAATAATTTCCGCACAGATTAAGATAATGCCCAGCTACCATCTGCTTGTTGAGGTGCGGTTGCAAACGACAACTTATCCATGTATAACTGTGCCTTGTAATCTGTAACACGCGTGATCATTCCAATTGCACCAACCAGGCGCTCCCATTCACCCTCAAAAATACCACCACTGATGACCCTCTGAGGCTTTGCATTGCCTGATGTTTTCGGATTAATCAAAAAACAATCAGACACAAGCATCACAGAAATTAAAACGATGGGACGAGAGGCGCCCAGCCGATGGATGAATGGTTGACTGATTTGATTGATCGTCAATTTGCGAGGATCCATGCGTGACAAATTTCCATAATTCCCATTTTCTTGAAATATAATAGCAGAAAGCAATAATCTGGCTAAACGTATTAGCATGAGATGGAATTCTAGTGAAACGTAACGCACTGTTCATTGACATCTGCCAAATACTCCAGAGTCCGACTATACTGAGGTTGACCATCGCCAATCCGATCAGACCAAGAATGGATCCCTGCGGTTCTAAATAATATTACCGTTAAATTTAAGTACAACTGATCATAGTCGCATTCATACCTAATATTGACGAGATTCTTGTACGTTTTCAATAATGCCTTGTCCCGGCAACCGTCGTCTGACTGATCCGTATCTGGAAGCTCAATGCTAAAATGCCTGAACATATAAATACACATATGCAAAACGTTGCAAACATACGTGGCATCAAGATCTTCCATGTATACCGTTTCGGAATCCAACATGACTTTGTGAGATCGTTTAGCCTTATCACTGGAAGTAGACAAAAAACTCAAGCAAAATACAAAACAAACCACAAGAGTCAATGACATACTCATATGCATTGCTACCACGGTCGTTGGTAATAGATTCATCATCGGAGGAACGACTATGAAAAAGAAAAGTGAGACAAAGTGAATGATAATTTAAGAATAAAAAATTTAAACATACTGCAAAAGCAGATTGGATCCTCCCTGCGCCTTAGAACTTAATCGACTGAATGACTGAGCAAGACGCTTTGAAGGAGTTGCATTTGCTCTGATTTTTTATCAAATTAGATGCAATCACATCTGCTAATGCAAACTGACAACTCACTCATCATCCGAAGATAACAGCCTCTTTCTGTATAAACAGTTACAAAGACATTATATCAACTGAAATGACGCATACCGTGATGGTGATTTCGAATTAATCGAAACTTCAACACGAGTTCTGAAATTACAGAACACATTTAAAACATATATAAATTGACAGTAAATCATGACACACCGCTTAGTTTTCGGTATCACATGTTCATCTTCACTACTCTTATCTTCGTCGTCACTATATAAAAAAAAGTCAAGATAAATACCTTATGAAAAAGAAAAAAGGAAGAAGAATCTCATTACATCTTGTCGCGGATCGTTTTACCAACCTCGTCATCTGAAGAAATCCCAATTCTGTTGGTGATAATTTAGGTCATTCAAACAAATAAAATAATTTTTATAAACCGTACACATCGTCATTATTGCTGAGGGATTTGGGCTTCGATCTTAAATTACGGGAGCTAATAAAACAAGAACAATGAGTTAATTGGAAAATTGTCGTCAAAGGTCACACACGTTAAACCAGCCTTTGAAGTTTTCTTTGAACGCATTTGGATACCCACGAATTCGAGATGAAGATGAGGATAAATTGTACTTTGAACGCTGTGGACGTACCTTAAATAAGTAGGTAAATCGGATCTTGCTCTTCTGGACACATGTTAGGAGAGCTTTGACCATTTCATCACATCAAATATCAAACAAACATAAAAACAATAACAGACTACATGTTTACAATGACATATATTCATGGTATCATCAGATGATCTGATTTTGCTATTGGAATTTGCAATTGGTTTGATCACATGCACAAAAACTGCGAGTATTTCAAATGTGTATTTGGCAGCAATCTAGCGTTATACCATACGCCATCACCCACGCATCAAAATCTTTGATGAATGAACGCCAATCACAAGGTTCACTCTGCACAACGAGGTGGCAGGATGGCTCCATTCTCTCTAATAATGCAAGTAATTCCCATGCACTGCTATCCTACTGTTCTGCAATGTATCATCTTTTTAATCAGTTATCCTCCTATTATTGTTATTATTGTTATTACTGTTTAATTCGTGCAGAGGGGAACCAAAACTGACCACCCTACGTAGGTGAACACCTTGGGAGTAGATGCACAGTGCAGGAACTCAGCTGTCCATTGTAATGCCAAGAATGAACCTGCTTCTGATGAAAGATCATGAAATAAATTCAGGATATGATCCAGAATTAAATTCATATACGACGATCACATTGTCTAGCAGTAACCTCGTTCTAACATTATCTGATCATGGTAATGAAGAAACCATAGCGGATATGATCCGAATACAATATATAAGGAATTTCAAATATAAAACACGATGACTTGAAACACGATATTATGTTCCGCAAATTTGAAATTAACAAACTAAATGTAATTACATCACTTTAGATCCAAAATTTCAAATCAAATGAAATATCTTGAGACACGACCTCATGCTCCACAAACTGAAATGGCAAATATACTACACAAAATGTTGTCAAATTTTCAAATAAGCAAATGTGATCTTGTGCAATATGATCTCATGCTCTACAAATTGAAATGATAAAAGAGTCTAAACAAAAAGGCGTCAAAATGCTGTAGATTCAAAATTTTAAATAACAAGACGCGATCTATCAAGACATGATCTCATGATCCACAGAATGAAATGATGAAGAGACTGACTAAACTGAAAGTTGTCAAAAGGTGTTGGAATAAATGTTGTATTAAAGTAATAATAAAGGTGCAGAAACATCGTTTGATTTATTCCCCATCCACCAATGGATTTTCATTTTGATAACACAAGTGCAGGTATGAAGGCATAATAAGCTTTGATAGACCGAAGTCATAACTGCTCTCAGCACATGCGCTACAGATGCTTTGTACTGAACGCCAAGGGGCTGTTTCTGACCATATAGCCAATATAATCGATGTATGTCTCAACTCTATCTACCATAAAATATCCACTAAGATATGACTAGACATCCGAAATCACAATTATCACATCCAATAACGGAAGACATCTCAAACTCGTACAAGATGAAGAGGAGATAGTCTTTACCATCAATGGCGTCATATCACAGAAAGACCTACCTCCTATTTTGAATGGGTAAAGTTATTTGGTCTCAAACAACAAAACAACTAATTGTTTATATTAGAAATATCAAACATCGTCAGCAGCCATATCTGCGACAATCTGTCCAGCTCTGTGGACTCGGAACTTCTGCGTTTGACAACAGCCTAACTGGGCTTATCAAGCTGCATGAGAAATTTCGACGATATCTCCCTGAAGGGAATTTAACAGATTTTCAAGCAGATACCTTCCAGGAATTTCAGTCACTCAATATCAGTACTCGATATTTCACATCTCGCTTTGATAATCCAGATGGCATCGCCATTGCATTTCAACACAACGTGGATCCGAATAATATCCTAGCGTCATTCCCACACAACCGATATTTCCACAGTCAAGATAACCAAGTACTTTATTATCAGTACAAAGCTAAGGATAAATTGTAAGTGAGCAAAACTAACTCACCGATATGCCTAACTTATAAAGGTCAAGATTTGTGACAACGGATCCAGCCATCTTTCAAGTCGGAGATATTGTCGAAGTTCAAATGACGATTGAAGCTGTGAAACAAATGAAGACAGAAAAGCATTTCGTGACTTATCAGCTGCGGTCACTTGCTTTACTGGATGACAGTCACTCACAGGTATTAAAAGCAAACACCAAGTTTGCAAATCGTTCTCATTAAATTGTCTTCAGAATGCAGCAGTCAATCGATCGAAGTCTCGTCTTCAGAAGTCTGTCCATGGTAATAGACTTAAGCGAAAGATAGGATATGAGAACAATTTAAACGACGATGAAATGGTGACAGAGGAGAGCGGACGAATTTCGAGATTAGTTATTAATGAAAGGTAGCAGTATTAAATATTGCCATATTCTACAATTCAGAAGTTGTTTTATTATCGATTGATATTTCACATTTACCAAGTATCTACTCTAAATGACCATGTGGTTATATGATGTTTCATTAGAGTGCGTTCGGTGCAAATTCCACATGTGGCAACGCCTGCCAAAAATGAGATTTTGGTTTTTTGAATTTCTCATGCGACAGAGGGCTGTTCGGTGCCCTCTGTCACAACTCGAGATTGAGAAATTGAGTTGAGATATCCCTACTAATTTTTCGTAGAGGTCTGACCTCTACTAGTTTTTGAAATCTCAATCTCAACACTTCAATTTGGACTTGTGTGCCCACAAAGATACTGTGCAATCATTTAATTGTATCACATGTGCGTTCGGATGTCACCTCTAAATCTCAACTGCATGTAACTCTGTTGCAATCTCACACCTGCGAGATTGAGATCTCACGCAAAATTGACTGCACATGAAATTCGCACTGAACGCACTCTTATTAACATTGATAATGCTTTAATAACAAAGCCAAACATCAACCAAACACTACATGATCAACGTTCAGCTAATGTTTAAATTTTGTTTTGCACAGAACATTAGTTGAATATAGTTGTAAGGGCTTTCATTAACATCAATAACAAAAGCTGAAAATTAGCCGAACACACATTGGGCTAATGTTTAGCCTGTGTTCAACTGATGTTTTGTATGCAATCAGTGGCCTGATTGGTTCATTGATTGATTATTATTAAAGCGATCATTCAAAAACCGACTGTCTGCCAACTACTGATTGAACCAATTATAATGGTTTGGCAATCGAAAGCTGACCATCTGCCAATGAATTATTGAACCTATTATAATGGTTGGCAGACGCTGAGGGCACAATATTTGTCTTTGTTTGCAATCCGCAAAACGTGGCATTTCAAATCCAGTTTGAAGTTCAGAAAACAAATATTAAAACTCAGTTAATCATCATCACAAAAAGTTTCAAACTCAGAAAGACAAACAAAATTCCCACGGTTTGACAACATCCGTTGTAAAGATTTTGGCACCCTAGAAAAAACGAGCCCTTTCAGGGACTCGTAACTGAATCAAGGCAAAACCTTTTTTGTTCACAGTGCTGATGGTGGAGGAAAGACCTTTGTCTGCAATACAATTGCAGCTGCTCTCTGTGCAAAAGACAAAGTTGTCCTCACTGTCGCATCTTCTGGCATTGTGTCAGGACTGGACTCTGGGGTAGTCAGTAGACGATAAGGAACAAGAAGTGTGCACAGCGATAGTAGGAACTCGTAAGGCGATCGCGTTGAGGCTTCGAGTTATCGCGAGCATGGTCGGGCAGTCACGTGATGACTACTTGAAAGGGCATGGTCGCGGTCGCGATGACAAAGGGGAGGTCAGCAAGGGAGAGTATCGGACAGCCCACGATAATCCAGATGGGGGTTGTAAGCATCGGGGGTTATCGCGAGATTGTCATGAGGGTTGTTGGTGGCGTAGATGGGTCAGTCGTTGGCATCTAGGATTAGGCTGTGCGTGGTCGCAGCGATGACAACGGTCGACGATGGTTGGATGGTGACACGGGAGGTGAGCGTCAACAGGTTCAGTCGACTAGTAGAAAGATTTGGGCGATGTGGGTGGAGAGACTGAGACCCGTTAGATGATTCACCACGGAGCCTGGCTCTGACGCTTCGAATAATGTCAATTAGGGCAATATCAAGTCTAGGGTACTTTACATGGGGTGGTCAGGTTTATATACCGT
>Ga0335079_10008009_pt1 | contig 12020 bp, 7 predicted proteins | sample Lox_Sample_33_FD_206719 | JGI IMG/M metagenome (GOLD analysis project Ga0335079, IMG submission 206719) | Soil microbial communities from Loxahatchee National Wildlife Refuge, Florida, United States - Lox_Sample_3.3 | ecosystem: Environmental > Terrestrial > Soil > Wetlands | place: USA: Florida... | reverse complement strand
ACCACGCAGGGCGCCGGACAGGGCGAGTCCAACGCCAAGGTGCTGGTGACGCGCTCCACCGATGGCGGAGAGCGTTGGAGTGCGCCGGCGGTGCTGTTCGATACGCCCGGCGCCTTCACGCGCGAGCGGCTGGTGGTGATGCCCGATGGCCGATGGCTGCTGCCGCTCTACATTTCCGCGGACAATTCGTCGGTGATGGAGATTTCGGGCGATGGCGGCGCGCATTGGAAAGTGTGCACCGTGCCGGAGTCTAAGGGCTACATACAGCCGGACGTGGTGCGCGTCGGCAACGAGTATATCGCTTGGTTCCGCAGCCGCGCGGCCGATTTTATCTATCGAAGTACATCGGCAGACGGCTGCGCCTGGACCGCGCCGCGCAAAACCGAGCTTCCCAATAACAACGCGTCGATTCAATTGGCGCAGTTGTCGAACGGTCACCTGGTGCTGGCGTTCAACAACAAGTCGAAAGCCGGTCTGCGGCGGCCGGTTTCGGTGGCGCTCTCGAAGGACCGGGGCGCGAGCTGGGGATGGGTTCGCGATCTGGAAACGGGCCGCGCGGTTCTCGATCCTGGCAAAGATCCCAACCGGAGGGATCCGGGCCGCGAAGAGTATTCCTACCCGTCGGTGATTCAGGCAGCCGGCGGCAAGATTGTCGTCGCGTTCACATACCGCCGCGAGACCATCAGAGTGGTCCGCTTCGACGAGAAGTGGATCGAAAGCGGCGGCACGGTGGGAGAATTTCAGCCGCATCGATGATCAGCCATCGTGTATGAGCAGCATCCCCTACAAGACGCGGCTGAGTTATGCGGCGCCCGACGTCGGCGGGCAGCTCATTTTCGGAGTCATTTCGAATTACCTGCTCTACTTCTACACGGACGTCTACGGCATCACGGTCGGCGTTGCCGGCACGATTCTGCTGATCGCGCGCTGCATCGACGGAATCGACGCGCCGGTTTGGGGCGTGATCCTCGATAGGACCAACAGCCGATGGGGAAAGAGCCGGCCGTGGTTTCTCCGGCTCTGTCTTCCCTATGCCGTTTTCGGCGTGCTGACGTTCCTCACGCCGGATCTGCCGGTGCGGACGAAGGCCCTGTATTCGGCCGGCACGTATATCGTGTGCGGCATTCTCTATACCGGCATTAACACGCCGGTGACGTCGATCCTGTCGGCCCTCACGCCAATCCCCGCAGAGCGGGTGATGCTGACGACGTTTCGTATGATCGGCTCGAAGCTAGGTGTCTTGATCGTCAATGCGACGGCGCTCCCATTGATTGCGTTCTTCGGCCACGGTGACGATAAGCGCGGCTTTCTCATCACCATGCCGATTTTCGCCGTCGGATCGATTGCCATGTTCCTGCTGGCGTTCCGGAACCTGGAGGAAGTGGTGGAAACTCACCGGAAGCCGTTGCCGATCCTGGGGACATTTGGCGCCATGAAAGGCAACTGGCCGTGGATCATCATTTTCGCGAGCAGCCTCTGTTTCTGGGTCGCATTCATTTCCCGGATGTCGATGGTGATCTACTATTTCACCTACGTGCTGCATCGCAAGGATCTGGTGCCGTTGGTAAACAGCCTGGATGTCGTGTCTCTCTCTGCCGTCGTGTTTCTGCCATGGTTCTGCCAGTTCACGTCGAAGCGCAATCTTTGGGCCTTGGGTTTCGCCGGCTCCATCGCCGGTCAATTCATCATGTATGCGGGGCAGCCATCGATCCCGCTGGTACTGGCCGGTTGGATTTTCGCTACCATCACCGGTGGCGTCGCCATGGCGTTTCCGTTCTCGATCCTGTCGGACAGCGTGGATTACGGCGAGTGGAAAACCGGCGTGCGAGCGGCTGGTCTTTTGACGGCTGTGGGGGCGGCATTCTGTTTGAAGGCTGGGAGCGGCATCGGAGGAGCGCTGCCGGCGTGGATCATGGCGGCTCACGGGTATGTCCCGAATGCGGCGCAATCGGCTTCGTCGTTGGTGGGGATCGAGATCGGGTTTCTGTTGCTGCCGGCCGTGTTTTTCACTCTCGGGCTGATTCCTGTGATGTTTTACCAGAAGTACGAATCGATGGAGCCGCGCATTCACGCGGAATTGGAACTACGGAGGGCAAAGGAACTATGCGAGCTTCCGTGACGGGGATTTTTTCCGCCAGGCTGTGGGGATATTCGCGTCGACGCTTGCGTCTTTGTGGCACACGCTTCCGGCGTGCAGCGCCGACGCTCTCGTCGGCGTGGCCGCTCGCGAGAGACGTTCCGAACGTCGACCGACTTTTCTCGCGGACCCCGGAACGCCGGCATGAGTGCCGGCGCTGCACGCAAGAGTGCGTGCGCCACGTTGGCCTCCTGCTCGCAACATTCTTGTGCTCCTCGCTTCTCCACGCAGCCCCCGCACCCTTCCACGAATTCTACATCGCGCCGCAAGGGTCGGACGGGAATCCCGGAACTGCCAGCCGGCCGTTTCAGACTTTGGCCCACGCACGCGACATCGTGCGGAGCGTGAATCAGAAGATGACGGGCGACATCGTCGTGTATCTGCGCGGCGGGGTCTACCCAGTCAAAGCACCTGTCGAGTTCGGAGCGGCGGATTCCGGCTACAACGGGTTTCAAGTGATCTACCGCGCATTCGACAATGAAACTCCGATTCTCAGTGGCGGTATTCCTGTCAGCGGCTGGACGCCGGATCACGGCGAGGTGTACAAGGCAAAACTCGATTGGGACGCGAAGCTGCGCAGCCTGTTTGTGAACGGCGTTCGCGCCATAATGACTCGGGCGGATTTCAAAGGGCAAGGGCCGTGGGGCGAGTTCATCGTCAAGGGCAACGAGCCCTGGGCCGATACGCCCGGCAAGACCCTCGATGGCGTGGAGTTCAATTCGGCCGAGGTCCCGGTATTCCGCAATCCAGGCGACATAGAGCTGCTGCAACACCGGTCGTGGAACTTCCTGGTGATGGGCGTGCGCGACATCGCTCGGGGAAATGGTCACGCCGTGCTGAAACTGCAGCAGCCCTACGGCGCGATCGCGGCGACCATTGCCTGGAACTGCAACATCGATCCTAAAGGCACGTTCACGATTCGCAATGCATACGAGCTGCTGAAAAATCCCGGGGAGTTTTACTTCGACCGCGCGGCACACACGCTCTACTACTTCCGCAACGGCGAGGACCTGTCGCGCGCGGGGACGATCGCTCCCATCAGCGAAGGGTTGCTGCGAATCGCCGGAACGTCTCCTTCGGATCGCGTTCGGAACCTTGTCTTCGCCGGGCTCACGTTTTCCTATGACGAATGGCAGTTGGAGAATGTCGCGGGCTCGCACGGCATGGTGGGCGCACAGAGCGTGGCCCTCTATACGCGATTTCGGGCCGACGGCAACTGGCACAAGGGGAATTACAACGTCTGCGATCTTCCGCAGGCCACTGTGGATGTTCGAAACGCCGGGAACATTCGCTTCGAGCGCGATCGTTTCATCCACCTGTCAAGCGGCACGGCGGTCAGCCTGGTCAACGACGTGGTGGACACCACGGTGATCGGCAATGTGTTCGGCGATCTCTCCGGCAACGCCGTCAACGTCGGCCACCCGCAGCATTACATCATTGGCGGCGGCCCGCTCTTCAAGGGCACGGCCGGTGTCTGCGCGCGCGACACAATCAAGGACAATTGGATCCGCCGCGTGAGCCTCGATTTCCAGCAGGAGGAGGCGATCAGCGGGTTTTTCACGCAGTCGGTCGAGATTTCGCACAACGATATCGCGGGCGTGCCGTACGGCGGAATCGCGCTCGGGTGGTGGTGGGGCAATGCCGGGATACCGCCTTCGAAAGTGCCTCGGGACAACGTGATTGCGTACAACCGCGTGACGGATACGCAACAAAAATTGCCGCAGGATGGAGGCTCGATCTACGTTCTTGGGGAGCAGCCGGGGGGGCGGATCGAGCGCAACTACGTCCGTTCGAATACGCGCGCGTTGTACGAAGACGACGGTTCGGCGTACTGGACCATCACGAACAACGTGGTCGATGCCCGGGACAAGGGCCAGTGGCTCTTCCTGTGGGTTTCGCGGATACACGATTTGAAGATCGACAACAACTACACTGCCAGCGCCAACAATCGCAATGAGGGCATCAACTGTACGCCTACGAACACGCACGTGGAGGAGCATTTTTCCGCTGCTGCCCAGGCGATTATCGATGCCGCCGGCCTGGAACCGGCCTATAAGGATATCGTGAGAGAACCCAGATGACGTCCACACGGAAACTCGGACTTGGCGTGCTTGGCCTGGGCGAAGGCCGCAGCATCATCTCCGCCGGATTGCGGAGCGATCTCTGGGATGTCGTGCAACTTTGCGACGTCAACGAGGAACTTTGTCGCGCCCGCTGCGCCGAATTCGGCCTGACCCGCTACACCACGTCGTTCGGCGATATGCTCGGCGATCCGGCAATCGACGTCATTGGCATCTACACGCCCGATCATCTGCATGCCGAACATACCATCCAGGCTCTGCGCGCTGGTAAGCACGTAATCTGTACCAAACCGTTTCTCGACAAACTGGACCGCGCGCGTGAGGTGCTCGAGGTAGCGCGAGGCAGCAATCGGCTGGTGATGGTCGGCCAAAGCTCGCGGCATTTCGCGCCCTACGCGCGGCAGCGGGAGCACTGGGAAACCGGCGTATTCGGCAAGCTGTACAGCATTGAGACTCACTACAACGCCGATCATCGCTGGTTTCTGGCGAAGGACTGGGCCCAGCTGGATGCCTTCAAGTGGCTCTATGGCGGATTGAGCCATCCAGCCGATTTCGTCCGTTGGTACGTGCCCGACGTCGATGAAGTGATGGGATACGCCAGCCTGAGCGACAACGGCCGCGATCTGGGTCTGAAGAATCCCGACACCTATCACTTTGTATTCCGGTCATGCAGCGGTGTCATCGGCAGGATCAGCGGGACGTATTCGTCGCCGGTGGTTCCGATCCAGCGCGACAGTCATATGAGTTGTATTCTCCGGGCCTCCAACGGCGCCAGCCACGCAGATTACTACGATCTTCGCTACGCCTGGAAGATCGGCGAAAAGTCGGTCATCGAGACGTTCGAAGAAATGGACGATTACTTTTTCCGCTTTGGCGGCCACTCGCACCACGCCGGCGAATATCAGGGGTACATCGAATACTTCGCCCGCTGTCTGGCGTCCGGGAAGACGCCGAGGCCGGACGTGGTCGAAGGCATCGGTACGGTGGCGCTGCTGCAGGCGATGGATGAGGCAGCGAACTTAGGGAAGGCCGTGAAGGTGACGGATGTCTTGGCCCGATACGGCCTGAGCGACGTGGTGTTATAAGCTACGGAACGAGGTTTCACGATGAAAGTCCGAACTCGATTTTGGCTTCTGCTTGCGCTTCTTGGTGCGCTCGCGCCCATTGGATGGTTTGTCGCCAGGGCCCAGGAGAGCGCCGTCCCCAGCGGACCCGACCCGCACGAAATTCCCATTCCAGCCATCAAAACGCCCATGGGCAAGCTGCCGGGAGTGAATGAACTGCCGGTGCGCCGCGACCTTCCCGACGTCCTGGTGATGAACGATGGGAAGAAGGTCACTACCGCCGCGCAGTGGGAGAAGCGGCGTGAGGAGATGAAGCGAATCCTGGCTTACTACGCCGTCGGCCAGATGCCACCAGCGCCGGGAAATGTGAAGGGCAAGGAGCTGAAATCGGAGATGGCGCTCGACGGTGCGGTTCGCTATCGTCTGGTGCATCTGACGTTCGGTCCGTCGGAAAGACTGGCACTGGATATAGGCATCTTCACGCCCGCGCAGGGTGGTCCTTTCCCGGCGATCATCCTTCAGGGCGGAACTCCTCCCGGAGGCGCGGTGCTGCCGCGTTTGCCGCAGGGGCCGAACCAGGGGAAAGGGCAGGACGTCCTGCTGCTGGTCGGGTCCGGACCCAGCGCTGTCCCGCCGGTCTCGGACACCGCCGGCGCGACCGCGAGTACTCGTCCAACCGGTCGAGGCTTTCCGGCGCCAACCGCCGAATCGATGGCCAAACAGCGCGCGGATCTGTTCCAGCGCGGCTATGCGCTGGTCATCTTCAACCCCAATGACTGCGCGGAAGACACCACTTTGCGCAATGAGGACGGTAGCTGGGCTTTCCGTAACACTCGTTTCTATCCGGCATATCCGGGCTATGACTGGGGCATTCTGGCCGGTTGGGCCTGGGGCGCTTCGCGGGTGGCCGATTACCTGGTGACCGATCCGGCAATCGACAAAACGAAGCTGATCATCACCGGAGCCTCGCGGAACGGGAAGTCGTCGATGGTCGCGGCGGCATTCGATGAACGGTTGATGGGCGCGCCCGTGGTCACGGGAGGCGGTGGTATCGGCGCGTATCGGTTTGCGGGGCCGCGTAAGAGCGAAACGCTGGACATAATGGAGAAGAAGTACCCGAACTGGTTTTCGCCCAACCTCCACGAGTTCTGGGGCCAGCGGGAGAAGCTCCCTTTCGATGAGCACTGGTTCCTGGCGCTTGCGGCGCCGCGTCCGTTCATCGCCTTGGAAGGCATGACGGACACCATCTCGCTCCCCGACGCCGTGGAACATTCCTTTCAGGGCGCCAGGCCCGCGTACGCGCTTTTTGGCGCGCAAGACCAACTGGGAGTGAATTATGCCAACCACGGTCACGCATTCACCGCAGAAGACTGGACGGCCATGATGGACTTCTTCGATAAGACGGCACGGGGGAAGAAGGTTGATCGGACTTTTGACCGGTTCCCGACGGAGAAGGAACTCGACGAGGCGGCGGCCGCGGCTGCGACTGGCCGCGGATCCATGCCGCCTCCTAAGAAGTAACGTCGCGACCGAATTATCGCTCCGCCCGTCCCTTTCTCACATTTGTTCCTTCTCCGCGCGGCGAACCTGCTAAGGCTGGCCAGGACACCCGCCTCGCTTACTTCATATAGCGACATATTTACGCGAAATCGCTCACGGCCGAGAAGATCTTTTCGCGCGGAACGTACTAAACTAGGAGCGACGTGCCGTCCGAAATTACGGCCCTGCTGGCGCAGTGGAGCGAGGGGAACCGCGAAGCGATGGACCGGCTGATGCCGCTGGTCTACGATGAGCTGCTGTCCCTGGCCCGCCGGCGGCTGTCGCGGGAGGCTCCCGACCATACACTGCGGCCGACGGAACTGGTGCATGAAGCCTACCTGCGGCTCATCCGCTCGGAGATTCCGGCCTCGAACCGCGGCCATTTTTACGCCCTCTGCGCGCAGTTGATGCGCCGCATCCTGATCGACCACGCGAAAGCGAATTTGCGGAACAAGCGCGGCGGCGGGGCGCCGGTACTTGCGCTGGAAGGTATGGATGTGGCTTCGCCCGATGCACCGGAGCGCGTGCTGGCTATTCATGAGGCCATAGAAAAACTGGCCTTGCAGGACGCGCGCAAGGCGCAGGCGCTGGAACTGGTGGTTTTTGGCGGCTTGGAGCAGGACATCGCCGCGGAAGTGTTGGGCATATCGCCGGCGACGCTGCGGCGCGATTTAAAGCTGGCGAAAGCCTGGATATCGCAATCGCTCCGTCATTCCGCCGGAGGCGGGCCGCCGCGCGAAGAATGACAGGCTTGCCGCGTCTCTGGGATTTCGGCGCCCAGCTTTTGTTTCAGGCCTGCGCAGGCGGCGGCTGCCATCGGCCGCGCCTCGCTCTCGCGTCCCATGCGCGCCAAAACGCCGGCTAATACCCCCCGGGCAACGTCGATCGACCAGAAATCGGGGGGTAAATTCCGCTGCCTGAGGTCCAGCGCTTCGCGCGCCAACGGTTCGGCCCTCGCCGGGCCATCGCCCGGCCCCGCGGCCAGGAATTCGGCATAACCAAGCAGATGGGCGGCTGTGTCCAGCGGCCGCGCGGGTGACGCGCCACGATCGGCGTCTACGACCTCGCGGTAGGTCGCAGCCGCCGCATCCCGGTAGCCCTGGGCCCGGTCCAATTCCGCCATCTGGAATCGCGCTTCATTAATCTCGTCCGGCCCAGCCCCCGCCTTCAGACCGTAAATTCGTAGCGACTTCTCCAGATCCTGCCGGGCGGCATCAAGCTTTCCGCCGGCAATTTGCAGGACCGCGTACCGGGCCAGGATCCGCGCTTGTCCCAGGCTGTCCCGGCCGGTCGAACCGAGAGTCTCCAAGGCCTTCTGATACAGGGGGTCGGCTTCGTCAGGGCGGCCTTCGCGGAACAAGACCCATCCCAGCCCCGCATACCATAGGGCCCGTTCGAATGCGTTGTCGGACGACGTTCCCAGGGCGAATCCTTGCCGGTATTGGGCTTCGGCTTCGCGCAACTTGCCTTCGTCCAGCAGGATGGCCCCCAGGCGGCGCATGCCGACTTTTACGTCCGAACTCTTATCGCCCAGGAGAATCCTGCTGCGTTCCAGCGCCTCCCGCTGAAATTGCTCCGCTTCAGAAAAGTGCCCTGCTTCGGCTAGCGCAGTCGACAACGTTGACATGGTGTGTGGCACCTGCGGGTGCTTTTCACCAAGAATCTTGCGCCGTTCCGCCAGGATCTCGCGGAGTTGCCTCGCTGCCTCTTCCGGCTGGCCGCGACTCAAGAGGACAGTCGCGAGATTAAACTTCATGGTCAGGGTGTCGGCTTCGTTTGGGAAACGGGACGCAATGCCGACCGCGCGGCGCAAGTCTGTTTCCGCTTCCGACAGATCTCCGCGAAGCTGCAAGACCAGCGCCAGGTTGTTCAATGCATGCGCGCGTTCGATTTCGGCGCTCTTGGGCAGCTTTTCGATGATCTCCAGGGATTTCCGCAGGCTCTCCACCGCGCCTGTCAGATTGCCCCGCGTCCGTTGCACGTCGCCGATCTGCCGCCAGATATCGGCGGCGCGTTGCGATTCCGGGCCATAGACGCGAACGGCAGCCGCCATTTCCTCGCGAAACACCTTTTCCGCTCCGTCCATGACCTCCAGGTGCTTGTAAGCCTCCGCCATGGTCTGCAGAAGCTCTTCGCTCACTTCCGGCTGGCCGCTGAGTTCCTTGGAAACCCGCGCCGATCCGCGATCCAGCAGATCCTTGGCTGTTAGTACCTGGCCGCGATTGCGGTACGGGTCGGAACTGCTGAAAAGGCTGCTGAGAAAGCGGGAGATCGTCTGGGATTTCGTTCGCTCGCGGGCCAGGTGCGCGGCCAGAAAGCTCATGGCCGTTCCGAAGCCTACCAGAAGCACGACGAACACCGCCGCCGCGGAGACGCCCAGCCGATGGCGCCGGATGAACTTGCCCGTCCGGTAGCGGCGCGTGCCCTGGCTCGCGATCACTGGAAATCCATCCAGGTAGCGGCCGAGATCCTCTGAAAACTGCTCCGCCGATGCGTAGCGCGCGGCCTGCTCCTTGCGGATGGCCTTCATGACAATCGCGTTGAGGTCGCCTTTCAGTTCGCCCGCGGATGCCGGGGCAACGGCACTCGGACGCAGCGGGTCGCGCTCGCAAATGGCGCGTTCTAATGTAAGGAAATCGGTGCGGAAATCGGCGAATGGATGGCGTCCCGCGAGCAACTCGTACAGCACGATGCCCAGCGCATAGACGTCCGTCGCGGTGGTTACCGGCTCGCCGCGCACCTGCTCCGGACTGGCATATTCGCGCGTCATCGGCCGCTCGGCCGGAGTGGTGAGCGCGGCAGTAAGCGGCGCGGCGCCGGTGGTGTCCGCGGGGCGGAGCAACTTGGCGATGCCGAAATCCAGCAGCTTTGGGACGCCTTCGGCCGTCACCAGAATGTTGGATGGCTTGATATCGCGGTGCACCACCAGATTGCGGTGCGCGTGCTGCACCGCCGAACAAACCTGCCGGAACAGTTCGATGCGCTGCCGTACGGAAACGCGGTTGAGGCCGCAATACTGGTCGATGCGGACTCCGTCGACGAACTCCATCACCAGGTAGGGTATGCCGTCTTCGGTAACGCCGCCGTCGAGCATTTGCGCAATGTTCGGATGCTGCAATCCGGCGAGGATCTGGCGTTCCATGCGGAAACGCCGCGCCAGTTCGGATGGCGAAGCGGCGCCGCCTCGCACCACTTTGATGGCCACACGGCGCTGGTACTGCTCATCGGCGCGTTCCGCCAGGTAGACGGCGCCCATTCCGCCACGGCCAATCTCGGAAACCACACGGTATGGGCCAATGCGCTCCGGCGCCGCGGTGACACGCGTGGCATAGGATGCGATTTCCCGTTCCAGGAGACCGCTTTCCTCGCCCGATGCCAGCAGAAGGGATTGGACCTGAAGGTATAACGTGCGATCCTGCCCGCACGCGGAGCCGAGCCACTCCTCGCGACGCTCCGACGGCATCTGGCTGGCTTCGTCGAAGATCTGCTGGATCCGCTCCCACTGGACCGGGTTATGCACTTGTGTCAGAGCATACCAGACCCGAAACGTTTCGGAAGTTATGCAGTGCGAATTTTTCTTAGCCCCGACGTTGCGGCTGGGGCCGCGCGACTGCTGCGGCTACCGTGCCTTCACGTAGCCGCGGAGGGCCGGCACCACCCGGAGCAACTCGCCGGCCACCATTCGACCGAAGAATGCCGACCCTTTGGGCCCCAGGTGTGTGTAATCGAAGACCAGCGAGGGATCTCCGTTCGGTTCGAAGCCCTTGTCGCCGGGCTTGGGCGCGGGTGGCGAGTTTCCCTTCGCGGCGCCTTCGGAAACCACCGCCGGCGGCGGGGCCAACGCCAGGGTATTGGCTTCCACCGGACCCATTTTCTGCACGGCCGCGCTGCTTTCGGTATTCAGGTCGAGCACCGTCGTGCCTGTCTCGGCAGCCACGCGCTTCGCTGCGTCGCCCCACGGAACCAGGTCGTTCTTGAGTTTTCCGGCCTCGAATATGCGCCGCGTGAGCGGCGTGATCAGAACCGGTATGCCCCCCGCGGCCTTCACGTCCTCTACGTAATGCCGGAGATTTGCCGGGAATTCGGTTTGCAGATCGGTCGATCTTCCGGGTTTGCCGGGCTGGTCGTTATGGCCGAATTGGATCAACACGTAGGTGGCGCTAAAGCCGGCGTTCGCTTCGAGCGTTTCCATGGCCGTGGTCCACGATCCCTCGGCGCGATAGCTCGACGTGCTGCGGCCGTTCTTCGCCAGATTCACGCACGTCACCTGCGGCGACATGTCGTCACAGAACCCCGGGCCCCATCCGTTCTTCGGAGCCACGGTCGAATCGCCAATGAGGATGATGCGCACCGGGGGAAGTTGCGCGGCCGCCGACAATGCGGCCACCAGAATCGGCAGTATCCATAATGAGTGCTTCTTCATTTGCCCTCCTCAGTAGAATACGTCGGGCTTGCCGCCGCTCGACCCGCTTTTCGCCGTGCCGTTCCAGGCCACCTGCGCATTATCCATCACCAGCGGGTCCCCCACCGCGGTCACGATCTGTACATTATTGAACACCACGTTCTTACCGTCCTGCACCAGGAAGCCGCGGACACTCTGAAATTTGCAATTGGTGAAGGTGATGGCGTTGGCCATCTGTTCCGGCAGCCCGAGAATGCGCCCCGCAAGCGGCGATCGCGTGACCGTCAGGTTGGTCACATGGATGTCGTGGAAATTGGGAATCGCCTGCGTTTGGCCAGGCTCTGCCTGCCGCGGGCCAACGTCCGTCGCCAGTCCGGCATTGCCGTTATACAGCATGTTGATGTCGAACGGCCGCCGCACATTCTTCATAGTGATGTCCGAATACCAGATGTCGTGGACTTCTCCGCCGTTTCCGCGGTAGGACTTGATTCGCAAGCCATTGTCCGTGCCATCGAAGGTGCATCGCCGCACGATGACGTGGCTCAGTCCATTGCGGGTGGGGCTGCCGATGGAAATGCCGTGGCCGTGCAGACAGGTGAGATCTTCCACCAGGACATCCTGCGACCCGCTGTGCAGCGCGACGTTGTCGTCACCGGTATCGATTTCGCACTTGCGGATCACGATTCGCTTTCCCCCGGGGTCCATGGCGTCGGTATTGGGCGCATCGCTGGGCGCGACGATGCGCAGATTCTCGATGGTAATGTCTTCGCCGGTCGGCACCAGGTGGAACATCGGCG
>Ga0335079_10008008_pt1 | contig 12020 bp, 9 predicted proteins | sample Lox_Sample_33_FD_206719 | JGI IMG/M metagenome (GOLD analysis project Ga0335079, IMG submission 206719) | Soil microbial communities from Loxahatchee National Wildlife Refuge, Florida, United States - Lox_Sample_3.3 | ecosystem: Environmental > Terrestrial > Soil > Wetlands | place: USA: Florida... | reverse complement strand
GCGCCGGCGGAGCAGACGTAAAGTACCTTGCGTAGACTTCGTTCATCGCCGCAAAGTCACCTATGTTCTTGAGGAACACAGTAGAGCGGACCACTTTCTCCAACCGGCTGCCGGCTGCCTTTAAAATTCCCGACAAATTCTTCATCACCCGGTCGGTTTGCGCGGCCACGTCGCCCGCGATCACCTGCTGCGTCGCGGGGTCAATGGCCACCTGCCCGGAAACAAACACGAAGCCATTCGACCGCACCGCCTGTGAATAGGGTCCAATCGCCTGCGGACCTTCTTTTGTCGTGACGACCTCGCGCATAACAACCTCCCCAGAACAGTGGCCAGTGATCAGTGGCTAGTGACCGGCAAGAAACGCAATTCTACCCACTGACCACTAGCCACTGGTTCTAGATTTTCTGCAGCCGCTGCACATCGTGCACGCCGGGAATCTTTCGCATTCCGTTGATTACGTTCTCCAGATGCTTGAGATCGGCCACGTCGAGCACGATGTCGATGTTCGCCTGGCCATTTTCGGTACGGGCCTCGACGTTGCGGATATTGGTGTGGCTATCGCCGATCACCCCGGTGATTTGTTTGAGCATGCCGAAGCGGTCGTCGCAGAACACCGTCAGCTTCACCGGATAAGAGCTGGGGGTAGCGTCGTCCTGCGCCCATTCCACTTCAATCCGGCGCTCCGGTTCGTACAGCAGCGAAGTGACGTTGGGGCAATTCAGGGCGTGCACAGCGACGCCTTTGCCCCGGGTTACGTAGCCCACAACGGTTTCGCCGCGGATCGGATTGCAGCAGCGGGCGCGATAGACGAGCAGGTCTCCGTGTCCTTTGACCCGGATGGCATTGTTCTGATCGCCGCCAAAAACCCGCCGCACCACGCTGACAAAGCCGCCGGATTTCTCTTCGTCCCCATCGCCCAGAGGCGGGCTGCCGGCTGGAGCCAGGCGGCCCAGTACCTGCCGGGCAGAATATTTTCCATATCCGATGCCCGCCATCAAGTCGTCGGGCCGCCCTAGGCCGTAGTCAGAAGCGATCTTCTGCAAGTCTTCTTCCTTTATCTCCTTGAGAGCGATGCGGTACTTGCGCGCCTCTTTTTCAATCAGTTTGCGCCCGATTTCGATGGCCCGCTCCCGCTGGTGCAGGTTGAGCCAGTGCTTGATCTTGTTGCGCGCCCGGGAAGACTTAACGATGGCCAGCCAGTCGCGGCTGGGCTTGTGCCCGGGCTGAGTGAGGATTTCGACAATGTCCCCGCTGTGCAGCTTGAAACGCAGCGGCACCATGCGTCCATTCACCTTGGCGCCGACGCAGCTGTGCCCCACTTCGGTGTGAATGGTATAGGCAAAATCGAGGGGTGAAGCATCCCGGGGCAGGACTACGACCTTCCCTTTGGGGGTAAAGGTGTAAACCTCTTCCGGATAGAGATCGATCTTAAGGGTGGAAAGGAATTCACTGGGATCAGAAACATCGCGTTGCCACTCCACGACTTGGCGCAGCCAGGTGAGCCGTTGCTCGTCCTGCGCCGAGACCGGGCCATCTTTGTATTTCCAGTGGGCAGCGATGCCCTCTTCCGCCATTTTGTGCATTTCTCCGGTGCGAATCTGCACCTCAAAGGGTTGCCCCTCTTCCGCGATCACGGAAGTATGCAGCGACTGATAAAGATTGGGCCGGGGCATGGCGATGAAATCCTTGATGCGGCCCGGAACCGGGCGCCACAGGTTGTGAATAATGCCCAGGACAGCGTAACAATCCTGCACCGACTGGGTGATGACCCGCATGGCGTACAGGTCGTAGACCTGTTCCACCGCGATGTGCTGCCGCAGCAGTTTCTTGTGGATGCTGTAAATACGCTTGATGCGGCTTTCGACTGTTGCCGTGATACCGGCTTCCTTCAGCTTGTCGCGCAACTGCTGCTCGACGCGCCCTAGAAACGCTTCCCCGGCCTTGCGGCGCACTTCCACCGCGTCGTGCACTTGCTGGTAGCCGATCGGGTCCACGTAGCGGAAACCCAGATCTTCGAGTTCACCACGGATTTTACCCATGCCCAGCCGGTGCGCGATGGGAGCGTAGATATCGAGCGTCTCGCGGGCGATTTTGTGCTGGCGCTCGGGGGGCAGATGTTCCAAAGTGCGCATGTTATGCAGGCGGTCGGCTAGCTTGATGAGCACAACGCGGATGTCATCGACCATCGCCAGCATCATCTTGCGCAGATTTTCGGCCTGCTGTTCTTCGCGGGTTGCGAAATCAATGGCACTGATCTTGGTCACGCCCTCGACGATGTGGGCCACCTGCTCGCCGAATTCCTTGCGGATGTCGACGATCGTCACGGAGGTGTCTTCGACGGAGTCATGCAGCAGGCCGGCGGCGATGGCCACGGGATCCATCTTCATTTCAGCCAGAACAAGGGCGACTTCAAGGGGATGGACCAGGTAGGGTTGACCCGAGGCACGCGTCTGCCCGGCGTGGTACTTCTGCGAGTATTCGTAAGCCTTACGGATGATTTCCAGATCGTCGTTGGGCCGGTTGGCCCGCATCCTGCGAATGAGCTCGCGGAACTTGGTGACCGTCAGGACATTGGTCGCGATCTGGTGGCGCAGGGTCGCCATAATGGATTATAGCGTGGTGAGAAGGCCTCAAACAGGCCGGATCAGAATGGTTGTGTGTGGTGCGTCGGCTGGCAAAGCGGGTCGCAAGCACATCAAATAAAATGAGTTGCGGGCATAGTAACAACGACAGGCGTTGCAATTCAATGCGCTTGTTCCGGACAGATCGTTCAAACCATTCAACGGACGCAACGGCTCCTCTTGGGGTTCGAGGAAGCTGCTAGATTGGTTTTAGGAGAACACATGCCTGGAAAGATTCTGGTCAGTGGGGCCTCCGGCCCGATCGGCGCTGCTCTCTTACCGTCGCTGAAGGCGGCAGGTTATGGGGTGACGCGGCTCGTCCATGGAGCGCCATCTGGCGATCAACAGATTCATTGGAACCCGGCCGAGCCGCTGTCTCCAGATTCAGTTTCGGGTTTTGAGGCGGTTGTGCATCTTGCCGGGGAATCCATCGTGGGCCGCTGGACGGAAGGGAAAAAGCAGCGGATTCGCGAAAGCCGCGTGCTGGGAACGCGAAACCTCGCCCAGGCCCTGGCCAAAACAATGCAGCGTCCGCGGGTGTTCATCTCAGGTTCGGCCATCGGCTACTACGGTGATCGAGGCGATGAAATCCTGCGCGAGCAGAGTTCCTCAGGAGAGGGCTTTCTGCCGGAGGTCTGCCGCGCGTGGGAGGCGGCAGCCCAGCTGGCCGCCGCCGCCGGCATACGCACAGCTTGTTTGCGAACCGGCGTGGTGCTAAGCACGGTTGGCGGAGCGTTGCCCAAGATGCTGCCTCCGTTCCGCCTGGGTTTGGGCGGCAACATCGGCAACGGCCGGCAATGGATGAGCTGGATTCATGTGCAAGATCTGGTCGGCGCGATCCATCACATTCTCAAAACTGATTTGCTGCAAGGACCGGTGAACGGGGTGTCGCCACGAGCACTCACCAATGCGGAGTTCACTAAGACTCTAGCGGCTGTGCTGGGACGGCCGGCGATCTTCCCGATGCCTGCTTTCGCGGCGCGGCTGGCTTTTGGCCAAATGGCGGAGGAACTGTTGCTTGCCAGCCAGCGCGTGGAACCGGCGGCACTGGTTGCGAGTGGATATCCGTTTCAGTATTCGGACTTGACGAAGGCGCTGAATGATTTGCTGCAGAAGCGAGCAAGGTAGTCCCAAGGAGTAGAGAATAGTGCCATGGATTCCCGCCTGGATAAGTTGAAAGAAAGTCTGGAGTCAGCGGTGGAAGGCATGTCCAGCGAGCAACTGAGCTGGCATTTTCCGGGGAAGTGGTGCGCGGCGGAGGTACTGGAACATCTGTATCTCAGCTACACCGGAACGATCGCGGGATTCGAGAGAGTAATGACAAAAGGAAAACCGCTGGCGACGAGAGCATCCATGGCGCATCGCGTGCTGACCTTCGTGATCGTGAAATTCGGCTACATGCCCTCGGGACGTGAGGCCCCGGCCGTGGCGCGGCCGAGAGGCTTGCCGGCAGAGAAGGTACGAAACGAGATTGGGGCAAAGATGGCGGCGATGGATGCGATCATCGCGCAGTGTGAAGCCCGCTTCGGCCGCGGGGTAAAGCTGCTCGACCATCCGATTCTGGGTCCGCTCTCTGCACCACAGTGGAGAAAGCTTCATCTGGTGCATGGGCGGCATCACTTGAAGCAGATCCTTCGGCTTCGCGAACGCACTCCTCGCGGGCAGACGCCCACTCGGGTTGGTCAGGGGCAGGAATAACGGCATGACTCAAGTCATGCCCTCCCATCCGTACGGAAGTGCACAATAGTTCGAGAATTAGCGTTGGGGCGCCATGTAGGTTCGAGTGATGCGGTCGTGCCAGCAGAGCTGATCTTCGTCGAAGAAACACCAGGCGTATCCAAGCCCCAGCGAGACCCCGGACATCACCGAAGTGAGCACGCGCCACCGGCGCAGCGAGCGAGGAACCGGACTGCCATCGAAGCGATTCAGCTGGAGCCTGGCTAGCTTCAACCCTGGCGTCGTGCCCGAGCCAACGAGCATGAAGTATTGGTAAATCGTCCATAAAATACCGATCACCAGGACACTGGCACTTGCCGCCAGCAAAAGTGGTGGCACGCGGGCGGTGATCTTGAAAAACAAATAGGCGAACATTGCGAACGCGGCGATGACGATCGTGGCGTCAACGGCGGTCGCCGCCAGACGGCGTGCCATGGGAGCGGGCTGCAACGGCATTTCGAAACCCGGTCTTTTCTCAACGGGAGCTTCTTCGGGAGATTCAATCAGGATCCCGCCCAAGGCCGGGCCGGGAGGCGCGAGCTCCGGCGCCTCGAGGATGCGCGGGCGATCGAAGACTGGCTCCGCAAGCTCCTCCAGCGCCAGGGGCGCAGCCGCCCAACGTGGGAACTCGATAACCTTTTTTTCGATGATTTGCTTTTCGACGATGCTCTCTTCCATCACCCGGGGTTCGCAGCTTTGTAATTCGATGTTTTCGGATTCGATCGCCCTCAATGCGGCAGCGGGTTGGGAGTACGCCGATTTTGGCAGAGTAGAGTCTTCAGCCGGGTCAGCCTGAACCCTCTCGACCGCGACCGACGGGCGAGTGACGGGTATCGGAGAGTCTGCCGGGGGAGCATTCCTGGCTGGTTCACAATCGTCAAACTTCAAGCGCAGGGAAGGATAACGAGGCTCGCGAGGTCGTCTCCGCGCCTGATAGTGGCTTAGTCGGGCCGCTACCTCCTTCCGCCAGGAATCGGAGTCTGGCTCGGGAGGAATGTTAGGTTGGACCGGATGCTCCGAGGTACGATCTGCCGGGACCTGCGCCGGGCGGTCGGGGGGCGCGATCGAAGCAAAGTTCGCCGCTTTCTCGGCTGCCTCGGCAACAAACTTCCCCCTGGCAGGCTCGAGGCTGGCAGCGAATTGTTGTTCGCTGGCATCGAACGCTTCAGGATCGATCAAGACCGGCGGGGGAGCCGGGGCCACGGCGGGTTCTGAATCAGGTTCGAATCTAGGTCTCATGAAGAAGTGGAACGTGACCGACCACAGCGGCGGCGCAGCGTACTTTGCCACTAAGGCCAGCGCCGTGCTAACGTCACCATGACCCGGCGACATTTTTCTGCGCCGGATTTCGTGCGCTTCCGATGACTGCCCGCACACGATTCCTTATCACGGCAGCGGTGGTTTGTCATCTGCTAGTCGCGCCCGGCTTAGTAACCAGCCAGTTGCTTTCCTCCAACAGCCAGTCCAACCCGCCGCAAACCCTGCCTGCCGCGCCCTCGTCGCTGAACCAGGAAGACATCCTGATTCGCGCCCTGCAACAGGAAAGAGATGGCCAAGTGTACAAGCTGCGGGGCCAGGCGGAGATCCACTACGGCACCTACATTCTTTACGCTGACACGGTGGACTACGATTCGGCTACCGGCGAGGCCATCGCCGACGGGCATGTAGTGCTGGATGGCGGGCCGAATGACGAGCACGTCGAAGCCACGCACGCCACCTACAACATCCACTCCGAAGCCGGGCACTTCGAAACAGTGAAAGGAACCAGCGGCATGCGGCTGCGCGGCGCGCGGATGATCCTCACTTCCTCGAGCCCGTTCGCCTTTAGTGGCAAGGTGGTAGACAAAACGGGTCCGGACCACTATATGGTCTATGACGGGACCATCACCACGTGTGAATTGCCCCATCCCAAGTGGGAATTCAGCGCACATCGGATCGTGGTGGAAGCCGGAGGCAACGCCACCATCTATCGCAGCGATTTCTTGATCCGGGGAATTCCAATTCTGTACTTTCCTTTTGCCACCCACCCGATTCAGCATCGGCCGCGGCAAAGCGGGTTCCTCATCCCCAATATCGGGCGCTCCTCAATCAAGGGAACCATCCTGGGGGAAGGAGCATTCTGGGCCATCAATCGCAGCATGGATGCCACATTCGGAGCGGAGTATTTCTCGCGGCGGGGCTGGGCGCCGCAAGGCCAGTTCCGGGCGGAGCCCAGCGAACGATCGTTTGTGTACCTGAATTACTTTGGCGTGTTCGACCGAAGCAGTTTGGACCAGGGTGGTCATGAAGTCCAGCTGATTGGAGAGGATGACTTCAATGATCATTTCCGTGGCGTGGCCAACATTGACTACCTCAGCTCCTTTGTTTTCCGCCTGATTTTCAACGACGTCTTTACCCAGGCGGTAAATTCGGAAGTGAAATCGGAGGCGTTTCTTTCCGATACGAATCGGGGTTATTTCTACAACGCTTCCACGCAACGCTACCAGAACTTTGAAAGCACCGACCCGGGCGACGTAATCACCATCTTTCATGCTCCCAGCATTGAAGCGTCAACCGTCGACCGCCAGATCGGTCATTCGAGCTTTTACTGGAATTATGATGCCGCGGTCGAAGGGTTGTCGCGGAAGGAGTGTTTACAGGACTCCTCCAATCCGGCAACTCCGGGCTGCGTGCAGAGGTTTTCGACTGCGCCTTTGGTAGGACGCTTCGATCTGGCTCCGAGCATCTTTCTTCCCCTTTTGTTTCATGGTTGGTCGTTCCAGCCGGCAATCTCCTTGCGGGATACGCTCTACACGCAGCGGCTCAACTCAGCGAATGGCGCTCTTACCGCTCATGATGCCACCATCAATCGCGAAGCACTGGAGGGATCTTTCGAACTGCGTCCGCCCGCCATGCAGCGCATTTTCGACCGTGAATTCCTGGGACGCAAATGGAAACATGTGATCGAACCCAGCGCCAGCTATCGCTATGTTACGGGGATCAGCAACTTTGCTGACATTGTGCGCTTCGATGAACGCGACATCTTGAGCAACACCAACGAAGTGGAATACGGTGTGGTCAATCGCCTGTACGCCAAGCGCACGTCGGACCAGCCGGAAGACTGCGGTCCACCGGGGATGCCGGGTCTGATCATTGGCCGGCCCACGCCCAGCAACCGTATTCCCTGGCAAAGACAAATTCAGCCGCAAGATACGCCCTGCCATGCCGCACCGCCGGTAAGGGAAATCGTCACCTGGGAATTGGCGCAGAAGTATTTTCTCGATCCGACATTCGGGGGCGCGCTGGTGGGAGGCCAGCGTAACGTCTTCAGCAGCACGGTCGACTTCACCGGAATCGCGTTCCTGACTTGTCCTGCGTTTCCTTCCCCGTGTACGCAGACTGCAGTGGCCCGCCGGCTTTCACCGCTGATCTCCCGGCTGCGGATTCAGCCTACAACGCGAGCCGAGGCGGAATGGGACCTGGATTACGACTTCAAGAACGGCAGGATCAATGCCAGCACGGTGTTTGTGAATTACCGCATCGGTCTGTTCACCGTCGGCGGTGGCGACGCCTACCTGCAGGCCCCCAGCACAAATTTGACCTCCGGACCCACGACTGCGCCCCAAACGTTCAACCAGTACCGCCTGCTCTTCGGTTATGGCCACAGCAACAAGCCGGGCTTGAGCGCGGGCACGAACCTGGGATTCGACGCCAACCTGGGATCGCTGCAGTATTCCTCCGTGCAGACCACTTACAACTGGGATTGCTGCGGCGTGAGCCTGGAGTACCGGCGTTTCGCGCTGGGGTCGTCGACGGCAAACTTCTCGCGCAATGAAAACCAGTTCCGGTTCACGTTTGCGTTGGCGAACGTGGGCGCGTTCGGGAATTTGAGGAGGCAGGAGAAGTTGTTCTAACGCCCTAAGCAGCCGAATCCAACCGCCAGACCAACCGCTGTACTAAAATGAGCTGGTGGTGAACGCAGGCAATTTTGCGACGAAACATTCCCTCTTGGACCAGTACCTCCGCGGGCTTGGGCGGACTCTGGTCGCCTATTCCGGCGGAGTGGACTCCGCCTTTCTGGCTTGGGCTGCGCATCGGGTGCTCGGCGACCAGATGCTGGCCGTGATCGCAGATTCCGCCAGCCTGGCGCGCACTCAGCTTGCCGACGCGGTCGCCTTCGCCAGGGAACAAGAAATCCCGCTGGAAGTTGCGCTCACCGACGAGGTCGACCAGCCGGAGTATGCGCGGAATGACTCCATGCGGTGCTTCCATTGCAAGGATGAGTTGTTCACGGTCATGGAGGAACTTCGGAGGTCGCGCGGGTTCGAGGCGGTCGCGTATGGGGTCAACGTGGATGACCAGGGAGATTTCCGCCCGGGCCAACTCGCCGCCGAGCAGCACCGAGTCGCGGCGCCCCTGCGTGAGGCCGGATTAACGAAACAGGAGATTCGGGAACTGGCGCGCCAGGCCGGATTGCGCGTCTGGGACAAGCCGGCTTCGGCGTGCCTTTCCTCGCGCATCGAATACGGCCGCCCGGTGACGCGTGAAGCGCTGGGCGTGGTGGAGCAAGGTGAGGACGCGCTGCGGGCGCTGGGTTTCCGCCAGTTCCGGGTGCGTCACCACGGGGAAATCGTCCGCATCGAGATTGCGCGCGACGAGCTGGCTCGCGCCCTGAACCCGGAAATGGCTGCCGAGTTCACCCGCCTCTTCAAGCAGCTCGGGTTCAAGTTTGTGACCCTTGATCTGGAAGGGTTCCGCTCCGGCTCGATGAATGTGCTGTTACCTTCCGGTCTGCTCACCCGTCGAACCTGACTCAGCGGGTTCCTGCCCGCCCAATCATGTGTGAGATAATCGTGCCTGAAAGTTAAAGGCGGTTTCTAGTGGCATTATTCCGGTATCCGGCAATTCTCTTTTTGTTCGCTTGCATGGGTTGTTCGGCGCAGTCGGCGCCTCCCGCTCGCGATGTGGAGTTGCGAATTGAGCGGCAAGTGCGTTCTTATTACGAGATCCCGACCAATGTGAAGGTGGTTGTGGGCGCGGTCAAGCCCAGCGAGTTTCCCAACTATGACGCTTTGACAATCACGTTCGACGGCGGCGAGAAGAAACAGACTTACGATTTTCTGCTTTCCAAAGACAACAAGACGCTGATCCGAATGACCCGGCTCGACCTGAGCAAAGACCCCTACGCCGAGATCATGAAGAAGATTGATGTTACCGGGCGGCCGGTTCGTGGCAACAAGGACGCCAAGGTCGTCGCAGTGAATTTCGATGATTTTCAGTGTCCTTTCTGCTCGCGCATGCATGCCAGCTTGTTTCCGCAGTTGCTCAAGGAGTATGGCGATCGGGTGGCGTTTATCTATAAGGATTTTCCGCTGGATGAAATCCACCCCTGGGCGATACACGCCGCCGTCGACGCCGGCTGCCTGGCAGCGCAGAATAGCGATGCCTACTGGGACTTTGCTGATTACATTCACGCCAATCAGTCCGAGGTGAACTCAGAGAAAACCCGGGGCAGCCAGTTGGCGGCGCTGGACCGCATTGCGGTGCAACAGGGCCAAAAACACAACCTGGACGCGGCCAAGCTGGAAGCGTGCATCAAAGCCCAGAAGGATGACGCGATCAAGGCCTCGATTCACGAAGGCGACCAGTTGGGATTAGTGGCCACTCCGACCATGTTCATCAATGGCCAGAAGGTGGATGGCGCAGTGCCCATCAGTGAACTTCGCGAGACACTCGATCGGGCGCTGCAACAGGCAGGTGTGCCCGTACCGGTTCATCCTGCCGCGGTGCCGGCCGGCACACCATCGCCGTCGTCTAGCAAATGATCAGCCGCCGCGCGGGGCAGCTTCCTGGCGATAGCCGCGGCATCCGTTTCATTGGGAGGGTTGCGTTGAAAATGAATGGCACACTACCGCGTAGTCTGGTCTGGTGTTTCGCCGCTGGGCTGTCGGTTCTCGCTGCCGGGTGCGGCCCCAAGCAGGGTGGCGGAGATGTCATGGCCACGGTAGACGGACGCAAGATCTACCGCGCCGACGTCGAGAAGTATTATCAGAACCAGACCGCGGGATCGAACCAGCAGCCCGTGGGCGAGCAGGCCACCAGCCTCCGCCTCAGCATTCTCCGCGAACTCATCGACAATGAGATCCTGATGCGCCGGGCGGAAAAGCTGGGCCTGATCGCCACGGACGAAGAAGTCGAGAGCAAACTGAACGAAATTAAATCTCCCTATACCAAGGAGGAATTTGACGCCCGCCTGAAGGAAAAACAGATTACACTCGACGACTTCAAGCGTGATCTTCGCCGCTCTCTTACGGTGGAGAAAGTCCTCAACAAGGAAATCACCTCCAAGATCAACGTTTCTGATCAGGACATCGCGAACTACTACAACGCGCACAAGGCGGAATTCAACCTGATCGAGCCGCAGTATCACCTGGCGCAGATTTTCGTGACTACCACGCCCAACCCGCAGGTCCACAACCTGAAGAATGACAAAGCGCAGAACGAGGCAGAAGCGCGGAAGAAAGTGGACATGCTGGTGAACCGGCTCGATAGTGGAGAAGACTTTGGGACGCTGGCCATGAACTTCTCGGAAGACCCGGAGACTTCGGGCAATGGCGGCGACCTCGGCTTTACGCCCGAATCGTCATTGCGCAACACGGATGCCGCGACGCGAGACACGGTGGCCAAACTGAAGCCCGGCCAGTACTCACAGGTAATCGCGGTCATGAATCCGGTGACCAAGCAGATGGTGGGGTTCCGGATTGTCAAACTGATTGCGAAAGAGCCGGCGGGCCAGCGGGAATTGGCCGACCCTCGCGTGCAGCAGGCGGTGCGCTCCCAGCTGCGCGACCGCCGCGAGCAGCTCTTGAAAGCGGCTTACTACGAAGTGCTGCGCAATTCTGCCCGCGTGGAGAACTTTTACGCGCAGAAGGTATTGGACGGAAATGGCATGGTGCAGTAATCCGAGGGGTGCGGCTATTCCACGATCGCCAAAACGTCGCCCGCGTTAACCGCAGATCCTTCTGAGACAGCGAGCTTCTGCACAATTCCCTTCTTCGGAGACTTGATCTCATTCTGCATTTTCATCGCTTCAACCACGACGACGCCCTGGCCGAGGTTTACACACTCTTTTTCGCCCACAAGCACACGCACCACTTTACCCGGCATGGGCGCGGTAAGCTTCCTGGGCCCGCCTTCCAGGGACGCAGCCTCGCGGCGGCTGCGATACGAACGCGGGTCCCGCAGTTCTGCTGAGTAGCGGTGACTGCCGACCCACAGATGCAGGTCGGCGCCGATTCGCTCACGTTTGACTTCATAGGCTTTGCCCTCAATCAGAAGGGAGAGAACGTTGGGCCTGGCGAGCACAGCATCTACATGTAATTCACGGCCATCCAGCCAGCAGCGCCATTGATTTTCGTTGTTACCAACATCGCCCGCACGAACCTCGGAATTGTGGGCCTGGCGCTGCAACTTCAGACGGTATTTCTTGCCGCCGACAACGACGTCGTAGGTCATCGCAATGCTTCACCCCGGGCGGCTCGTTTCCAACCCGACGCGCCGGATTCCCGGGCTAGCGAGGCGCCATTGAGCGGCACGAGTTCCTCGCCGTCCCAGGTCGAATCCGGGTCCAACTGCGCGAATAACCCAGCCGCCAGAGCGGCGATATTCGGATACCCGCCTGTTTCGCGCGCGGCTTCTGATTCG
>Ga0335079_10008006_pt1 | contig 12021 bp, 10 predicted proteins | sample Lox_Sample_33_FD_206719 | JGI IMG/M metagenome (GOLD analysis project Ga0335079, IMG submission 206719) | Soil microbial communities from Loxahatchee National Wildlife Refuge, Florida, United States - Lox_Sample_3.3 | ecosystem: Environmental > Terrestrial > Soil > Wetlands | place: USA... | reverse complement strand
GAACCTGATGAAGGCCTTCCTCGCAGTGCTGGCATTCGCGTTCATGTTTTCCACCTGGTCGTTCGCCGATGGGGGCGCCGACTTCAAAGCCAAATGCGCCATGTGTCACGGCGCGGACGGCAAGGGCGATACCGCCATGGGCAAGAAATTCGGGCTAAAGGATCTGGGCTCGGCGGACGTGCAGGGCATGTCCGACGCCGACCTCAACGGCATTATCACCAAAGGCAAAGACAAGATGCCCGCCTACGGCGAGAAACTCAGCAAGGACCAGATCGACGGGTTAGTGAAGTACATTCGTACGCTCAAGAAGTAGTTACGATCTTCTAAGTGACTTACCAACCGGCCCGGCTCTCGGGCCGGTTTTTCTTTTCCTTCCCGAATTGGGCCAAAAAGCTGTTCGGCTTTCGTAACAAGTGACTCAACGCACACCTATTTCGTTTCGGATAACCCTGCACGGGTCCACGACAGCGACCCGGTGGGCTGTATTGCCCCGGGCACGGAGCGTGTACCTCTTATAGAACCGGGCGAGCAATACCCGACGGCCTGCGATCCAAGACAGAACTCGGAACACTGTGTCTATCCGTGCCTGGATCACAAGACGCTGCTCGACGTGCTTGATCCCCATTACACGTGGAGATATTATGCATTCTCCCCCTCGGACATCTGGGAGGCGCCATCGGCGGTTAAAGACGTCTGCAAGCCAAGCCCCCAGATGCCGAATGGAATTACTTGCCTGAACCCTGAGTGGCAGGCCAATGTCGTTTTTCCTCTCCCAGCGGACAAAGCGCGAATCATGACTGACATCGAGGACTGCGCCCACGACTTTCCCAACGTAGCCTGGGTGATTCCGGACGGCCGCTGGTCCGATCATCCGGGTAATAAGAGTGGGAGTGGCCCCTCGGGCCACGATGCTGGACCCTCGTGGGTGGCGCACATCGTGAATGCGGTGGGCAACAGCACCTGCACTGGCGATACGCATCCAAACTGGACAAATACCGTAATCCTGATTGTGTGGGACGACTGGGGAGGCTTCTACGACCACGTCTCGCCGCATCAAGACGCGGGAGGCCCTGGGGTTGGATACAGCAATGGCAGCGGTGGCAGCAAGCAGTACGTCCACGGCTTCCGCGTACCGCTCCTCGTGGTGTCGAGGTACACCAAGCAGACGAACCCAACTGGAGAGTACAGAGGTTATATCTCGGGGCCCCAGTCCAATCCCGATTGCGCGCACAACAACTACTGCCATGACTTCGGCAGTATTTTGAATTTTGTCGAATACACATTTGGATTGGGAACGTTCGGCGACAACATCTCCGACTATGCGGACGCGCTTGCTCCAGATGCTTACCCAACCTGCACCGATCGAAATCTTTGCCCCTACTCGCTCTCCGACTTCTTTAATTTCACCGCTCCTCATGCTTTCGTTCCGATCACCGGCTGGAAGTATGATGAACCCTGTTTTCATGCCGACGTGCGATCAACGCAATGCCTGGGGCCGAACTCGTTGGATGCGGACCCGGACGACGATGCGGGAGAAGACGATTAGAACTGAATTATTGGAGCAGGCGCCGGGCTGCATCGAAATCCGGCGCCTGCGAATTGAGAGATTCCAGCCGTGGCTCTGCAGCATATTGGCCCTGCGGAGCGGAAATGAGGGTAGGCTTATGTCTCGCTGGTCGTATGCTTTGAAGTCCGTGTTCGCCCTGATGTGTGTCATCGCAGTTTCCGCATTTGGACAAGCGAGCTCGAAATTCAAGGTCTTGCACGCTTTCGCGGGAGGTACCGACGGGGCTGAGGTACAGACACCGGTAGTTCTCGACCGGCAGGGAAACGTCTTTAACACGACCACCGGCGGCGGAGAAGGCGGCTATGGCACGGTGTTCATGCTAGCGGCTGATTCTGTTCCAAGGTGGAAGGAGACGATACTGCACACTTTCGCATTCGGCGATGTTAACGGCTATTGGCCGTATGGCGTGGTTTTGGATTCGGCGGGCAACCTGTATGGAGCAGCAGGCGCAGGTGGAACTTACGAGGGTGGCACCGTCTTTGAGATGACACCGGGTGAGGATGGATGGACGTTTCAGGTTCTCTACAATTTCTGTACGCAACCGGAGTGCGGTGACGGCAGCGGCCCAGAGGCTCCCCTGCTGTACAGCAAGACCGGCAATCTGTATGGGACGGCAACGGACCTTTTTGAGCTTGTGCCCGGAGATGGGGGTTGGAGCGAAAGCGTGCTCTACCAATTTTGCTTGTTGGAAAATTGCACAGACGGAGTAGCGCCTCGATCGGCCCTGATCTTCGATGACAAGGGCAATCTCTACGGCACAACCACAAGCGGCGGTGATTATATTTATGACGGGGCGGTCTACAAGCTGCGGCACATGCCGGACGGGAGTTGGAAAGAGAGTGTGCTGCACAGCTTTGGCGGGACACATGATGGCATCACCCCTGGCCTGGGATCGCTGGCAATGGACAAAGAGGGCAACCTCTACGGGACGACCGTCACCGGCCGGGACAACAGCGGCATCGTCTACCGCCTTACGCGTCAACCGAACGGCCATTGGAAGGAGAAGATCCTGCACAAATTTCAAGGTGGGAAGGGCGGCTGGTCTCCGGATGGAGGCGTCGTACTGGACGCCGCCGGCAACTTGTACGGCACGACTCAGAATGGAGGAACCAGGTGCGACTGCGGGGTGATTTATGAGTTGTCTCCGAATCCTGACGACACCTGGACCTACAAAGTGCTACACCGCTTCATCGGTTACGACGGCGTGTTTCCCATGACCAGCATGGTGTTCGACGACCACGGCAACCTGTACGGCACGACGCAGTACGGAGGCCCCGGGGGCGGCGGCGTAGTGTTTGAGCTAACGCCGTGAGTTAAGAATTCAAGGAGAGAGCGGACCAGTCACTTGGGACCTACCGGATTCTACGTCCCCAGTCCCAACAACCTCGTCACCCAGAACGCCGCCGCCGCCACTGCGGCCGAGGCGGGAATGGTGAGAATCCAGGCCCACACGATCCGCGCCGCCACTCCCCAGCGCACTGCCGAGAGGCGATTCGTTGCTCCGACTCCGACGATGGCGCCGGTGATCGTGTGGGTCGTGCTCACCGGAATTCCTGCGAGGGCAGTGGAGAACAGAGTGATGGCCCCCGCCGTTTCGGCGCAAAATCCACCGACCGGTTTCAATTTGGTGATGCGCGAGCCCATGGTGTGCACAATCCGCCAGCCCCCGAGGTAAGTTCCCAGTGCGATAGAGGCATGTGCCGCCAAAATGATGGGCCAGTGGTACCGTCCCCAATCTCCGGCCATCTCCGCCGGCGTCAGTATCTTCGCTCCGTAGAGGGCGCCCGCCACAATACCCATGGTTTTCTGGGCATCATTGCCACCATGACCTAGGCTATAAGCGGCAGCCGACAGCAGTTGCAGCTTGCGGAACCAGGCATCAATCCGCCGCGGCGGTTTGTTTCGCAGCAGCCAGGACACCGCCACGGTGAAGGTCAGGCCGAGGACCAACCCCATCACGGGCGCCACTACAATGAACACCAGCGTGCTGTACCAGCCCTGAGCGATAATGACGTGCACGCCGGAATGCGCCACCGCTGCCCCCGCGTATCCGCCGATTAGCGCATGCGACGACGACGTGGGCAGTCCCCACCACCAGGTCAACAGATCCCAGACAATCGCGCCCGCCAACCCGCTGATCACTACATACGGGGTAACCGAGTCGATTCGAATCATGCCCTTGCCGATGGTTTTGGCCACGGCGGTGCCCAGCAGAAAAGCCGCCACGAAGTTGAAGAAAGCCGCCCACAGGACGGCCAGTTTCGGGGAGAGCACGCGGGTTGACACTACCGTCGCGATGCTGTTGGCAGCGTCGTGAAATCCGTTCAGGAAGTCAAAAGCAAGTGCGACCAGTATGGTGATGATGAGCAGCAGGAGGTCAGGTTTCAACAGTTTTCCTGTTCGCCCAGGGTTTCGGGGGCTACGTGTTCTTCAATACCACGGTTTCGAGGACGTTGGCGACGTCTTCGGCACGGTCCGTCGCCGTCTCCAGGAATTCGATCAACTCTTTGATCTTGATCAGATTGATAGGATCCCTCTCATGGTCGAACAACTCGGCGATGGCGGCGCGCGATATCTGGTCCGCCTCGTTCTCCAGCCGGTTAATCTCGACACAGTGCGCCAGGATGTCGCGGTTCTTCTGCATCAACGACAAGGCTCTCTGCAGTTCCTCGCTCTGCCGCAGAATCAATTGTGCCAGAACCCCGGCCGCCGGCGGCGGCTTCGTGATCCGGTACATGACGATACGCGCCCCGGCCGCGTTAATGAAGTCGAGAACGTCGTCCAGTGAAGACGCCAGTTCGTGAATGTCTTCCCGGTCGAAGGGGGTGATAAAGGTCTGGTTCAGCTTGGTGAACACCGCGTGGGTGATCTCGTCACCCACCCGCTCAATCCGTCGAACCTCTTCGATCTTCTTCTCCACGTCACGATAGTCGGCAAACAACTCGACCAGGGTACGGGCGCCAGCAATCAGGTTGCTGGACATCTCGGAGAACATGGAGTAGAAGCTGGTGTCCCTGGGAATCAGGCTAAACATTTTCGGAACGGAAAAAATCCGCTAGCACACGCGCTTACAATGAGTTACGGAGATCGGACGCAGCACTATCTCATGCCACACGGAATCCCGTCAAATCTTCCGTTCTGGAGGTGGCGCCTAGCCCCTCCCGCTGGTCCATGACTGAAGTAATGTGGTGGTTGGAGGCAGCCGATTCCATAATGCTTTCATGGGCTTGAATCATCTCTTGTCCGACTTCCTGGGGCGAATTGCCATCGGCGCTGGAATGGTCCTGTTAATACTGGTGGCCGTTCGCCTGGGCATCCCGCGCCGTTCCCCGCTCCCGGCCGGCGGCCGCCGCTCTCAAAAGTAGAAGCCATACCGCTTCACACCACGTTTCATCTCCCGGCCCAAGAATGCGTCTTCCTTGCTCGCCGAGACCCTCGTTCCCGGTTCCGCAGATGTATACTTCCGGCACCAGGAATTTGCCGTCTCACTGGCTACAAAGCACGCATGTCTGCTAACCAACCCATTCTCGCTCTGTCCAAAACACCCATCGGACGGAATTAAACCAAGGCTGGAATCGAACTTTTTCAGCCAGGCGGAGGCCAGGGATGCACGATGACGACCCAGAGAAACCCGTAGAGGAATCCGGGGGAGTTTCCCGGCGCGACTTCCTCAAGATCGGCGGAATGACGGCCGCCGTCCCCTTGGTGACCGGCACCAGGACGGTGCAGGCAGCGGGGGAGCCGGTCAAGGTTTATGGACCTGGCAGAGTTCCCGTCCAGCTGACGGTGAACGGCGAAAAGCACAATCTGCAACTCGAGCCACGCGTGACTTTGCTGGACGCTCTCCGCGACCAGTTGGAGATTACCGGTGCCAAGCGGGTGTGCGACCGCGGCGAATGCGGAGCTTGCACCGTGCTGCTCGGCGACAAAGCGATCTACGCCTGTTCGGTACTCGCCATCGAAGCCCAGGGTAAACCGATCACAACCGTCGAATCGCTCATGCAGGAGGGCAATTTGCATCCCGTACAGCAGGCCTTCGTGGACAACGACGCTTCACAGTGCGGTTTTTGCACGCCGGGCTTTGTGGTCGCGGCCAAGGTATTTCTGGACCAGCACCCGAATCCCAGCGCCGAGGACATCCGCCGGGGGTTGAGCGGGAACTTCTGCCGTTGCGGCACCTACCACGGCATCCAAGGAGCGATCGCGCAAGTCGCTCAGAAGGGGGCGTGACATGCCAGACTACAGTTGGCCCGACGCAGAACATCGCAACCTTATCGGCAAACGCATTTCCCGTGTGGATTCCCCCTTCAAGGTGTCCGGCCGGGCGAAATACAACTATGACTATCACGGGCAGGACCTGTTGTTCGGCAAGGTTCTTCGCGCCCCTTACGCCAGCGCGAAACTCGTCAGCATCGACGTGAGTGCTGCCGAGAGGATGCCGGGCGTGAAAGCGGTGGAGATCATCCAGCAGCCCGGCGCCAGTATTCATTGGGCGGGTGATGAAGTGGCCGCGGTGGCAGCGGTGGATGAAGGCACGGCGGAAGATGCCATCCGCGCCATTAAAGTGCAGTATCAGAAACTCACTCACTTGGTAAAGGACAATGAACCCCCGGCTGGCGCTGGAGGCGCTCCGGGACCGATGAGCGAAGACGACATTTGGGACTCGACTGACATGATGTCGGATCCGGAAGTAGCCGCTCAGGTCGAAAAGCGCGGCGTAAGCTTCAAGTCCACCGATGACGTACTGGCCCGGCTGAAGAAAGATGACATGCCCGACGTGATTCTGGCGGCGATCCGAAAAGCGCCCTACCACGAGGTCTCTGAAAACACCTCCGGAGTCTTTTACCAGAAAGCTGCGGCGCTCGCACAAGGAGAGCCCGACAAGGCGTTTGCCGAGGCTGACGCAGTTTCAGAGGGAATGTATGGCGCTCCTGTGGTTACGCATTGCTGCCTGGAACCCCATGGCTCGGTGGTCGAATGGCCCGATCCGGAACATCTGTTCGTCCACATCTCAACCCAAAATGTGTCCGGGATCGCCGGACAGATGGCGGAACCACTGAAAATTCCGGCGGCCAACATCCACGTGCATCAGGACCACGTTGGCGGGGGGTTCGGCAGCAAGTTTGCCGCGGATCGCTGGGACATGGCGGCAGCACGGCTTTCCCGCAAGGCTGGCGGCAGGCCGGTGCGCATATTTCTGGAGCGCGACTCGGAATTGAAAGTGGCCGGAGCGCGGCCCTCCGCCTTTGCCCGGGTCAAGGTTGCCGTAAAGCGCGACGGCACCATCACCGGATGGCAGTCGGAATCCTGGGGCACTGGCGGACCTGGAGGCGGTGGCATGCCTCCCATTCCCTACATCTTCAACATTCCAAATCAGCGCAAAGAACACATTGCGATTCGCAACAATATTGGGCCAGCGCGCGCCTGGCGCGCGCCTAACCATCCTCAGGCTGCGGTGATCAGTATGGGCGCGCTGGACGATGCCGCCGCCAAGCTGGGCATGGACCCGTTGCAGTTCTTCCTCAAGAACCTGGACCTCACCGGAACTCGCCGCGACACCTATCGCGAAGAGTTGGGCATTGCGGCCGATTTAATGGATTGGAAGAACAAGTGGCGCGCGCGCGGCATGAACCTCTCCGGCAATCTGGCTCGGGGACTCGGCCTCTCGCTTCATACCTGGGGCGGCCGAGGACATGAAAGTCACTGCGATCTGAGCATTCATCCCGACGGTTCGGTGGATATCAAGATGGGCAGCCAGGACATCGGCACCGGAACGCGGACCACGATTGTAATCGTCGCCGCCGACACGCTCGGCCTGCCGATCGAAGCCATCAATCTCTATATCGGCGACACCCAATATCCGCCCTCGGGCGCTTCTGGAGGCTCCACCACGCCCGGCGGGGTGAGTTCTTCCACCCGCCGTGCCGCCACAGACGCGCGCGAAGCGCTCTTCGCCAAGGTTGCGTCCGTACTGAACGCGCAGCCGGATGAACTGGAAGCGGTGAACGGCGCGGTCCGGGTGAAGAGCGATCCCAGCCGTTCTCTCCCCTGGAAGCAAGCCTGCGCAAAAATCGGGGCTACTCCCATCAGCGTGCGCGGTAACAATCCCGACAAATCCAAGCCGCCGGATTTGACCAACAGCGGCGTGGGCGGAGTCGGCATGGCTGAGGTTGAAGTCGATACCGAAACCGGGATCGTCAAGGTCCGCAAGATGGTGGCGGTCCAGGATTGCGGCCTCATCATCGACCTCAAGACTGCCGAGAGCAGCTGCTACGGCGCAATGATCATGGGCATCAGCACCGCCCTGTACGAAGAAAAAATCATGGATCAGGTCACCGGCCGGATGCTCAATCCGAATATGGAGTTTTACCGGCTCGCCGGGATCAGCGATATTCCTGAACTGGTGGTGCATATGATGACCGGCAAGGGCTACGACGAACGCGGGGTGATCGGATTGGGAGAACCGCCGGTGATCTCTCCGGCCGCCGCCATTTCCAATGCTGTCGCTAACGCTATCGGCGTGCGCGTAAATTCGATTCCCCATACTCCCGACCGGGTGCTGATGGCGCTCGCTCAGAAGGCAGGTGCGTGATGCGAGCCTTCGAATACGCAAGTCCGCAAACCAGGGAGCAGGCGGTTGGCCTGCTCGGCTCCAATTGGGGCCAGGCCGAAGTGCTGGCTGGCGGAACCGACCTGCTGGCGCTGATGAAAGCTGATATCGTGCAGCCCAAACGGCTGGTGAACATCAAAGAAATTAAAGACCTCCAGGGCATCAACTCGACCGCAAAAGGCTTGCGCATCGGAGCTCTGTGTACGATGGGCGAACTGGCCGACCATCCTGAGATTCAGAAGAACTATCCGGCTTTAGCCGAGGCGCTCAGCGAAGCAGCCAGCCCTCAGATCCGCAACTTGGCCACGCTGGGCGGAAATCTCTGCCAGCGTCCCCGATGCTGGTATTTTCGCGACGGCCTTGGTTTGCTGCCCAAGGATGAAACCGGCAAGGAGCTGGTTAGTTCTGGCGAGAATCGCTACCACGCCATTCTCGGCAACGATGGTCCGGCAAAATTCGTCAGCCCATCCACCATTGCCCCGGCCCTGATTGCCTACGGCGCAAGCCTGCGGCTGGCGGGTCCCAGGGGTGAGCGCGAAATGCCGCTGGAGAAGTTCTATGTCATCCCGAAGACGGACGCGGATCGAGAGCACGATCTGCGCCCAAATGAAATCGTCACCGACATTTTGATTCCCGGCGCCGCTGGGGCAAACACTGCCCACGCGGAAATCCGCCAGAAAGCGGCGTTCGACTGGCCCCTGGCGGTCGCCGCCGTGTCTCTCAAGATGACGGGAAACACGGTGCAGTCGGCCAGGGTCGTACTCGGCTATGTCGCGCCGGTTCCGTGGCTGTCGGCCGAATCCGCTCAAGCACTCACCGGGAAGAACATCAGTGAAGAGATTGCCCGCCAGGCAGCGGAAGCAGCCCTGAACAACGCGAAGCCGCTCAGTCACAATGCCTACAAAGTTCAACTCGCCCGCGTGGCGGTGAAACGCGCCATATTGAAAGCTGCGGGAGGTGCCGCATGAGTATTGCTCTGAAACTGGAATCTGAGCGCTTCAACATCACGCATCCTGATTTATGTCCCGCGCTGCGCTGGAAGGGACAGTTCATTCTTGCGGAACGTGACCCGACCGTCCCGGCATCCAATGACGGACTTTTCTGGTGCATCCATACCCAAACCTGCATCGGCCCGGATGGCGAATTAGCTGAACCGGGAAATTGTGCGTCCAAGACGCGAGCCTGTCATAGTACCGGCCGGTGCGAGTGACGAAATTGACGGGTATTTTCTAACCCCGCCAGGGAGAGAACTCGCCGGCCGCCGCTCAAATCACCGGCTCGCCAATCCGCCAGCGGTTTCGGCGCCGTCGAGCGTATAGACCTGGCCGGTGGCGTAAGCCGCATCGTCCGAGGCAAGATAGGCGAATAGCGCCGCGATTTCTTCAGGCCTGGCGTGGCGGCGCAGCGGGATTTTGCCATTCACCTCTTCCAGCATCTCATCGGTGTATTCTGCGCGCTGCATGGGCGTGAGCACGTATCCCGGTGCGATGGCGCAGACCCGGACTTTCGGCGCGAGCTCCAGCGCCATAGTCTTGGTTAACTCAATTACGCCAGCCTTGGTCGCGTTGTAGTCGGCGTAGTAAGGTTGACCCACGATGCCATTCGTCGAGGCAGTCTGCAGGATCACGCCGCTGCCGCGCTCCCACATGTGCCGCGCCGCCGTCTGCGCCATGTAGAACACGCCAGTCAGGTTCACGGCCAGAACCTTATCCCACTCCGCCGGCGTGATATCGAGAAAGTTGTGGCGAATGCTGATGCCGGCGTTGTTGATCAGAACGTCAAGTCCGTCCAGGATGCGCACCGCATCGCGGAACGCGGCACGCACCTGGACCAGATCGGAGACATCGGCGTCCACCGTTCCGGCCAGATTCGGCAACCGGCGCCGGATCTGCTCCTGCGCCTTGGCATCGCGATCGAGCACGCATACCGTGGAGCCTTCCTCCAGAAAGCGCGCTGCGGTGGCGGCTCCAATGCCGCTGGCGCCGCCGGTAATGAGCACACGTTTCCCTTGCAAGCCTCGCATGGAACCTTCCTAGAATGGTTTGCCGTGAAAAAGATAGACCAGTTCGACCACCAGAATGATCACCACCAGCAATTCCAGAACGAACGCCCGGCTCTGGTTAAATTGATCCACCATGAAGCGATACAGCTCCTCGGCAGTCTGGATCTTCTGATTCACCAAATTCTTATAATCGTGTACGCCGACCTTCGACGCCGCCAGCTTGTAGAGTCGCGCAGAGAACATGTCGCTGAGAAACTTGATGGCATTGTCGGCGTGCTCAGTCAGCTCCGTCACATCGAGCAGCACGGTGTGCAGCTTGGTCGCCGCCTGGGCCAGTTTCCAGCGGGCGAGCGCTCCCGTGCCCTTCTCCAGGAAGTCATACACGCCATCCAGTTCGCGGGTAAGCAGCTCATCGTAGTGACGAAATTCCAGCAGTTGGGAGTTGGCGTATTCCAGCAGTTGAATACCTGCCTCCGCGCCGGAATCGCTGTCATAAAGAAAAGCGCCGTTCCAGCCTATGACGGTAAGATCGTTGGGGTAGTACGAGATGCGTGATTGCAGGATCTCTTGACGTTCGCCGTCAGACAGCGTCAGGGTTTCTCCGCGGACGATCTGCGCGATGCGCTCTCCATGCGAAGCCACCAGTTCGGCTCCAGAAGGCGAACCGCTGATGTCGCGCACATGGAAAATGAAATAATCTTCACTCAGCCATTCGCGGGCATAGGGTTTCACCAGCGCTGGCGCGGCACGTTCGAGTTTCTGGCGCGCGATGCGCGCGGCATGCGCCGCGAAATCCACGTCCCACACCCAGCGGCTGCCCAGGCGGACCAGGGTGTCCCAATCGCCGGCAAAGTGCAGCTCGAACACCACGCTCAGGACGCCGTAGTCGTAATACTTGATCTGTCCTTCCAGCCGCTCGCCGCTCTCGAGGGCCAACACTTCGATGGGTTCAACCACCGGAGGACGCTCGTAGCGCACGTACCCCGGCGCGGGATGTTTAAAACTGGGCTGCTGCAGTTTTCGCGCGCCGAAGATCTGCTGCAATTCATCGAGCTTGATTTCTTCGCAAACGTCGAACTGAATCAAAACCAGCACCGAGCCATTCAACGCATGGCCGCGTGGCGAAGCCGGTTCTTCTCCAAGTGCCGACTTCGTTGGCTCAGATGTGATCTCAGGTTCCATGGCAAACGCCCGGTGCGACTCGATTCAGAAACGGACAGGAAGTGGTTGAGTGCAGCCCCGGTTTATTGTCCCAGAATCCAGAACATATGGCGAGATCGGCTGACAACACCACTGGAACTTCCCTATTTTCAGTGTTTTCGCAGGAGTGCCCAGAGCAGGGCTCCGCCTGCGGCAACACCCGCAACCGCGGCTCCAGCACGGCGCATGGAGCGCTCTAGCTCTCTCTGTCGGTCCCGGACACGCTCCTCCTCGGGCCGGTTGCCGGCGAGTCCGCTTGGTCCTTCGCGCAGGGCGATTTGAATTACCTCCGCCAGATGAAGTGCGTGGCGGGTCGTGCCTTGGGCGATTTGCTCGCGGCAACTGAAGCCGTCGGCGATGATCAGTGAGTCGAGCGGCGCGTTGCGCACCGCGGGAAGCAATTCCAGTTCTCCGACGGCTTGCGACACTTCGTACTTATCTTTCTCGAAACCAAAGGCGCCTGCCATGCCGCAGCATCCGGGCGCCGGCGCTTGGAAGTCAATTCCCATCTTACACAGGACGGATTCTTCGTCGGTCATCTTCATCACCGACTTGTGATGGCAATGGCCATGCAGCAAGGCTCTGCGATCAAGTTGCGGCAGCCGGAAGTGCCTGGCGCGCTTCTCCAGAAACTCGCTTAGC
>Ga0335079_10008005_pt1 | contig 12022 bp, 8 predicted proteins | sample Lox_Sample_33_FD_206719 | JGI IMG/M metagenome (GOLD analysis project Ga0335079, IMG submission 206719) | Soil microbial communities from Loxahatchee National Wildlife Refuge, Florida, United States - Lox_Sample_3.3 | ecosystem: Environmental > Terrestrial > Soil > Wetlands | place: USA: Florida... | reverse complement strand
AATCGGGCCCGGCGAAAGGGCCCCACGCTTCCAGAAGAACCGGGTCTACCGCGGGCTTCTCGATGCGAAGCACCGCTGCTGCCGCTCCGATTGCAATTCCCAGAAGCACCAGGCCGATGCCCCAGCCAATCTGCCGGTAGCGAAACGGCTGCTCCCGCCGCGGCGCGACGGCGCCAGTCGGAAAGGGTACGTAAGTTGCTTGTGCCCTCGGCTCGAATCGAGGAACGTAGGTTCCTTTCGGTATGGTGATCTGTATGGGCTCGTCTTTCCCTTCGGCAGAGAAATACTCATTCAGCTTCTTGCGAAGGTGGCTGACCTGCACCCGTACGATGTTGTCTTCGTGGGGATCGAAATCCGGCCTCCGACCCAGCACGTTGCAGCCAATCTCGTATTCCCGGATACTCGTGCAGGGCTCGGTGAGTGCCCGCCGAGAGAGGTAGATCAGGATGTCGCGTAACTGGGACGCTTTCGCAAACGGATGGCTGGCTGCAACGCGCAAGACGAGAGCCCAGTGGTCATCGTGTTTCGCCAACACGGGCGCAACAGCACCCTGCCCAGGGCGGTTGAAACCTAACTCGGAGTTCATACCGCGATCTTAGGACCGAGTTTAACATGCGCGCCGGCCCCTGGATGGTTAACACGCATTGCCCGCCCAGCGCGGTTTTTGTGATAACTCATTGATAACAAATATTTTTAACGTAAACGCAAGGATAACCGGGTTAATTGCCTTGCCGGCAGCGGAAGGCCGCTTGTAGGATTTTTGCATACACAATTTGGGGTTGTGAAGTCCTTCGAGAAGGAGGCGTCATGAGATTTTCACGCTTGCTGGCAGTCGCACCGGCCTTGTTGGTTCCGTTCGCGCTGATGGCCCAGTTCAACAGTTCTATCGAAGGCATCGTTACAGATTCTTCGGGGGGCGTTGTGCCCAACGCCAATGTCACCGTCACCAATCTGTCCACTGGTGTCTCCCGTAAAGCCGCGACTTCGAGCGTGGGATTTTACCGGGTGGTTGATTTGGGGCCTGGGACCTACAGCCTGGTGGTTGAACATGAAGGTTTTCGAACCTCGCAGCAAAACAACGCCGATGTCGAGGGCAGCCAGACGGTGCGCATTAATGTGGTGCTCGAAGTCGGAAGCGTGGGCGAGAAGATAACGGTAGAGGCCAAAGTACCAAAGGTCGATACGGAAGAGGGGCGCATCTCCGGACTATTGACAACCCAGGACGTGCAAAGCTTGCCTCTCAATGGCCAGGTGATTTACGACGTTATCGCCTTGGCGCCGGGTGTGTCCGGGCGCGGCATGACCTCGAACTTCGCCTCCACCGGCACGGGCACCGCGAACGACTCTTACGCCGGTGAGAACCAGCCGGAGATGTACGCCAACGGGCAGCGCGTGGAGTCCAATAGTTACCTCCTCGACGATATGAGCGCCAACTCGCTGGCACGCGGCGGCGTTACCAATCTCACCCCTAATCCCGACTCCATCGCGCAGGTTCGTGTGATCTCGAATAACTTTTCGGCCGTCAACGGGCGCAGCAGCGGCGGGCAGATCGAGATGATTACAAAGTCGGGCACCAACGAGTTCCACGGCGGCGCAACCGAATACTTCCAAAACAACACGCTCGCGGATCGAAACGAGTTCGAAGGCAAAGTGCCGGTTTTCCGGCGCAACGAATTCGGAGGCTATGTGGGCGGCCCCATTTTGAAAAATCGTACATTCTTCTTCGGGTCTTTCACCGCGGTGCGCCAGTCCGGCACGCGCGATCAGATCTACGCCGTAGAGACGCAGCAGTTCGCCAACTATGTGGAACAGACCGCGCCCAATTCGATCGCCGCCAAGTTTTTCAGCCAGGCCGCGCCGGCCGCGTATCCCACTTCAGGTTTCACCACCCTGGCGATTCCCGCGCCGGGAAGCGGGGCCTTCATTCCGCCGGCCGGTATGCCTGAGATCGGCAACATCAGTTTCGCGCCGGCCACCTGGCGTAATGGCCAGCAGTTAAATAGCCGCATCGATCACGAGTTGCGGCCGGGAAAGGACACTCTTTACGGAAGTCTGTACCATAGCTGGGACGCCTACCTGAATGGGGGCATCCGGCCCGAATTCAACCGTGCCGATTACGATTCCACGTGGTTTGTGGGTTTGAATGAGATCCACATCTTCTCACCCAACAAGGTCAACGAACTTCGCGCCGACATGGTGCGGGACGTCGGCACCGCCGATTTTCCGCCCAACGCTCAGTTTCCCAGCCTCAGCATCTCGGGCATTACGGGGATCTCGGTGGGCAACTTTCCTTACGGCTGGTTTCAAACCAGCTTCAATTACAAGGACGTCTTTTCGTGGGTGCATTCGTCGCACACGATTAAGATTGGAGGCGAGTTGCGGCGCGTGTGGGGCAACTCTCACAACACCGCGAGTTTTATCCCGAGCTACTCCTTCTCGAATATTCTGACCTTCGCCAACGATAATCCCACTTCGGAAACGCGCCTGGTGAATCCACAAACCGGCCTGCCCGTGACCAACGTGGTCGGGCTGCGGGATTGGGAGTGGGCCCTGTTTGTGAACGACGATTGGAAAGTGTCGCGGAACCTCACCATCAACATCGGTTTGCGCTACGAGAATTACGAATCGCCGACGGAAAGCAACGGGCTATTGCGCAATTTCGTTTTCGGCTCCGGGTCATCCTACGAGCAGAGTCTGGCCACCGGCACCATGCAGTTCCACAACTTCTTCCCTTCCGGACCAGGCAACCTGGCGCCCCGGTTTGGCTTCGCATGGGACCCTAAAGGCAATGGGAAGACGGCCGTCCGCGGCGGATACGGAATCGCATACGACCGCCTGTTCATGACTCCGCTGCTGAATTTCCGGGGAGATCCTCCGTTGCACGCTACGGCCACGCTGGGTCCGGTTTACGGCACCGCGTTCACCTATTCGTTGGGGAATCCAAGCGCGCCCTACCTCGGGTTTCCCATCGATCCCGCTCTGCAACAGGGCCTGAATGCGGCTAACGGGATCACCGGCACGCGCCTGGCAGTCTACGCGGTTGACCCGAACACCAAGTCGGCTTATACCCAGAACTGGTTTTTGGGAGTGCAGCATGAACTCGTAGGAGGCTGGGTTCTGGAAGCGAACTTCACCGGATCCGCCGGACACCATTTGTACGATGTCTACGACGTCAACCGCTTCGCCGGCGACCTGCTCGCCAACGGAACGTTTCATGGCTTCAACCCATACTTTTCGAACATGTATATGATCACATCGGGCTCCAATTCGATCTACCTGGGCGGCACGATGAGCGTGAAGCATAGCTTTGGGAGAGGCGTTACGGTTCAGGGGAATTATACGTACAGCAAAGTAATCGACGACACCGACTCGTTGACGAACACGGCTGTATACGAGGATGCGAACAACCGGTCGCTGGACCGCGCCCTGGCGGGCTTCAATGTCGCCAACCGGTTAGCCATCAGCGGTCTTTGGCAACTGCCGTTTCTGCGGTCCCGGCACGGGTTCGTAGGCCAGGCTTTCGGCGGCTGGTTCCTGTCCGGCAGCGAAATCTTCCAAACCGGATTCCCCATGACGGTGCTCAATTCGGCTTTCCCGGCGGGCGATTACAACGCCGACGGAACGGCGTCGGACCGTCCCAATGCGCCCCTGTCGCCCGTTCAAATGAGCGGGTACAGCCGCGCGCAGTTCCTGAACGGCATCTTTCCCGCCGCGTCGTTTCCCATTCCGGTCAAGGGAACGGATGGGACTCTGGGCCGCAACATATTCAGGGGCCCCAGTTTCAGCGAAACCGATTTGTCCCTGTCCAAGAAATTTTCTTTGGGCGAGCGAGCGAAGCTGGAATTCCGGATGGAAGCATTCAACGCGTTCAATCACGTCAATTTGAGCTCTCCCAGCACCGACTTGTCGAGTTCTAACTTCGGCAAGTCTACTGCGACGCTCGTCCCGCGCCAGTTCCAGGGCGCGGTGCGAGTCACATTTTAGATTTGCCACTCTGGAGGAGTTGCAATGAGCTTCGAGTTCTCACGCAGGGAGTTTCTGTCGGCGGTAGCCGCCGCCTCAGCCGCTTCTCATGTCAGTGCCGAGTCATCGGAAAACCCCGGCGGGAGCGATAAGGGCGTCATCAATCTGACCAAATCTCCCTTCGCCGCCATGCGTACGATTCCGATAGGCGCTGTCAAGGTGGCGGACGGCTTCTGGGCGAAACGGATGAAGGTCAATCGGGAAGCCAGCATACCGTTTACGTATCAGGAAATGGTGGACCACGGGCGTTTCGATAATTTCCTTCGCTGGGACGGCCCCAAGCAATCGCTGCGCGAAGGTTTCCACACGACGCATCCATCCGGCCTGCGAGCGGGCGGGGACTCCGAGACTTACAAGTGGATCGAGGCCGCCGCCTTTGCACTCGATTCCGCGCACGATGCGGAATTGGCCGCGACGGTGAGGCAGATCGTCCGCGACGTGATCGGGGTGCAGGAGCCCAGTGGTTATTTGAACACCTACTTCGTGGAGGGCCGCGCCGCGGAGCGCATGCTTCCAGCCACGCAGATTTCGGGCCATGAAGTCTACAATGGCGGTCACCTGCTGCAGGCTGCCATCGCCTACTATGGCGCCACGGGAGATCGCAGCCTGCTGGATGCCGGTGTTCGCTATGTGAACGATTTTCTACTACCCAAATATGGTCCCGAACCCAACCAATTGCCGTTCATATCGGGCCACCCCAACGCCGAGATGGCCTTTGTGGAGCTCTACCGCGCGACGGGAGACAAACGGCACCTCAAGCTGGCCGAGTACCTCCTCGAAGGCGACCAACGCATTCCGCTGCGGCGGGATCAGTATGTCGCGCTGTTCTGCGGAAGCCCGTTCACTTCGCGAACACGGCTGGAGGGGCATGCGGTGCGCACCATGTATGCATGCTGCGGGGCCGCTGACTACTATATCGAAACCGGCGATCCCGCCTATAGAAAGACCCTCGAAACGCTGTGGCAGGATCTGGTAAGTCACAAGATGTACATCACGGGCGGGGTGGGCGCGCGAAGAGAAGGGGAAGCTTTCGGCGACGCATTCGAACTGCCCAACCTGAGCGCGTACGCGGAGAGTTGCGCTGCTATTGGCAACTTCATGTGGAACTGGCGCCTGCTATGCGCCACCGGGGACGCCCGCTTTGCCGACGTGATGGAACGCGCCCTCTACAACGGGGTAAACGCGGGCACTTCGCTGAACGGCAAGCTCTACAACTATTGCAACCCGATGGCATTCGATCCGTCCGCGCCGGAGAGGGAACGCAAGCCGTGGTATTCCACCAACTGCTGCCCGCCCAATCTCGAGCGAACCTTCGCATCGATTCCCGCGTATGTCTCTTCCACCGCCAAAGACGGCGTCTATGTTCACTTGTTCGAAAATTCGGAGCTGGACTGGCATCTGGAGAATGGGACCGGATTGAAACTGATTCAAAGGACGGGCTATCCCTGGACCGGCGATGTGGAGTTGACCGTAATGCCGGCGCAGCCCTCCGAGTTCACGGTATATGTGCGCATACCCGGCTGGTCGCGTGCGACCAAGGTGCAGGTAAACGGGAACGCCGTGGATGTTATGGAGGCCGGAAAATATCTCCCCATCCGCCGGCGCTGGTCGGGCCGCGAACTCGTTACCCTACAGTTCGACATGACACCGCGGCTCACGGCTGCGAATCCCAAGGCAGAGAGCGACTCCCGCAGAGTTGCCATCGAGCGAGGACCGCTGGTGTATTGCATGGAACAGATCGACCAGCCTGAATCCGCGCCGCTGGATAGCTTTTCGCTGGCTTTGCACGACGGTACCGAGAAGGAAATACAAACGGCGTTCGATGCCGATCTGCTCGGGGGCGTTGTGGTGCTGCGCGTGCCCGGGTTCTACGCCGAGGCATCGTCGCCGAACCAGACGCTGTATCGCCCGGTGACCGAGACCTCGACAAAGCCGGTTTCGCTGAAGCTCATCCCGTACTACACATTTGCCAATCGGGCGCCTTCGGCGATGCAGGTGTGGATTCCGTATATGCGCGGCTGAGCGCCGGCGCCGGGCGGGTTCCCAACCCGCCGCAGGTTGACAACCTGCCCCACACGCATTCAGCCTGCCGTGACCTCCGTTATACTGGGGTCCGATGTCCTTTTCCGTGCCTCCCCTGGCGGTGGAGGCGATACTACTGCTGATGGTTATCGTCGCCGCCGCTTACGATATTCGCTATCGCCGCATTCCCAACTGGCTAACGGGCAGCGGAGTGCTTGTGGGCCTGGTGCTGAACGCGTTTCTAAGGACGCCCGCTCCCGGCGTACTTTCTTTCGGCGGTCTGCTGTTCGCGCTGAAAGGCTTCGGGCTGGCGTTCGGCGTCTACTTCTTCCTTTACGCCCTGCGCGCCATGGGGGCCGGTGACGTCAAGCTTATGGCGGCGGTGGGATCGCTGGTGGGCTGGCAGGACTGGTTCGGAATTTTCATCGTAAGCGCGTTTATCGGCGGCATTGCCGCGGTGGTACTTTCGCTGGCGAAGCGGCGTCTGAAGACCACGTTTTGGAATGTGGGATTCATCCTCAGCGAAATGGGGCATGGCCGCGCGGCTTACCTGCGCAAGGAAGAGCTGGACGTCCGCAGCAAGAAGAGTCTGGGCCTGCCGCACGGGGCGGTAATTGCCGCCGGCACGCTGCTGTTTCTGGCCGCGGGACACGCCGCCGGCTTCTGATCGATTCCCCATGGGCGTCCTCGACCTGTTCCGTCTGGATGGCAAAACGGCGCTTGTCACCGGCGCCCGGCGCGGCATCGGCCGGGCCATGGCGGAGGCCCTGGCTGAAGCCGGCGCCGATATCGTGGCCACCAGCGCCGCGCTCGAACCCTCCGGCAGCGAGATCCAGCGAATCGTGGAAGGGCTGGGACGCCGCTTCTGGGGCCGGCCCTGCGATCTCTCCAGCCGTCCCGCCGTCTATGCCTTTATCGAGGCGGTGAAGGCGCAGTGCCCGCCCATCGACATCCTAATCAACAACGGCGGCACCGTACTGCGCAAACCGGCGGCGGAGCATCCGGATGAGTACTGGGACCGCGTGCTGGAAATCGACCTCAGCGCGCAATTCGTGCTGGCGCGTGAGTTCGGCCGCGGCATGCTGGAGCGCGGGGCCGGCAAGATCGTGTTTACGGCGTCGTTGTTGAGTTTTCAGGGCGGCATCACCGTCCCCGGCTACGCTGCTGCCAAAGGCGGCGTGGCCCAACTGGCTAAGGCGTTGGCCAACGAATGGGCCGGCCAGAACGTGCAGGTGAACGCGATTGCGCCCGGCTACATCGCCACCGACGTGACGGTGCCCCTGCAAGAGGATGCGGTACGCAATCCCGCCATTCTGGCGCGCATTCCCGCCGGGCGTTGGGGCGCTCCCAGAGATCTGGCGGGCGCGGTGGTTTTCCTCTCTTCGGCTGCTTCCGACTACATGAGCGGCAGCGTGGTCACGGTGGATGGGGGCTGGATGGGAAGGTAGGGAGGGGACAGGCCGACGGCAAGACCGTCGGCGTTACCGGCGCGGTAGCTTGTGATACGCTCGTGCGGATAGGAGGGCCGATGCGTTTCCGTTCCGCCTTCATACTGATTGCCGCGTTCAGCGCGCCCGCGCAAGATTTTGAAGCTGGCGCTCCGCAAACCGTTATGGTGGCGATGCGGGACGGCGTCCGGCTGGCCACGGACGTCTACCGCCCGGTGCGCAACGGCGAGCCGGCGGCGGGCAAATTCCCGGTAGTGATGGAGCGGACTCCGTACAACAAGAACTCCGCGGCGGCGGCCGCGCGCTACCTGGTGCCGCACGGCTACATCGTGGTGGCGCAGGACGTGCGAGGCCGATACGCGTCGGAGGGCCGCTGGGTGCCGATCCGCGACGATCCGCGCGACGGCTTCGACACGGCCAAATGGCTGGGGGAGCAACCCTGGTTCGATGGCAATCTCGGAACCATGGGTTCTTCTTACGGCGGTGCCACGCAGCATGCGCTGGCCATCGGCGGCGCGCCGTATCTGAAAGCCATGGTGCCGCGCAACGCCATGTCGGACTTCGGGCGATATGGCGTGCGGCACAACGGGGCTTTCGAACTGCGCTTTTTCAACTGGGTCCTGACGCTGGGCAATGCCGCGGGAACGGCCAACGCCATGCCTGCCGCCGAGCGTGCCGCTGCCGACCCGGCCGCCGCGCCCGCGCTGGTGGACATGGGAAAGAACGTGCGCGAATACGTGCGGGGGCTGCCGTTGCGCGCCGGAACCACTCCGCTGAAATTCGCGCCCGATTACGAAGCCTGGCTCATCGAGGCCATGAGCCATGGCGATTACGACGACTTCTGGAAGAACTCCGGCTCGAGCGTGATCGATCACCTGGAAGAATACGAGGACGTTCCGGAGTATCACACCACCGGCTGGTACGATTCCTGGGGGACGCAGGTGGCCAACCTTAACTTCGTGGAACTGCGGAAACACAAGAAGAGCCTGCAGCGGTTGATCGTGGGGCCCTGGATTCACAGCTCGGAAAATCGCAGCTATGCCGGCGAGGCGCAGTTCACGCCGGACGCCGCCCTCGACTTACAGGCCTTCCATCTGCGATGGTTCGATCGTTGGCTCAAAGGCATCGACAACGGGGTGGATCGCGAGCCGCCGGTGCGCATCTACGTGATGGGCGGCGGCGATGCCCACAAGACACCCGAGGGGCGCATCTTCGTCGGCGGCCATTGGCGCGACGAGCAGGACTGGCCTCTGGCGCGCGCGCAGTCCACAGCCTACTACCTGCACGGAGGCGGCCGGCTCGCACCAGACAAAGCCGGCGAAGATCAGCCGATCCGCTACCTATTCGACCCGCATAACCCCGTGCCCACGCTGGGAGGCAACGTTTCCTCGCAAGGAACGCTCATGTTCCAAGGCGCGGCCGACCAGCGCTGCCGCCTGGATTTCTGGCTGTGCGGCGACTCCCGGCCCCTCTCCGCACGCAACGACATACTGGTGTTCCAGACGGCGCCGCTGCAGGATGCGGTCGAGGTCACCGGCCGTTTGATGGTGAAGCTGTGGGCATCCTCCAACGCTCCCGATACCGATTTCACGGCCAAGCTCATCGACGTCTATCCGCCCAACCGCGACTTTCCCGCGGGCGTCGATCTGAATGTCGCGGACAGCATTGTGCGGGCGCGTTACCGGCACGGGCCCGGAAAAGCGGAGATGTTACGGCCGGGCCAGCCGGAGGAATTTACGATCGAAATGTACCCCACGTCGCTGGTGTTTGCACCCGGCCATCGCATTCGCCTGGACATCTCGAGCAGCAACTTCCCCCGCTTCGATATCAACCCGAACACCGGCGAACCGCTCAATGGGAACCGGCGCTGGCAAACGGCCGAGAACACGATTTACATGGACCCGAGGCATCCGTCGCAAATCGTGCTCCCGGTGATTCCGCGCTGAGAGCTACTTCTTTTCGCTCTTCACTTCGGTGTCTGTCGATTGCGCCATCTTCAGGTGCTCCTCAAGCGTGGGTAGTGTTTTGGCGGCGAATGCCTTGATGTCGGGATCGGTTCCGCTGTTCGATTCGCGCCTGAATTCGTTTATGTCCGCGCGGTGGTCGGAGACCATATCGCGCATGTAGGCCTTGTCAAAGGCCACGCCGCTGAGATTGGACAGGCGGTCGTAGGTCGCTTGATCCTTGGCATCGAGCGATGTCGGCAGTGTCATGCTTTTTTTGCCTGCGATCTCCTTCAGCTCGTCATTGGCCTTGGTGTGATCGTCAATCATCCTCTGTCCGAAATCCTTCACCGCCTGGGCGGATGCCTTATCCTTAGCCAGTTCTCCCAGTTTCACTTCGGCCATTCCGCCCTGGGCGGCCTTGTTGGCGAAGGTGGTATCGCCGGATGTCAGCCGGTTGGCGGAGTTCTGCGCCAACGCCACGGCGCCAAAGAACGCCAGTCCGCCCGCGGCTATGCCGGCGATTATTGCGTGGTTATATTTCATGCTGTTTCTCCCTTTGTTACGGCTTCGCGTTTTTCCGGTTGCCCCGGACCCGTCGCGAAGCGCTTCAATACGGTGGCTGCACCCGTATTTCCCATGTCGATAACTTTGCAGGATTCGGGATTCTCCGGTATGAAAACGCACGTTATAATCAGAAGGGTTTCGCTCCGATGGCTAAATCGTTCCGCCAGATTGTCGAGTCCGTGGTGTTCGCGGGAATGAAGCCTGGCATGACTCCTTCCCAATCCCGCCGAGCACGCCTGTTGGGTCCGCTGCGCCGGCCGCTGGAGCGGTTTCTGAATGCCGCCGCTCCGGACGATCCTTTCTATCTCACCAACCGCAGTTGGGGCCAGAGAATCAAGCTGTGGGCTGTGATAGCGCTGCCGGTGATTCTGGTGGCTGCGGTAATCGGATTTGGAGTACTGGGCCGGATCCACAAGCGGGATCGCGAGCCGAAGGAGATGTCGGCGCCGCAAATCGCCGCCAAAATGCTGCCGGACCTGAATCAGCCCATGGACCTGAATGTGAACAACCAGTTCGAGGTGATCGAGGCGCGAATCGAGCGGGGCGAGCCGCGTAAACTGGTCGGGTCGGTGCGCAACCGGACCGACCGGGCGATCGACCGCGCCGAACTGGTGTTCGATCTAACCGATGTGCGGGGATCGCGGCTGGGCGCGGTCAGCGTCACCGTCCAGAATGTTCAGCCGCAGCAGACGGTGGCTTTTCAATTGCCCCTGGAGCAGAGCACGGCGGCTTTCGCGCTGAAGCGCAGCCAATGAGATAGCGCTGAAGAACTCCACCGGCTCGACCGCGGCGATGCGCCACTGTTTGTTCTGAAGCTCCAGGCGGCACGTCACCCTCTGCTCCCGCGCCCCGCGTCGGATCTGGGTATCTTCCGACACGATGCTCAACGCCCAATCGACTTCTATGGTGCGGCTGGTGTCGGTTCCCTGGTTGCTCAGCAGGTCGATGGAGGACCGCACTTCGCCCTCCGCCACCATGGCTACCACGCCGTTTTCTACCTTTTCGTAGCCGGGCATGGATTTGGCGAAGTAGGCAAGAAAGCCGGCGGCGCTTCCGTTGCTCAAGGCGGCGGCAGCGGACTCCAATACGTTCCAGGCTCCCTCCACGTGGGGCGGCCGGAAAAAGTCGCGCGGCTCCAGGCTGAGGATGCGCCATTCGCCGCCGCGCAACTCCACGCGGCAGGTGACCCGCGCCTGCCGGCGAGTGACAGCCTGCGTCGCCTTATCGGTTATGCGCAGCTCCCAATCCATGGGCAGCGTGCGGACGCGGTTGTCGCCCGACTCGCCGCGGAATTCAATATTGGATTGCGCGTCGGCCTGCCCCACCAGTTGCGCCGCCTGGGCGCGCATCTGCGCGAGCCCGGTAGCGGAAGGATCGAACGCGGCTGCAAACTTTTTGATGTCGCCATCGCCGAGCGCCGCCGCGGCCCGCTGGACGGCATCGGAAGGTTCGCCAGCGAGAAGCGGGCCGGCGGCCAGCAGCAGCAGAGCACGCGTCATCCTAGTGTGGTGGCGGGCGTAAGAATGGACCGCCAAGCGTCGACATGAGTGTCGACGCGGCAGGCAAGAGTGCCTGCGCCACGAGACATTAGGTCCGGTAGCTGGCATTGATGTGGATGTAGCCTTCCGTGAGGTCGCAGGTCCAGAAGCGCGCCTCGCCCTTTCCTTTGCCGCGCACGGCGATGCGGATTTCACATTCCGGGGCGTCCAGCTTCTGCTTGAGCTCGTCCTCGGAAAATGGCGCGGCCAGCCCGCCGCGGCAGACGGGTACGCCCTGCATCCAGATATCCGTCCTGTTTGGGTGGAACGCCACGCCGGCATTGCCCGCCGCGGAGAGAATGCGCCCCCAGTTTGGATCGGACCCCGCAATTGCCGTTTTCACCAATGGCGAATTGGCCACAGCCCGGGCCATACGCGCCGCGGCCTCGTCGCTGGGCGCGCCCGACACCAATATGGTGACGAACTTTCTTGCGCCCTCGCCGTCGCGCGCAATGGCTTGCGCCAGGTGTTCCATCACCCA